>Ga0114972_10004563_pt1 | contig 10303 bp, 7 predicted proteins | sample M_140807_EF_Meta_FD_87354 | JGI IMG/M metagenome (GOLD analysis project Ga0114972, IMG submission 87354) | Freshwater microbial communities from Lake Montjoie, Canada to study carbon cycling - M_140807_EF_MetaG | ecosystem: Environmental > Aquatic > Freshwater > Lake | place: Lake Montjoie... | reverse complement strand
CGACGTACTCGTCGATGAACTTGGGCTTGTTGCCGGCGGCGGTAATGCGGGTGGCTGTCGGGATATGGACGGGCATGGTGCCCCGGCGTGTAGCGCCGAGGCTTCACCTTGGCAAGCCGCCGGGGCCCCACCACCGCGATGAGCCGTTCGGCGAAGAGCCAGAGAACACCGCGCCGTTCGGCGAAGAGCCAGAGAACACCGCGCCGTTCGGCGAAGAGCCAAGAACCCAGAGCCGTCAGGCGAAGAGCCAAGAACCCAGAGCCGTTCGGCGAAGAGCCAGAGAACACCGCGCCAAAAGAACCAGAGCCACCTTCGAGACTTGAACTCGAGACCTACGGTTTACGAAACCGTTGCTCTACCACTGAGCTAAGGTGGCGAAACGGAGGCGGAGCCTAGTCCAATTCGGTGTCGCTCCGCAACACGTTCCCGCCCGCGCGCTACCGATCGTCCTGGGGCGGGTGAATCACCCGAGAAAACCAAGCAACTCGCGCGCGAGCTCGCCGGGCTTGGTCCAATGAACCATGTGGCCTGCGCCGGGTAGGTCGGTGCGACGAACGTCCGCGAACTCTCGAAGCCGCTCCGCTTCATCCACCGGATGAAAGCCGTTTTCGCCCCCGCCGACGAACAGCACCGGCTTTGCATACGCGCGCAGGAACGCGCCGAGGACTCCGACTGAAAAAACACTCGGCGAGGTCGTCCGATGCAAGGGGTCATGCGCCCAAACGAACCCGCCTTCGACGGGGTTCGTGAGCTGCCGCGCACGCCGCTCGAGGACGTCCTGGGCTACCTGCGGATGGTTTCGTCCGAGCCGTCGCGTAGCGGCTTCGAGCGAAGGCATTGGTCGAGGGCCCTGCGGACTCTGGAGGTCGTCGAGCCACTTCCTCATGCGGTAGAGTCCCTGGTCGGCGGGCATCGATGGCGGACCAACCCCCTCGATGAGAACGAGTTTTTCGACGCGCTCGGGCCGTGCGCCGGCGTACTGCGCCGCGACGGTCCCGCCCATCGAGTGCCCGACGACGACGAGCCGCGAGGGAGCGAGCTGCCGCACCAGCGCGTCCACGTCGGCGACGTAATCCGGAAAGTGGTAATACCCGCCAATTCCTACGCGGCCGCTGGCCCCGTAGCCACGCTGGTCGGGCGCGAGGACTTCGAATCCAGCCGCGGCGAGAGGCGCCGCGACCTCCTCCCAGGTTGCACCCCCGTCGAGGAACCCGTGCAAGCAGAGCACCGTCACCCCGCGCGGGGCAGCGGCATCGTCGGTGAACCGATGCACGTAGAGCTCGAGGCCCGCATTGCCCGCGATGCGAAAGCCTTGCACTTGAAGGGTCACGGCAGCCTCACGCGATGGGCCATGATTTCTTCGTGAGCTCGGCTCGCACCGCAGGCAAGGCCGCTCGAAGCGTTTTCACCGAAGCGCGTGCCCGGGCGTCCTGGCGCAGGCACGATGCAAGGAAGGCTTGGACGTTCGGGAACTCCGCGCCCAGTGCCGCGACGGCTGGCGGCAGCCCGTCGTGCGTCATGTGCTGCGAGATGATGCCGATGTCACTCGTGCCATCGAACAGCGTCTTGCCGGTGAGCAGCTCGTAGGCGCACGCGCCGAACGCATAGACGTCCGCCGCACTCGCGGGCAACGGCTCGAGGCGCGATGGCGGTGCATCCCAAATCTCCGGCGCGCCGTAACACAAGGTCGCGCATCCAGGCCGTAGCTTGCGCCCCGCGAGTCCGAAATCGACGAGGACCGGATCGCCTGTGTGACCGCGGAGGATGACGTTCGACGGCTTCACGTCGAGGTGCGCGATGCCCACGTCGTGCATCGCCGCGAGCCCCGCGAGCATTCCCTCCATCACGTGCAGCGCGAGCGCCGTCGAGATGGTGCCCGAGGCCAGAATTCGCTCGCAGCTGACCCCCTCGACGAGTTCCATCACGAGCAGCGGCTTGGGTTTCGCGCCCGCATCGAAGGTGACAAACGACGCGATGTTCGGATGCTCCGGGATAGCGAGGAGGGCGCCGGCCTCTTCTCGAAAGAGCTTCAGAAATTCCGCCTCGGACATCGTGCGGGCAGCGGTCGCGTTGTACTCCGGAACCTTGAGCGCGAAGCGCTGTGCGTCCTTTTCGCGACGTTCGTCCGCACGCGTGACGACGAAGACCGACCCGACGTTTCCGCCGCCGAGGGGACGCACGATGAAAAAACCACCCAAGATCCTGCGAGCGGGAATCCAGTCCGGCAACTTCGCTTCGTGCGGGCTGACAGGAAACGAAGGCAGACTCGAGCGGTCTGTCTGCAAGTTTCCGACGAGCGGGAGTACCTGCGTCACGAGGAGCGCCATCGGGCCCGGAAGCATGGCGTCTGCTCCACGAGCGGTCGCGGTCAGCGCATCGTAGAGTTCGTCGTCGTTCGAGGTGCGTACGACGGACTCGATGGCGTGTGCGAGCGCATGCCGCTTTGCGAACATGGCGCGGTTCTTCGTGACCACGTCGCTGCATCGGCGTTCTGCGCCCAGGACGAGCTGGTGCAGTTGGACGGTCGCGTCCTCGACGGTGACGAATACCCCTTCGTCCTTGCCGTTCGAGTCGGGTAGCAGGTAGCGCAGCGAGTTCGCCGCGAGGACAGTCTCCAGCGCTGAAAGCAGCGTCCAGCACGTCCTGCGAAGGGCTTCGGTACGCAAGGTCGTCTGTGTCGGGAACGCCTCGAGAAAGAGCTTGAAGGCATCGATGCGCGCGTGGGCCTGATCGGCTTGGATACCGCCGAGCTCCGTCTTGACAAATCGCAAGTACGCACCGAGGAGCTGCGTCACGTCGGGGTGCATGCTCGCCTCGGCGGCGATGCCCACATGCGCTGGCTCGACGAAGTGCGTCGCGACGAACAGAACGACATCGACCGGCTCCGCGGAGCCATCTCGAACGAGGGCGTCGAGGGCGCGTGTGACCGTGGCGAGGAGCGCGCGCGTCAGCCGGCTTTGGGGACGCCGCTTTACGTAGTCGGTGAACGCGGCAACGACGGAGGTCCAGCGTTGTCGGTTTTTGGCGCGGCGCTCCGGGTCGTCTCCGAAGTCGGTATGTCCGCTGTCGATGAGGTGGAGCAGCGTTCGTAGTTGCCGCTGGTGAAAAGTGGCTTGGAGGTCGGCTTGTTCGGGGCTTGCGTCGCGCCGCTTCGGGTGAAGGAGCCAGTCGACGAGGCGTCCGTGGAGATCGCCGACGGAGTCCACGGTCGTCGCGTCGCTGCCAGGCGCTCGGTCGAGCAGCATCAGCGAAGCGAGGGTATGCGATTCGAGGAGCGTGGCATCGAGCTCGCGAAGGGGGAGCATCGCGCGTTGCCGCAATTCCGCTGCGTCGCTGCCCGCTTCGTAGCTGACGTCCGTCGCGGTCAGCTCCGCGACGCGCACGTCCGCCGCGGCCAGCGCCCGGCGAGCGAGGGCGTACGCCTCGCGGGTGCCACGTTCGCCGAACGCGTCGAGCGCGGTCTGAACCGCCGCGCCGATTCCGCTTTTGGTTCCGCCCAGCTCCAGATCGGAGATGACACCGCGAGCGAGCGCAGCCAGACCGTCATCGAGCTCGGGGCGCGCAAGGCTCGCGCGGAGCGCGGCGGCGCACTGCAACGCGGCGCGCTCACCGATCCCGGGCACTTGCTGCCGCAGTTCGACGACGCTCTCCGCGATCGGGATCGGCAACATCGTTGCAAGTGCATCGAGCAGCTCTTCCGCTGCCTCGGGCTCGACTTCTGCGACGGGCGCGAGACCCCACACCATCGCCATCGCGATGCCCGGGTCGCGTCGAAGAAGCGGGCCCTCGAGGGTGGTGAGTGCAGCATCCAGTCCACGCTCTCGATCGACGGCAACCCGCGCCACGAGCGAGGTCGCGCCGCGACGCCATTCGGTGGGCGTCAGCTCGGGCGAGAGCAGCGCGCGCGTCTGCTCCGCGAACTCCGGCAGTGCCACGGACAACAATCCACGCGCGATGGCCACGTGTTTCCACACGAGGGTCTCTCTGTCGGCGAGCAGCGAGTCCCACGCCGAACCGACCCCCTCCGCGCCGTAGCGATGCGGGGTGGCCGGGCGGCCTGGATGCGCAATCTCCTGAAAAATACGGAGCGGATGGCGATCGCCTTGGCTCGCGCGACGAGCCGCCTCGCGGGCCGCCCGCTCAAGGAGCTGCCCTGCCATGCGGCGGTCTGGGAGCGCTCCGGTCGCGGCGCTCGATATCCATTCGTTCGCGAGTTCGCGGCGCATCGCGATGGCGAGCGCGAGCCTATCGGTGGCAGCATCGGTGGCGCCGCGGAGTCCGAGGCAGAGCTCGACGCGTGCGCGAATGCCGGCACCGACGAGTGCCTTTGTTTGGCCAAGCGCCATGCGGGTCGCGAGCACGGCGAAGGTCTCCGCATCGCCCTTGTACAGCAACGTGAGGACTTTGCGCCCGATGGCGCGGCGCTCGTCGCCGTGGGGGAGAGCGTTCGCGATTTGGTGCAGGGCCGAGGCCGCCGCGGCCGGCCGGATGAAGGCGAGATCGTCGAGGAGGCCGTCCGTGCTCGCGATTTGAATGCTCTGCGCAAAGCCTTGCGGATCGACACCTGCGAGCGCCATCGGCGCGACGGTCGTCTCGCCATGACCGAGGGTCGCGATGGTTTGGCGGAAAATCCCTCGCCGCTCCTCGCGATCGGAGATTCGCGGCAGCTCGAGGAGTCGCGCGAGGAAGTGTTCACGGAAGGCCATGGCGTCTCACACGATAGCGCGCGGGCACCATAGCGTCTCTCGGCTCCCCGAGAAAATAGAAGCGCCACGCGGCTCGCTTGCGCTCGTTGAGACATGGCGGTAGCGATGATGCCGTGTTGGCACGCAGGTGGATCGAGATCATCGCGGCTCTCGCGTTCGTCGGTTGCGGCAATTGCGCGGGCACCGAAGCGCAGGAGGTGGTTGCCTCCACTTCGGCGGTTGCGTCCGCCGCGCCGGCTCCTTCGGCCGTGGATGCCTCATCGGCGCTCGCGGCTCCGGGGACGCCTCCGCCTCCGTCACCGAGCGCCGTTCCTGCGCTCGATGACGCTGCAGCCGACGCGCGCGTCGCGGGGCCGGACGTTCGGGTAGAGCTGCTCGGAAACGGAGCCGAACCCCGCGCCGTGCTCAGGCACGCGGCGAAACTTGGCACCCGCGTCGCGCTGACGGTGGGCGTCGAGGTTGGGATGGTGCAGACGAAGGAAGGCGACGACCCGAATGCGCGCGCCGTGCCTGGATTCTCGCTCGACACGAACTTCGTGCGCGCGGCCACCGGCTGGCGCGTCACGGTCGACGGCGCGAAGGCCGAGGCCTCGGGCGATGCCGAGGCGCTGCTGGCCGAGGAGGTCGCGCCGTTGATGCGCGCGCTCGGCGGAAAAAGCGCGCTTTTTGGCATCGAAGGGCGCGCTTCGTCGTTCGTTGCGCCGCCCGTGCCGGCGGGACTCGACCTCGAAGCGGCTCAACTTTGGAGCAGTCTCGAGGAGACCGTCCGGGAACTCGCTGTGCCTCTGCCGGAGGAGCCGGTGGGAGTCGGCGCGCGCTGGCGCTCGGTCTCCCGGCGAAGCCGCGCCGGGATCGCCATCCTCCGCACGGCGTCCTACCGACTCGACGAAGGGGCTGGCGCCGTGCTCGACTTCACCTTCCGCGAGGAGCCCGTGGCGACCAAGATTCGCGACCCGCTCTTGCCGCAGGGGATTGAGGTCGCGGTGCGAAGCGGAATTGGTCAAGGCCAAGGAAAGCTCGAGCTCGAGCGCGATCTTGCGCCGCGAGCGCTGGACGTCGAACTCGAGAGCTGGAACGACCTCGCGGTGAAGGGCCCCGGCGCCGCGACGCCCGAGTTCTCGACGCTGCGTCTTCATCAACGAATTCGGGCCACCCGCAAACCATGACGGACATCGAGCGAATCCGCGGCGCCTACACGCGCTTTCTTCTGCCTGGCCGCATTTTGATGAGTGGTCACTCTCATCAGGCCTGGCCTGACGTCGCTCGTGCGGCCCAGCTCGAGGCCTTCGATGACTCCGCGCGCTTCGTCGATCACAAGTGGGAGCACGCGGTGTTTCCCCTGGTGCAGGAGGTCGGTCGCGGTGTGCTCGCTCGCTTGGGGTTCCCCGAGAGCGACGCCATCGCCTTCGCCGAGAGCACGCACGCGCTCCTCGTCCGGCTCCTCGGCGCGTTTGAGGAGAGCCGCACCCGCATTGTGTCGACGACCGGTGAGTTTCACTCGCTTGACCGGCAGCTTCGACGGTACGCCGAGGATGGACGCCACGTGGTCTGGGTGTCCGCGAGTCCGCGGCAAGGGCTCGCCGAGAGGCTGCTTGACGCGATTCGTCGAGAGGCCGCGCACGGTCCGGTGGTCGCTGCGTTCAGCGCCGTTCTCTTCGAGGATGCCTGGATTTTGGGAGAACTTCCCACGATTCTAGCCGAGTGCGAGCGGCTCGGCGTGACCGCAGTTGTGGATGCCTACCACAGCTTCAATGCCGTCCCTCTCGATTGGGGCGTCGCGGGGCGTTCGGCGTACGTTGTCTCGGGCGGTTACAAATATGCCGGTTTTGGTAACGGGCTCTGCTGGCTTCGAATTCCGCCCGACTGCGCGCTCCGCCCCCGAGATACCGGCTGGTTCGCCGATTTCGCGAGCCTGTCGGACCCACGCGAGGTGGGCGGAGGGGTCGCCTCGAGGCCGGTCCGCTACGGCGCAGGGGCCGCTCGATTTGCCGGCGCAACGTTCGAAGCGAGCGGTTTTTACCGAGCTCGTGCGGTGCTTCGGCACTGGGATGAACTTGGTCTCGGCGTCGGTGAGCTGCGCGCAATTTCGACCCGGCAGACCCGCCGCGTGATCGATGGGCTTCGGTCTCGCGGTGTGCTCGGTGAGGGATGCCCGCTCTCGCTCGCTTCGAGCGACGAGGACTCGAGGCGCGGCGCGTTCGTGTCGCTGCGGCACCCGAACGCCGGCGCGCTCGCGCAGGCGCTTCTTGCGCGGTCCATCCTCACCGACTCGCGTGGCGAGTTGCTGCGGCTCGGGCCGGCGCCCTACGTGCTCGATTCCGAGATTGACGCGACGCTCGACGCCGTTGCCGAGCTCGTGCGTTGACGACTCACGGCGCTTAAGCATCGACGCGCCCGATTCGACGCTCCGCTAGGGAGTCGGTTCGGCGGTCGGCGGCGCTGGGATCACCAGGTCAATACCCACGACGATCGCCGCGCCGACGTGGGGGCGCTTGACCGACACAACGCCGGTGGGGTCGATGGTGCGCAGCGTCGCTGGAACCATATCGCCGTGCCACGCGACGAGCACGGAGCTGCCTGGCTTTAGTTTTCGGGCATCGGGGATCGTCGCGAGGTCTTTCGCGTCGTAGAGGCGTGCTTCGCCCTCGGGACCGAGCACAAACCATTGGGTTGTCCCATCGGCGTGCACTCCCGAGGAGACCAGCATCACGAGGTGCTGGCCCTCGGCGTGGCGCGCGATGGCATAGCCCCCTGGCTCCAGACCGCCACCGAGCACACCGACTTCGTCGAGAGCGATCGTCTGGTCACCGGGCGGCACACCGACGTCCGCGTACCTCACGATGAGCTGGTTTTTTACCTGCCGTTGGACGACGCCGTGGCGAAGACGCCCCCGGTGCGGGACGAACACGCGCGCGCCCCGCTCGACGTGCACGAACTTCGGTGCGACCACGTAGCCCGGGTGAATGGTGTACGGGGCGTCGGTTCCGGTCCGGACGATCACGTCGTGTCCGTCCATGGTCTCGACGTGAGCTGCGCGAAGCTCGAGGCTCTTGCCGACCTTTGCGGTCGCCAGCATCGCGTTCGGAACCGCGTAGACGAATTGCCCCTCGGAGTAGGTCACGCTCGCAGCGGGGAGACCGAGGGGGTTCGGCTCCGCCCCCTGCCGCTTCGGGACCACGGTCTCGTCGATCTCCTTGGGTGCCGCGAGCGGAGCCGAGGAGGCCGTTGCTTCCGGAGCGGTTGGATCGTCGGTGGCGGAATCGCAGGCGCCAAGCAAGAGGGCACAGGCGAGCCCCAGGTACCTGCCGGGCGATTGCATCAGCCGCCCTGTCGGCGTGCGCGCGCCTCGCGGTGGAGCGCAATCACGGCCTCTCGTGTGCAGTCGCGCAGCCGCTCGACCCGGGATTTCTCCGTGCCGTCCGTCGGCGGCTCGATAGGCTTGCCGATCATCACGACGACCCGACGATTCTGACTGGCGTACGTGCCGGTGTCGAGCGAGCCCTTGCTCATGAGCTCGGCAGCGCCGTCGAGAGCCACGGGCACGACCGGCGCGTTCGCACGGACTGCCGCATAAAATCCACCATTTTTGAACTCTTTCACTTCGCCGTCTTCGCTCCGAGTGCCCTCGGGGAACACGAGCAGCGGCTTGCCCGCTCGGAGCACCGCCTCGAAGCGTTTGATCACTTCGGCGGCTGCGCGCTTGCCGCCGTCCCGGTCCACCGGGACGTGGCCCGCGAGCTTCAGGTGCCATCCCAGAAAAGGAATTTTCATCAGCGAGCGCTTCGCAGCCCACCGGAAGTCGCCCGGCAGGGTGCCGCCGAGCACGGTGACGTCGAGCAGGCTCTGATGGTTCGATGCGTAAACGAACCCGCCCTCGGGAACGTTCTGCGTGCCATGCGCCTCAAAGGCAATCCTGGCCCCCTTCATGCAATCGCGCGACCAGTTGCGCATCGCCCATGCGCTCGCTGCGTGGTCGCGCGTCAGCGGTCCGAGCGAAAGGGAGACGGTCCCGTAACCGATCGTACGCAAACCCATCGGAACCCATTGCCGCAACCAACGAGCGCGGTCCTCCAAGGACATGTCACTCCCTTTGGCCAGGATGCCCCATTCGTTGCGAGCCCAGTTCAGCGTGTCTTTGAGCGCCATGTGCCGACTCTTGAGGGTTGTTTCGCGGTCCTAACATCATCGAGGGCGCCGCGTCCATGCTTGCGCCGCGGCCCGATCTCGGGCCATCGTTCTAGCGATGCCGAAGCCGAATCCGAAGGTCCTGCTCTCCGCTGCCGCGAGCTACCTGCGTTCGCACCCGGAGGAGCTGGTGCGCGCCGTGAAGGGCGCAGCCGGCTTGCGCGTCGGGGTGCCACTCGATGCGCTCCGGTACCTCGTGCGCGAGCTCGCGACCGGGAAAAAAGCTCCGACCGACGTGGTGATTGAAGCCGCGCCGCCCGGGATTCGTCTGGCGGCCTCGTTCCGAGTCATGGGCTCCAACATCCGCGGGCGGCTCACTTTGTTCGTGGACGCGATCGATGTCGAGCCTGGCAAGGCGCTCCTCACCGCGCGCATCGCCGGACTCGACCTCGAGGCGCTCGACGCCGGTGGCGATTCGCCGCTCGTCGGACTGCTTAAGTCCGGCGCGCTCGATCTCTCGAAGCCAGGAAATTTGCTCGCATTTTTGCCGAATCGCCCGCCTTTTATCCTCGACGCGAAGGACGACCAGGTCGTGCTCGATCTGCTCAAGATCCCGAAGCTCGCGGAGAACCCGATGGTAAAGAAGGCGCTCGCGGTCGTGACGCCGGTGCTGACGGTCCGGTCGATTCGCACGCGAGACGACCACCTCGAGATGCAGCTCCGGGCGATTCCTAGCGGACTCAAGGACTCGCTGGCCGCCGCCCGTCTGTGAGGTTGGGATTCCGGCCCATCCTGCGGAGGCTCTGTTATCCTACGCTCGGTGAATTCGACGAGTTCCGAGCCCGCGCCGAGCTTCGATGTGCTCGCGGAGATCGCCGTGGGAAATACGGCTCGGGTCGAGCTTTGCCGAATCCACGGGGGCGGTCGTTCGGGCGAGCTCTGCGCGGTGAAGCGGCTGCACCCTCACGTGGCCGACGATCCGCAGTTCGTGGCCATGTTCCAGGACGAGGTGTGGATGACGGCCGCGCTGAAGAGCCCGCACGTCGTCGAGATGGTGGGCTGGTCCATCGACGCGAGCGGACCCTGGCTCGCCGTTGAGCTGGTGCGAGGGGTCTCGCTCGCGCGGCTCATGAAGACCGTGCTCGATACCGGCGAGATGTTCAGCGAGCGGCTCGTCGTCTACATCGCGCGGTCCATCTGCGCCGGGCTCGTTGCCGCCCACGAACTCCGCTCTCCGGAAGGGGAACCGCTCGGGCTGGTGCACCGCGACCTTACGCCTGGAAACGTGCTGCTGGGATTTCAAGGCGAGGTCAAAATTACGGATTTTGGACTCGCGAAGGCAAAGCAGCGTGTCACCCGCACGTTGACCGGCCTCTTGAAGGGGAACCCGCAGTACATGTCCCCTGAGCAGGTGAAGAGCGAGGGTGTCGACGCGCGCTCCGACATCTTCGCCGTCGGCGTCCTCCTGTTCG
>Ga0114972_10004562_pt1 | contig 10303 bp, 10 predicted proteins | sample M_140807_EF_Meta_FD_87354 | JGI IMG/M metagenome (GOLD analysis project Ga0114972, IMG submission 87354) | Freshwater microbial communities from Lake Montjoie, Canada to study carbon cycling - M_140807_EF_MetaG | ecosystem: Environmental > Aquatic > Freshwater > Lake | place: Lake Montjoie... | reverse complement strand
TTAAATTAGAGCAGCAATTAGAAAATTCATTAGATCCCAATGTGGATCCTTTAGCTCCAAAGCTTGCTCCGAAAAAACAAGCTCCTGTTAAAAAAACAGTAGAGCCAAAGCCAAGTACAAAGAAAACTAAAAAAACAGAGCCTGCACCCGTAAGCAAAGAAGAGCCTGTTACTAAAGACAATATATCAATCCAAGAGCTTGATGAGGAGGACATAAAGCAAATAAAATTACTTGAAGCGGAAGAACAAAAACAGATTAAATTAATTCAAGAAGAGGAAGAAAGAGAATTTAAGAAAAGTTTAACTAAAACAAAAAAAGAAAACATTAAAAAACCAAATACCAAAAAACAAAAAGAACCAATAGACGATTCTTACAATCCTGATGCTGAGCCAAAAATTATCAGAGAAGATGGTGATTTGAATAAACCTGAAATGGAAAAAGTAAGTAGTATTGATGTTGAAAAAATTAAAGGGAAATTTAAAAAATGAAATTAAATATTCTAATTATTTTTATATTTTTATTTTCTTGCGCAAAGGAAAAAGAAAAACCTTTCATTGCAAAAGATACGATTTTAAAAAATGCACGTGAGAGTATGGATGAAACAATTGCTTTTGGACCGAAACCTTTTTCTGAATCAGAACAATACAAAAGAGCAATGGAAAATAAACGTAAAAATATTACCTCAGAAGAAAGTAGAAGTTTTATGACAATTTCATCAAAATATAAAAATTTAAAACAAAATATTAGTATTAATTTTAATAATGTAGAAATTAAAAATGTTCTCGAAGCAATGGGTGAACTTGGAAATATTAATATTTTAATTGGAGAAGAGGTTGGAGGTGTGGTTTCTATTAAACTTGATGATGTTGCGTGGGATAAAGCTTTTCAAGCAGTATTAGATCTTAAAAATTTCGCTGGGGATTTTGATACGGAGGCGCGTGTTATAAGAATTCAGTCGCCTGAAAAACTAACGCAGCAATATCAATTTAAATCACAAATGGCAGATACTTTAAGTAAGCGTTTGGCACTTGAAACAAGTGTTGAGCCAGTAGTGACTGAAATGTGGAGATTATTTTATATTACACCAGCACAAGCTAAAAAAACCTTAGATGATTTATTTTCAACTGGAGCAGCTGCGACAGCTGGAGCCTCTGTGCAAACTACTTCCCAACTTAAAATCACAGTCGAGGATTATACGAGGTCTATTATTGTAAGAGGAAGAAAAGTAGATTTAGATATTGTTAACCAATTTGTAAAACAAATCGATACTACTTCTGAACAAGTACTCATAGAGGCATTTATTGTTGAAGCATCTGATGATTTTGAAATGAAACTAGGATCAAGAATAGGCTTGATGACAAAATCCAATCAGGACGGAGGAACTAAATCTACAACTGTCTCTGGAGTAAATAGTTCAGGCACAACAAGTTCATCAACTTTAACACTTGGAGATAAAGATAATTTAACTAATTCTGCAGCGGCATTAGCTGGAAGTGTAACTAATTTCCCAATCGCAGGCGCAACGAGTGGAATTGGAATTATCAGAATGATTGGTGCAACTGCATTAAAATTTCAATTGGAGGCGATGCAAACAGAGGGATTAAGCAAAACTTTGTCTAATCCAAAAATTTTTACATTAAATAATCAAAAATCTACAATTACACAGGGAACCGAGATACCCTATCAATCGTCATCAAGCACATCAGGCCCCACAACTTTATTTAAAGAAGCTGCTTTAAAATTAGAGGTAACACCGAGCATTGTTGGAGATGGAAATGTTTTAATTGAAATAAAAGTAAACAATGACGAGCCAACACAAACTGCTGGAGCAAGTCAGCCCTCAATTAGAAAAATGGAAATTAACACTAAATTATTAACGAGAGACGGAGATATTATTGTAATTGGAGGAATTAAAAAAGAAAAAGATGTAAAAAATCTTTCTAAAGTTCCTTTATTCGGCGATATCCCTATTGCCGGAGAATTATTCAAAAGTCGTGAAAATTTAGATACGATGAGTGAATTAATAATTTTTATCTCAGCAAGAGTTATAAAAATTTAAAATTAATTATTATATTATGTTCAAAATTGATCAAAGAAGTGAGCAAAATATAATTAATATGCTCATGGACCATTCTCTTGTTGATTTTAATCAGATAAAAAAAATAACAGAAATTAGTAAAGAATCTGGAAAATCTAGATTAGAAATTGCTTTTGATTTAAATTTAACAGATGAAGCTAAGGTTCTAAAATTATTATCAACCTCTTATTCTCTACCAATTATTGATTTAAAAGATCAAACTCTAAGTGAAGATATAAAAAAAATCATTCCAATTAATTATATTCAAACAAATTGCTTAGTGCCTTTTGAGATATTGGGAAAAAATATTAAAATTGCAATTACTGACGGCTCAAAGTTAAGCATGCTTAAAAATTTAAAAACTATTACCGGACTAGAACCTGAATTATACGCAGCTAGCATTTCAGATGTTCAAAACTTTATAGAAAAATTACAAAAGGATGAAAATATTAATATAAAAGAAATTAACAAAAATTCAGCAATTGAAAACATTGATCTTTCAAAATTAGAAGACGTTACACTTGAAAGTGAGAAAAAAGAAAAAGAAATTACTCCAATTGAAAATGAATCTGATGTTATAAAATTTGGTCATGCCATTATTACTGAAGCTATTTTAGTAGGTGCTAGCGATATTCATATAGAGCCATTTAAAAAGACTTCACGTGTTCGATATCGTGTTGATGGTATTTTGATTACTATGGACAAATTTACAAAATTTTTGAATGAAAATTTCTCAGCACTAGTTACGAGAATTAAAATTTTAAGTAAACTAGATATCTCTGAAAGACGACTTCCACAAGATGGTGCGATTTCTTTTAAATATAAAACTATTGAATCGGATCTTCGTATTTCAATTTTACCAACCAATAACAATGAGCGAGTAGTGATGCGTATTTTAAATAAGAATGCAGGTGAAAAAAAAATAGAACAACTAGGTTTTGCCGATAATGATCTTAAAATTATTTTAAAAGCTATTAGCTCATCGCAAGGTATGGTGTTAGTGACTGGACCTACAGGTTCAGGAAAAACTACGACGCTGTACAGTATTTTAAATCATATCAATAGCCCGAAATTAAATATTTTAACTGCAGAAGATCCTGTGGAATATGAGATGGAGGGTATAGCTCAAGTACATGTAAAAGATGATATTGGTTATACATTTGCAGCAGCGTTAAGATCATTCTTAAGGCAGGATCCTGAGGTGATATTAATAGGAGAGATTAGAGATAAAGATACGGTTGATATAGCACTAAAAGCAGCTTTAACAGGCCACTTAGTATTTAGCACTATTCATACTAATGATGCAATCAGCACTATTACAAGATTACAAAATATGGGCACTCCTGATTATTTAATTTCTGCAGCCTTATCTTTAGTTATTGCGCAAAGATTAATTAGAAAAATTTGCCCGGATTGCAAAACAGTGGATGAGAATACAAATTTAAAATTATTAAACTCCATAGGAATTAGCATTGAAAAAGCCTCTCGAGCTAAGATTTTTAAAGGTGCAGGTTGCACCAAATGCAATATGACAGGGTATAAAGGAAGAATGGCAATTTATGAAGCCTTAGATATTAGTCGAGAAATAAAGCAGGCGATTTTAGCAAATGTGGGAACCCTTGAACTACTAACCTTAGCAAAAAAAAATAATTTTAGAACAATGCAAGAAATGGGTCATGATTTATTGTTATCAGGAGATCTTTCCTTTGCGGAGTATCAAAGAGTCTTATTAATTTAATGTTTTATTTTGACTATACTGGAATTGTATCTGGCAAGTATGTTGTGGGTGAAATTCAGGCTATAAATCAGGAAGAAGCTGCTTTTAAATTAAAAAGCGATAAAATAATTATCACAAAATTAATTAAGTCAAAAAAAAAATCAGTTGTTGAAAAAAAAGAGATTAAAATTCTAGATTTTGGTTCTAAGACAAGCGTTCCTGCAAAAGAGGTTATGATTTTTACTAAGCAGTTTTCAACTATGATTAGAGCAGGACTTCCAATTTTGAATATTTTAATTATGCTTGAAGAACAGATTGTTCATAAAAATCTTAAACGAATCGTTGGAGAAATTAAAAGAGATTTAGAGTCTGGAGTTATTTTATCAAAATCATTTGAAAAATACCCATCAGTCTTTGATAACATTTATGTAAATCTTACTAAAGCAGGTGAGGCCAGTGGAAAATTAGATATTTTTTTAGAAAGAATTCTTATTGGACTTGAAAAAAGAGAGAAAATAAAATCTAAAATTAAAAGTGCGCTTTTTTATCCTGCAACTTTATTTACTGTTGCTATTTTAGTGACTATTTTTATGCTTATCAATGTAGTTCCTGTATTTGTTAAAATGTACAAAGGTATGGGAGTAAAAGTACCTGCTCCAACAGCTGCAATAATGGCAATGAGTGATTTTATGAGGAACCCTTTTGGCGGAGGCTTAAGTTTAGTTTTAATTATTGCCACTATATTTGTATTTAGACATATAATTAAAACGAATTATGCAGTTAGGAAAAAATGGCATAAATTTATTTTTAATATGCCAATTTTTGGTACTTTGATTCAAAAATCTATTTTTGCAAGAATTGCGCTGGTGCTTGGAAACTTAAATCAAGCAGGAGTTAATTTAATTGAAAGCATTGATATTGCAAAATCTATAACCACAAATGTATTAGTAGTTGAGGGATTGGAGGGAATTAAAAAGGGTGTTTTTTCTGGAGAATCTTTAACTAAATTATTTAATAAAGAAAAAATCTTTCCTCAGACATTTGCACAATTGATATCCGTTGGCGAGCAAACCGGAAGTTTAGACGACATGTTTGGCTCCATTGCGAGATACTATGAAGAAGAATTTGATAACGCGGTTGCAAATTTATCGAGTTTAATTGAGCCTATAATGATTGTTTTTATGGGAATCACAATTGGTGGACTCATGATTGCAATGTACGCCCCAATCTTCAATGTGGGTGCACTTATTAGGTAAAAATATGATTAATAATTAAAAAAATATACTTTATTTATGTATTTTTTTTGTTTATATTATTTATAGAAACATTAAATTATGAAAAAAAAAGCTACTAAAGCATTTACGTTAATAGAATTATTGGTTGTTGTTGCAATTATTGGAATTTTAGCTGCAGTAGGGGTTGTAGCTTATAATGGTTATACAGAAGGAGCAAAAACATCTGCGACTAAAACTATTCATTCTCAAATAGCTAAATATGTAGCTGCAGAAACAAAAAAATGTGACATTGGAACTTCTACTGGAAAAGTTATGAATGAACTTTTAACATGCTCTGGAAGAACCCCAGCAACAGTTATAACGGCTTTAATAAATCCATCTACGGGTGTAGCAAAAGATTTTAAAAATCCATTTGAATCTTCAGCTGCCACAGCATTAACTTCTGGTGGAACCATAACAGCAGATACCGATGCTGGTTATATAAGACTTTCCAAGGGTTCAGGAACTTATGATTTAGATATTAAAAGTTGCAACAAGACTTCTTGTAGCGATACAGCTAATCAAGTAATTACGACTATTCAAATTCAGTAAAAAAAAAATTTAAGTCTTAAACTTAAAGTGTTTAAAAAAGACAAAAATATTTTTACAGGGTTTACTTTAATTGAGCTATTAGTTGTTATAGCGTTAATTGGAATTATATCCTCCATTGGAATAGTTGCGTACAATGGTTACACTGCTTCTGCAAAACAAAAAGCAGCTGAAAATACTTTAAATGCATTGTCCATTGCACAGTTAGAGTATAAATCTAACAGAGGGTTATTTTATCAAAGTTCAAGCCCAACCTCTGCTACCGCTTTAACAACGGCCGAGGTAAATTTAAATTTATTAGGAGTTCAAGCATTTCAAGTTTCAGGATCACAATCAGGTGATAAGTTAGTAGATCAAGATTATTTTTTTTCATCATCTGGTACAGCCACAACTTTTATCCTAAGAGCCCAAGAAAAAAATGGCTTATGCGTTATTACTTTAAATCAGGATAGTTTATTAACTAAAACGAGTTGTTAATTTAAATGAATAAAGCTTTTACACTTGTTGAGCTTCTAGTCGTTATAGCTATTATTGGAATTTTATCAGCCGTTGGAATTGTTGCTTATAATAATTATAGTTTGGAAGCAAAAAAAAGAGCTACGATTGCAAACTGGAGAACAGTAATAGCATTTATAGAAAATACATTTGCTCAATGCAAACTTAAAGGATCTTCTGCTACAATCCAATTAAGTGTAAACGCAGGCTCCATAAGTTGCAATACTGCGTCGTTATCTTCAGCAGCATCTGTTAATAATATGGCAGATACTTTTAGGAATTATTTTTTAGAAAAAGGTTTTACAAATCCTTATAATAAAACTGATCCTGCTGTTATAAGAACAGGAAGTGGAGGGGAAACAGTAGATGGAAGATTAAGATTAGACGAAACCACTTGCACTAATAACAGGTTAGGACATGAAATGACAGTTTGGTACAAAGTGCACGATAACACTGGAGTAATTGCTAGAATGAAAATGCATCATTGGTGCCAATAAAAGTATACTATAATTGCATATTAAAAATGTTTATAAGTGACAAATCTCATATATAATTCAGCATATATTAGAAAAATTAAGATATTTAAAAGTATACTTTAAGTAAAAATCTTAACTCTATAATTATGATCGCCAAGATAAGTGAACTTATAAAGACTAATCTAAAAATTTCAGATTTTCATTTACGAGAGGGTTCTAATATTGCTTACCGAATTCTTGGTGAAATTTTTCAGTTGCCAGATTCAGTTATTAATAAGCAAGATTTAAATGATCTGCTTAAAAAAAATTGCACTGCTGATGAAGTTATGAATTTTGAAAAGAATAATGAACTGGATTGTGCAATTTATTTAGCTGATTTTAGATTTAGAGCAAATTTTTTTAAAACTTTAAATGGTACCGCTGCTGTACTTAGGAGAATTGTAACTAAAATTCCAAGTATGGAAGAATTAAATTTACCTCAGATTATGTATGAAATTGTTGAGGCACATAAAGGTTTAGTTTTAGTCACAGGCCCAACCGGTTCTGGAAAATCAACAACACTTGCTGCAATTATTGGAAAAATAAATGAATTTAAGTCTAAAAATATTATAACCGTAGAAGATCCAGTAGAATTTATTCATCATGATAAAAAAAGCATCATATCTCAGCGTGAGGTTGGAAAACAAACCAGTTCATTTGCTAGAGCCTTAAAGAGCGCACTAAGAGAAGATCCTGATGTTATTTTAGTTGGCGAGATGAGAGATTTGGAGACAATTTCCATGGCATTAACGGCTGCAGAAACTGGACATTTGGTTTTAGGGACCTTGCATACAAGCGGAGCTCCAAATACAATAAATAGATTAATAGATGTATTTCCATCTGCTCAACAGGGTCAAATAAGAGCTCAGATCGCAGAATCTTTAAAAATGATTATTACTCAACGTCTAATTAAAAAAAAAGATGGCACTGGTAGAGTTGCAGCGTTTGAAATTTTAACATGCACACCACCAATAAAAAATTTAATTCGTGAGGCTAAAGTTCATCAAATTCCAAGTGTAATGCAAACATCACAAAAAGATGGAATGATAACAATGGAAAAATCCATAGAAATTTTAACTCAATCCGGAGTAATTACTGGTGTCCTTGAATAAAAAAGCCTTTACCCTAATAGAACTATTAGTAGTTATCACTTTGATAGGTATTGTTTCTTTAGTTGCAATTCCTAATGTTAGAGAATTTATAATTAATAGAGAGTATAGGAACGATGTATATAAAATCGCTACAATCGCTAATTCCTTGAGAAATGATCTAGAGTCCAAAAAAGCAAATGCCACTTCAACTTTGCCTTATCAATTAGCAAATATTTATATTTCATATGCTGGTGATGTAATGACAGATGGAGTGCAAATTACTACTGGAAAAGCTGATAGCAGTATACTCACAACTTATAAATCTACTATTTGTGACATTAATAATAGAACTAACCCCAGTTATTGGAATGAAATTAATGTTTATAAGTTTAATATAGATAAAAATATTTCATCGAACACTAATGAAACTTTTAAAAACCTTCGCATAAGTTCTCCTAACTGGGCTTGTTATTCAACAGATATGAGCCAAGATATTTCGCGAGCGTGGTTTGATAGTTATTCTGGAGGAGTCCTTGGCATTTGCCATCAATCAAAGATTGACGTTGGCGCCAGATGCACCCCATCGATAACAAATGACCCTTATTACGGAATTTCAATTACAAAATTTGGACGACCATCAATTCATAAATATGACTATAAAACATCGACTTGGAAAGAAGAAGCAAATTAAAAATTTTGCTGGAATGAGTTTAGTGGAGGCTCTTGTTGCAACAGTGGTAGTAGGCATTGGGCTTGTCACTGTTCTGCAACTAGCAGCTTTTGTAACCCGAGGAATTGATAATTCAATTGAAAAAAATAAAGTGAATTATTTGTCAGAAATGATGATGGAAGATATGCTTTCCGATAAAGCATCTTTAATATCATATCAAAGAACTTTAACATGCGGAGTAATTCCACCTCCAACTCAAAACCTTTATGATCTACGCATAAATCAGTGGCAAAATGATTTTAAAAATAGTTTAGATGGAGGTTTGGCTGCTCAAGATACACGTTGTACTAGTTTGAACACCAAAGAAGTTGTTTTCTTAAGTCAAGTTGGTGGAACTAAAATTAAATTTGTTTCTAATAATGGAAAATTGGAAAAATATCTAGGAGCAATTATTAAATGAGTTTATTTTTGAGCAATAACAAAGCATTTACATTAATTGAATTACTCGTTGGTTTTATTGTTGGAACTATAATGGCTGCAGCTATTTATTTTTCTTACACAATATTTTCAAGTTCCTATCAAGCTATAATAGAAAAAACTAGCGTGAATAGAGCTCTCCGCGCTACCATGAACGATATTACATTAAATGTCAGAAAAGCAGGATATGTTGATCCTAATCAATATAATCCAGATGACACTCGAAATTCATTTTCATGGAATATGAATGGGAAGAGTTATAATTATAAAAATAATTCAATAAGAATTCACGGATCACCACTTATATATTTTGATGGAGGATCTGCAGCACCAGATGCTCTAGCTATATACTTTGATGATAACGCACTTAATATGCGTTATATTAGTTACATGGGTCGAGTTGAACCAGATGGTATAAGATATTTAATGAGAACAGAATATAAATGTCTACCAAGAAGCTTAGCATATCCAAGTGGTGGCTGCCAAAATCTTGACAATGAAAAAATGTTTTCAAATTTAGAAACAATAAAATTTACTTTTTTTGATAAATACGGGGTCCCGCTTCCAGTTTCTGCAGCTAACAAAGGCACAGCTAATTTTACTTATTGGACAGGTGCAATTACAGCTAGCATTGATCCTTTAGCGGTAAATTATGTTGAGATATCTATTATTTTTAAATCTCAAAATGAAATTTATAAAAACAATCAAGCAAAGACTTTTACAGCAGGAGGAAAAAATTTTTCTTATAATGATAAGTATTATAGAGAAATTTTAACTGCATCAGTTTACCCAAGAAATATAATTACAAGTAAATGAAAAATAATGAAAAGGGGTTTGTTTTAACCCTTGCGCTTTTAATGTTGGTGGTAATGTCTGTTATGGGAATTACTCTCGTGGCTTTATTATCAAACGATATTAGACAAAATGACTCAAAAGATGAGTACCAGCAAGCATTATATACAGCAGAATCTGCGGCTAGCCTTGGAAAAATTGAGTTGCAGAACTTGGTGACTTCTACAAGTGCCCTACCTCAAGCTGGAAGTTCACCATGGAGTACAACTAGTGCTCCTTCATGGTGTCGTCCTAATAGATTTTCTAATGTGATGAATCAAGACCCAAATGAGATTTATATTGTATATGCTCTTCCTATATTACCTGAAAAAAAACTTGGTGATGCATTAGATATACCTACAGGAGCATTAACTCCAGTTGAAAAAAGCCGTTTTAATAAATATGCAATTTATTATTTTATTACTAACGCCTCAACTAATAACGGCAACACCCCAACTACTTCAAACCCGGTAGCAACACTCACAACTAAAAATGCAAATATAGTTAGCGGAGGAAATTCTGGTTCAACTGTTGCTGAAAAAACAGCTTATAAATCTACTACAAGTGGCGGAGCCCAAAATTACACAATTTATGCATGTGGCAGACA
>Ga0114972_10004561_pt1 | contig 10303 bp, 6 predicted proteins | sample M_140807_EF_Meta_FD_87354 | JGI IMG/M metagenome (GOLD analysis project Ga0114972, IMG submission 87354) | Freshwater microbial communities from Lake Montjoie, Canada to study carbon cycling - M_140807_EF_MetaG | ecosystem: Environmental > Aquatic > Freshwater > Lake | place: Lake Montjoie... | reverse complement strand
GCCGCGGTCCTCGGAGCGCTCGCGCGGGCCGTGCCGGGCGCGCACGTGCGGCTCGATGCGAACGAGGGTTACGGCGCGGACGATGCCCTTCGTTTGCTCGAGGATGCGCGAAGGCTTGGCCTCGTTGTCGAATGTTTCGAGCAGCCCTGCGCGCGGACGCGGCTCGACGAACTCGCACGCGTGACCGCCGAGGGTGGGGTGCCCGTCGTCGCCGACGAGTCGTGCCGTTCTCTCGCCGACCTCGAGGCGGTCGTGTCCGCGAAGGCTGCTCATGCGGTCAATCTGAAGCTCGTCAAGCTTGGCGGCTTGGCCAACGCGCTCGAGGTGGGGCGCCGCGCGAAAGCGCTCGGTCTTGGCCTCATGGCAGGGGCGATGGTGGAGACGCGGCTTGGCCTCACCGCGATGGCGCACGTTGTGACGGCGCTCGGCGGCGTCGACTGGCTCGACCTCGATACCGCCTTTCTCCTCGCCGACGACCCGTTTGTCGGCGGTTACGTCGCGGACGGCCCAGAGCTTCGGCTCATCGATGGCCCCGGTCTGACCGTCGCGCTGGCTTGACGTCCCCGTTCGACTCGCAGCCGATCTCGATCAGCGACCGCCCCGAACCGAGCTCGGTAACGTCGCTCGATGTTCCGCCGTACCTGCGCGTTGCGCATTCTCCCGCCAGTCCTGATCGCCACGTTCGGTGGTTGTGCCGACCCCACCCTTGCCACGCGCTTCGACGCCTGCGCGCCGACTGAGATCGTGCTGCCCGAATCGCTTGCGCCCGCGGTCGCATCGGCGATCGCCGACGGCGTGCGCTTTTGGTCGGAGCCCCTCTCGATGCCATGGACCACGACCACCGCAGCGACGACCGGTGCGTCCGCGATCCCGCTTCGGTTCATCGACACAGGCCTGTTTTATGGTCGTTACGACGACCTCGCACCTGCGATCATTCTATCGAGCGGGGTGACGGATCCGGCTCGGCTTTCGATCGTGGTCGCGCACGAGGTGGGCCATGCTCTCGGCCTCTACCATCGGTCACCCGACGCGCGCGTCTCGGTGATGAACCCCGGCAATGTGAACGTCGCTCCGAACGCCGAGGACCTCGCCGAGATCACCGCCATTTGGGGAGCCTGCACGACCGGCGCGCGACGTGGCATGCTGGCGCTGCCATGAGTTCTCTCTCCTCCGACGCGCTCGAGCGGCTGCTGCAACTGCACGCGCCGTTTCAGCCGCTGCCTTTCGTACCGGAACTCGTAACCTGGCATACGACGAACGAGCTTCCGCTTTGGGAGGCGCTCGAGAGTGCGCTCGGAGCAGAGGTCCCCCCACCGTTTTTCGCTCTCGCTTGGCCCGCAGGACAGGCTCTTGCCAGGCTCGTTCTCGACGGAACGATCGCGGTCGCGGGAAAGCGCGTCGCGGATGTCGGTTGTGGCTCGGGACCCGTCGCCCTCGCTGCGGCGCGCCGAGGCGCGTTGGTCACGGCGCTCGACCTCGACCCACTCGCGCTCTCCGCGTGCGAGCTCGCAGCGCGGCGCCACGGGCTTTCGCTCACGGTGTGGTGCGGTGACGCGTTCGCGGACCCGGATGCGCTGGACGTCGAGCTCGTGCTGGCCGCGGACTTGCTCTACCACAAGAGTCAAATCGAGCCGGGCTTGCGGGCGCTCGGTCGTTGGCGTGAGCGTGGGCAGGTGATCGTGGCCGACGGTGGTCGCCCCCACTTTGATGCGATCGACCCAGAAAAATTGGGGCTCACGCTCCTCGCCGAGCTGGACGTGCCCGCCGAACGCAAGGTGGAAGGCGCGACGGAGCGGCGGGTTCGGGTCTTCACGACCTGAGCGGCGACGAGCGAACTCGGCTCGCTCACGCGAGAAAGAGGTCAGCGCGTCGCATCGTCGTCGGCGTCGGGCACGTCCGCAACGTGCAGCGCGTCGGCGAGGGGCGGGAACAACGTCCCTGCAACGCGGTCCCATTGCGAGAGGCTTGTGTGGACACGCTCGAGCGTTGCTCGGAGGGCCGCGACGCGTTCACGGACGAGTCGGCGGCGCGGCTCGCGGTCTTCGCGGTCGCAGGTTTCGAGCAGCTCGCCACGCTCGCGCCCCCACGCCGAAGCCGCTCGGACCCGCCCGCGAACGGCGGTTCGGGTGCGCTCCAGAAAATCCCGATACGCCTTCACTGCCGCGCTGAGCGTGTCGATCGCGACGGCGAGTTCCTCCCGAGACGCCTCCAATACCGCGCGCAGTGCGGCCTCGTCGAGCGGAGCCTCCGCGAGGTGGCCCTCGATGGACCCCAGCGTTTCGCGGGCGAAACGAAGGTGCCGAAGTCCAGAGGCGGCGCCGTCGAGCGTCAGAGCAGGCGTCGAATCCACGTCGCTTTCGATTCCGTATACGGCGGGTACATGAGCGGCGGGTCGATGCTGGTGGGCTTCTTCAAGACCGCTTTGCGGTGGCTGAACGTCTCGAACGTCTGTTTGCCATGGTACGCGCCCATGCCGCTCTCCCCGACGCCGCCGAACGGCAGTCCGGGCACCGCGAGGTGCAACCAGCAATGGTTGACGACTGCGCCGCCGGAGCTTGTACGGTCGAGCACCTGCTGCGCCACGTCGTCGTTCTTCGAGTAGACGTAGAGCGCAAGCGGCTTGGGGCGCGCGTTGATGAAGCGGATCGCCTCCTCGATGCTCTTGATTTTTAGCACCGGAAGAATTGGTCCGAAAATCTCGCCGGCCATGACGGGCGAGTCGGCGGGGACGTCCCGCAGGATCGTCGGCGCGAGGTAGCGCTCCGTTTCGTCAGCCTGTCCGCCCGCGACGATTTCACCGCTCCCCGGCAGAAGCTTCATGAGCCGCTGATGGTGACGCGCATTGACGATGCGGCCGTAGTCGGGGCTTGTCTTCGGATCGTTGCCGTAGAATTCACGGAGGGTCTCGCTGAGCTTCTCAAGGAGCGCGTCGTGGACGTCTTCGTGGACGAGCAGGTAGTCGGGTGCGACGCAGGTCTGTCCCGCGTTGAAGAACTTTCCCCAAGCGATTCGCTTCGCCGCCACGTCGAGATCGACGTCGCGGTCGACGATGCAAGGGCTCTTGCCACCGAGCTCGAGCGTGACGGGCGTCAAGTGCTTTGCCGCCGCCGCCATCACCACCCGCGCGACCGTGCCGTTGCCCGTATAGAAAATATGGTCGAAGCGCTCCTCGAGCAGCGCGGTGGTCTCGGGAACGCCGCCTTCGACGACCAGTACCGCGTCGGGATCGAGGTATTTCGGCAGCAGCTCCGCGACCAGGGCCGAGGTCGCTGGCGCTACCTCCGAGGGCTTCACGACCGCGCAGTTTCCCGCGGCGAGCGCGCCAAGAAGCGGCCCGCCGAGGAGTTGAAACGGGTAGTTCCAGGGGCCGATGATCAGCACGACGCCGAGCGGTTCACGGTGAATCCGGCTCACGCCCGGCTGCGTCACGATCGGCGTGGACACGCGCTCGGGTTTCATCCAGCCACGGAGCTGCTTTCTCGTGTGCGCGACCTCGCCTGCCGTGTAAGCGACCTCGGCGGTGTACGCTTCGAGTGCCGGCTTGCCCACGTCGGCGTGGAGCGCAGCGAGGATCGCTTTCTCGTTCTCGGCGAGCAGGCGACCCAACCCGTCGAGCTGTGCGATACGCCACTCGTAGGAGCGCGTGCGGCCCGAGTCGAACGTGTCACGGAGCTTCGCGACGAGCGCCGGTATCGCCAACACGGATGGTGCCTGTCCGGCTTCCAAGCCTGCTTGCTTCGACGCCCCGCTTGCTTGCCCGTTGGTGTTCACGCTCGTCTGCATGCTGTCTCCGGCTGTATTTCGAATTCGCTACGGGATAGCATGGTTTTGAACGAGGCCACTCGATGATGCTCCGAGCAACGACCGTGTCCCATCGATCTTTCGCATTCTTCGCCTTCGCGGCGCTGCTCGCTTGCGGAAGCAAGGATGCCAGCACCAAGACCTCGACCGGCTACGGAGCGAGCGTCGCCTCGAGCAGTGGCGCGGGCGCCACGGGCAGCGGTGGCCAGGGCGCCGGTGTGCCGGGCTGCGAATCGAACGGCGCGGGTGGCGCTCCGGTCGGCGGGGCACGCCTCGGCTTGCGTGCGGAACCGCGGGCGAGCGACGAAGCGGCGATCCTCGCTCTCGGCGGCAAGCCGTACCCGTCCGCGGATCTCGACCGAGCGGAAAAGAACGCGTTCTTGCGGGTCGAGCTCGAGGTCGGGCCCGAACCCGGGAAGACCACGAAGCTCCGCATGGACCATCGGTACCACGACCTCGGTGCAACCAATTGGCCGACATCGTACGACGCTTGGAGCGCGGGCAACGACCGACGGCTCGTGCTGTCCATTGCGAGTGCCGACCCTAAGCTCGGCGCGATCTCGTACTGTGAGCTCGCGAACCGGCCTACTATGGACGCGGCCATCAGCGCGGCGGCGGCCCGCCTTCGCACCTTCGTCGATGACAACGTAAAAGACGCTGTGTACCTCGCGTGGGGCCACGACCGGTTGCCCGTCGACAGGCGTCCGAAGCTCACCGTTGTGAACTCGGTGACCTTCACCGGAACACCGAACAAGGTGGTCGTGAAGACCCGCGACGAGTTTGGCGTCGCGTGCCCAATTCCCAAGGGAACGCAGCTCGTCTTCACGAGCCCGGATGGCACCTCGTCCGTGACGACGCTGACGCATCAAGCCGCCGCAGTCGACGACCCGGACGTGTCCGTGAATGCGGTGGCCGGGACAATCGAACCCGGTTGGACGGTCACGTATCAGACACCGGAGGAGCAGGCGGCGAGCTACGCATCGGCGTGGAAGAAGGCGCGCGCGGCGATGCTGCAGGCCTGGGGCGGGTGGCCCGGAAAATCGAAGGTGCGGTGGACCTGGGTGGTTCCTTACGAGGGGGTCGCGACCTTCGAAGGGTCTTACCCGGGGGACGATCAGGTCGACACCCTCGGTCTCGACGCCATCAACCTCGCGGGCTTGGTGCCGAACGCGCCGTGGACGGACCTTGCGCCGATGCTCGTAGGAATTCGCTCGTTCGCGGAAAAACACGGCGGAAAGGAGATCGTCGTCGCGACGACGGCTTCTCTCGACGGGGGTGCCGCAAAGACGACCGCACCGAGTCTGGCCGGCCCGATGGTGACCTTGGCCATCGAGAAGCTCGGTTTTCAGGCGGACGCCGGCACGGAGGTGCTCTTCTACGGTCCCGAAGGAGCGCTGCTCGGGAAGGGCGCGCTCGCGATGTACGCGGGCAAGGGCGCCCCCTTCATGACGATCGCCTCGTTGGACGTCGATCTGCCCGCCGGAACATCGATTCTCGTGCGGCTTCCCGGGAAAGACAAGTCGCTCTGGGTCGAGAGCGCCCGCGCTGCGGTGCTGTGTGCTCCCGAGATCACCGGGGTGATTTGGTACACGGGCACACCCGGTGGCTTCTGGCTCGACCAAGGACCGGAGGCCTCGCCCGCCGTGCTCGAGACCTTCAAGGCGTGGGCGAACGACCCCTACTTCGGCGGTTGAGTGCGACGGTGCAACGCCGTCACCCGCAACACGACGACACCCGCGAGGATGGCGATGGCGGCGCTGCCGGCGACCAGCCAAGCGAGCCCATCACGGAGCAGTTGAGGGCCGAACGCTTCTCCCAAGACGAGGATGAGCGCCGCGGCAATCGAGTCGCCGACCCGGACGACGAAGGTGTCGTTGAAGTTCTTCGCGCTGTACTTTTCGAGCGGCGACACCGGCACGTAGAGCAATTCGCGCGTGTTTGCGTGGATTGAATAGTCGGTCGCGTTTTCGACGACCTTCAGCGTGACGATGGCGCGTAGGGAAGGGGCGGCAGCAAATCCAAGGCCCCCAAGCGCGCTGACCGTCGGGAGGCACAAGAGCGCGGCTCGCGCTCCGAACCTTCGCTGGAACCGTGACGTGACAAAGAGCTGGATCCCGACGGCGAGCATGTTCTGCTCGAGCTGATACCTGCCGTAAAACGCCTTTAGGCTGCCCGCGCCGAGGTTCGACGCGGCGACGGCCTTGTCGAGCACCCATTCGTTCGAGGTGTTCACGACGTTCAGCAACAGGGTCATCAGCGCGATCCGCAGGAGGTACGGAGAGCTCGCGACCATCTGGGCGGAGCCCTTGGCTTCGGTCGCGCCGATGTGGGGCTGCACGGCGAGGTCCGGCGTGGCCCGGGAGCGCGCCGCCCACTTCGTCAGCCACGACGCGATCCCAAGGCAGCAGGCGAGCAACGCGGCAGAAATTCCAAGCAATTGCGATGTGGTGAGTCGCCGTGCGAGGGCCACCATGAGCAGGTTGCCACCGATCCCACCGCACACGGCACCGACGCCGATGAACCCGAACAGTCGCTCTGCTTCTTCCTGGGACCAGATGTCGGTCGCGAACGACCAGAACTGCGAAACAACGAGCAGGTTGAACGTGGAGACCCAGACGTAAAACGCGTAGCCGAGGGCAGGGCTGCTCGTTCGTTCGAGCGCAAAAGCGAATCCGCCAAGCGTCGCGATGAACACGAGAAAGGTCGCCTTCAGCAGAAGGGCCCGAGAGACGCGGGGCACCAAGGCTCCGTAGAGGTGGGTCTCGAGGGCGACGAAGAGGGTCGTGAGCAGCAAGGCCGCGCCCTTGTGGTCAACGCCGATTCGCGTCTGCAACATGACGCTCCGAATCGGTTTGAGGACGTAATAGGCGGCGAGCGCGGCGAAGAGCCACACCATCGAACCCACCAACGCGACGACTTCTTGTCTCTTGACGGAAACGATGGGGCGGAGCCACGGCAGCGTGTCGTTCGAGTGCGGTTGCATGCGCGCGGAACCTCGGGCGATGGCCAACTTCGACCTCGCCACGTCATGGGTAAGCACGCCCGCGCAGACGGGGCGCCGTGGGCCGAAAGACCCCACACGCCGTGCGCCGAGGCCTTTGGAACGACACGGGTTTCGCTGGTGTCTCGGACGCTCCGCCGTTACGTTGCCGGCATGCTTTATCCTTCTCGAGTTGGCCTCGCCGGAACGGCTCTCGCCCTGTGGCTCGCTGCGACGGGCGCAGCCTGCAGCGGCAGCGACACCTCCGCTCCCACCGGGAACTGCGGCAACGGCGCGGTGGATGCCGGCGAAGCGTGCGACGACGGCAACGCGACCGACGGCGACGGTTGCTCCCACGAGTGCAAATCGGAAGATGGTACCTGCGGTAACGGCATCGTCGATGCGAACGAAGCGTGCGACGACGGCAACGCAACCGACGGAGACGGCTGCTCGAAAGACTGTGCGTCGGAAAACGAGACGTGCGGAAACGGCGTGCTCGACGCAGGGGAGGACTGCGACGACGGGAACGTCACCAATGGGGATGGCTGCGAGTCCAACTGCAAGAACACCGCGTCTGAGACGGTGTGCGCCACGTTGCCGCCGCTCGCGAGTGGTACCTGCGAGGTGACGTCCGGTGACGCGGAGGGCGCGCTCTTTGTCGGCGACGTGCTCTTGCCGACGACGGTGCTGAAGGGCGGTCAAGTGGTCGTCGATGCCGCCGGCAAGATCGCTTGCGTTGGTTGCGACTGTGCCGCGAAAGCGACCGGCATGACCAAGGTGCTCTGCCCCCAAGCGGTCATCAGCCCGTCGCTCATCAACAGCCACGATCACATCACGTTCCAGAGCGCGCCCGGCAAGGACTCCGGGGAGCGCTACGAGCACCGTCACGACTGGCGCCTCGGCAAGAACGGTCACACCAAGATCCCCGCCGGCGCGACCGCAGGCAAGGCGCTCATCCAGAACGCCGAGATTCGCCACGTCATGGGTGGCGCGACCGCGACCGTGGCTTCCGGCGGTACCGGCGGCATGCTCCGCAACCTCGACAAGTCGAACGAACTGCAGGAGCTCCTGAATCAGACGTCGGTCTACTACCAGACGTTCCCGCTCGGCGACTCGGACGGCAAGATGCTCGAGTCCGGCTGCGCCTACAATTTCAAGGACACGACGCAGAGCGTCTCGATGGAAGAGGCGTATTTCCCGCACATTTCGGAGGGGATCACGGCAGCGGCGCACAACGAGTTCCTGTGCGCGAGCTCCACGGCGAACGGTGGGCAGGACCTCTCCCAGCCCCAGGCCGCCTTCATTCACTCGATTGGGCTCAAGCCGAACGACTACAGCCTCATGGCGAGCGAGCAGGTGGCTCTCATCTGGTCGCCCCGCTCGAACATTCGACTCTACGGAGACACGGCGCAGGTCACGACCGCCGCGCGGCTTGGCGTCTCGATTGCCCTCGGAACCGATTGGCTCCCGAGCGGTTCGATGAACATCCTCCGCGAGCTCGCTTGCGCGGACTCCTACAACGCCAACCATCTCGGCGGCTTCTTTAGCGATCGCGAGCTTTGGCGCATGGTGACCGACTGGGCGGCGCAGGCGGCCGCCGTCGACGACGTGATGGGCAAGCTCGCCGAGGGCATGGTTGCGGACGTGGCGATCTTCGACGCGAAGAAGCGCTCGAATTACCGCGCGGTTCTCGCAGCGGAGGCTCCCGATGTCGTGATGGTCATGCGCGGTGGCGCCGTGCTCTACGGTGACGACGCGATCGTCACCGGCCTTGGCGGGACCGGTTGCGACGCCCTCGATGTCTGCGGCACGCAGAAGCGCGTCTGCGCGATGAGCGAGTTCGGCGCGGACCTACCGACGTTGCAAGGGGCTGCAGGCGCGTACCCGCTCTTTTTCTGCGGTGGCGAGACGCCGACGAACGAGCCAAGTTGCACGCCTTCGCGACCCAAGAGCGTGAAGGGGTCCACGATCTACACGGGTGCGGCGGGCGCGACCGACGCGGACGGCGACGGTGTCGAGGACGCGAGCGACAACTGCCCGAAGGTCTTCAACCCGATTCGGCCGCTCGACGAGGGCAAGCAGGCCGACTTCGATCAGGACGGAGCAGGTGACCCTTGCGACGTCTGCCCGCTCGATGCTGCAAAGAACGACTGCACGCAGCCCGACCCCGATGACATCGACGGGGACAAGGTCCAGGACACCGAGGACAACTGCCCCGGCGTTGCGAACACCGATCAGGCCGACAAGGACAACGACAAGAAGGGCGATGCGTGCGACGCCTGCCCGGACATCTCGAACGAGGGTCCGCTCGCGTGTCCTGTGAGCATCTACGACATCAAGACGGGCGTGGCGCAGCCAGGTAGCAAGGTTGCGGTCACGAACGCGCTCGTGACGGCCTGTGCACCTGCGAGCGGCTACTACCTTCAGGTGAAGCCTGGCGATGCCGGGTACAACGGGGCCGACAACTCCGGCGTCTTCGTCTACGACACGAAGGTGATGTGCGGTTCCACCGTGTCGCCCGGCGACCGCGTGGACGTGAACCCGGCCGTCATCGGCACGTACCACGGGCAGGTCGAACTCACCGGCGCATCGGTGACGAAGCTGTCTTCCGGAGAGACGCTGCCCGAGCCTGTGCTCGTTACCGCCAACGACGTCGCAACGAAGACTGCGCTCGACGGTGTGCTCGCGAAAATCGCGTCCGTGAAGGTCATCGATGTCGCGCCGACGCCGAACTTCGTCGTCACGGGGCCGCTGACGATCACGACCCAAATCCATACGCCGTCGTATTTCCCGGTCCTCGACGAGGGCTACGACGCGCTCACCGGCGTCCTCACGGTCTATGACGCGACGATGCGTCTCGCTCCGCGCGACGAATCCGACATCGTCCTTGGCGCTCCGGTGCTCGTCGGCTTCGCTCCGGAGGCGACGTTCGCCAAGAAGGGTCAGTCGGGTGCGGACACGTTCCCTCAGGCACTCACGCTCGCGCTTTCCCGCGCGCCGGCGACGGACGTGCAAGTCACCATCACCTCCAGCGCTTCCGCGGTCGCGAGCGCGACGGGCGGGGTCGTCACCGTCAAGGCGAACAGCTTGACGGCCAAGGTTCTCGTCACCGCGCCCGGTCTCGGGACGGCGACCTTCACCGCGTCGAAGGACGGCCTGATGAAGACCGCGTCCGTCAAGGTCATCGACGACACGCTCGTTCGCAGCGTGAAGGCGCTGACGCCTTCGTCGGTGCAAGTTGCGCCGGGCGGCACGCTGACGATGACGGTGGAGCTGGACATGCCGGCACCATCCCCGTCCGGTTCGACCGTGACCCTGGCGCTCATGCCGAACATGTACGCGTCCGCTGCTGGGGTCGTCGGGGTTGCGCCGAATCAGCTCACGGCGACCTTCCAAGTGATGGCCTCGCAGTCGCTCGGCACCGAGACGCTGACGGCGACACTCGGCGCGAGCATGGCGTCGGCCACCCTTCAGGTGAAGCCGCTGAGCGGACTCGTCATCAACGAGCTCGATTACGACGGG
>Ga0114972_10004560_pt1 | contig 10306 bp, 10 predicted proteins | sample M_140807_EF_Meta_FD_87354 | JGI IMG/M metagenome (GOLD analysis project Ga0114972, IMG submission 87354) | Freshwater microbial communities from Lake Montjoie, Canada to study carbon cycling - M_140807_EF_MetaG | ecosystem: Environmental > Aquatic > Freshwater > Lake | place: Lake Montjoie... | reverse complement strand
TGGCGCCCGTTTGGTGGTGAGTCGCGAGCCGGGGGGGACGGCCCTGGGCCAGGCCTTGCGCGAATTGTTGCTGCATCCGCCCCAGGCTGTCCAGCCCCTGTCCCGGGCCGAATTGCTGCTCTATGCGGCCGACCGGGCCCAGCATGTCGAGGCGCTGCTGGTGCCGGCGCTAGAGGCCGGCGATTGGGTGCTTTGCGATCGCTTTACCGGATCGACCGCCGCCTATCAGGGCTACGGCAGGGGCTTGCCCCTGGCCCTGATCGACAGCCTGGAAACCCTGGCCACCGGGGGTCTCCAGGCGGATCTGACCCTCTGGCTGGATGTGCCCCTGGCCGAGTCCCGCCGCCGCCGGGGCGGGCGAGCGGCCGATCGCATCGAGGCGGCGGGGGAGGCCTTTCTGGCCCGGGTGGCCGACGGCTTTGCCACCCTGGCCGCCCAGCGGGGCTGGACCCGCATTGAGGCCGCTCAGCCGCTGGCTGCGGTGACGGAATCCTGTTGCGCCGCCATCCGTCGCTGCGTTTCGGATAGCTGAGGCCGCCCTGATCAAAGGGAGGCTTTCACCTGTTTCCAGACCTGCTCAAGCCGCTGGCGGTCCGCTGGGCTGGATGTTTGGAGCTGCACCGCCAGGCATTCCCAGCGGGGGTTGGGAAGCAGGCCGATGAGTCGTTTGAACTTGGTGAACAGGGTGTAGTGGACACGGGCGGCGCGGTTCTCAAAAACCAGAGCACTGCTCAATGCCCCATTCGTCACGCCGCTCCTCCCCCCTGGGGTGAGGCAGGTCTGCAGGCGGGTGATGGCCCCGGGCGGATCCGCCGGCCCCCTCCCCAGGGCCAGTTGGTCGGGGGGGGAATCCGTGGCATCGGCCCGATCCAACTCCCTCAGCTGCCGCTTGGGGAGGGCAAACTCCGGCAGCAGGGCAGGCAGGCTCGCCAACTGCAAGTCTTCGCTGGTGCGGCCCAGCACCGGCACCAGGAGCAGCCCCAGGGCCGGGGCCCCATTGGTGGGCTGCAGCTGGAAGCGGCGCAGCGTGCCGTGGCTGAGGTCGCGCCCGCCCCGCCCCGCCCTGCTGCCGATGGGCACCACCCGGTAGCCGGGCAGCCTGAAGGAGGCTGGGACCTGCCGTTCCGGCAGGGGGGCCGCCAAGGTCAGCCCCTTGAGCACGGTTGCGCCCGCCGTGAGGCCGGCCAACAGCAGCAGCAGCGGCCGGAGTAGGGGGCTGGTCATGGGGCCTGGCCTAGCCGGTTGAGCTGCCATGCCATCCAAAGGTCGTAGAGCCAGATGAACAGCAGCACCCCGATGCCGCTGAACAGCAGCGACCCCTCGTACTTGTGGAAAAACTCAAACCACCAGTCCTTGCCCGCAAACCTGCTGGCGGTGATGGCCGCCAGTATGGCGATGCGAAAGGCGTTGGCGATCACCGCCAGCAACGGGGCCACCAGCAGCATCACCACGTTTTGCCAGCGGCGGCGCATCGGGAAGGCCAGGGCAAAGATCACCGCCACCATGATCAGCTGGGTCACCATGCCGATGCCGCTGCAGGGGCCGCCGATTTGCACCGCACCCTCCGGCAGGCGCACCACATTGCCTGATACCACGGCGGGCTGGTTGCAGAGCAGCAGCAAGAGCTGGGTGATGCGGGCCGTGAGCAAGCTCAGCTTTTCAATGGGGGTCAGCTCCTCCAGCACCCGCATCAGCGCCGGCAGGGCCAGGATCAGCAGCACCGGTCCAAAGGCGGCCAGGCGCCGCAGCGGCGCCGCCAGCAGGGCGAGGGCCAGGCCGGCAAGCAGGGGCAAAAGGGTGGCCGCCACATCGTGGTTGGTGATCTGCTGGCTGCGCCAGAGCACGGCTGCCACCAGGGCGGTCCCGGCCGCCAGGCCGAGCGGGCCGGGCCGGGGCCGCCAGCCCGGGGCCTGATCCGCCACGATCACCAAAACCCCTCCCCAGACCAGCAGGGCATTGACCGCTTCGGCATTCCCCTGGGTGAGAAAGCTAAAGACGAGAGCGTGAAGGGCCAGCAGGCAGGCCAGCCCAATCCAGAGGGATCGCCGCGAGAGCCCCAGGCGCCCCAGGCGCCGCCGCTGACGCCGCCGCTGATGGGGGGAGCCGCCCCGGCGCAGGGTCCCCAGCATCGTTACTGAAAATGGCGCCGGATGGTGAACAGAAAGGCCGCAACGATGGTGGCCCCCAGCAGGACGCGCAGGGTTCCTGGCAGGGAATTGACCAGGGTGTCGGTGCGCTGGCGGTTGAGGTTGGTTTGCAGCCCGGAGCGCCTGAGGTCGAGGGCTTCGGTGAGCTGGGCTTTTTGCTGGGCGATGGAGCCGGGCACCAGGGGGGGCAGCAGGCCCGGGACGGTGGAGGCTTGGATCCGCTGCAGCTCGGCTTCGGAGCCGGCGCCATTGAGGCGGTTGCGCAGGCCGGTGAGCTCGGTGGTGGCTTGATTGAACTGGTCCGTGAGTTGGGCGCCGCTGTCGAACCAGAGCCAGCCAAAGCTGATCAATTGCAGCGGCACCAGCAGGGCAAAAACCAGGCCCCAGCGGCTGGCGAGTTGGACGGTTTGGCGGCCGAGGGCGAGCCAATCGTCATCGTCGTCAGCACTAATCGAGAGACTGGCAAAACGCAGCAGGATCACGGCCAGCAGCAGCAATGGGGCCAGGTTCACCAGGGAATCACCCAGGCGCAGCCACCAGACGGGGCCGGCTACGGCCAGGGGAAAGGCGCCACTGACCAGGGCCAGCAGGGCCAACAGTTCCAACACAACGGCCAGGCGGCGGGCATGGGCCGGCACTGCGGCGGACATCAGGCGAGCCGCCTACGGCTGGCGCCCTGGCGCAGGCGCTTGCTGCGGCTGCGCAGGCGGCGGCAGAAGCTGAGGGGCAGGGCGGCACCAAAGATTGGCAGGGGGGCGGGTACTTGGTTGGGATCGGAGGAGATGCTGAGGCCACCATAAGTAGCGGCATAGACGTTGCCGTCGCTGGCGTAAACGCCATTCACGTAGTCATTGCCCAAGCCGTTGTCGGCCTGGGTGTAATTGGTCCAGTTGCTGCCGCTGTCGGTGGAGATGCTGAGGCCGCCGGTGGTGGCGGCGTAGATGTTGCTGCCGCTGGCGTAGACACCTCTCACTAAGTCACTGCCCAAGCCGTTGCTGGTGGTGTAATTGGACCAGTTGGAGCCGCTGTCGGTGGAGATGCTGACGCCGCCGCCATAAGTAGCGGCGTAGATGTTGCTGCCGCTGGCGTAGACGCCCATCACGCTGTTGCTTCCCAGTCCGTCGCTGGTGGTGTAATTGGTCCAGTTGGAGCCGCTGTTGGCGGAAATGCTGAGGCCGCCGTAGGTGGCGGCGTAGATGTTGCTGCCGCTGGCGTAGACGCCAAGCACAGTGTTACTGCCCAAGCCGTTGCCTGCCTGGGTGTAATTGGTCCAGTTGGAGCCGCCGTTGGTAGAGATGCTGAGGCCGCCGTAGGCGGTGGCGGCGTAAATGGTGCTGCCGCTGGCGTAAACGCCATACGAAGAGCTACTGAAGGGGTCACTGCCCAAGCCGTTGCCTGCCTGGGTGTAATTGGTCCAGTTGGAGCCGCCGTTGGTGGAGATGCTGAGGCCGCTGTCGGTGGCGGCATAAATGCTGCTGCCGCTGGCGTAGACGCCCTGCACGTAGTCATTGCCCAAGCCGTTGCCTGCCTGGGTGTAATTGGTCCAGTTGCTGCCGCCGTTGGTAGAGATGCTGAGGCCCCCGGTGGTGGCGGCGTAGATGTTGCTGCCGCTGGCGTAGACGCCCTTTACGGTGTTATCGCCCAGGCCGTTGGTGGTGGTTTTGTTGGTGAAGGTGAGCGGGGCAGCCAGGGCGGCCGGGCTCGCGGCCGCGACACTGAGGGCTGCAGCCGCCGAGGCCAGCAGGGCAACTCGCAGACTGGACCGTAAACGACAGGATGGTGAAACAATAAAAGATTGAACTTGATTCATTGCGATTGTATGAGAATCTGCTAATCAATAGCATTCTTGCACCTTTCACCGCTGTTGAGTCCTCCCCCCGCCCAATACCCCCCAAAACGGGGGGTTCCATTGGGCCAACTGTCACACCCAGTGGCACAACGCTTCAGTGGCTGCCTTGGCTGGGGCCGTACCGGGCCAGCCAGGGTCCCTTTCCCGTTCGGCGGCTCCGCAGGCCCCCTTTTTCTCCAGGGCTGCTGGCCAGTGGACAGGCCAACCCTGCTGGTTTTCACAGCCGCCGCTGCTGTCCTCGGATCTGCATCCGATCGACCTGCGGGCCGGTGCCACGTCATCAACCATCAGCTCAGCTGCACTGGCACCAGCAGGGCCAACAGTTCCAGCACAACGGCCAGGCGGCGGGCATGGGCCGGCACTGCGGCGGGCATCAGGCGAGCCTGCTGCTGGCGCCATAGCGCAGGCGCTTGCTGCGGCTGCGCAGGCGGCGGCAGAAGCTGAGGGGTAGGGCGGCACCAAACAACGGCAGGGGGGCGGGTACTTGGTTGGGATCAGATTGCTGGGCGATGCTGACACCGCCGCCAAAAGGAATAGAATAAGGGGGGGGTGAATAATCTCTATCAGTCGCGGCGTAGATCAAGCCATTGCTTACATAAACCCCCAAAACGCTGTCACTGCCCAGTCCGTTGCTGGAGGTGTAATTGGTCCAATTGGTGCCGCTGTTGGTGGAGATGCTGAGGCCGCCGTAAGTGGCGACGTAGATGCTGCTGCCGCTGGCGTAGACGCCATTTGCGTTGTTGCTTGCCAGTCCGTTGCTGGAGGTGTAATTGGTCCAGCTGGAGCCGCCGTCGGATGAGATGCTGAGGCCGCCGACTGATTGGTCAACGCCGGAGCCGTTGGTAGTGGCATAGATGTTGCTGCCGCTGACGTAGACGCCCGTTACGAAGTCACCGACCAAGCCGTTGCTGGTGTTGTAATTGGTCCAACTGGAGCCGCTGTCGGTGGAGATGCTGAGGCCGCCGCTGTTGTTGATGGCGGAGCCGTTGGTGGCAGCGTAGATGTTGCTGCCGCTGGCGTAGACGCCCGTTACGAAGTCACTGCCCAGTCCGTTGCTGGAGGTGTAATTGGTCCAGCTGGAGCCGCCGTTGGATGAGATGCTGAGGCCGTGGAAAGTGGCGACGTAGATGTTGCTGCCGCTGGCGTAGACGCTATTTACGTAGTTGCTTGCCAGTCCGTTGCTGGAGGTGTAATTGGTCCAGCTGGAGCCGCCGTTGGATGAGATGCTGAGGCCGCCGTAGTTGGTGGCTGCGTAGATGTTGCTATCGCTGGCGTAGACACCCGTTACGAAGTCACTGCCCAGTCCGTTGCTGGAAGTGTAATTGGTCCAGCTGGAGCCGCTGTCGGTGGAGATGCTGAGGCCGCCGTAGGTGGCGGCGTAGATGCTGTTACCGCTGGCGTAGACGCTAAGCACACTGTTACTGCCCAAGCCGTTCTCGATGTTTTTGTTTGTGAAGGTGAGCGGGGCAGCCAAGGCGCCCGGGCTTGCGGCCGCGACACTGATGGTTGCGGCCGCTGAAGCCAGCAGTACAACCCGCAGGCTGGGCCGCAAACGGCCAGCTGCCGGAACAACGCAGGATTGGATATTAGCCATAAAGTTTATTTAAAAAACTTATTTATTGCATTCTTTCACCTTCTGACCCAGCGCAGCCCCCCTAATGCCATTGGCCCAACTGTCACACCCAGTGGCATCAGGCTTCTGTGGCTGCATGGGCTGGGGTCGACACGGGGCCAGCAGTGGTTGCGCCATGGTCTCCACCAGGCCCTGGCCGGGTCCCTAGCCTCCATGGTTGTGCCGGCCCCCTGTCTGCCGATGGCGCTTTTTTCGCTGCCTAAGGGGCCATGAGCGAGGCTTCCGCGCCCCCCGTGCCCCTGTTCGCCGATCTGCTGGGGCAGGAGCTGGCCATCCACTTGCTGGCGGCGGCGCTGCGGTCTGGCCGCCTGGCACCGGCCTATCTGTTCGCCGGTCCCGATGGTGTGGGCCGGCGATTGGCGGCCTTGCGCTTTCTGGAGGGGGTGGTGGCTACTAGCAAACCCGCCGGCGCCGGCCAGGCCGCTATGGAGGTCCTGGCGGGGGATGCTCGCCTCCGGCGTTTGCTGGCCCAGGGCAACCACCCCGATTTGCTCTGGGTGGAACCCACCTTTCAGCACCAGGGCCGGCTGATTCCCGCCTCCCAGGCCGCCGAGAGCGGCATCAGCCGCAAGGTGCCGCCCCAACTCCGCTTGGAGCAGATCCGCGAGGTCTCCCGCTTCCTGTCGCGGCGACCGGTCGAGTCGGGGCGTTGCCTGGTGGTGTTGGAGTCAGTTGAGTCCATGGCCGAGACGGCCGCCAATGCCCTGCTCAAAACCCTGGAAGAACCCGGCGATGGGGTGGTGGTGTTGATCAGCGCCGCCCCCGATCGCCTGCTCCCCACGATCCGCTCCCGCTGCCAGCGCATTCCCTTCCGCCCCCTGACCCCAGAGCAGGTGCGGGAGGTATTACTGGCCACCGCATCGGCAGCGGCGCAGGGGGCCTCCCCGGATACGAGCTACCCCGATGGCTCCCCCCCCGATCCCCCCGAACTCCTGGAGCTGGCGGAGGGCTCCCCGGGGGCCCTGCTGGACCATCGCCGCCAGTGGCAGTCCCTGCCCGAGGGGCTGGCCGATCGCCTCCTTGCCCTGGGGCCCGACCCGTTGGCATCCCTGGCCCTGGCCCGGGACCTCAGCGAAGCCCTGGAGGGGGAGCAGCAGCTGTGGCTGCTGGGTTGGTGGCAACTCGCCGGCTGGCGCCGCCGCCAGGATCCGCTGCGCTGGCGTCGGCTCGAACGGCTGAGGGCCCAGCTGCTGGGCCATGGCCAACCCCGGCTGGCCTGGGAGGTGGCCTTGCTGGAACTCGCCGCCCTGCCGGCCCTGTCCCCGGGTGCGGCCCGCCCATCCGGCACTTAGACAGGGACAGCAGGCGAAGGCCCGGGGTGATGGAGCGTCAGAGGGAGTGGCGACAATTGCTCGCGGCCGGCCAGTATTTCAAGGTGGTCTGCGGCGCCGGCCATGAGGTGGAGGCCGATGTCGAGCGGCTGGCCTTCGTGTACACCCTGGCCGGTTGCAATGGTTTTGATGTCTCAGCCAAGCCGGCGGTGGTTGAGGCCTGTGGCCGCGGCATTCGGGCCGCCGCCGAGGTGGCCCCCGCCATGGGCCTCACCCTGGGGGTGCGCCCCTTCATCACGGTGAGTGTGGGCATGCCCGGCGATCACCACGTGCGCAAGGCCGTGATCAGCAGCGATTGCGTCTCTTGCAATCTTTGTATCCCCGCCTGTCCCACGGCGGCGATCACGGCGGATCTGGTCGTGGTGGAGCCGCTGTGCATCGGCTGCGGGCTCTGTGAGGCCGTTTGTCCGCCGGCGGCGGCGGCGATTCGCTGGCGCCACGATGCCAAATCCCTGCGCACCATCCTGCCGGCCTGCCTGCAGGCGGGGGCCGAAAGCATCGAACTGCACGCCGCCGTGGCCGATGGGGAGGCCACCCTGGCCGAATGGCAGGTGGTCAACGACTGTTTGCCCGCTGGCCTGGTCTCCCTGTGCCTCGACCGTCAATTCCTTTCCAACCACGATCTGCTGGAGCGGATCCGCCGGGCCCATGCCGTGGCCGGAAACCGCTTAATGCTCCAGGCCGACGGTGTGCCCATGGGCGGGGCGGCGGCATCGGGCTGGCGGGCCACCCTGCAGGCGGTGGCGATGGCGGATGTGATTGAACGGGAACTCAAGGCCAGAGATCCCCGCTTCCGGCACCTGCCGGTTGTGCTGTCCGGCGGCACCAACCAGGCAACCGGTGCGCTTGCGGCCCGCTGTGGCGTCCCGTTTGCGGGGATCGCCATGGGCAGCCAAGCCCGTCGGTTGGTCCAGCAGGGTCTGCCGAACGTCATGGTGGGCCAGGTGAACACCACGCTCAAGGCCCTGGTGGCTGAAGCCAACGACCTGATTCAGACCAGCTTGGCAAGACCGGAGCTGCCCTGAATTCAGGCCACGGCGCTGGCACTGTCCTTCTCGCGCCGCGCCGCTGATTCGGCGGCGGCGCTGCGGGCGGTAGCCATGACTGCCGCCAGCGGTTCCACCTGGTCACCCACGGGCAGCTCCAGGCAGTAGCCGGCCCCGTAGACGGTTTTGATGAAACGGGGTTTGCGGGGTTCTGGCTCCAATTTGGTGCGCAGATGGCGCACATGCACCCGAATCGTTTCGATGTCATCGTCCGGCTCGTAACCCCAGACCTCCTTGAGAATCAGGGAAGGGGAAACGGTTTGGCCATGGCGTTGCAGCAGGCAATGCAGAAGCTCAAACTCCAGGTGGGTGAGCCTCACGGGTTGGTCAAACCAAATGGCTTCAAAGCGCTCTGGCACCAGGGTCAGGGGGCCGTAGCTGAGGATTTCGTTGTGCTTGCTGGACAGGGGTGCCCGCTCGCTGCGCCGCAGCAAGGCCTTGACCCGAACCATGAGCTCGTCGAGGTCAAAGGGCTTGGTCAGGTAATCATCAGCCCCTGAGTTGAAGCCACTCACCTTGTCCTTGGTCCCCCCCAGGGCCGTGAGCATCAAGATGGGGATCTTGGCGGTTCGTTCATCCCGCCGTAGCCGCTGACAGAGAGTCAGTCCATCCACCTTGGGAAGCATCAGATCCAGCAGGATCACATCCGGGCTGTATTGAAGTGCTAGCGCCTGCCCCTTGATCCCGTCGTCAGCGCGCTGAACATCAAAGCCGCCATGTTCCAGGTGACCCGCGACCAGGTCACGCATGTCACCGTCGTCCTCAATAATCAGAATGCAGGGTTTCATAACAGGGTTTTAGGCGAACCGCAACGGTGAGCAAATCTCCCAATCTTGCGGGGATTCCTAGCCATTGTCGCCGCCGAGGCAAGCCAATGACAGGCCCGTTGGTCGCCATCAAAGCCCTGGTTGCCATTCTGCGGCCCTTTAGGTGGCCCGGGGTTCTGCGCCAAGGTTTCTAAATCCTTGTGCAGCACTGGCCTCAATGCCAAAGACAAACGGGGCAGACCCCAGAAGCCAAGGCCCTGGATCTTAAGAAAATTTTTGAATTCGTGGGTTTGATCTTGAAAACATCCCCTGATCTGGCCCCGCACCAGGGGTCAGAAAGTGGCCCCCATGGAGTAGGCACCACCATCCAGTTATCCAACAAGGCCTGGTCCTTGGGGACCAACCTTAGGGTTGTTGTCATCATTGACCTGAACTCCCCGGGCGGGATTCGAACCTGCGACCAATCGGTTAACAGCCGACCGCTCTACCACTGAGCTACCGAGGAATGGACCGGAAGGAGCCGAGGGCCGCCATCTCCCAGAACCCTTGGAACCTACCCCTCAACCTGACCCTCGGGCAAGGGGGTCAGCTGCCTTCTCATGCGGGCGCCACTGCACCATGGCCCAACCAGGCCCCGCTCCATCAGGGCCGCCCCATCACACAGGTCCAGTTCTTCCAGTCGGTGGGTGATCCACAGGGCGGTCAGCGGTTTCTCAGGGTTACAGCAAAGCCGGCGGATCAGGTGCAGCACCTCCCGTTGGCTCTCGGGATCCAGCAGGGCCGTGGGTTCATCCAACAGCAGCAGATCGGCCTGGGCGGCCAGGGTGCCGGCAATGGCCAGTCGCTGTTTCTGGCCCCCGCTGAGGGTGTGGATGGGCCGTTGTTCAAATCCCAGTAGGCCGACCTGACCCAGGGCCTTCCGCACCGCCTGTTGGCGTTGCTCGGTGCCCATCGCCCCCCCCAGTCCGATCATCAAGTCACTGCCGCAACTGGGCAGCAGCAATTGGTGGTCGGGGTTTTGAAAGACCAGGGCGGGCCGCAGGGTTGTGTTGATGCGCCCCGCTTGGGGTTGCAGCAGACCCGCGATACAGCGCAGCAGGGTGCTTTTGCCGCTGCCATTGCTTCCCACCAGCATCCAGAGACCGGCCCGGGGGATGGCCAGGTTGCAGTGGCTGAGGGCCGGCTGGCCCGTTGGCCAGCAAAAGCTGAGATCCTCCACGACCAGCGGGGAGGCAAGGCAGGCCGTTGCTGCGTCCTGGACCATGGAGATCAGCCGTCCAGGCTGAAACCTGGCCGTTTGCCGCTGGCGCCGATGGCTGATTTCTCATAAAGCTGCATGGCCACAACCTCGGTGCACAGCAAGCTGATGCGCTTGTGCTCGTCCTTTTCACAGGTCAGCTCAAGCAACTTGGGATGGCCGGCTTCCATCGCCTGGCGCAGCTCCTGATAAAGCGACTGGGCTGCGGCCAGGTCCTTGCGCTGGACAGCGACCGGCATGGCGGTGAGGCGGAGAGAGAGCTCGACGACGTACAT
>Ga0114972_10004557_pt1 | contig 10312 bp, 1 predicted proteins | sample M_140807_EF_Meta_FD_87354 | JGI IMG/M metagenome (GOLD analysis project Ga0114972, IMG submission 87354) | Freshwater microbial communities from Lake Montjoie, Canada to study carbon cycling - M_140807_EF_MetaG | ecosystem: Environmental > Aquatic > Freshwater > Lake | place: Lake Montjoie... | reverse complement strand
TCTTGCACCTTGAAGATTAAATCTATTAATCAAGCTTTCAAGTTTAACAGCATCTTTTTCTTTTAATGCATTAAATATTTCAGGAGACTTAACTACTTGAATAAAATCATTTGCATTTCTTAAAGATGTCTCAAACTTTCCTTTAGCTGTTTGAAATGCAGAGTCCATACTTGTCTTAAGTACTTTGTTAGGACTAATCTCACCTATAGCATCAAGCGTTAATGATTGAATGTAGTTAGTGTATTTGATATCGTTCTGTGTACGAATTAAACTCTTATCAATTGTTTCTGCAATCTCTTCTGTAGACTTAGTACGAATTGATTTAAATATTTGTTGTTCACTTTGAGGAGATGCTAGCACTCTATCATCTTCTATGAATGAAAAATCTTCTCCTTCTAGAAAAGCATCTTGTGATTTTGCATACTCTTCACTTTGTAGATATTCATTATACTGATATTCATTGTCTACCACTTGTGTTGCTAATGCAAAAGCCTCATCGTATAATGTACTTCCTTTATTAATTTTAAACAACCCAAGAATGTAATCTAGAACTTCTTCCCATAAATTAACATATTTGTTTCCAGTTGCTGGTAAAGATTGAAGTCTTTTAACAAATTCACCATCTGTAAAAATTCCTGTTAGAAATTCATCTATATCAGTTAATGCATAAAAGTCTTCTTTAATGTTTTCTTTTGCATATTCATATAGTTTTACAAAGTTCGTATCACTCTGTTGACGTAAAGTTGTTGTTAAAGAATGTAAAACTTCATGCAATATTGTAACTTCACTACCAATTCCTCTAAATAAAGCATCCTTTCTAATATAAATTTTAGATTCACCTGTAGCATATAAGCCAGAAGCTCTGTCATAAGTCACTCCTTTTGAAGATAAAACACCATCTACTAATTCTATATCAACATCGTTCTTTTCAACATACTTTAATAACTGCTTTGCTAATTTAGATAGAGGATGATTACTCTCTGCAATCTTTTTAACTACGACACTAGATTTCTGAACATTTGTTGGGAAATACTTTTCTTGTATTCTTTCATCTTGACCTCCTCTTTTTTGATCATCTTTATTAGCAAATAGTCTAGGTTGTCCTGGTGTAATTTTAACTACTTTTGTTGTAGGATTATCTGTATCTTTTATTTTAAAAATACTTGGATATTTTGCAACCAATCTTTGTACAAAGGCATAGTTTTTTTCAAATCTATCTTGAGTCTGCTCATAATTTATTATATTAGATCCTGATGTTACAAAACCTTTAGTTATATATATAGTACCATTACTATCATTTATAATACCTTTTAAGAAAAACTTTATTGCATCTACAGATAAAGAAGGATTAAGTGTAAGAGCATTTGTAATAATACGCATAGTAGGAATTTTACTACTCTCTAACTCTTTTTTTAGTTCAGTTAATGTTGGAATATAAAAAGTATTTTTTCCTTCATTTAAAGAATATTCTTTAATTAAAATTTTAGCTAACTCTTCTCCAAATAATTTAGACAATTTAGAAATGTTTTTTTTCTCAAGTGTCTTTCTAATAAATGGTGGGCGTACTTCACCATACTTAAAAAAACTTCTCCAAGCTTCTTTTTCACCCACTTGCTGAACTAAATCTTTCCATTCTTGACTTGATGTATTAGGACAATGCATAGTTATACTTATTTTTTATTTAGGGATACATTTGTTTTTTTCTTCTTGAATTTGTTCGTCAGTTAGTTCATTAGCTGCTGCTGTTCTAGTTAAGGTAGCAAAGATATCATCAAGATCTGTTTCAACAGGAGCTTCAGTTTGTGCAGATGTTCCACCATCTAAAGCTTTTATATCTTTAACTAACTGTTCATTCTCAGCTATAGCTTTGGTATAATCATTTATAAATTTTTCATCAGATTTTATACTATCATCTATTTTTGTTAATGCTTTTTGAAAATCAGAAGCATTCATTTTATCTTTCTTACTTAAAAGTTCCTCTCTTGAACTTTTTGAATCTTCTACTCTTTTTTTAGCACTTTCTATAGAAGTTTTAAAATTAGAAATATCTTTTTGTAAATAAGCTATAGGATCTTTTAGTACAAGTACATAACTTAAATCACCATCAGGATCTAACTTCTTTCCTTTTTCAGCTAATTCTTTTTGCATTTGATAAGCCTGATTGTATAAACCATATATTTTTGCAATAGCTTCTGCACGTTGTTCTTCTACAGCAGAAGTAGAAGCTGTAGTAGCAGGGCCTGCTTGTTTTTTTCTTTCAGCATCAATTGCTTTATCTATTTCAGTGAGACCATTTGCATCATCCCATTTTTTAAACGCAGCATCTAACTCTTCTATAGTTATATTTCCTTTATTAAAATCCATAATAGCTTTTCTTACAACTTTATCATTAGACCTAACGTTTGCTAATCTTGCTCCCTCATTAATAAGTTTATCTAGTTCTGTAAGAGAAGCTTCAGCAGTTGGTTGTTTAGTTTTTAGATTCAAATTTTCATCGTATTTCTCTATCAAAGTTAACTCTTCTTGTGTTAAATCAAAAATCATTTTGTTACCACTATTTAACTCTTCATAGATTTTTGCAACTCTTTGTTTTTCAGTTATATTAGAAACAATAGGTGAACCAGATTTTGATTTTACAAGAACAGGAAAATCAAAAACAGCTGTCATTGCACCACCTTTAGTTTGATGCTGTATATTAGCATTTGTAATACCAAACTCTTTTAATCTTTCTGTAAGTATAGCTTTTACTTTTTCAAAATCTTTTTTATTTAAAAGAGGTAAGCTATTAAAATTATCTGCCTGTGGAATATTTACACCTAGATCATTTACTTTACTTTCACCATTTATAGCAATTCTTGTAGTTACTATATTTCCATTCTTATCTTTTAATACTTCATAGCCTTGTTTAAGTTGGTTAGCAAAAAACTTAATACCATCTGTAGATACACTAATATCTTCAGCAAACTCATGACCATCAGGAAGCATTTTCTGAAGTTCAGATACCATAAGTTTAGTAGCTCCTGGCTTATCAGTTCTTCTTTCTAATTTACTAGTAAATCTATTTGTTGGTTTACCATTTTCATAAACACGTATATATCCAATAAAATCACTATCACTAAACGCTGATAGATAAATGTCTACAGTGCCTGTATCAGGATTAGTATATTCAGCAAAACCAATACCATCTTTTTCAAACAGTCTTGTTCTATTAGCCTCTTTACTTAATTTACCAAATGTTTCTGATTGAGGAAACAAATCAAAAATCTGTCCACTTACATTAGTTTCTGTACCAGGAATAATAACTGGAGATTCTTCAAATGTATCACACACTTCAGTTTCTACTAAAGGAGGTATTACAATGTTCTCTGTGTTAGAAGACATTTTAATTACAGGGTTTGCAAAATACACCCAGTCACCATTTTTATTTTTAGAATTAATTCCTTCTTCTATATATGTAGATGCTCTCTCCATGATGTATTGATTATACGTCATAGGAGTGATTTTCATTTTACCATTTTCCATTGTAACAAATGGAACTTTAACAGTGCTGTTTATACCTGCAAGCTTTTTGTTTTTAGCATTTGTAAACTTAACTGTTGTAAGCAAGTTTTGCAAATGAGACATTATATCAGATGGCAATTGATTCTCAGTGACAATAGGTTTACCTCCATTATCAAACCACTGATCTCCTAGTTTAGACTGAATATATAAATGACCATCATTATTGATATTCAATCTTGCTACATTACTACTAACATCAGCACCTGTACCTATACTAGATAAAGGTGTTTTATCAAGAATAGTTATATAATGATCTATGTAGTTTTGCAATACACCAATATCAGGTTTACCTGCAGAAACTGAAACACCCACTGCATCATACACAGCTTTTACTAATTCAGGATTTTGTGCTTGATTAGTGAATGCTTTCCAAGCTTCTATAATAAAAGCAGCTTGTCCTTCATTTACATTTGGTAATTTAATATAAGCAGGGAAGAATGTACCTTTTGGTGTAGGAACTAATATTACAGGAACACCTGATTGATTATCAATATTTTCTGTAAATGATTTAGTATCTTCAACACCATCTATTGTAATGTTTCTACTCACTTGTAATTCACCATTACGAACAATAGCAAACATACCATGTCTATTGTCTGTGCCACCTTCACCTATTTTTGGATTAAGTCTTTCTTTTAATGTACCTGGTTGAGCTAATGTTCTAAGCACACCAATCGATTTACTTTCTACTATTCCATTCATTTCAAACTTAGGATTTAAGTTATGATTGTCAAGAATAAATGAACGCAATTTCATATTTAACACTAATTCTTTCTTTACAGTGTTAGGCATTGGTTGATCTAATTCATCTTCTGGAACTACCATATTGATAAACTGACTACCCACTTTATACGAAATCCATTGAGGCTCATGCACTGTACCAATTAACATTTCTTTACCCTCTATCATAGCATACACTCCTATAGGAGCATAGTCATACATGTCTTGTCTAACTTTACCATTCTCATCAAATATTCTAGACTTGTTGTATGTTTCGCCAGTGAGTCGATTCTCAACATCTGGAAAATCAGATGTCATCACTCTATATTTTATAGAAGAACCTTTAGGGAAAGTTCCTGTAGCAATATCAAACACATAGTTGTTATTAACACCAAGTCTTACAAATCTCATCTGAGTGCCTGCCATTTCAAACTTAACAAGGTCTGTTGTATTAGCTAATGCATTGTGAGGTGACTTTTGTTTTCTACCTTCTTGGAAAGAAATATTAGCTGTGTTATTATCTATTGTAGTATTGTTTAAACCTGAGTTATCAAATCTACTATTTTGTACAAAGTCTTTTACATTATTACTATCGTCATCTTCTTCTACAAAAGCAGTTTGTTGTAAAGAGACAGTACCATCTTCTAGTTTCTTAATAAAACCATCAAGAGGTTCTTTCTCTACAGTAGCCACACCTTGTGGTGTAGTCTTAACATAACTCACTGTTCTACCAGGAATGATTGATGCTATCTTATATGTGTTATTTGCAGAGTCTATAAATTCATTGTTCACTTTAACCTGTTCAGCATAATCAGTTTCTTCTTTTGCTGTAGGTTTAGAAATATCAGCAGCATTTACATATACTCTTATGCCACTACCATCTACTATAGGTTTACCATCTTTATCTTTAAGATGATATACTATTCTACCATCAGCTGCTGAACTTATATCAACTATTGTATGAGGTTCATTTTTATATGTAACAGTGTCTCCTACAGCAAAGTCTGTTTTAACCTCTCCTGGTTCTGGAATGTTTTTAAGTCTATTATATCTCTGAGTCTCAAACTTACCAGCTGTCTTCTTCCAATCTTCATATGTAGCAATAGTTCTACCAGAAGCTTCAGCTGCTGTTTTAGCTTGGTTGTATGCTGTTTGTAGATGCTCTTCTAGAGTGTTAGCCACACCTGGTTGGGCTTTAGCAGCTTCTTTGATAACACCAGTCCTCATCATTTCTTTAAACACTGCTATATCAAAAGAAAAAGTGTCATCAGGATTTGTAGGATTAATAAGATTCACTTCGTCTCCTAATACAAACAATCCATAGTTTTGTCCTTTGTAGGTGTATTCTATGTCTTGATCAATGTCATCTGTTATTTCACCAGGTTGGTTGTTATTTTCTTCAGTGCTAGTTTCTTCAGGATATGATCTTGATTGAGAAAGAAGTTCAGGACTTATAAGATCATCTTTAATAGCCATGTCTATAAGCTCACGTTTAGAATACACTGCTATTTCTTCATCTGTAAGTCCATTTATTTTATATTGTCTTACAGCTTCTTTATAAACTGTATCACCAAGATACTCTTCCACTTTATAAAATATATCATCTAATACAGATGGTTTTATTTCTAAGTTAAAAGTTTTCTTAAAGAATTGATTTAAAGCTTCTAAGAAATCTTGCCAAATTGATCCTTGTCCAGTTTTACCAGGAACACTTTGTAATTCTTTTTGGAACTCTGGATTAGAATAAGCTTCAGCTAAGAACTCATGAATATTGGTAAATCCATAATAAGATGTATCAATACCTCTATCTTCTAAATTCTTTTTAGCATAAGCATAAAGCTGTTCAATATCTCTTGTAAACTTACTATCAAATCCTAATTCATCACTTGTAACAAGATGAATCAATTCATGTAACACAACTCCTTCAAAAGACATTTTAGTCTCATGAAGTTCTGGATCTATTGTAATAGTAGATGTACCAACAGTGTAATAAGCAGGAGCATATGTTTGCTGCGTATCAAATTTGATCTTAGCATCATCTCCTATACGAGGAAGCATCTTGCTTATAATAGACTTAATATAAGGATCTGTATAAGGATTAGCAATTAACTTTTCTAACAATGGTTTTAAAGCTACAGTTTCACCATCTTGTACATCATAGTATTCCATGATATCTTCACCCACTCTATCATCGTCTTCAAAACGATATAAGAATGTAGCATTGGTACCTTTCTTCACCCAGGGTGTTGTATTCTCGTATCCTTTATCTTTTCTATCTTTTCTTTTTTGTTTTCTTTCTTCATCAGTTAATCTACTACTCTTACCTCTTTCTGCTCTATCTAATGCATCGCTAAAAGGTTTAGTAATTACATTATCAATATATTCAGCAAAATTCTTTTTACCATTTTTAGTGTCAGCATATTTAGCCCACTCAAGACCCACTTGCTTTATATGATTATTAATCTGTCCTATTCTAGCATATCTACCATATAAAGAACTTCTTATTAATTTTTGAATAGGTTCATTTCTTACACTTTTTTCATAATTATAAAAACCATCAGTGTCTTTCTTAAGAGTTTTTAAAGTTTCAGTGTTGTTCTTTTTAAGATCTTCCATCTCAGTTGTCAAATCATTTAACACTGTTTTTGCCATAGCACTTTCAACAGGACTAGCTTTACCCATTCCTAATTCTTCAATATATTGTCTTTGAGAATTTATTTTTAATTGTAAAGTATTTAACTGGTCTACAAAATCATCATTAAGTCCTACATGACCATCAACTGTTTTAAGCATGTCATTTTTAAACTCAACTGATTCTGTATGCAGTTCATCTAAAAGATTTCTATACACAGCTTGTTGTGTAGCAAGCTCAGTCATTCTATGCTGTCTAGCTTGCTCTTCAGGTTTCATTTGACCTTTCCAATTGGTCTCAAATATAATATCATCATTCAAAAGTTTATTTTGCTTAATGATAAGTCTAGTTAAGTTTTTATACTTTTCTATTTGAGCAGGAGTGGTTTCATCAGCAGTGAATCCAAGTTTAACTAATTGAGAAGGATCTGTTCTACCAACAGCATCTAACTTAATAAATATAGAATTTTCTATACCTAATTGAACGTGGGCCTGTACAAAATTAGCCCAAGCACTATCTCTTAAAAGATCACGTTTAAATTTATTTTGTGAAACATTAGCTGCATCAACAGCACTGTTTACATTATTAAAGTTGTTAGCAATGTTTAAAAGCTTACCATGGTTAATTGTAGGTTTACCATTTTCATCTAAAACTATTTCTTCAGATGTAACATCTTTACCATTTTCATCTTTTTTAGTTACAGTTTTAGTTTCAAAAATGTTACCAAACTTTAAAAAGCTTTGTTGAGATTCATTATAAAACTTAACAGCTGATTCTGTAAATGCTTTGTTACGTTTAAACTTTTTCATTCCAGACACACCTGACATACCTCCACCAAGAATACCACCCAAACCAATACTCATAGAAGCTTCAGTATCCTTTCCAGTGATTGCACCTACAGCTTGTTTACCCCAAAGCTTTATCATTTCACCACTATCTTTAAACTCTGCCACTTTACCTTGTATACCCCCTGTTTGATTTATTCTTTGTATAGCAAGCTGAATATTCTCTTCATAAAAACCTTCTGTTCCTATACCTAAACCTGCAGCTTTTAAAAATGCTCCAGATTTACTATTAAGAAGCTTAGATATACCTTGATTTTCTAATTGAAATGTTAACTCTGCACCTAGTGTACCACCTCCAAATAAACCTTTAGAAAGAACTTGACCTTCGCTTTTACCAAGCATGCTGTTAATCCATTTTAATTCCATAGCATTACTCACTGATAATATAGCAGCATTTGCAAGAAAACTACTTTTCATATGAGAACCAGCTATATTTCTTTTCTCTTGTTCTGAATAAGGTAGACCAGTATCAGGATTAATTTTTAACTCACCTGCCTCATTATATGTCAAACCTTTCTTGATGTTATCACCGACTTCTGTAGATTCAAACATAGCTTCTCCTGCTACAGATAAAGCCCATTGATTTATTTTATCTATTCTATTAGCCCAAACTTTTTGAGCATTGATTAAATAATTCTCAGCAGTAGCTGCTCCTTCCACTGCACTATTAGCTCCTTCAGCTCCCCATTTTAAAGCTGATAATCCTTTAGCTATTCTTTGACCAAGACCAACTCTAGCTAATAATCCTCCAGGAGCAAATGCTGATATCATAAAGGCAGCTCCATCTACAAAATCATTAGTCCAAAAGTTCATATCATGTGTAGCTTTCCACCAAAAACCTTTATCTTGAGCTTCAGCTTTTTCATATACAGGAAGCCAATCATTCTTCATCTTTTCATCCATCTGATCAAACACATTATTAATTGCGTTGTTAGATGCATTCTCTAAATAGTTATCACCCCAGTTAGTAGGATCAATAAGTCCTGCTATAAAACCAGTGGTTTGTCCTATCTTGATACCAGTGGCTACAGGTAGTCTAACTAAACCTTTACCAAGATTAGTCCAAAAACCTTCATTTTTAGCTGCATAATCTTCATTATCTCTACCATACACAAAACCAGGACCAATAGTCTTACCTATTTGAAAACCACTATCATCATATCTTTTAATTTCAGATAGAGGAGTTTTTCTAGGGTCTAAAGTTTCTTGATAAGGAGCAAAAGGATCTGTTGAGTTTACATGATTTCTAACAGCAGTTAGTATTTGCGTAGGACTTAGAGTTGTAGTAGGAGGTTGTTGTACTGCTTGATCAGCACTTACAGTGGCATCAGTTGAACCAACAACAATATTTGCTTCTTCAGCAGCAAGATTATTACTTAGTAATGCATCTACTGATAATATTTTTTTAGACTCATCGTCTAATTTATTTAAATCATTAAGCTGCTCTGATGTCATACTTAAGTCTAAATCTTTAATAGGCGTATTGTCTAAATAGCTGGTTTCAATTGACATAGTTAAATGTTATTATCGATTAAGTAGATTTTTAATAATTGCATCAGATTGTTGTGATAATATTTTTAGATTTTGACCAACATCTTCAGCTGAACTATATCCTGTACCAGAATCATCTGTTAAAATTGTTCCTCTATTACTTTTTAAATAATAAGTATCACCAGTAGGACCTGTCTGTTTTACTACACGAAATAATACATTACTACCTTCTCTACTTCGCATAGGAAAAGTAAACTCAGCAGTTCCATCAACTGGAAGTGATGTATTAGCCATATGCAAAAGAGTTAATCTAGTAGTATGATCTATACCATTATAAGGATCAAATTTTTCAATACCTTTTATAGCTGCTTTTGCATTTTTAATAGTTACAACATTATCAGGACTCCAACTACCAAGACTAGCACCAGTTCCTGCAAGTTTATCTTTTATTATTTTTTCAGCATTATCTTTTTTCCAATCTGTTTTAGCTGGATCATGTTGGTATGTAAATCTAATATCAAGAGTACCATCAGCATTAGGAACATATGCTACACTACCAATTGAACTTATGTCTAAATTTGTATAACTAGCAACAGCTCCAGCTGCTGCTTTAAAATCTTTATCTGCAGGATTTATAGCATATGCAAATGTTGAAGCACCTGTTAATGTAAATTTATCATCATGAAACTCATGATAGTATTTAGTATATGCTTCTCCTGCCTGATCATAAGCACTCTGTTCATATGGTGTTAAAGCTCTTTTCTTTTTAACATTTCCTAAATTTACATAAGCTTGCCATATTTTCCCCATTTTAGTTGCAGCATATGTGTTAGCATTTTTACTCCACATTGAAAGATCTCTTGCACTTGTTTCAACAAGATTTTTCTTTTGTACATATGCAAGTACCTTAGCATCCTTTGGATGATTTTTAACATAAATATTAAATTCTTTATCTGTAATACCTTTACTAGGATCTAAACCCATTTTAGTTCTCATCTCTCTTTTTAAATCAGCTTGAGCTGCACTTGCATCATTAGCATATATTTCAATTTGATCTTTTATA
>Ga0114972_10004555_pt1 | contig 10316 bp, 7 predicted proteins | sample M_140807_EF_Meta_FD_87354 | JGI IMG/M metagenome (GOLD analysis project Ga0114972, IMG submission 87354) | Freshwater microbial communities from Lake Montjoie, Canada to study carbon cycling - M_140807_EF_MetaG | ecosystem: Environmental > Aquatic > Freshwater > Lake | place: Lake Montjoie... | reverse complement strand
CCCATAGATGCTGCCACACTTCATCTAAATCAACTACTTGCAGAGGCCTCATCGTGGGAGGAGCGAGTCACCATTCTCTCCCTTTCCTCGCTCGTGTGCGCAGAGGCAGGGAGGCGTCGTTTGAGTGCCCTTATCGTGGAGGCTGCGGCAGTAGGCCTCAATACGCTTGCACTTTGTCTCGCCTCCTGGCTTCCACTGGGCATGGTTCCCTGTGAGACAGAGGAGGGAGCTGTACCGCCCTCCCAGGAGGTGCCCGCTCCCATACCCCTCTCAGTGTGGCCTTTCCCTTGCCCCGTGATAGACTCCGCGCTGCCCCCCCTGCCGCAGTGTTCAAATAATCACTACCAAATCCCCCACCCAAGATTTACCGTGAAACCCCTCAGCCACCACTGTTTCCCCCCCAACACAAGCTACGGAAATTCCCTCGGTGGGCCCGGAGGGGGTATGTTGGGCTCTATGGGGGGTATCTCCAGTGGTGGTGAGGAGGGGGGCCCCAACCACCAATCCTCCTCCTCCTCTTCGAGTATCCCTCTCCCTATCGCCCACTGCCTTACGAAATATGTGTGCGAAGGGAGTGTGGTTTCCCCCTTGGGACTGAGGCTTGTGCACCCTGCCGCTGTTCTCCACCTTGCAACGCGGGTTCTTCCAAACATTCTTATTTGAGTTACAGATTTTTCGCGCGCGCGCGCGCGCGCCTGGAGGTGTGGACCTGAAAAAGTTTTCGGGTGTGCCCGTGTTACTAAAGCTTGTCTTTCAATTTTTAACCACCACCACCTCCTCCACCACAATGACAACGTATTTATGTATATAATATTTCTCCCTCCCCCATTTATCTATTAGTTCTGTGAAACGGTGGGGTGGTGGGTCTAACCCTCCTCAGAGAGCTTTGTTGTTCCAACAAAGAGTGCCCTGAGAGGCTCAAGCGGCAGGCCGTGCCTAGTAACACACTCTTCAACCCATTCCCAACCAAGCATTTGCCTCAGTCTACTGTTGCAGCGCTTTTTCGCAGCATGAAGAAAACTGTTGGCCCCTCTGCCCAAGTTCGCAAGCGAGGCACCACTACGTCCAGTGGCGCTCCACTCCACGGATGACTCCCCAGAACCCACATGTAAAGCCGAGCGCCCGCTGGCACCTCCCTGGGCTCTCACAGCCGCAGCATCTGTACCTGGGAGGGGCATGTGGCCCAGTCTGGAAGCCTTGGCGTATGGATAGGCCGCCTCCTCTTCCTCCTCCTCCTCCGCAGCCAGCAGTGACTCAAGATCCTGGGCACCACCCCCCTCCTCTCTACACAGCAGCAGAAGCAACACCCGCTCTTCGTATAAAATATCAACCAGTGTGATCAACCTACGTGAGGCATCCCTACTGCGCTGCGAGGGTACATTCGTGATTATGATCGCCTTGAAAAAAGCCGCCAGGGCGAGGTAGTCCGCAGCGGACAAGCGCCCTGCGCAGAGCTCAGCAAAGGTGAAACGTGCGTAGGCACTTCCACACGCGTGCGGAATGTAAAGAGAGCGCGAGAATCCTGCAAGTTGCAATGTGGTAGGGCCTGCGGTGGTAGTCACAGCAGTGGTGGCGGCAAGGACAGCGCAGGTAGCTTCGACAGAGGCTTGGTTGGGAAGAAGCAGCGGGTACGAGGGCGCAGCGGTGGATCTATAGTCCCTGCCCCCACATTCTGAGCTCTCATCAAGGCATACTACCTCGCTTTGACGCAATAGCTCTCGCTCACAAGGAAGGAAAAGGTACTCCCTATTGAGCCCCCCCCGGTAAAGCCCCTGCGGGGCGCTGTTGCTCGTGGAGACGAGAGCGATTTGAGACGCACACAGACTGGAAAACACACGGCGTAGGAGTATGGCATCCGCTATGTCTGAAACTTCGAGCTCGTCCAGGCACAAGACACGGGCACTGCCCAACGCGTGGGCTGTGGCGTTTGCTAGCGCTGCTGCCCCACCCACTTTCTGCGCGTGGATGCGTGCATGAAGCTCTAAAAAAAAAGCATGAGAATGAACGCGAAGCCCCTGGCCAGAAGGTAAGGAATCATAAAATATATCCATAAGCATCGTTTTACCCCGCCCAACGCCGCCGTGCAAGTACACGCCTAGAGGCAAAGTCGAGTTTGCCTGGGTAAGTTGTGAGCGTGACAGCTCAGTGTGGAGCCGCTGAAGAGACTGCACGGCACGCTCTTGAAAAACATCAGGATGGATTTTGCGTGCCAGAATCAGTGCCTGGTAGGCGCGGTGGGGCCCCATATTCAGCGAAGATAGATTGATGTTAGTTGTGCATATTTCACACGTGATTTGAAACCGTAAATGATACATGTAAATTGTTCGAAAAGTTTCAAAAACGAACAGGACCTAGCCTTAGCCGACGTTGATGACGGAACAGTGTCGGCTACATACTATGACACTCTTGGGATTGCTTTTGGGTGCGGTGGCTGCTGCACGGCCACCACATGTGGTTTTTATCGTTGCTGACGATCTGGGTTGGAATGACGTATCACTCCACGGCAGCCAGCAGATCCCCACGCCCAACCTTGACTCACTTGCAACTTCCGGAGTTTTGCTTCAAAATTACCACGTGCAGCCAGTGTGCAGTCCTTCCCGCTCTACCTTTCTTTCTGGTCGGCACGTGATTCACACGGGCGTATTTACCCCCTGGCCTAGCAACACAAAGGACCACTTGAACCTCTCATACTCGCTGCTGCCCTCCTTCCTGAAGAGCTGCTGCAACTACACCACCGTGCAAGTGGGCAAATGGCACCTGGGTGACAATAGTGTTGCCGCACTGCCCGTGTCCCGTGGGTTTGACTCGTCATTGGGCTTTTGGTCTGGTGGTCAGGACTATTTCACGCATTGGGATGTGGACAGCGGCGGGTACGACATGATGCAGGACTCGCACGAGCCCTTCTCCAGCACCATCCGCCTGGACCTAAATAATACTTGGACCACTGAGATCTTTACGCAACATGCAGTGGACACCATCTCCCGCTTCTCGCCCTCCTCGGATGATCGCCTGTTTCTTTATCTTGCATACCAAAACGTGCATTGGCCACTCATGGCGCCCGAAAAGTATGTGACGCGATTCGCAAACTCCACGGGTGGAAACAAAGCGCGGCAGCTCGTGTGCGCAATGGCTGCGTTTTTAGACGATGGCGTGGGAAATGTCACTGCCGCGTTAAAGGCGGCGGGCATCTTTCAGGACACGGTCATCGTGTTCACCTCTGATAATGGAGGTCCCACGCACGGCGACGAGGGAACACAGTCTAACAACTATCCGCTCCGTGGGGGAAAGAATACTTTGCTAGAGGTAAATACCCCCCTTCTTCTATTTTTTGTCAAAGTCTCTCTCTTCTCTCTCTCTCTCTCTCACACACACACACACACACACACCACATACACGTACACACGCACACACACACAGGGTGGAACGAGAGTTGTGGGTTTTGTGGCTGGTGCAGGTGTCACCAAGACAGGGTACACTAGCACGGAGAAGGTCCACGCTACGGACTGGCTGCCCAGCTTAGTGTCCATGGCCACGGGTGGAGAAGACTTTCGCAAGTTTGCACCTCCCGGTGAGCCTCCCTACCTCTTAGGTGACGGCGTGGACGTGTGGGCCACCATAGCCACGGGCGCGCCATCTCCAAGGGACTGGATACTACTAGAGACGCATCCTGTGGACACACCCACGCACGGCAGGGTACACGGTGATGCGCTGATAGTGGATGATTGGAAAATATTCAAGCGTGGCCCAGACTTTCCTGACGTGGAGAACGGCTGGTTCCCGCCGCCAGGCCAGAACCCAGCGTTAACGCCCTACTCCCTCAAGTGTGGCGTACCGCAGCCCCCTTCGCAGCCAGACAACACCAGCTGCCTGCACTCTTGGTGTCTCTTCAATGTGACTGCCGACCCCTGCGAGTACTTTGATGTGGCTGCACAGCACCCCGAAGTGGTGGCTGCCCTACAGACGCGCCTGGCGAGTTTTCAAGCGACCGCGGTAAACCCTGAGCAGGGTTCCGGATGTGCCATGAGAAACGTGAGCTGCGGGAAACGGTTTTGCATGCTTCCCTGCGACCTGCCCTCGGCCAACGACGGTGAGGGCACAACCAGGCCGTTTTTTAGGCGGTAACGATTTCGGCCCTAAAAGGCCGTTTGGGCGGTATTACCGCCTGGCCCGAAGGGGGGGCCAGGCACAACCCAATTGGCCAGCCGGCCGTGAAAACCGTTCGACGAAACGCGTACTACGTCGCAGCCACAGCTCACAGCAACAAATAAATCTTGTTATGTTGCATTATTTTACCTCCACTTATTCTACGGCACACAATCATGGGGTTCAAAGTCTATCGAGTTGGCCAGAATTTCTTGTACCGTCTTCAGAGAAATTTTGTGCGTTGGTCCACGAAATTTCTGTTTGCGTTCAAAAGGGGAAGTGGGCTGATGCATTAGACTTTGTAAATAGTGCAATCTCAGAGCCAGAATCTCAATTAGGGGATTCTGAGAATGTGTTAAGGCGTGCTCTCCTTCTTACATCTCGCTCTGCTATTTTGGTGGCGCTTTCTGAGCCTGGGAGTTGCCAGCGCGCTGTGGAGGACGCGGAGCAAGCGGTGGCCTTTTTCAGAGCTCACAACCGGGGCCCCACAATTTCTGTCATGTTGGTTCGTGCACTTCTTAGAGAGTCATTGGCTCGGACTTGTTTTAATAGTTCAGCGAGTCATAACTCATTGGCTCGATCGCTGCTGAGGGAGGCACAGTTTATTTTAGCGCAAGTGCGGTTGGAAGTAAGGGAAGAGGCCTTAGAGGATGCCGGCGCGGCATTTTTTGCCGCAGGTGGAAGCAGTGATATAAGCAGCATAGATGACTGCGAGGATTTCCTTCGTGATTTGAGCATAGGACAGGAATCGGGAGGGAAAAGGGGCGCCGTGGCTACGCTTTCTGACGTCATAGACCTTAGAGAAAGGGTGGAAGGAGCACTCGCACAGTTGAGCTTAGCAACGTTTGAGGAGGAAAAAGAAGCTTTGGAAAAAGAGGAGAGCAAAGGAAGTGAGGACAAAGGAGCGGAGGGTTCCTCGGGGGGTGGGGTGTTGTTTCTCGCCCTTGAGCGCTGGCTGAAAGGGGAGCCCCGTATAGAAGAGGCAGCGGTTGGGCGTGAAAAATCTGATGTTGAGGATGATGAAAGCAACAGGGCGAAAGCTGCTGCAGGTGAGGTCGTCTCCAGTTCTAAAGTCCCCCCTTCTTCCCCCCCCTCCTCCTTCACATTTCTTGTGGGTAGAGAGTACAGCGAAGGGGTAAGAGGTGTGCATCTGCGGTGCGACGTGGACGCAGAGTGTGAGGTGCTTTCTGTTGGAGAGGAATACATTCTTACAGTAGAAAAGGCTAAACAAAATCACCCCCTTTGTCAGAGGCTCTCTCGGGCGGGCATAGACAGGGAGCTCAGCGCTGCAAAGCACTGCTACCTTGCCGTGTACATACTGTGCACCCGCGGGGACCCAGCGTCCCATTTTTCCCCCTACTATGCCCTCCTTCCCTCCTCTTTTCCATCCATGCCCCTTTTCTGGGGCCCTGAAGAGCTGAGTTGGCTTTCGGGGAGCTACTTGTTGGAGCAAGTGGAGGACCGGCGGAGGAATATCCAGTTAGACTACCGACTCATCACGGGGAGGGTTCCCGAGTTGGGGGGGCTCTTCACCCTGGATGAATTTCTTTGGGCTCGCATGATTGTGGCGAGCAGAAATTTTGGGATCACAGTGGATGGGTTGCGTACGGACGCCATGGTCCCTTATGCGGACATGCTCAACCATTTGCGTCCTCGGCAAACCCGCTGGCAGTACGACTCCTCTCGTCGTGCTTTTCTCATAGTCACCCTTCAGCCTCTGTCAGCAGGGCAGCAGGTGTTTGACAGCTACGGGAAAAAGTGTAACAGTCGTTTCCTTCTCAATTACGGGTTTACAGTGCAACGCAATGCGGACGATGACACGGGGCAGTTCCACAATGAGCTTCGCCTTTCCCTCACTCTGCCTTCACCCGCACAGGATCCATGGCACTGGCACAAAGCCGAGAGATTAGGTGGATCTATGTGAGTGCGGCACGGCTATCGCGCGTGCCCCTAGACACACACCCTCTGACCCCCCCTCCTTGGTTTACCCACTTCACAAACCCTTTCCCTCCTTTTTCAGTGTACGAAACGTTCGCATATCCACGTTCTATGAATATGAAGGTACCCAAGAAGCCTTTTCATTTCTCCGATTCGCGTACGCAAAGGGTAGTTGGCATGGTTCTACAGGGGCTCCCGGAGGCAGTGGTGGTGGTGGTCTATCCCCAATATCAGCGCTCAACCATCAATACAATACCCCCGCACTTCATAGTAGCAGCGATCTCGCCCGGTGCCCTCATGCCCTAGATGAAGAGCTTGTTGATTTGGGCCTTAGACCTATACCCTGTCTGTCCTGTGCCAATGAGGCTGCCGTTCTAGAACAGATCGCAAAACTGTGCTCCACACAGTTGGCTAAGTATGAGCGGACGCTTGAGGCAGATGAGGAGGAGCTGGGGGGGCCGTGCGCCCCCCCTTTGTTCTCTAATCGCCACAATGCTTTAACAATCCTAGCGGGAGAAAAAACAATCGCGCGTTTTTTTGTGGAACTCCATAGACGTGCTTCACCTTTACTTCTTCATACTGACGCCTCAGTGGCGGCTTCCCAGGCAGAGGTCTTTCTTTCAATGGGCATGGCTGCCCTCCCATCCAAGTCAGCGGCATCCTTGGAAAAAGACACTTTGCTGTATTTCAAGGCTGTGGTCATTCCGTTGCTTCAGAGAAGAGTTGAGCTCGAGGCGCTCGCTAATGAGAGCAGGGGGGGCACAGAGAGTCCTCCTCCTCCTCCACTGCCACCCTCTCTCCCGCAAGCGGAGGACTTTTAGATCTTTTATTATATGTATGAATAAGTCCAAATTTTAAATTGGTGCCACTGTTATTCGACCCCTATTCACTCCTTACGCACATCAGTACTCCTGGAAGAAGCCCCTTTCTTCATGAAAACCTCCAGCAACGCTCGGGCTGCGCCCCTAGGGGAGGCCTTTCCTTGCTCCATGAGAGAGCCCTGTAAAAGTGACTCTTTCATAACACCCGGGTTTTGTTCTGCCCACGAGACCACACCCTCCCTAAAGTCGCTCCACATCCATTCTTCACACTGCTCTCGTCGCCTATCCTTAACGCGGTCACCCAAGGCGCTCCTCAGCTTTCCTAGCGTTTCCCATAGCTCTCCTACCCCAGAACCAGTGGCAGCCGAGGTCGTAAGGACAACAGGCACCCACAAAGAAGCGTGTTTTCCTGACGAAAGACTGAGGGCATTTCTATACTCAGCTGCAGCAAGCCGCGCTGCATCTTCCAGACGACCGTCAGCCTTATTCACCACCACAATGTCCGCACACTCCACGATACCCTTTTTAACACCCTGAAGCTCATCCCCACTTGCTGGAGGAAGGACAAGGACGGTACAATCCACACATGTTTCCACAGCCGTTTCGCTTTGACCAAGCCCCACTGTCTCCACAAGCACTGTCCCATATCCTGCACCCTCGCAAAGCTGTACCACCTCATGGGTGGCACGGGCAACGCCACCCAGGAAGCCACGAGCAGGAGTAGGACGTACGTACGCTCGAGGGTGCTGGCTGAGGGTTCCCATGCGAGTTTTATCCCCAAGAATAGAGCCACCAGTGCGGGAGGAGGAAGGGTCAACTGCTAACACAGCAAGGCGCCCAGAACCCTCCCCTAATATATGCAAGCCTAGCGATTCTATCAAGGTCGATTTTCCTGCTCCAGGGGGGCCTGCGATCCCAATTCTAAGAGAACTAGATGAAAATATTCGGGATTGGGTGGAATCCATCAATGATCTTAGTAAAAACTCTGCTTGTTCACGGTGCTCCATCCTCGTAGACTCAACAAGCGTAATTGCACGGGCAAGGCAAGATCGATCATGCTTTAGTAATCCGGAAAAAATTACTCGAGTGCTGGGCAGCATACTACTTTTTCAAGAGACACATTTAAAAAAATATGGATTTTTTCGCACCACTCTGAGTGGTGTAAGAACTCTGAGTTCTTTCACTTTTTTTTCTTTTTTTCCCGGTCCTTTGCGGTTTCATCCTTCCCTCAAAATTCAGGGCGAAATGTTTCGCACCCCCAGTCGCGATGAGTTAGTGTCTACGTTAAGGGACTTGAGTCGCCCGATAGCTGCCCGGATGCGTGCGATATTTTATTTACGTAGCATGGGTGAAAGCCGCGCGGAAAACGCAGAAATTCTCTGCGAGGCCCTGAGAAACGAATCTGGCACTGCCCTTTTTCGCCATGAAATCGCATACGTATTGGGTCAAATGCAGGAAGCAAGCGCTGTCCCCACTCTGCAGGCTATTTTAGAAAACGTTAAGGATGACGTAGTGGTCAGACACGAGGTGTGTATTTTTTGTAAGTGCACCCTTCAGCTTTTTTCATCTTCCCATTTAACCCATCACCTAAACAACCTGTAACTCGTGCAGTGCGCGGAAGCCCTAGGTGCCATAGCTGATCCAACTACCCTTCCATCTCTAGAAGCCGGTTGCAATGATGAATCATCAGAGGTTGCAGAAACATGTGCCATAGCCGCTCGGCGTGTGCGTTGGGTGCTGGAGCGCAAAGAAGCTGGGGATTTGGTAGCTGGGGGTAAAGAGGCAGACAACCCTTATGAAAGTGTAGACCCCGCACCCTCGAAAGAAAAAATATCTCCGGAGGAAATTCCCGCCTTTGCTGCTCAATTGATAGACACCTCATTGCCACTGTTTGAGCGCTACAAGGCCATGTTTTCTCTACGAAACGCGGGGAGTAAGAGCGCGGTACTTGCTCTATGCGCCGGATTTGCAGATTCCTCCCCACTCTTCCGCCACGAGGTTGCCTATGTGCTGGGGCAGTTGCAGCACCCTGCGAGTGTCCCTGCTTTGAAAGCCCGTACCGAGGATGGGGGTGAGCACGAAATGGTGAGGCACGAGGCAGCGGAAGCCCTAGGGGCAATCGGCAACAGCGAATGCGTCGAGTTTCTCAAGGGTTACACAGGGGTTGACAGCCCTGTGATGCTGCGAGAAAGTTGCACGGTGGCCCTAGATGCGGTGGATTACTGGGCGGGAGGAGAAACTTCCGGAGGGGCAGTGGAGGTCAAGGATTGAAATAATTAGAACTATAAACGTTTAGCATAGAGAAGAGTGTTTACATGACCTTGAAGCCGTCCCTTGTCTGCCTCCCATGCTGAGGTGGCAAGTGCTGCCTTCTCCGTGGCTAATCGGGCCTGGGACTCTGCCCGCGTGAGCGCAGCTCTAAGCGAAGTCACCTCCACCTGTAGTGCTCCTTTCGCCTCGCGCTCTTTCAAAATGGTAGAGGCCCCGGCATCTGTAGATATGGAAGAGAGCTGCAAAGCCCGGAGCCTCCTGTTTTCTTCACCTAACGCCGCCTTGTCTCTATTTGCAGCAGCCAAAAGGTCACGCTTTTCGTTCGCCCAAGCTCTCTGTGCCTCTTGAAACGCAGCCGCTGTTACGCCCAAGTTCGAACGGGACTGGGATGAGGTGCCCCATAAATTATTGGTGGAGGATGAGATAATGGTGGAGGATAAGGGTGGTGGGTCCATAGATAATGGCGGCGATACGATTCTTTCCCAGGCTTCCTTCCTCGCAAGGAGCTCTGACAACCGAGCCTTTTCAGCTTCTGCAACCTCTTTACCTAAGCTCAGTTGACGCTCAGCGTTTTGCAGCAGAAATGCCCTCTCTGCTGCGGCATTTTTAATGTCCGCTGCGCGCCCATCCTTCTCTCTTTTCAACTCCCCTTCTAATTCTAGCACGCGATTAAGCGCATTCGATAGAGCCCCCTCCACCTCGCTCATTTTTGTCTGCAGCATTTCTTTCTCCCCAGCCAATTCCAGTGACTTCAACCGCACCTGATCGAGCTCTTCACGCTGCAGTTGTTGGAGCTGCTGCTGCTGCTTAAGCTGATCTTGAAGGGTTTCGCCTACCTCTTTTAACTGTCCTGGAGGCGGTGCTCCGCCCAATAAAGAATAAAAATTCCGAATTGCTGCAATAACCCGAGGATAGATTAGTTCTGCTAGCTCATGAACATCCTCCTCCTTAATAAAACCGTGGAGTGCCGCAAAAGCTCGGCAGGCCTCAAGGGGGGACTCTTCTTCAAAGCGCACACGTAGAGGTGCGAAACTTCCGTTGGGTAGATCAATATCCAATACAAGCTCATTGGTAGGGGAAGAGCCATTACTTGTTGCGGGGGGAGCGGGGGGGGGTATGGACGTGGGGGGCATCGATACATAT
>Ga0114972_10004552_pt1 | contig 10318 bp, 6 predicted proteins | sample M_140807_EF_Meta_FD_87354 | JGI IMG/M metagenome (GOLD analysis project Ga0114972, IMG submission 87354) | Freshwater microbial communities from Lake Montjoie, Canada to study carbon cycling - M_140807_EF_MetaG | ecosystem: Environmental > Aquatic > Freshwater > Lake | place: Lake Montjoie... | reverse complement strand
GGCCCTGGCTCGCCGCCGCCGGCTCGCCGCCGCCTGAGGCCAGGGCCTGGGCCCGGGGCACCGAGTCAGCCGGAGCCTGCCAATCCCGGGTTGGCGGGGCCCGGGCCGCCGCGGCTGGGCCCGATACAGTAATACCATTATGATATCACTCTCAGACCGGGCCGTAACCGAGGCGGTCCGGGCCCGATACTCCGGAGCTCCGGAAAATTTATACAAACGTTTGCAAAAATCATACAAGAATTTATATAGTTAATACAAACCGCTTACAACAGTTGTCACAGATACAAAACAAAAGAATGCCGAAGCGAAGTAGGTCGGTTGGTCGCTCCTCTTCCCCAGAGACTTCCCGAGACTCTCAAAAGACTGAAAAAGCGGATTAATCCTGGGATTACACCCTATTTTCGCGAAATCCAGATACGAATGCAGGCATTGCACGGTGGGTGACTGCATTTGATGTAACGCAATATCTTGCACCCCCACTGATTGCTTTCGCCATCGATGGCGGGGTGGACGTGATGGGACTGAAATGACTTGATTGGCGGAACTGGAATAACTAGATACAAGTAGGACCACTGCCTACGAATTTCGCCTATGAATTTTTCTTCTGCACGAATGAATGGAAAGATGTTGCTGAGCCAGTTTCTCGTTCATGATGACATTGACGTAAATTGAATATAAATGTTTTTTGTACAGGGTCCCACTCATGCTAGCAGCCTGGTAGCGGGCCTGGTAGCGGGCATATTAGCACTCCTGACTTACTCCTGACTCTGCACGAAAGAAACACAACTTATAGTGTCTTACACAAGGATCAGAACTAACATGACCTGGTCAACCAGCAAAGATTTATATACGTACGATTGGGGGTAGTAGCCGGTCCCCCCGCGGCACTGAGATGTAGCCGATCGCGCCGCCCCTTCCGCTGCTTATAGTGCCCGCCGCCCGCCGCCCACGCAGGATCGGCCACTGCCCTTTCCGATCTTGCCTCGCGCCGGCCTCGCCACCACAGTCGTGGCGGCGCCAGCCGCTGCTTATTGTGCCTGCCGCCCGCTGCCCCACCGTTGGCCCCCACGCCGGCTCGCCAGCCCAGCCACTGCACCTTGCCGGGCCGCGTCGGTGCCGGCCCGGCCGCGGCGGCGGCGCCGGCGCCGGCGCCGCCCGTCCCCAAGGTCCGGCCACCTCGTACTGCCCGCCGCTTGACGCCTCACGCCGGCTCGCCGGCCAAGCAGCTGCACTTGCAGCTCGCCCGGCCGGCCCGGCCGCTACGGTGCAAGCATGGCCACGGCGGCGGCGGCGGCGGCCGCCTCGTCCTGCCGCCCCGACCGCCCCATCCCTCCGGCTAGCTCTGATCGCCCATCATTCTGGCCCGATGATGCCGTCTCGTCACCTGTGGGAGGAACCATTGTCAAGCATTCGGTCGATGGCATGCACAGGACCTAGAAACCAAGCTCTGTCCTGAACGTCTCCCGTTCAGGACAGATCCGAGTCGCCTGCCATTCCACTGCCTCAGAGTGCCTCTTACCTAGTGCTGGCCCTACCCAGCGGCTGGCCCGGCCGCCGCTGTATCGCCCATCTCGCCGCCCCTTTCGCCGGCCATTTCCCCGGCTAGCCTGCCGTCATCAGTGGTATCGCCCATCGTGCCGATATATAAAAATCAGAACTAACAAGACCTGGACAACCAGCACAGATTTATGTACATGGAATAGGGCAACAGTAGCCCGTCGACCCATGCAGACTAGCCAGCCAATCGGCCAGCGGGGCGGCCGCCCCTGCCGCCCCCGGCCTGCCGCCGCGGCGGCGCCGAGATGCAGCTGATCGCGTCGCCCGTTCCGCTGCTTTTAGTGCCCGCCGCCCGGCGTTGACCCGCCTCCCGCCGCCACGCAGGATCGCCGGCCCGGCCACTGCCCTTCCCGGGCTTGCCTCGCGCCGGAAGCGCCAGCCCAGCCGCAGCGGCGCCGGCCCAGCCACGGCGACGCCGGCCGCTGCTTATAGCTGTATCGCCTGCTCGCCCGCCTTTCTTCCGCCCCGCTCCGATCGCCCATCATTTTGGCCCAATGCAGTTTCGTTTCCTGTCATAGGAGCCATCGTCAACATCATGCATTCGGTCGATGGCATGAAGAGGACCTACAAATCAAGCTACATCCTGAACGTCCCCCAGCAGCACTGCTAGCAGATCCGAATCAGTCACGCGCTCCCGATCTGGGCAGGCTTTTTCATTCGAACCTGAAACTGTTTCTTCCTCCACCTCCTGCAAAGGGATCATACCACCAACGTAAAAATGTGCCCTTGGCTATGTTTCCTTTTGCGTACAAGCCAATGTATACATTCCCCTTTCCATCCCTCCAAAACTCCCTGCGCTTCAAGACCAAGTTTGCGTCCCTGGGATTCAGCGTAGCATTGACCAAGGGGCCAGCCGTGTTGTTTTGTCGCAACAGCCCAAACGGCTGATCTGCTACAACGTGAATCCTCCTTTCCGTTCCGTCCATCGCATAAGTGGTGCGCCGGCTTGGAGGTAAATCTTCTAAATCACTTTCTGTATTTTCGCTAACCTCCGTTCCAGCATACAGAATTACAAGCTCACCATCAAGAATGTCCTGATCTGCCTTTATCCCGGCCCCAATACCAGGTTCGGTCACTGCAACCACCCGACACTGTCGCTGACCCCTGCCGTTCCAGGGGCTGCCTTCAGGGCAATCACTTTCTGGGAAAACGAATCCGTCACCATCCATTATCCGCTGATCTTGAAGGGACAGCGTGTCAGTTGTCAGCACTAGGCTCAGCAGAGCTCTGTGAACAGTGATTCTGTTCCTCTCGTCTTTGCGAAGCAAATCGTAAAATAATTTACCATAAGAGGTCAGCACATCTGGCCTCTCCACAGTCACTCCATCCCTCAACCCTGCTTTCAAGAATGCCACCATTTTCTCGGGGCTATCGCGCGCCTTGGATAGGTCCTTCTTCCACTGATCCCTGGCTTTCTTGGACTTTGGAGCTGGATGGAACATCTGAAGCGCAGTCGCCGTTGATCCCCAGCCGTCCACGCGAATGCCGTCCTCCACTGTGAGCGGAACATTCCTGCTCTGATTGGACTTCAGTTTGGCGATAAACTCTTCTTCGCGAAACGTATCTTGTCCCCAGCATGTCAACTCTTGTCGGCACCTTGCATCTTCAAAGAAAGAATCTACCTTCTCTCCATTAATGTAGCTTATGCCATTAACATACTTTGGAATAGATGGAGTATACAAAGCTTGTGCTGGAGCTGCTGGAAGCGCCTTATTGAATGGCTCGTCAGTGGCGACAGAGGTGATGCTCCTTTTGGCCAGAGGCGCTGAGGCCCTTGCACCAAAAACTATAGATGCCCCCGTATCTATCCACACAGCAATCCATCTGTGGCCAATTTTACGAAGCGCCAGATTGTTATCACAGATATCGAAGTTAAATATTCCCTTCGAATTCATGAAATGCGTGGAGAACAATATTGCCTGTATGACACGAGTTAAATCGTCCGAAATGATTCCGTGATTCGTGAACTCGGACACCAACCCCTGATACTCAGAATGGGTCGACAGTGTACCACCTTGCACAAACTCAGCTATACAACAAGAAATGACAGGCCTGCTTCGGACTGGGATTTTGCCTGACCATAATTGCGGGTTCCCTTGAACAATGGCAACGAGACTTTTGCCCGGAAAATGATCATAAATTTCAGGCAAAATCAGTTTCCCAATTCTTGATCGACGCAAGCAAGCCCTTCTGAGAATATACACTGCCCTCATCACCGCGTCAGTTACCAGACGATCCTCCTGCTGAATCTTTCCGCTGAAAAAGTGCGTTGCCTTGATTGCATGCTCTTTTCCCTCAAACACTGCATTGATACAGATAGTGGTGGATCCCACACCCACGACCCTCATTTTCGAGAATCCTAGGCGATGGTTTAGACACACAACCTTCTCCACGGCGGTACTGCACCTCTAGATTACTCGAGGGTAATTCGTCTCCAGCTGATTCAAAATACGCCGGGCCTGGTCTACGTCGGATTCTGAAATCGAACCTTCCGCTTTTGCACGGGGCAAGAAGGAACGAGTCTCACGCACAGGAAAAGCCTCGGTCAGATCTACGTCGCTGAACTTGCCACGCACTCCCCCTGCCTTGCGATACTCGGTCCAACCAAGAATGAGGGCCCTCTCCAAGTTGAGGACAGGCTGCTTAAGGTTGAAATGGCCAATTTGCCGGTCTCTGCACTCAAGCAAGTGATTTGATGCTTCGAGGAGCAAGGGCTGTGAAGAAATCAGGCACCACTTAATGCCCTTATCTTTGAAGTCTTCGACACTATTCGCAATAAACCATTCACCCAGCCCAGCAAGCTGAACCAAATTTGCAGCAACAAGAGTAGTCCAGTCCTGTCCCAGGGTTCTTAACGCAAGGTGACACAAGCCTGACCACAGGGCGTCGTTAGCAAGCGTGTGCACATCGAAAGGCCCAAGGCAAGAAATTGATATAGCGCGATCTCGAATTTCATGAAGCCATGCCCACAATTCTTGTTTCGAGCGATACGGAAACCACTGGATTCGTCCGGGCTTTATTTCTTCTGCACTCTCGCGCCTCTCATTGTACCTCAGACGCCAACGCTCGACTGCCTGCACTACTGTATCCGTGCTCTCCAAAAGCATCAAGAGCGCGCTATCCGGCCCATATCCAGTGCCAGCCAGTATATCAAACCAAGCATGAACACTCTCCTCCCGGATTTTGGTACCATCTCCCAGAAATACCAACAACGGCCGGCGACCTTTCGGAGCGACAAGTTTGTCCTTGAAGCCCTCTGTGGTATCATGGTGGCCATTGTGATAGCCAACTGACGGGTAAATGCCGTCGCAAATGACAGCGCGTTCCCTGTTTGGACACTGCATACTTGCTTCGTTCAACAAGTCTTTCGAGAGTATTACAAAGTCATAGATTCCATAATGCAGACCAGGGTATCCGATATATGCGAAGTGAACCGCCGTGCGAAGCCTGGCCAACACGCTGGGTATGCCGCCGCTTGAATAGCTAGTGAAATCCACAGTGATATCGATATCTTCACCTTCGAGATATTTCAAAATTACGTCATCTGAATCATCTGGCTCGAACAGTTTGAGCCTTCCAGTCTTTTGGAAGCATTCCAAAAGCTTTGAGACAGCCCCATCATCCTTATGATACGAGCAGTCCTTCGACGCTTTTCTACCACATAAGATAATGGAAGAAAACGCTATGCTTTTGGACAATTCAGTAAGCGAATACGACACGAGGCTCACGGTTGGGCTAGTCACAGCGCAATCATGCAGCCAGAGCATTGCTTTGGGACAGCCACCTTCTGGCGTCGTCTGCCATACGGCCTCACGAAACTGAGCCCAGCAGGCAGATGTCTCTCCATCCGATCGGGCTCGCAAGCCATCAATATCATCATCGAAGCCATCATGATCGTATTCTTTACTTTTTGCTACCAGTTCGCGCGCGAAGGCCCTGCTAAGAATTTCGAGCACTCTTCTTGATTCAGGTGTTCCACTGAACATGCGCGAGTATTGAGATGGCGATGTGACAGTATTCTGATATTTATTGGCCAAGAAGATATTGACATCAATCACTATTTTGGTGAAGGGAAGAGCCAACTCATGGAACCCTGCTAGGGACACATCAAACACAAAATCGGCTAACTTCTGTAATTCTCCTGATACCAGTCGATCCGTATTGATCATGGAAACACTGAAACTATCGACATTGCTCTGCGAGATTCCTAAAGCCTTGCACACCATCACCATCAGGCGTGATACAATATCTTTGTCTAGGGACGTTGGGTCCTCCCGACAGCGAAGACAAATAAAAGTCCAAGATGAATTTTTCAAGCATGCCTCGTCATAAAGACCACACGCGGGGCACTTCTCCTTACCACACCAATAACAAGATCTGAGCCCATTCGTACGAGCTGGACGAATTGTACCGGGGGGGCAATCCCAACACTTTCCCCGTGCAAATATTTTCGTGCGCTGTTCTGGCCGTCCTTGGTGCTTGCCGCACATAAACGCGCTTAAACGGTGATTGGGAACGCAAAAATTGCAGTAGCCCACACTGCAAAGTACCTTGTCCGAGTCAGACGAAAGGACCTTGTCCGAGTCAGACGAAATGTCCTTGTCTGAGTCAGACAATCTGTAGCTGCATACCAACAATCTCCTCGGCGTCAAAATGAAGCATAGATAACATCGCTCACAGCGACTCGCCTCAGAGGGGACGTGCGCGACACTGTTGATAGCCTGACCGGCAGCAGGCACACTAAGCACAGCACTTGAGCTGGAGTGACTCAAGACAGCCTGACCATTAGATGCCACATGTGAGCAGGAATAAGTGCCTGAGAGCAGCTCGATCACGGTGCTTCGAGTCAACTGTAGAGACTCGGAGCCTATTTCCACAAACCTGTAGACACGATCACCAACTTTCGGAAGAAACACTGAAACCACCCACTGTAGCATCGCCTGCATGCAACGAAGAGCATATTTTTCTTCCTTTAGGATGGTGCACGCAAGAATAAGGGTGCCCACGTATTCACGAGCACATTGGCATTTTTCTTCAACACTTGATTTATCATCTCGTAACATCATCAACACAGCACCGATGGTAAGCATTTTCGGGCGATCGACAACCATCAGCTCGAGCCGACCTTTAAGAAATGAATCCAATACACGGGCATTCGCTCTTTGCGCATGGAATGTTTCGGTCAATTCTGACACAAAATCCCTGTCATGGTCTGTCGCTTCTGTGCTCTCATTCGTTCCCCGGGCCATCATGATACCAAGCCGTTCTGCCACCCTGAAGCATGATTTGCTATTCAGGATAGGCTTTTGAGAGAAATGGAAGGAGGCCGTTTAGAGAGGAGAGAATGATCAACATAGCGATGGACAGAAATAGAGAGGAAGGGATACATAAATAGCGGATTATATATGGGGAAGATACATAAATATCGGATAGGATGGGTATGAGTTGGGGTATGGGAGTGCTACCTGCTCGTTTCAGGTTGATTGTAGCCTCGATCCTCGCTCGATGCCGAGGCATCCAACTGCGTTCAAAGTACACTGGGCATTACAATCGATTGGTACCTCAATTGCCATAAATGAGGGCAGCTTACCTCTTTTGAACGTGTATTCGCAGCAGTCCTCCGGTTTCCCACATGTTTCCAGGCATCATGCTTTTCACCAATTATGTTGAAATGCTTCAGGGCTGCCAGTTTGTGTGCGTATTCTGCTGTGGCATCCCAACCATCCTTTTCCGGTGTGGCATCGTAAATGACGAAAGCAATGCCTTTCACGTCGATTCGTTGAACCCTGGCTTTCCACCATCCACGATATTTCACTGGTCTCTCCCAGAAGATTTCAACATAATCGCCAGTACGGGCATCACAAGGCTCCTCAACATCAATCACAACGGGCTCGGGCCGCGCGGCCGTGGCCGCGCCGGCGCCCGCGAGCTGCCGAGCAGCAGCTGCAGCTCTTAGGGCCAGTGGTTTGTCCTCATCCTCATCCGAGTCGTAGTTAGTCGCACGCCCAGCCGCAGCCGGCGGCGGAGCAGCCGAGCCCGCCGTCGCACGGCGCTTCTTGAAAGACGCCTGCTGTGTATCCCCCCGGGCCGGTGGGATGCCCTCCTCCAAGTAGTCAGCCACAAATGTTGACCTTACCAAGCATGCCAGATTCTCTGAATACTTTTCAATATTTTTGTGGATTTTTTTAAATAGATTTGAGTTCTCGCTCATTTGTTCCCAATCCCTCATATTTGGAGTTTTCTCACACACATTCATCAGAAGAGCCTTCCATCCATCCGTGAATTTCATCTTACGGGACTTGTCAACCGACTTAATGCGATCAAAGTGTCGGTGTGCTTTTGTAGTCAAAGTGTATAATAAGTCTGAATTGTGCTTTAACAGGTCAAGTGGACTTGCGTTCTCGGGAGGCGAGACTGAAATATCATCTTCCCCTTCATCAGAATCTGTTGATTCGTCCAGTTGTTGCTGAAAATTTTTAGTCTCGAACCTCTTAGGATCCCTTGCCGTTCTGGCCGCCTTGCGTGCATTGAACCAGTGTGCCACGTATCGAAAGTTGTTGTGGACGGTGGCACTGCGAGAAGTGGGAGATTCCTCGTCGCTGTTCTTGACATGCTCCGGCCGTGTACCGCCACTGGAGCATACAGCATTGTCAGTGGTTGGCTCTAACAACATGTACTGCACATTACGACAATTTCCACCACTGTCAAGCAGCACAGAGACCCTCTTTCCAACGTCTTCCCTCGCGCAGAATTGTGGGATGCCCTTTTTACGTGAGAATTGATGCAAGAACCCTTGGTTCCCCTTGGCCAAAAAGACAAACTCGGGCGCTAGCCGTACATTCTGCACCACTAAGCAAGTCACAAGACTACTTCTCCACGAGGCACTTAGTCCGCGCAAATTGCATGCACCCGCTTCCAAGGGAAATTGGGCACAAGCTTCATGGACAGAAAGAATGCGAACATCAACTACCTCTGCTAGCAACAGGCACGTCTTTCCTATCCGTCGCAGTGCAATACGGCGGGACAAAAGTAAAAACATGCCAGGAATGATGTTCCCTCGTGACCCGGGTCTGAATTCAACAAGCTTAAATTGCTGTTCGAATGCATCCCAGTGGACCTCATCCAGAACTAACACGCGGTGGGAGGGAAATGACATGTACCCTGATGCGGCTTGCGGCGAAGCAGGCGGCGGTAGAGTCGATGCAGTGGCAGCGGACGGCACAGGCCAGCGGCGGCGGCTGCCGCCGGCAGTACTAGTAGCTCCAGCTGCACCGTCCGATGGCAAAGATCGATCCGAACCGCCGCCTTGACAGGAAGTCAAGGCTGCGTTGCCGATGTTACCACCCTCTTTCACAACAGGTGCCGCGGCAGGTGGCAGCTGCGATAATGATCCCATGTTGAGATCCTCGCTGGGTCCTCTTCCCCCGCCGTCTGCAGGTCCGATTCCACTTGCCGACCTGCTAGGCCCGCCCGATGAGGCGCAGTCAACGCGTGGATCCAGGAAAATTAGCGGTGACATATCCTCTTCTGTGTCAGACTCCCTGACGCAGGACAACAGCTCAAAGTGATTCTTCGCATTCATTGGATCATGACCATCGGGTTTCATTACGAAATGTAATAGCCAGACAGCGAGAGGACCCTGGCCCAAGCTACTCTGAATGTCATTCAAATTGCCATGCACGAATTCAATCCATTCAGCCACACTGAATGATTCCGTAGGCCCGCTGGACCGTGTAGCCCGTCTGTCTGGCGAATAACGAAAACGTTTCTCAATCACTGAAAACGCCACAGCACCATCAAGGTAATCAGCGAAAACACTGATGTAGCCTTCATCAAGCTGAGTTTTCGGGTATAGCAAGGATAATGCCCACTCTTCTCCTAAGCACAATGTCTCTGAGGGGATATTGATATGCGACCGCGAAGCGATTTCACGGCCGTATTTAAGCGCACTAGCCTCTGGATGGCATGGCCAGAGATCGGAATAGCACCCTGGTTTCTCTCCACACTTATTAAGCATAAATTTGCACATCATCAGCCTAGTCCCGGGACATTCAAGACTATCATCATGGTACCACAGTGACAATTCCTCCAGTCTCGGTATGAACAAAGGATGGCTCGTCTCTATGCTTAGTTTAAGATTTAAAAAGTCTGGGTGCTTCAATGTATTGTAGGCGCCTTGAATTAACCCATAAAATCCGCATGAACCGTCTGCGAGCAAGGAAGAGACTCGACAATGGATCGGCAGGGTATGCCTAAATGCTATGATTTCTCCTTGAATGATTCCATGCCACGTCTCACTATATCCCTTGTCGGGTATGGTGTCATGGTATTTAGGCAAATGTCTGCCTCGATAATTGAGTCGTTCTGTGTAGGTAAGAATATCTTTCCTGCACGGCGAAAATTGGAATCCATGATTGGCCATTGCAAGTCTATAGGAATCCAAAGGGCCGGGTGCAAACCGCGTTGGATCCAGGCAAACGTCCCGAGGTAACGATGTCTGCTTACGAAGAGCCTGAAGGAGAGAGGGAGGAAGGAAAGGATTGTTGTGTGTGTGGGTGGGGGGATCTAGGGATTTTGACAATTCAACATCGACAAACATCACACCATGATGCTGGACAGGGGAATGCCGCTCTTCGAGGAGGGGTCCTATCCAAGGACACCCCTCCTCTCCCGTGGAGACACCTTTCTCCACGAGGAGACTCTCCGAAACAAGTTCGGCGCGCCAGCCCCCAGGGAAACAAAGGGGGGGGGGGGGGGGGGC
>Ga0114972_10004551_pt1 | contig 10322 bp, 4 predicted proteins | sample M_140807_EF_Meta_FD_87354 | JGI IMG/M metagenome (GOLD analysis project Ga0114972, IMG submission 87354) | Freshwater microbial communities from Lake Montjoie, Canada to study carbon cycling - M_140807_EF_MetaG | ecosystem: Environmental > Aquatic > Freshwater > Lake | place: Lake Montjoie... | reverse complement strand
TTTACTTTCTTTGCAATCCAGTTTTCAATGAGAATCGCCGCCGTAGACATTGGCTCCAATGCCATCCGACTTCAGGTTTCTACCCTAATCCGCTACAACGGAAAGGATACCATCAAAAACCTGGAGTACATTCGGTTTCCGCTTCGACTCGGTCAGGATGTTTTCAATTCTGGAAGCGTTCTTCCGCAAACCGCCGAAAAGTTTGTGGCCCTGATGAAAGCATTCAGCATCATGCTGGATTTGTATGAAGTTTCGGCCTACCGTGTATGCGCAACTTCCGCGTTCCGGGATGCGAAAAACGGACCTGAACTGGCCAAAAGAACGCTGGCTGAAACCGGAATTCAGATTGATGTGATCAGCGGGGAAGAAGAAGCAGCGCTGCTGGGTCTTGCACTGTCCCGTTTTGTAGAAAATGGAACTTTCATTCACATTGATGTGGGCGGCGGAAGCACCGAACTAAACCTCTATAGCGACAAAGAAAAACTCGCCTCAGAATCATTTAAACTTGGTTCTGTTCGAAATATGTCCAGTGGAATTTCTACTTCCGAATGGCTTCATATGGAATCCTGGTTGAAGAAAAATATGCACCACTTACCCATGCCGGTAACAGCCATTGGTACAGGTGGAAACATTTCAAAGCTGTACGACCTTTGCGGACTCAAGAAAAAGAAATTGAAGTCTTTAACCCTTTCAGAGCTGCAGGAAGTGCATTTGATGGTTTCGCGCATGAGTGTGGAAGAGCGGATTCATCAGCTGATGCTCAATCCGGATCGGGCTGATGTAATTGTTCCCGCTTCGGAAATTTATCTTCAAACCATGCAGTTGGCCAAAGCTAAAAAGATTGTAATCCCGGATCTCGGTCTGAAGGATGGCATTCTGGAAACTCAATACCAGATTGTGAAGGATCAAATCCCAACGTATTCGTCACCTAATTGAACTTTAAATAATTATACACTAAATGAGTAATACTAAAACCGTTTACATTGTCTCCGCCATGCGCACGCCGATTGGCAGTTTCGGCGGAATTCTTAGTCCATTTACAGCCATTCAACTTGGCGGATTTGCCCTGAAAGGTGCCCTGGAAAAGGCGGGCATTCCGGCAACAGAGGTTCAGGAAGTCATTATGGGAAATGTGGTTTCCTCCAACCTTGGTCAGGCTCCTGCCCGTCAGGCGGCTCTTGCTGCTGGTATTCCGGATACCGTTCCTTGCACAACCGTCAACAAAGTTTGTGCTTCCGGAACCAAGGCGGCCATGTATGGCGCTCAGGCAATTATGCTTGGTCAAGCCGATGTGGTGGCTGTTGGTGGAATGGAAAGCATGAGCAACATTCCTTATTACATTCCCAAGGCCCGTTTTGGGTATAAATATGGCAATGGCGAACTCGTGGATGGCCTTGAAAAAGATGGCCTTCAGGATGTGTATCAGCGTAAAGCCATGGGTGTTTTTGCGGATGCAACTGCCGCCAAATATGGCATCAGCCGTGAAGACCAGGACAATTTCGCCATCAATTCTTATAAGAAATCGGCAGCTTCTGCGGCTTCAGGACATTTCCTCAATGAAATTGTGCCTGTTGCAATCCCTCAGAAAAAAGGTGATCCAATGATGCTTACTGAGGACGAGGAATTTAAGAATGTATTTTTCGATAAAATCCCAGGACTCAGACCGGCTTTCACTCCGGATGGAACGGTAACTGCTGCAAATGCTTCCACCATTAACGACGGCGCATCTGCTTTAATTCTTGCAAGTGAAGATGCTGTTAAGCGTCTTGGACTTCAGCCCATTGCAAGAATTGTTTCGTTCTCAGACGGCGAGCATGCACCAGAATGGTTTACCACTGCCCCAACGCTTTCGGTGCCAAAGGCAATTGCCCTCGGTGGACTTACCCTTGCAGACATGGATTATTTCGAAATCAATGAGGCCTTCTCTGTGGTGCCATTGGTTTTCGAGAAAATTCTTGGGGTGCCGGATGAAAAAATGAATGTTTCCGGAGGTGCGGTTTCATTGGGCCACCCACTCGGGGCATCTGGCGCAAGAATCATCACCACACTTTGCAATGTGCTTTCGGCCAAAGGCGGAAAGTATGGCGTTGTGGGCATTTGCAATGGGGGAGGAGGCTCCTCGGCAATGGTCATCGAGCGGATTTAATTTCCGAAATGAAGGAAGAAGACTGGCAAACCGGATTCATAGAACATGGACCCTGTCGGCTTGAGTACAAGACACTGGAAAAATTAAACCGGCCATGGATGGTTTTCATCCACGGATATGGACAGGATTTTCGAAGTTTTTCGCCTGTTTATGAAGTTCTTGGAAACAAGTATTCTTTCTTGAGTTTGCATATTTTTTATCATGGGGAGAGCACGATTGAAGGCTCTTCCCCATTGAAACCATCCGATTGGAAAAAAGTAGTTGAATTGCTGTTCGACAAACTTGAAATTGACCAAGCTTACTGGATGGGTTTTAGCATGGGGGCTAAGTTTTTGCTGAAAGCCTATGAAATGCTGCCATCACTTTTTTCGGGTATTTCCCTGTTCGCTCCAGATGGTTTGGTGATGAACCCTTGGTATAAATTTGCTACCGAAACCATTCCTGGACGACTACTGCTTCAATTTTTAATCCGGGCATTTCCTGTTTTTAGGATTTTCGTAAAGGCACTCGTAAAATTAGGCTTGCTCCGTGCTTCCATGGGCCGTTTCACCATGTCGGAATTGGCTTACTCTGAAGGGAGGAATCGGGTGCTTCGGACCTGGTTGGGTTTTCGGAATCTTTGGCCTAAAATTCAAATCCTTAGTTCAAATGCAAAAAAAGACTCAATCCCAATTTTGCTTGTTCTGGGCAAATATGACGGCATTATTCCGCTCAAGCGGTTTTCTCAGATTGGAAAAAAATTACCGACAGCAGACTGGCTAATTTTGGACACAGGCCATGCAGGCTTGCTGGCAAAATTTGCGGTCTATCTCGCAAAAAAATCCTAAGGCATTTTTTCAACCTTCACGATTTCACCGGTTTTCAGAATTGGCTGATCCTTTCCATTGATCTGAAGAAACCGGTCAACTTTCATTCCGAACTTTCTGGCAATTCCATAGCAAGATTCGCCCGCCATCACCTGATAAGATTCAACAAGAACTGCCGTTTCAAGGGGCATTTTACCCGTCTCAACTGCCGTTCCTTTATCCTGGATTTTTTCTGCCTTGGGCTGAAAGTTTGTCTGAATCTTTCTTTCAAGATAAATCTTCCTTCCTGCCATCAGGTTCTGGTCATTTCCATTCCAAGCCTGAAGGCTGTCGAGTGATTTATGATAATGCCGGCTGATGCGGTACCAGGTCATGCCTTCAAGTGCAGTGATTGTTCCTTCAACAACCTCTGGCATTACGAGCGCTGCTTTTTCGGGCTTTGGTTCTGCCAACTTTTCGGTAAGCACCGGAGAATTGTTCGAAGATACAAGGGCCACTTGCTCTGGTTCTACTGGTGTTTGATTTTGAGAAACTATGGTCTGATTTTCTACTACCGGTTTATTTGAATCAGGCTTAATTTCTGATTCAACTTTTGCTGTAAGCGCAACTTCGGCCGGGCTAATTGTAGTTTCTGTTTGTGGAAGGCTGTCCTTGCCGATGATCGCCATTGCCCGGGCTTCGGCTTTTTTCATTCTCGCAGAATCTATCCGCTTTTCTGCAATGGCATTGGTTTGTAAAACGGGCGCTTTCGGGGCCTGAGGTTTTGCTGGTTCAGCCACCACTTCAAATCGGATCGGTTCATCTTCGGGGCGGATGTGACGCATCCACAAAACCCTGCCTGGTTTCAGTTTTTCAGGCCGCTGCATCCGGTTTTTGGCCATGAGTGACTTCATTCTGAGGCCATATTTTTGGGCAACTTCCCAAAGCGTCTCACCATGCTGAACGGTGTGGAAAGGGATTTTTGCCTTGTTTTTCTTGTTGTCTGCGTAATACACTTCACCCGGAACAATCGGGTCGAAAATCCGCAGGTCATTGTATTCCAGGAATTCATCCCGTCCGATGCCTGCCAGCAATGCGAGTCTGGAAGAATTGTCTCCCTTCTTGGCCTGAATGGCTTTTATTCCGTTCCAATCAAAGAATACTGGGATTTCTGTTTTGCCATCGGCCAATACAACTGGTTCGGATTGAGTTACAGGTTTTTCAATCAAGCCAAACAGCATTTTCTCTCTCCATGGTTCAAGTTTGTCAACCGAAGGAGAAGCCCGCACATAAACCGGCGAGTCGAAAACAACGCCTTCTTCAGGCTTGATTGGCAAGATAATCGTATAGTCACGGTCACCGGGAACATAGCCTTTCAGCACCCAGCGGTTGTAAAATTGAAGCTGGTCAAGCGGGTAGTTTGTTTCTTTTGAAATTTGCTCAAGGGTTTTGTTTTCACATTCAGCAAACTCTTGAATTCTGAGGTTCGGACTTGCAGTATTTCTGTACAAATGCGGTTCAAATGCAATTTTATGGGCAATAAATTTTAAGATGTACCAATGGGTATTTTCATCAATATCCAGGGTTTTGGAACCGATTTTTTCGGGATTGATCAGGGCTTTGGCACCGCCCAATCCGGCATAATAGCCCAAAAGCGAATAAACCCAGTTTTGCATGTAATGGTTGTGGCGGATTATATACTTGGCAGCCGATTTGGACGCTGGAACGATGGCCATGCGCTCATCAATTTCTTCATCCACCCTCAAGCCCATTTCGACAGCGGTTTCCTTTTTAAACTGCCAATAACCGACCGCATTGGATGTGCTTACAAGGTGAGAAACCAGACTCGATTCCTGAATGACCAGATACTTAAAGTCATCTGGAAGTCCTTCTTCCTGAAAAATTCTCTCCACAATGGGCAGATAGGCATCGGCCCTGTCCACCATCTGCCTGAAATATTTATTGTTGGAAACAAGTTTGCTTACATAAGTTGTAAGCGTGGTTTTTGCGCCTTCCTGGATATGCAATTCCATGTCGGCAACTTTGATGCGGTCTGGTATCTGCACCTGAATTTGTGCGGAACCGGAATTAGGTGCCAAGGCGAGTGCCAAGGCTAAAGTGGTAATAATAAGTCTCAAAACAGATAGGGTTTCATGTAATGGTGCAACAAAGGTGAGCCAAAGAATTGACTCTGTGTTGTGTTACTTTTTAAAATTGCTTACATGCCTGACATACCTGCATAAAAAAAAGGCCGCCCTATTCGGACAGCCTTTCTTACTTTATTCTGTTATTTTTTATTTTTTGTGAATTTTGATGGCGGCAGCTCCTTCCATTTTGAGCAAGTAAATGCCGCTTTGAATTGTCTTTGTCTCAATGGAGTTATCGCCGGAATTGAGATCTCCAATCAAGACTTTTTGACCCATCAGGTTGGTGATTTCATACTTGCAAGGTTTTTCCAGACTTACCACAATGGATTCCTCAAACGGCTTGGGTCTGATTTCAATGCTTTGTCTATTCATAAGGGCATCATTACCAACCTCGCAAAATGATGTGCAATAATCCCAGCAAAATGTGAATGAGTTGGCAGACTGGGGAATGGATAGAATTCTGTTTACATCGGTACCATCCTGTACGCCGCATCCACCTGTCACCAGATTTGCGGAACCTTCATTTGTGCCCCAGTCATTATTTACAAATTTATACCGTTGAATATTTCCTGCAGCAGAATCAGGATATTGGATGCTGATGGACCAGATGTTGTTGCCGTTGTCGGTCATGGCACAGGCCGGGGCGGAAGGTGTCCAGTTTGGAAGTGTGCAACCCTGATCTGCGAAATTGCCGCCGATCCGAATACCATTTGGGCCAACGGTATTTCCCTGTGCAAGATACAAGCTGATGTCAACGGAATAAGTTATGTTGAAAAACTGAACGGCCACGGCAGTTGTAAAACTGATTTCGCTGCCATAGCTGGTGCCCATCGGATTGCTCGCAAATGCCCTTGCGTAATAAGTGGTGTTGGGCTGCAGGTTGATTAGATTCACAGTGAAATTCTCTGAACCCGGAGCCGCAGCAACGACTGAATCACTGGTGCTAGGGTTTGGGGCCAAACCAAAGCAGACGCCTCTGGCTGAAATACCCGTTCCGGTGGCTGAACCGGAAATAGTGGCCGAATTGGCCGTGATTGCTGAGGCGCTACCTCCGGTGCTTACGGTTGGGGCTGTTGGCAATGGACCGCAAACCGAGCTGCACCTGTCCCAGCAGAATTCAAGGGTTTGTGCTGTGTTGGGAATGGTAAAAATCCTGTGGATGACGGTTGCTTCTAAAATTCCGCAACCAGCTGCAAGCAAGCTGTCTGAACCTTCATTGCTATTGGGTCCCCAATTGTTGTTGACAAACTTGTAAAGCTGAACCTTTCCGCTGGCAGTATCTGGGTAATCGATGGTGATTGCCCAAATATTTCCACCCATGTTTTCCATGGCGCAGCTTGAGTCCGTTGGGATCCAGTTTGGCATGCTCATTCCCCCTTTTTTTGCGCCGCGGCTCATGAAATTTCCGGCAATTCGGATTCCATTGGCTCCGATGGTGTTGCCCATTGCCAGGTAATTGCCCACATTCACTTTGTAAGTGATGCTGGTAAATTGACCGGGAACTTGGGTGGTGAAGGTGTTAATGTTTCCATACGTATAGCCTCCACTTTTTCTTGCATAGGTCCTGAAATAATAAACTGTACCAGGATTAAGCATGGTCAGGTTGGCAGTGAAATTTCCATTTCCTGAACCGGGATCAGCGTAAGTATAAGAATTTACAACCGTGGGGTTGGCGTTTGTGCCAAAGCAAATGCCTTGTTCAATGATGCCTGTCCCAGTTACAAAGCCGCTTACCGTGGCCGAGTTGCTGGTGATGGCGGAGGCGCTTCCTGTGCTCACCACAAATTGAATCGGACATGGCGAACATCTGTTCCAGCAATACAAATAGGTGCTGTCTTGGTTTGGAACGATGATTCTGCGGTTCACATTGCCACCGCTGATATAGCCGCAACCAGTCAGGTCAGGGGACCTTTCGTCTTTTCCAGTGCCCCAGTTTCCGTTCACGAATTTAAAATCCTGGGCTTTCCCTTTGGCTGAATCCGGATAGGAAATGGTTATGCTCCATCGGTTGTTTCCGGTATTTGTCATTTTGCAGGGATTCGAAGAAGGTGTCCAGTCAGGAATGTTGTTTATTCCCATCGAACTGAAGCGACCTCCAATTCGCATTCCAGCGGTATCGAGTACATTTCCGGAATCGAGGTAAAGGCTAATGTCCACCACATAGGTAATATTCACCTGCGCCATTGAGGGCATTTCCGTCAATAGAAGCAAGGTTATTGCAAGCAGAATGAGTTTGGAAAATTTCATGTTAAAATGTAGGTAATGAAGTAATAGAGAGATGCAAATGTAGGTTTCTTATAGGCTGCCGCAAAGGTTTTGCTAACTGTGCTTGGCTGATTTTCTAACTGTTTTTCAAAAAAAAGACCGGCACTTATGCACCGGTCTACTAAAGAAAAGCTGGATGGTTTTACTTTTTCAAAAGCCTTTGGGCTGGAAGTCCTTCAATGCTCAGAATGTAAAGTCCATTTCCAAGTCCTGTTGTCTGAATGTTGTTTTGCCCTTGCTTCAATTGGCCTTCCATTACGACTTTTCCAAGAATTGAAATCAAACGGAATTTTGTTCCCTTTTGGCTTTCAATCATCAAATTGCTTGTGAATGGATTTGGGTATGCGGCAATTGGCAAACTGATTTCTTCAAGGGAGGTAATCACACAAGTGCTCGTGCACTGATCCCAACAATAAGTCAAATTGCTGTTGGCTGCCGGAATCAACAAAGTGCGGTTGATGTTACCTCCTCCGTCGTCCACACCGCAGCCTCCGCTTGCAATGGTATTAGCTGGGTCAGTTCCTTCGTTTGTGCCCCAGTCGTTGTTGACAAATTTATAGGTCTGGGTTTTTGCAATTGAAGAATCTGGATATGTAATGGTGGTAGACCAGATGTTGTTTCCAGTATTTGTCATAGCAGAGGCTGCGTCTGTCGGCGTCCAGTTTACCATGTTGATTCCGTTTACCTTGGCGCCACGGTCTGCGAAGTTTCCGGCAATCCGGATGCCATTTTGACCTACGGTATTTCCGGCCGTGATGTAATTTGTTACATCTACTTTGAAGGTCACATTTACGCCTTGAACCTGAGCAGGCAATGTGGTGAACGAAATTTCTGATCCGTAAGAAGTGCCAGTTGAATTGGTGGCAAAGGCTCTTGCATAGTAAAGTGTTGCAGGAGAAAGCCCGCTGAGGTTTGCGGTGAAACTTCCTTCGCCAGTTCCGGCATTTGACACGGAATTTGCTATAGTTGGGTTTTGGGTAGTGCCATAACAGACACCGCGGGCGGTGATGCCAGTTCCTGTTGCGGTACCATCGAGGGACGCGCTATTGGCAGTGATTGCAGTTGCGGAAGCGGCGGTTGTTACAACCGGAGCGCTGGCCGTTGTACAGGCAACGCACTGATCCCAGCAATAAGTAAGGGTTTGTGTGGTGGAAGGAACCACATAGGTCCGGTTAATGTTTCCGCCACCATCATCAACTCCGCAGTTTCCGGTGAGGATTGCAGATCCAATACCACCTTCATTATTTCCCCAGTTACCGTTTACAAACTTGTACTGCTGGGTCTTGCCGACAGAACTATCGGCATAGGTAACCGTGATGGACCAGATGTTGTTTCCAGTATTTGTCATAGCAGAGGCTGCGTCTGTCGGAGTCCAGTTTACCATGTTGGTTCCGTTTACCTTGGCGCCACGGTCGGCGAAGTTACCGGCGATGCGAATGCCATTGCCAGCGATTGTGTTACCGGCAGCGATGTAATTTGTTACATCCACTTTGTATGTGACATTGACGGTCTGCACTGGTGTACCTGGCTGGGTGGTGAAGGAAACCTGGCTTCCATAAGATGTGCCTGTCGCATTGGTGGCAAATGCCCTTGCATAGTAAAGCGTTGCAGGAGAAAGCCCGCTGAGGTTTGCGGTAAAACTTCCTTCACCAGTTCCGGCATTTGACACGGAATTGGCTACGGTTGGGTTTTGGGTTGTGCCGTAACAAACACCGCGGGCGGTGATGCCAGTTCCGGTTGCGGTTCCTGAAATGGATGCAGAGTTGGAAGTAATGGCAGTTGCGGCTGCCGCCGATGTCACGACCGGCGCACTTGGTGTACCTGCACATGGTGTGCATTTATCCCAGCAAAATTCCAGTATTTGTACACTGGCAGGAATCACATAGGTACGATTTACATTGCCGGTACCATCATCAACTCCGCAACCACCGGAAACGATTGTATTCGTTGGGTCGGTTCCTTCATTGGTTCCCCAGTCGTTGTTTACAAATTTGTAAGTAAGGGTTTGGCCGGTGGAATTGCTTGGGAAGGTAATGTCCGTGGACCAGATGTTGTTTCCTTCGTCATTCATGCCAGAAAATGGATTTGAAGGCGTCCAGTTTACCATGGCATTTCCGCTTATAGTTGCACCACGGTCTGCGAAGTTTCCTGCAATTCGAATGCCATTTGGCCCCAGCGTATTTCCAGCAGTGATGTAATTACTGATGTCTACTTTAAATCGAATGGTGATGCCCTGCGGCTGTGCAGCTTGGGTGGTAAAGGAAATTTGATTCCCATAGGATGTTCCGGCTGGTCCGCTTCCGAATGCCCTTGCATAATAATTGGTACTTGGAGTAAGTCCGCTCAGGTTGGCTGTGAAACTTCCGGATCCAGACCCAGCATTTGCCAATGAATCGGCCATGGTTGGATTTTGACTGGTCGAAAAACAAATGCCTCTGGAAGTAATATTGGTTCCTGTAACAGATCCTGAAACATCAGCAGTAGTGGAACCTAAATTGGAGGAAGTTCCCGTGGTGGCAACGATGTCCAGTGACGGTAGTGTAGTGAAACTGATTTGGTTTCCATAAGCAGTGCCAGAGGAATTGGTCGCAAAAGCCCGGGCATAATAGGTTGTGGCTGGCATTAGTCCGCCCAGGTTTGAATTGAAATCACCGGCTCCATTTCCGGAGGATGCACTGGAATTGGCAATCGTTGGGTTTTGGGTGGTTGCATAGCAAATTCCCCGGGCTGTGATGCCAGTGCCTGAGGATGAACCTGCTACGGTTGCAGAATTGGCTGTGATGCCGGTGGCTGGCGAAACTGTCGTAGCTGTTGGTAAAGTTCCAGACTGGCAAGAGGTACAGGCATCCCAAACAAAACAAATTGTTGTATTGGCTGCAGGGATAACAAGGCTTCGGTTGATGTTGCCGGTGCCATCGTCTACACCACAACCACCACTGGCAATGGTAGAACCGGCAACGCCCTCATTGGTTCCCCAGT
>Ga0114972_10004550_pt1 | contig 10322 bp, 6 predicted proteins | sample M_140807_EF_Meta_FD_87354 | JGI IMG/M metagenome (GOLD analysis project Ga0114972, IMG submission 87354) | Freshwater microbial communities from Lake Montjoie, Canada to study carbon cycling - M_140807_EF_MetaG | ecosystem: Environmental > Aquatic > Freshwater > Lake | place: Lake Montjoie... | reverse complement strand
TCGAGCAGAAGGGCACGACAGGCTCGAGCAATCGGCAGCCCGCCTCGACACGGGTCTCGCGCCACACGATGAGCTCGGGGCTCGGAGCGTCTTGGACACGGCCGAAGAACGTGGTCTGAGCGGCGCGCGCCGGCGCCGTCGCGCTGCCTTCGAGCGCGGGCAGCAACTGCACTTGGAAGGCCCCCACGAGCGGCGCGTCGCCCACGTCGACGTCCGCGTCTGCTGAGACAGCGGCGTCTGCAGAGACAGCGGCGTCTTGGGCGTCGGCAGCGCCTTGAGCGTCGGCGGCGTCGGGCGCCTGAGGGCTCGCGTCGACAGGCTCCGGCACGTCCGTCGACGACGCGCCGCACGCGGCGAGGCCAGCCGCGGCCAGCGAGAACAACAACCCGTGATTCATGGCCGCCGAGTGTGCAACGGGCGTTCCACGCGTTCCAGCCCACAACGTCGCCCTCGACCGCCAAGCGGACTTGACAGGGGACGCCGACGTGCAACGGTCGCTTGGCAGAGCGCGCGTGCCCCGCGCAGGCGCTCGCGGGCGCCTCCGGCGGCCTCGGTCTTGCACAACGCGCCGCGAGGAGGTCGCCTTGTCTCGAATGTTCGTCTTGCTCTTTGCCCTCGGCGCGTTGGTCGCGTGCGATGAGCCCGCTCCGCGCGGGCGCGGTACACCTCGAGCAGACGCGCTCAGCGTCGACGCCGACGTGCGCCCCCCGGGCGATGCCGCCCCAAGCCAGCCCGCGTGGCGCTGCACGCTGGCGGCCGACGCCCCCGAGACGGACGCGCTCGACCGCTTGGGCTGCCGCGCGGACTTCGACGCGCTCGCCTCACTCCCCGTCACGTCGACCTTGCCTGGCGCCAGCTCGGTCAAGGTCATCTTGGACCTGCAAGGCGGGGGCACGCTGTACTTTCAGGACAGCGTGCGCTTTCCGCTCCACTATGACTATGCCTCGACGCACCTCTCCGGAAATGGTCTACCGCTCGTCGGCAGCCTCCCGGACTTCAACGCCACGGAGTACTTCAGCCCGGACCGGCGCTTCGTGCTCGGCGCGGTGACCTGGTACGAGGGCCCAGCCCGGTGGGCGCTCGAGCTCTCGCCATACGACACGGCCTCGGCCGAGCTCATCGAGGCGCTGTACGACGCCGTGCGGGCGGCCACCTACTTCGGGGACGCCCTGGCTTTTCACCCGACGTCCGAGGCCGTCGCGGTCGAGGCGGCGCGCCTGCCGGCCGAGGTGCCGATCGTCACGACCGACACGCTCTACGACGGCATCGAGTACCAGCCCCTCTCGCTGGGGGTGGGGGTGGGCCGACTGCGCTTCCTGCGGGCGGCGGAGCTCGAGTCGACCTTCCTGACCTACGACGACCTGGTCGTCATCGACGAGGTGCCCAACGACATCGCCCTGGTGCGCGGCTTGGTGAGCGAGACCTTTCAGACGCCGCTCTCGCACGTGAACGTGCTGTCGCGCAATCGAGGCACGCCGAACATGGGGCTCCGCGGCGCCATGACGCGCGAGGACCTGCGGGCCCTCGAGGGCCACCTCGTCCAGCTCGACGTCGGGGCGTCCGCGTGGTCTGTGCGCGAGGTCACCGACGCCGAGGCGCAGGCCTTTTGGGACGCCCACCGCCAGCCGCCCGTCACGCTGCCACCGCTCGACCTGAGCCCGACGGACCTGCGCGACCTGGACGACGTGACCCGCGAGCCCGAGGGGGGGGAGACGCTGCGAGACACCATCAAGGAGGCCGTCCGCGCGTTCGGCGGCAAGGCGGCGCACTACAGCGTCCTGCGGCGCACCGAAGGCGTGCCCGTGCGGGCCGGCTTTACCATCCCCATGTTCTACTACGACCAGTTCATGACGGTGAACGGCTTCTGGGCCCGGGTACAGGCGTGGGCCCAGGACCCCGCGTTCGCCGCCGACATCGCCGTGCGCGAGGCCGCGCTCGAGGCCTTGCGCGACGACATGATGCTCGCACCGGTGGACGACGACCTGCAGACCGCCTTGCGCGCTCGGCTCGACGCTGACTTCGTGGGCAAGAAGGCCCGGTTTCGGACCAGCACCAACAGTGAAGACCTCGACGGCTTCCCGTGCGCGGGCTGCTACGAGTCGCACACCGGCGACCCCGCGAATTGGGCGGACGTGCTCGACGCGGTCCGCGAGACGTGGGCGAGCGCGTGGCTGCTCCGCACCTACGAGGAGCGGCAGTTCTATGGCGTCGCGCACACGAGCGTCGGCATGGCGCTCCTCGTGCACGCCAACTTCCCCGACGAAGAGGCGAACGGCGTCGCCGTCACGAACAACCCGTTCGCCCCGTCCGGGCAGGATCCGGCGTTCTTCGTGAACGTGCAGAAGGGCGGCGACGTCGAGGTCGTCGCCCCGCCGCCTGGGGTCACGAGCGACCAGCTCCTGTACTACTTCGACCAGCCGAACCAGCCGACCGTCTACTTGTCGCACTCCAGCCTCGTCGCCGCAGGGGAGACCGTGCTCACGCCGCGGCAGCTCCGGTCGCTCGGCGTCGCGCTCGACGCCATCCAGCGGCGCTTCTCCGCGGCTTACGGGCCCGCTGCCGGGCGCAGCGGCTGGTACGGCCTCGACGTGGAGTTCAAGTTCGACGACGAAGGCGCCGCCGACGGCGAGCCCGCGCTCTGGGTCAAGCAGGCGCGCCCATACCCCGCGCCGACGTCGCCCTGACGCGATGTTCGCAATAATAGACGCAATTGGCTTGATCACGGACGCGACCTCGTGTTGGCTTGCGGTGTCTTCACCGCACACACACACGCAGGAGCGAAAGCATGGCTCTCCAGTTGGGCGACATCGCCCCGGACTTCACCGTCGAGACCACCTCGGGCCCGATCACCTGGCACGCCTACCTGGGCGACAGCTGGGGTGTCCTGTTCTCTCACCCCAAGGACTTCACGCCGGTGTGCACCACGGAGCTTGGCGAGGTCGCGCGCCTCAAGCCCGAGTTCGATAAGCGCAACGTCAAGGTCGCGGGCCTGAGCGTCGACTCGCTCGACTCGCACAACCGGTGGATCGGCGACATCGCCGAGACGCAGGGCCACGCGCTCAACTACCCGCTGATCGCCGACCCAGACCGCACCGTCGCAAACCTGTACGGCATGATCCACCCGAACGCGAGCGACACGTTCACCGTGCGGAGCGTGTTCGTGATCGGGCCTGACAAGAAGGTCAAGCTCACGATCACGTACCCCGCGAGCACCGGCCGGAACTTCGGCGAGATCCTGCGCGTGATCGACTCGCTGCAGCTCACGGCGGGCTACAGCGTCGCCACGCCGGTCAACTGGAAGGACGGCGAGGACGTCATCATCGTCCCGTCGCTCTCGGACGCGGACGCCGCGGGCAAGTTCCCCAAGGGCTGGAAGGCCCTGAAGCCCTATCTGCGCGTCACGCCGCAGCCCAACCGCTGACTGTCAGCGTCGCCCGGGCCAAGGGTCCGCGGCGACGCGCACCACGGTCTCGCAGAAGGCCATGGCCGCGGCCTCGCACGCGTCGAGCGAGCCCGTGAGCCACGCCGCCGAGAAGTTCGTCTCCGTCGGCGGCGGAAAAATCTTCGCGGCGCGAACATCCGCCGCCTTGAGCGCGGCGTCGATGGCGATGCCCGCCTCGATGGGAGGCGCCACCAGGTACGCCATCGAGTCGCCCACCTGCAGGCCGGCCTGCGCGCTCAGGTAGTGGCCGAGCGACGCGATGACATGCGGAAAGACCGCGGTCTTTTTCGCTGAATCGGCCGTGTAGAAGCAGGCGTCGTGCTCGATGCAGCGGACGAAGGCCTTGAGCCCCTCGTCCAGCTCGTCGGGGTCGGCCGCGGCGAGCACGCCGAGGATCTCGCCCGAGAGCGGCCCGCTGGCGTGCGCCGCCCCGGCATAGAACGAGCGCGCGTACACGACGTCGACGTTCGCGTGCTTGGTCGCCTCGTCGAGCGCGACGTACGTCGGGTCGTCTTGGTCCACGGTGACGAGGCCGAGCGAGGCGTGGCGCGCGGGGTCTGCGCCGTACGCCGCCAGCAGCGCCGGATCGGCGCTCGGGATGCGGCGAATCGCCAAGATGCGTGGGGGCAGGGGCTCGAGGATCACCGGTCGACCTCCACGAGTCGGACGCGCGCTTGCGGGGCGCGGTGGTGGCGCGCGGCGGCCTCGCCCAGCTCGGCGACCAGGTGCGCGAGGTTGAGGCTCACGCCGCTCGTGCGCTGGTCGATCATCGCCTTCGAGAGCACCGCGAGCCGGTCACCGGCGACCTCGGGGGGCGTCCCGCGGGCGTGAATATTGGACATCATGTTGCGGTCGCCGTCTGTCTTGCCGATCGAAGGGGCGTACACCAAATACGCCGACAAGCCGTCGCCGGTGCCGAGCCCGGGGCGCTCGCCGAGCAGGATCGCGCTCACCTTGGCCTGAACCGCCTCGCCGATCTCGTCCTCGAGCCAGACTCGCGCATAGCGGGCGCAGACGGGCGTACCCACAGTCAGGCCGCGGCGCTCGCACGCGGCCTTGAAGGCGTTGAGCAAGGCCACACCGGACTGCATGCAGGCGGTCGCGGAGAGGCCGTCCGCGAGGATCGGCTGCACATCCACGCCCCGCTTGGCCTCGTGCTTGAGGCGCTCGAGCGACTCGGTGTCGAGCCTGCGGCCCAGGTCGGGGCGCAGCAAGAACTCACGGTGGTGCGTAACGCGCGACTTGAGCGAGAGCAGCCCGTTGTCGCGCGCGAACCCCTCGGGCAGCTCAGCGGCGACGGCTCCGTGGGCGACGGCGAGCTCGGCCTGAAACTGGAGCACGACCTCGGTGGCATACCGCGTGCCGACGTGGCCAATGCCCAGCAGCGCCGTCGTATGCTTCGCGGCCTCGCGGGCATAGGGCGTGCCCTCATGGCGCTTCGGGAACACACGCACGGGCGGGTCGGGGATCCGAGGCGGCGGCTCGGGCGGCGGCATCGGGGCGCGCGCGCCGAGTTGCGCCCGCAGCGCGTCGACGAGCTGGCGAGTGCGGCTCACGCGGGCACCACGACCGAGGGATCGCCGAAGCGCGGCCCGGGCACGGCGCCGTCCAGGATGCCGCGCTCCGCGAGCCACGCGTCGAACTCCGGCGTGGCGCGCTTGCCCAGCAGGCGGCGCACCGAGGGGATGTCGTGGTACGACGTGCTCTGGTAGTTGAGCATGATGTCGTCGCCGACGGGCAGCGACATCAGGTAGCTGCACCCCGCGGCGCCGAGCAGCACCTTCAGGCACTCCAGCTCGTCTTGGCTCATGGACGCGTGGTAAGTAAAGCAGGCGTCGCAGCCCATGGGCAGGCCGAGCAGCTTGCCCATGAAGTGGTCCTCGAGGCCGGCGCGGGTGATCTGGGGACCGTCCTCGAGGTACTCGGGCCCGATGAAGCCCACGACCGTATTGACCAAGAACGGGTCGTACCGCCGCGCGAAGCCGTAGCAGCGGGCCTCGAGCGTGAGCTGGTCCGCCCCATGGTGCGCGGCGCTCGACAGCGCGGAGCCTTGCCCCGTCTCGAAGTACATGAAGTTCGGGCCCGCGGCGGTGCCCATGCGCTTCATCTGGTCGTAGGCCTCGTCCATCAAAGCGACAGAGATGCCGAACGCGCGGTTGCCGCCTTCGCTGCCCGAGAGCGACTGGAACATCAGGTCCATCGGGCAGCCGAGCTCGAGCGCGCGCATCTGGACCGTCACGTGCGACAGCACGCAGTGCTGCGTCGGGATCTGGTTCTTCTTGAGCACCGCGTCGATGGCCGTCAGGATCTCCGCCGTCGACTCGGCCGTATCCGTGGCGGGGTTCACGCCGATCACAGCGTCCCCGCAGCCATAGGACAGCCCCTCGCGCATCGAGTACAGGATGGCGTGCACGTCGTCCGTCGGGTGGTTGGGCTGCACGCGCGACGACAGCCGCCCCGGGAGCCCGAGCGTGTTGTTGGCGCGCACGACGACCCGGCACTTCGCCGCGACGGTCATCAGGTCCATGTTGGACATGAGCTTGCACACCGCCGCCGCCATCTCGGGCGTCAGGCCCGGCGAGATGGACCGGATTTTCGCCCAGTCCGTCGTCTCCTCGAGCAGCCACTCGCGGAACTGTCCCACCGTCAGGTGCTTCACGGCTTGGTAGGCGGCGTCGCTCAGGTCGTGCTCGAACATGCGCGTCAGCTCGTCGAGCTCATACGGCACGGCGGGGTTGTTGCGAATCTCGGCCAAGGTCAGGTGGGCGAGCACGGCGCGCGCCGCGACGCGCTCCACGGCGTCGCGCGCGGCGATGCCCGCGAGCACATCGCCCGACTTCGGCGCGTTCGCCTTCGCCATGACCTCGCGGACGTCCGCGAAGGTGTACCGCACGCTGCGAATGGTCGAGGCGAGGCGCATCTCGGGTCGGAGAGTCGCGCAGGCGAGCGCGAGGCGCAAGCGGGCGCGTAACATCTGCCCCGCTTGTTCGGCGTCGGCGTATGCTGCCGGCCTCAACGACAGGACGGGAGGGCACATGGCGGGGCTTCGATGGCAGTGGGGTGTCGCGCTCGCGATGAGCGGCGCCATGGGGTGTGGCGAAGACAGCGGCGGCTCGGCCACGGACGCCGCGGTGGCGCGACCCGACGCCGCGCCCGCCGACGCCGCCTCGGCGGACGCGAGCGTCGTGCCCGATGCGGCCCCGTCACCCGACGCCGGCCCGCCCGCCGAGCCCATCCGCATCGCGGGCAACACCGCCGCGGTGCGCGCCGACACGGACGCGCTCGGCATGCTGCACCTGCGCTGTGAGGTCGACAGCGACTGCGTGGCGGCGCAAGGCTACTTTCACGCGGCGCACCGCTTCTCGCAGATGGACATCAACCGGCGCTTCGCGACGGGTCGCCTGTGCGAGCTGGTCGGGACCGTGACGCTCGACACCGACCGCAGCCAGCGCTTTCGGCTCGCGACGCGCGACGGCGGCAGCATCCCGCAGCGCATCTACGACAGCGCCTCGCCGGCGACGCGCGCCCTCTTCGACGCCTACGCGCGGGGCGTCAACGCGTTCATCGACGACCTGAAGGCCGGCCGGAATGGCGCGCGCCTCTCCGAGGAGTACGACTTCCCGCTCATCAACAAGGCGCGCATCGACCCGTGGACACCCATCGACAGCGCTGCAGTCACCATGCTGCTGATCGACGACCTGACGAACTCGGCAGACAGCGAGCTGGGCACGGCCGCCGCGATGGCCAGCTTGCCGGCCGACCTCGCGTTCGACCTCTTCGGCGCGCTGCCCGCGGAGCAGAGCACGGTGCTGGGGGCCGCGCTGGGCGGGGGTGATGCGCAGGCCGCCGTCGGTCGGACGCCGTGGTGGATGATGGCGCCGGCCCACGCGCGCCTGCAGCAGTTCGGCGGCGTGCTGGCGGACGCGGCGGGGCGCTTCGGTTCACTCGACGAGACGCCCATTGGCTCGAATAACTGGGTCGTCGCGCCGCGGCAAGCGACGGCGGGCGCGGCGCTGCTCTCGAACGACCCTCACTTGGGGCTGACGAACCCGTCGATCTGGTACCTCGTGCACCTGCACTCCACGCAGGCGGACTCGCCGCTCAACGTGGCGGGCGTGAGCCTCGCGGGCCTGCCGGGCGTCGTCATCGGCCAGAACGAGCACATCGCGTGGGGCATGACCACGACGTACTTCGACCAAACGGACGTCTACTTGGAGACGCTGACGCCCGACGGGGAGGGGGTGCTGCTCGACGGGGTCGCGGTGCCCTTCGTGAAGCGCACGTTCAGCTTCGACGTCTTCGGCCAGGCGGAGCCGACGACCGACGAGCGGCTTTATGTGCCGCATCACGGCCCTGTGCTCGCCATCGACCGCGAGGCGGGCACGGCGGTCACCTTCAAGTGGACCGGTCAAGAGGCGAGCACCGACGCCGATTACCTGTTCGGCATCGCCCGCGCGAAGACGGTCGCGGAGGCGCGTGAGGCCCTGCGCAACGTGACGACGATCGGTCAGAACGTCGTTGTGATCGACCGCGCAGGCAGCATCGGCTGGTTCCCGTATAACCACGTGCCGACGCGCCCGTGGGCTTCTCCAGAGCGTCAGCCGTGGCTGCCTGTCCCCGGCGATGGCAGCGCCGAGTGGGGTGCGTTCGTGCCCTACGAAGACCTGCCGCAGGCTGTGGACCCCGCGAGCGGCTTCATCGCCACCGCCAATAACGACATGACGGGGCACTACAACGATGGCGACCCGACGAACGACGGGCAGGCGGCTCTGCAAGGGCCCCCGGCCGATGGCTACCGGCACGCGCGCATCGTCGAGCGCCTCGGGGCGGGCGCCGGCGCGCACACGCTCGACACGCAGCAAGCGCTGGTGAACGACGTCTACTCGCTCGTCGGCGCGCGCCTGCTGCCCCGCCTGCTCGAGGGCCTCGACGCTGCGGTCGTGGAGCCGACCCCCCAGGGCGAGAAGGTCCGCGCCGCCCTGCAGGGGTGGGACTTTGAGTGCGCCACGGGCCTCGAGACGACCGACCCCGAGTCCGCGCCTTCGCCCGATCCGGCGCGGGTCGCGAGCGCGGTGGGGTGCGCCGCGTTCCATGTGCTCTTCGACACGCTGCGCACGCAGGTCTTCTCGGACGAGCTCGCCGCGGCGGGCGCGGCGGGACAGCGGGGGCGCACCCACGCGCTCTCGGCGCTCATCCTGCGCTCGCCCGAGCTCGCGCGCGGGGACGCTTACTGGGACGACGTGGCGACCGAGGGTGTGCTCGAGGGCCGCGCGGACGCGGTCGTCGCGGCGATGAACACCGCGGGCGACCGACTGACCGCGCTGCTCGGCGAGGACTCAAACGGCTGGCTATGGGGACGCATTCACACGCTGACGTTCGTCGCGAACCTCTTCGACGACGCGGGCGTGCGCGACTTCAACTTCGGGCCCTTCGCCAACGACGGCGGCATGGACACGGTCGACGTCGCCGCGCCTCGGAATGTGGCGGGCGATGACTTTACGCAGCGCGCGGGGGCGTCGATGCGCTTTCAGTGCGAAGCGCCGGCCGACGAGCCCGTGCGCTGTCGCATGCAGTTCCCGGGCGGTCAGCGGCACTTCCGAGACTCGCCGTTTTACGAGACAGGCGTTCAGGCCTATCTGCGAGGAGAGGGGGCGGACATCGCGCTCACGGACGACGCCGTGGACGCCGCCGCCCTCGAGACGCGGACGGTCACGCCCTGAGCCTGAACGTCGACGCCCTGACGGCGCGGCTCGACGCGCTCGGCGCCTGGCTGGCTGCGCGCGCGGACGTGCTCGCGGCCCGGCCGTTCGTGGCCTTGCCGACGCCGTGGGAGCAGGCGCACCCCGCGGCGGCCGCCTGGCTCGACGCGCTCTCAGAAGCGGAGCTGGCGGCGCTGGAGTCGGCCCAGGGGTGGTCGCACGCGCCCGATCCGCTCAGGACCTGGGCGCGTGAGGCCAGCGAGCTGGCGGCGCTGCCCGCGCTCCCCGGCGAGCCTGTTCGGCTGCAGACGCGCGCGACGCGCCGAATGCCTGGCCGCAAGGTGCGACAGGTCGAGGCCTTCGTGGGCGTCGCGTGGTCCGAGCTCCGCGACCACGCGGGCCCGCTGGTGGACTGGTGCGCGGGCAAGGCCCACATGGGCCGCGCGCTCGCAGGGCAGTTGGGCTGCGCGCTGGTCGCCGTGGAGCGGGACGCGGACCTCTGCGCCCAAGGTGAGCACGCGGCGCGCGCCGCGCACCTCCCGGCCGAGTTCGTTGTGGCGGACGCCCTCGCGCCGGCGACGTGGGCCCGCTTGAGCGCAGGCGCGGGCGTCGTCGCGCTGCATGCCTGCGGCGCGCTCCACACCACCTTGGTGCGCGAGACGCGGACGACGCGCGTGGTGCTCGCGCCGTGCTGCTACGACAAGGCCCTCGATGCATCAGGACAGGCCGAGCTGGTGAGTCGGGCGGCCCGCGCCGCACTGCCGCCGCTCGATGTCGAGGCGCTGCGGCTCATTCACGAGGCGCCCTCGGAGACCGGCGAGGGCGAGCTTGGGCGCGTGCGCCAGATGCAGGCGTGGCGGCTCGGCCTCGACCGCTGGCTGCGAGATGCCCGCGGAGCGACGACCTACACCTCGCTGCCTGCCTGCCCAGCGAGCTGGCGCGCGATGGGGTTCGAGGCCTTCTGCGGCGCGCTGCTCGCCCGCGGCGGCCTGCCCGAGCCCAGGCCCGGTGAGCCATTCCTGGCCCCTTTCGAGGCGCTGGGGTGGCAGGCCCTCGGCCGCGTGCGACGCCGCGACGTCGTGCGGGGGCTCCTGCGCCGACCCATCGAGGTCGCCCTCGCCCTCGACCGCGCAGCCGGCCTCGCCGAGCGCGGCTACGCCGTCCAGGTCGGCACGTTCTGC
>Ga0114972_10004549_pt1 | contig 10324 bp, 4 predicted proteins | sample M_140807_EF_Meta_FD_87354 | JGI IMG/M metagenome (GOLD analysis project Ga0114972, IMG submission 87354) | Freshwater microbial communities from Lake Montjoie, Canada to study carbon cycling - M_140807_EF_MetaG | ecosystem: Environmental > Aquatic > Freshwater > Lake | place: Lake Montjoie... | reverse complement strand
CGCAAACTATCCAACGATGCGCACGTGGCACGGTCCGCCGCTCGGACCTTCGACGCGGATCTGCGTGCGGATGTGCTCATCGAGCCCGGACACGTGACTGATGATGCCGACCTTCGTGCCGCCCGTCTGAAGCGCGTCGAGCACGGACGTCGCGACCGAGAGTGTCTCCGCGTCGAGGGTACCGAAACCCTCGTCGATGAACATCGTTCCAATCGGCGACTCGCGGCTCGCGAGGTCCGCAAGCCCGAGCGCAAGCGCAAGGGATACGAGGAACTTCTCGCCACCCGAGAGCGTGCTCACCGGACGAACGACCGAGCCGAGCTCGCGATCCACGACGACAAACTCGAGCTGAGGACCTTGAACCGCACCCGCCTCGAGCCGCTCCAGCGCGTAACGTGGACGCAGTCGCCGCAGCTCGTGGTTTGCGGCTTCGAGCAGTGCTTCGAACGAAAGGACCTGCGCAAACTCAGCAAAGGCATCACCGGAGGAGTGGCCGATGACGCTCGCGAGCTCGCCCCAAACGCCTTCGGCGGAGCGGAGCGCGTCGAGTTCTTGGATGAGCTTCGACCGAGCCTCCAACTCGGCCTCGTGCAGGTGCTGCTGTTCGCGGAGCCGCCCGAGCTCCTCTTGCGCCGCCGCAGCGAGCGCGCGGTCCTTTGCCTCAGCTTCCGCGAGCGCCGCGTCGTTGAGCTCCGGCGAGTCCCGGCGAAGCCCTTCGAGCTCAACCAGAACCTCCGTCAGGCGCACGGTCGCGACCTGCAGCGCCTCCTCGGATGCGGCGAGTCTTGCGCGCAAAGCCTCGACCTCCTCCGCCGAAACGGCCAGCAAGCGTCGCACCTCCGTGGCTTCCATTCCGAGGCTCGCGATCACCTCCTCGCCATGTGCTTTACGGGCGGCGAGCTCTCTGTCCGCGTCGCTGGCGTCGGCGATACGCTCGTCCAACTTTCCTTTCAATCTCAACGCGTCGTCGCGTCGGACGCGAGCAAACTCGGCGCGCTGCAGGATCTCGCTCGCATGGAATGCCGCCTCGCGCTCACGCTCCGCCACGATCTCGGCGACCGAGCGCCCGTCGAACAGCGTTTGTCTTTTCTCCTTCAGACCCAGCCCCTCCGCATCGATGTCCGCGAGCCTCGCGGCAGCAGGAAGGCGCCTCGCCTGCCATACCGCCTCTTCGGCATTCAGCGCATCGGCGCGCTGCACGAGCGCACCGAGGGACGTACGCGAGAGTGCGCAATCGTCCGCGAACGCGCGCGCGGTGCGCACAGCGAGCTCGGCAGCCTTCGCCTCGCGTAGAGCCCCATCGATCGCCGTCCGCTCTTCGGCGAGTTCGGCCGATCGCGTCACGACCCACGACGGAATCCCATCCACGGCAGCGCCCGCGGGCAAACCCTCCACGGACCCGCGTGCCGCATCCCATTCGAGCTCGGCGGCCAACCGGTCCTCCATCGCGCGAGCCAACGCCCCCGATGCCACCGCCGCATGGACGACAGCCTCGCCGTGACGCGCCCGGGCGACCTCGAGCTCCAGTGTCGCAGCGGCGTGAGCTTCATCGGCCGCGACTTTGCTCCCCAAGACCACGTCGAGTCCGCCGACATTCGTCAACGCACGCAAAGCATGCTCGGTACTGCCGCAGAGCGGGCATGCCTCGCCATCCTTGAGGTGACGGCGGTGCGCCTCGAGGCCGGCCGTTCGCTCCGCCACCGCGAGCGCACTCGTCGCCGCCTTCAACGCGTCCGCGCGCGCGAACTCCTCGGCCATCGCGACCTCGAGGGCCACGGCTGCCGAAGTCACCGTAGCCGCGGTCTCGGCGGCGCGCCCGGCCGCATCCACCTCGACCCCGCGGACCTTTGCAATCTTCAAGGCAGCCGCGTGGAGAGCCACAAGGGTCGTGCGCTCCGCCTCCACTTCGCGCGCCCTCTCCACCGACACGGCTTCGCGCAGGGCTCGCGCTCGCTCCTCCTCCGCACGCACCGATTCTCGAGCCCATGCATCGAGTCTCGGGGCGCGTTCGAGAAGCTGCGCGAGCGTCACCCGAAGCGACGGTTCGCCACCCGAAGGAGGCGCCCCATGTTCCACGCCGCGAACCGCCGGCTCGTTCAAGCGCTCGAGCGTTGCAAGCCGTCCGGCAGCCTCCTCCACCTCGCGAACGAGCTCCGCACGTCGCTCGCCGCGGGAGCCCCCCTCGGCGTCGAGCGCACTGAGTTCGCGTGCCGCCTTCCCCCGCTCTTCTCGCAGCCGGGACAGGTCTCGATCGCATTCACGCGCCAACTCGAGCAGCGGCTGCTCGGCATGCCGCAACGCCGCAACGCCGCGCTCTGTTTCGAGGGCCAACGTGTGAGCGGCTTCCGCCGCAGTGAGCGTTGCGGTCGCGACGGACAGCTCCTCGGTCGTCTCGTCGCGCTCCCGTCGTGCGCGTTCGCGCGTCGCCAATGCCTCCTCTGCGCGCTCGAGCGGGACGCGTGCAACGGCGACGGCGTCCAACGCTGCCAACTCCGCGCGTCCGGGCGCGTCCACGTCGTGCGCCGCACGAGCATCCGTGAGCCGCTCGGCCGCTTCGCCGGCGCGCTCCTCAGCGCCTGCGATCGCACGCCACCGTGCTCGCGCCTCCCTTACGCGAGCGAGCCGTGCCTCGAGCTCGACCGCGTGCGCGAGCGTCGACGCGATGGCCGCCGTCAGCAACGTCACGTCCTCATCCGGAAGGACACGGCATCGTGCGATGGCGTCCTTCAACTCACCGACGCGCGCTGCGAGCTCTGCGCCGCGCTCGTGCGCCCGCATGGAAAGGCGGCGGTACCGACCTTTTGGATCCGTGAGCGTCTCCAGAAGTTTGGTGCGCTCCTTCGCGTTCGCCTGAACAAACGCTGCAAATTCTCCCTGCGCGAGGAGCACCGAGCGACGAAAGTTGTCAAACTCGAGTCCCACGAGTCGGACGACCTCTTCGAGGTGTTGTTTCTTCGCTTTCGCGATCACCTCGCCGGCGGCGACGTCGGTCAAGGAGAGCTTCGCCTCACCGAGTTGCCCCTTGTTGGCGCCACGCTTGGTTCGCCCGACCGCCCACTCGGCGAGGTACTCCTTACCCCGCGCGTAGAAACGGACGCGCGCATATGCCTCGTCTGCACCACGACGCACGACGTGCCGCGGGTCTTGCGCGGTCAGGGCTTCGCCTTCGCCGATCGGCACCTTGAAGGTCCCCGCGCCCGTGCTGCGCGGCGTCTCGCCGTAAAGAGCGAGACAGAGCGCATCGAGGATCGTCGACTTCCCGGCGCCGGTAGGGCCGACGATCGCGAACAGCCCCGACGCGCCAAGCGGTCCCGACGCGAAGTCGAGCTCGAAGGGTCGCGCGAGGCTTGCGAGGTTTTTTCCTGCGACGGACAGAAGCTTCACGACTCAGCCTCCCCGCCGTCAACGTCGACCAGCAGGCTTCGAAACGCCGAGACCAACGCCTCGGACGGTTCACCGTTGCGAAAACGGCGGAGGTAGTGCGCGCGGAAGACGTCCACGGCGTCGAGCTCGCGCAAGTTTCGGCTCGTGCCGTGAAACGCAGCGTCGCGCGATGCCGCTTCGGGCAAAACCGCACGCACCGTCGTGAGTCGATACCCTTTGCCGTCGAGCGCCGTGTTGACCTCCTCGACGAAGGTCGGCCGCGGAGCGTCGGCACGATAACGCACCTCGAGGTACGGGCGTTCCGATGCGGGCAGCCCCGCATGGCTTGGCAGCGCGCCCACCTCGGCGACCGCCTCGTCGGCCGAGCCGAGGCGACCCTCACTCGGGATCCGATGAACGCGCACCCATCGCGGCAGCGGCATCGAGATCACGCGTTGCCGCACGCCACCATCGACCTCGACCATCACGACACGATGCGGGTAGTCCGCCTCCGACGTATGAAGCGGGAGCGGGGAGCCCGCATACGCAACCCCCTCGCGGCCACCAACCTGCTGAGGACGGTGCAGATGACCAAGCCCGACATAGGCAAGCGTCTCCGGGAACACATCGACCGGAAGCGCTTCTACGTTACCGATACGCACTTCCCGCTCGCTGTCCATCGACCGCGAAGCGCCCAGCATCACTCCGTGAGCCAGCGCGAAGCGCGCTTTGCCACCGTCCGCGCGCTCATCGAGGGCCGCGAAGATCTCGGCGAATCGCGCACGCATCAACCGGAGCGGCGCATCCTCGGCCATCAACTCGGTCAAGGTCCCCAGATCGTCGGCACGCAAAAACGGGATCGCGGCCACGTAACCCCACGGCTCCGATTCGTTCCGCCCACCGAGCGGCACGAGGAGCCGGCCCGGGTCGAACTCCCCGGCTGCATTGCGGGCGCTGCCTAGAACGTGAAGCCCGAGGGCCCGCGTCAACGCTTCAGGCGCTTCGAGGCGCGCCGCGGAGTCGTGGTTGCCGCCAATCGCAACGACGTCGCATTGGGGCCGCACCCTGACGAGCTCCGCGAGGAAAGTGAACCATTGGCGCTGGGCAACACTCGAAGGGTTTACGGTGTCGAACACGTCGCCCGCGACGAAGAGCGCGTCGACTTCGTATTCGCCAATCGCCGCGAGCAACCACGCGAGGAACTGGTCGTGTTCCCAAGCGCGCTCGTAGCCATGAAAGCTCTGACCGAGGTGCCAGTCGGCTGTATGGAGAATGCGCCGGAGAGCCATCAGAAACCAGGCCGCAGCTTACACGGCTCGAGCCCATCCGTTAGCGTCGTCCCGCATGCGGACGGCGCGTGAACGAACGATTTGTTGCCGCCACCCAAAGCATGCTTGCCGATCGGCGCCGTATGGTCGAACCTGCCGACCCATGCGCAACCGATTCCCCCTCGTCGCTTTCGGTCTCGGCGTCCTTCCGTACCTCGTTTCAGGCAACGCGAGCGCACAGCTTCGTTCCGAAAGACCGCGCCTTTTCCTGACCCCAGCGCGCCTCGCCACGTTGAAGGCCGCCGGAAAGAAAGGCGACGTAGCCGACCTCGCAACGTGGCTCGACAAGCGCATTGCGAACCCGACGCTCGCGAACGCCACGCTCGACTCGACCGAGCCAGGCACGGTCTGCCACAACGCGGCCCTCATCGCTGCGGTAACTGGCGAGACGAAGTACATCGATGCCGCGAAAGCTTTCGTTTTGCGCGTCGCGGGCGTCCCGCTCGTCAACGGGGACGACACCGGCCCGCGCAACCGCGCCCTCTGTCTCGCCATCGGTTACGACTGGCTCTACGCGAGCCTGAGCGCAAACGACCGCACCACGATCCGCAACGCCATTCTCGCCAACGTGGCGGCAACCCAGGGCTACGTCGACAAGCCCGATTTCGTATCGGGCCACACGCGCTGGGGAAACGCGACGACGCTCGCCGCCGCCATCTCCGTGCACGGAGACACGACGGCCCTGGATTCGAACTTTGCGAAGACCTCCGCGAATTTCACGGGCGGTTACAACCTCGTACTCGACGACGTCGGCCAGACCGGCGGCCATCACATGGGCTGGCAGTACGGCGCAAGCTACGCGAGCGTGACGCCGATGCTCGTGTGGCAGTCGGCCACGGTGGCGGCGGAACTGTGGTCTCCAAGCGTGCTCAAGGACGCGGCCTATTTCTGGCTCTACGCGGCAAACGGCGTGGGCGAGTACCCGCTCTCCGGAGACGTGTACACCGAGGGTTTGAACGGCGACGCGCGCGATCTCATCGCGACGTCGGCGGCGCTCGGCAACGCCCACGCGGAGAGCTTTTTTCAGAGCCTTCCCGTGGCGTGGGAGCCTCTGCGTTTCATCCGGATTCTCACCAACACCGGCGGTTTGAAGGCCTCACCGGTGGAAGAACTCCCGCTCTCGCGGCTCTTCGAAGGCTCCGGGTTTCACGTCGTTCGCGACGCTTGGGATCGCGCGACGGCGACAACCGCGGTCTTCAAGTCGAGCCCGTTTTACTCGTACGGACATCACCATCGCGACGAAGGCTCGCTCGTCATCGACTACCGAGGTGGCCTCCTCACGGAAGGTGGGACGTACGACAACTACGGAACGAGCCACCACGCGAACTATTTCACGCGCAGTGTCGCGCACAACACGCTGCTCGTTCACTGGCCCGAGGAGCCCATCCGCGAGAGCGCCTCGAACGACGGAGGGCAGCGCATCGCCCCGGACTGGAGCGGCGAGCCCACCAAGCCGAGCGACCTTCACACGCTGGCCAAGCTTGGCGGGCTCACCCACGCAACGGACGCAGGGGCGTGCGTGTGGAGCCGCGCGAACGTCGGCCCGGCCTACGCGAAGGAAAAAGTCACGAGCTACGAACGCGACATCCTCGAGGCACGCACCCCCGGCGGAGCGAAGCACCCCGCGTTTTTCGTCGTCGATCGCACCACCTTACCGATCGCTCGGGACGCAGCGATTTTGTGGCATTTCGTCGATGCTCCAACGATAGCCGGGAACCGCCTCTTCGCTTCGAATGCAGGCGGCGGGGGTCTCTCCATCGAGGTCCTCCGCCCAGCGAACGCGAAATTCACGAGCTACTCGGGTGTCAATCGCTACCGGGTCGGCGCGACGGTCTACGACCCAAACCCGAACGGGGCGAACCCGCGCACGACTCCCTACTGGGGCCGCGTCGAGGTCGCGCCTCCGTCCCAGGAACTCTCACCGACCTGGACCACGCTGCTTCGGGTCGGCGACAAAGCATCACCGAACGATGGCCTCGTCGCAACGGACCTCGCCGGTCCAGGCTGGCTCGGCGCACGCGTTGGCAACACGGTTTTCGCCGTCGCCTCGAGTCCTGTCACCGCCCTTCAACTCCCCGACGGGCCCCCGCTCGCGGACGGCTGCATCGCCGGCGTCACCCCAAACGCCGTGCTTGCGATTTCCGTCGGCGGCGCGAAAGCCGTCCAGTTGATGTCGAACGAGGACGGCGTCGTCGTCTTCGATCCGTCGAAGCACATCGAACAAGGGGGCACGGGAGCAGGCGGAGGAAACGCTTCGGTCTCTGCCAGCGGCGCGACGGGCGCTACCACGGGGGTCGGCGGCGGCAACGGTACAAACGGCGCAACGGCCGGGAGCGGCGGTGCGAGCGGTGCACTCGACGAGCAGCGCACCGCCGACGCGAGCTGCGCGTACCATCACGCAGCGACGCCGAATGGCCGCGGCTCGGCGGCCTACGTCTTGGCCGCGGCCATCGCCCTCGGCATCCTCGAGAAGCGCCGCAATCCTCGAAGAATCGCGAAAACTCCAACCAAGCGCTGAATTCGGTCTCCCCTCGATCCTCGCAGCGCTGAATTTGCAGCCCTCGTGGCGCACCCCACAAATCCGATGAACCCGCCCAGCCACGGTCCCTTCGGCGCAGTCACCGCGCTCGCAGCCCTCCCCTTGCTCGCCCTTGCCGTGCAAGGAGCCGCATGTTCCGGCGAAGCGAAGACCGACCCGGCAACGTCGTCGACCGCGGGCGCCGGCGGCAACGGCGCCACGGCGAGTGGAAACGGAGGTGCTCTCAGCGCCACGTCCACCGCGAGCAACGGCACAGGCGGCGGCGGCATCGACGATGGAGTGACGCTCATCAATCCCTCGCTCCACAACACGATCCTCGGGCGGCCGACCGATCGCAGCGTCGCCATCAGCGTCCTCGCCGACAAGGCGGGCGACAAGGTGGTCGTCGAGTACGGCACCCAGCTCTCCGCGGACAAACTATCGATCGTCGGTGGTGCGCAGAGCCCCGCGGTCGCCTCCGCCAATGGCGAGCCCATCGTGGTCGAACTGACCGGGCTCTTGAAGGACTCGAAGTATTACTACCGCGTGCACTACCAAGCCGGTGGTCAGGGCGACGCGCCGGACAACGTTCACAGCTTCCGCACGCAACGCGCGCCGGGCACCACGTTCCACTTCGGCGTCCAGGGGGACACGCACCCCGAGCGCTTCAAGAACAAGATGTTCAGCGCGGACCTCTTCAAGCTGACGATGGCGGAGGTCCAGAAACGTCAACCCGACCTCTACTTCACGCTCGGGGACGACTTCAGCATCGAGAAGATCATTGAGGACTTCAAGAAGCAGAACTTCCCGGCGGGACACCAGTTTCTGCGCTCGGTCGAAGGGACCTTGGCGCCCGCGGAGTACGCACTGCTTCCGAAGCCATTCTCGCAGCCCATGCTCGTCGATGGCGTCTCGGCGCCGCAGAGCAACGCCGCGTACCTCGAGATGCGCCAGAAATACTTTGGCCTCATGGCCAACGCGACCGCGCTCCTGCTGACGAACGGCAACCACGAGCAGGCCCACCTTGCGAATCTCGGAGGCGTTTTCAACAACGCTTCGGTATGGGCAGCCGACGCGCGCCTGAAGTACTACCCCCTCCCCGCGCCCGACGGCTTCTACAGCGGAGACGCCTCAAAACTGCTCCCGAAAAACGGTTACCCCGCGATGGCAGCGACCGACGGCCTGCTGCGCGATTACTACGCGTTCACGTGGGGAGACGCGCTCTTTGTCACGCTCGATCCGTATTGGCACTCCGAAGAGGTGTCTCCCGACTCAACGCTCTTCAGCGATCCCGAGCCAACGTGGGGCGCAACGCTCGGCGACGAGCAATACGCTTGGCTGAAGACGACGCTCGAGTCGAGCACGGCAACGTACAAGTTCGTGTTCGCGCACCACGTGAACGGGAACAACCGCGGAGCGGCGAAAATCGTAACCGTTCAAGAGTGGGGCGGCGAACCGGGATTCAAAGAGAACCGCCCGGGCTGGGCCAAGCCGATCCACCAGCTTTTTGCCGACACGAAGGTCACGATTTTCTTCCAAGGGCACGACCACCTCTTCGCGCGGGAAAGCGTCGACGGCGTCATCTACCAAGAGGTGCCAAACCCTGGCGACAACAGCTATTTCCCGTACAACTGCGATGCCTACGCGCCTTCATCGATAAGCTGGACGGGACCTTCGGGCTACGGAAAATACAACCCTTCCGAGAGCGTGCGTCTGCCCGACACCGGCTTTCTCGACGTGAGCGTTGGCCCCGAAGGTGTCCACGTCGACTACGTACGAACCTACCGGGACATCGACTTGCAGACCGACCCCAACAACATCTTTACGGGCACCGAGAAAAACGGTGAGGTCGCCTTCGCTTACAGCGTTCCACCGAAGCCGACAGACAACCAACCGAAAGACGTCGCCTTCACCTGCCCCGGCGCCGCGCCGCCCGCCGACTGGAAGTTCAACCCATGAACTCGCGCCACTTCCCGCGGATCGCCCTCATCCTGCTCTCGGCCTGTGGCAGCAGCACGACCGACGCGCCCACCACCATCGCGTCCATCAACAGCACCGCGGCGAGCGGCAGCGGCGGCGCAGCGGCGGCCTCCGGCTCAGGCGGCATGTCCGCTTCGAACGGCTCAGGCGGCAGTGCTCCCGTCGTTCCTGGAAACCTCGCGGACGACTTCACGGCGACGGAGTTGCTCGGTCGACCGACCTTGACGACCATCGCCGTAAGCGTTCTGCCCAAAGCGCCCGTCGAGGTCTACTTCGAGGCGGGGAAATCGGCCGGTGACTTCGCTACCACCACGGCACCCGCGATGGGAGCCACGGGCATTCCGCTCGTCGCAACGCTCGAAGGCCTCAGCGCGAACACGGCCTACGTCTACCGAATGCGCTGGCGACGCAGCGGCGAAAACGGCTTCCACGCCGGCCCCGAGCGCTCCTTTCATACGGCGCGCGCGGAGGGAGCGACGTTCCGCTTCACACTGCAAGCGGACTCGCACCTCGACGAGAACTCGCTCCTCGAGCAGTACCACCGCACGCTTGGCAACGTGCTCGCGGACGCACCGGACTTTCACATCGATCTCGGCGACACGTTCATGACCGAGAAGCACGATGAGCCGTTCTCAGCGGTCGTAAAAGCGGCCGCGGACGCTCCGACGGTGCAGAAACGTTACGTCTTCGAGCGAGACCACTTTGGCCTCATCGGACACTCGGTGCCGCTTTTTCTCGTCAACGGAAACCACGATGGCGAGCTCGGTTACCTGTTTACGGGCAGCGGCAGCGACCTCGCCACCTGGACCACCCAGGCGCGCCAAGCGTACTACCTCAACCCGACGCCGAACGCGTTCTACCGCGGCGACTCGATGAAAGAGCCGGTCGTTGGCGAACGTGCCGCTTGGTACGCCTTCACGTGGGGCGACGCGCTCTTCGTCGCGCTCGACCCCTTCTGGAATACGAAAAAGAAGGCGGGCATGGATCCTTGGACGATGACGCTCGGGAAGCCACAGTACGACTTCCTTGCGGAGACCCTCGCCACCAGCACGGCAAAACACAAATTCGTATTTCTTCACAACCTCGTCGGAGGACTCGACGGACAGCAGCGCGGAGGCGTCGAAGCCGCGCCCTT
>Ga0114972_10004547_pt1 | contig 10325 bp, 11 predicted proteins | sample M_140807_EF_Meta_FD_87354 | JGI IMG/M metagenome (GOLD analysis project Ga0114972, IMG submission 87354) | Freshwater microbial communities from Lake Montjoie, Canada to study carbon cycling - M_140807_EF_MetaG | ecosystem: Environmental > Aquatic > Freshwater > Lake | place: Lake Montjoie... | reverse complement strand
CCGAGCTGGAATGGGATGAAGCGCTTGATCAGGTCTGCCTGCATGCGCTGGCCCGGATCGACGGCCAGGCTGTCGGCACGGCGCGCCTGCTGCCGGATGCACACATCGGCCGCATGGCCGTGTTGCCCGCGTTCAGGCGTCATCGGATTGGCTCGGCCCTGCTGATGGCGCTGGTGCAAGCCGCGCGTGCACGCGGCGAGCCGGCCGTCGAGTTATCCGCACAAACCTACGTCCGAGCCTTCTACGCGCGCCACGGCTTTAAAGCCTACGGGCCGCTCTATGATGACGCTGGCATCGAGCATCAGATGATGCGTCTTGAGCTGGGCTGATTCACGAAAACTTCGACATGGCGTCCTCCGACGGCCAGCGCTGACAGCCCGGTTGCCCCCGCGTGGCTCGCGATCTGTTCCATGCAGTCGGTGGCTCTTTCGCCGTCTGGCAGCCGCCAGACCTCCATCCATGTGGCCATCAAGCGATCGCCTCGATGCTTCAGGTCTGCACGGCGAAGCAATCGAGGCGGCTCGTCGGTGAAGGCCGCCATGGCCTGGATCAGATCGTCAAAGCAGCTGCGCACCACATCATCTTGCGCCGCATCCACCTCATACCAGATGCAGGCCTCGCGTTTCATCTGATCGTTCAGCGTGATTAATCGATCGACTTGAGCGGGTAGGGCAACTCGCGCAGGCTGATGTCAGCTGCCTGTGTACTGAGGCCACCGGTTTGCACCGATTCTGTCTGGGATTCGAAGAGCAGGTCGAAGCCACCGACACCGTCCGGCGCACCCAGCACGATCTGCCCGCAGGCTTGTCCGTGCGGACCTGACAGGACATCTGCGCCTGGCTGCGGCTCATCGCCGATGAGATGTCCCCGGTACATCCTGCGCTTGAGCTTGCCCAGATACTGGCTTCTTGCAACCACCTCCTGGCCGGGATAACAACCCTTGGTGAAGTTCACGCCGTCCACCGATTCGAAATTGATCATCTGCGGCACGAAACGCTCGAAGGTCGCGGAAACAATTCTGGGGATGCCGCACAGCACTTCGGTCCGTCGCCAGGTCGCGGAATCGACCACCGCAAGCTGCTCGGTCAGTCGTGACCAGGTAGCCTGCGCCTCCTCCTGGCCAACGACGAGCAGCCAGCGGGGCAGTGCAGGGCCATCGTCCACCAGAAGTTCAGGCAGTCCCAGCAGATGGCGGCCCTGCATGGAGTGCACCGCCTGCGCCGATGCCGCTGTCAAGCCGAATACTTCCCTGACCGCCTGCGCTGCGACCTCGCCGCACAACCCGAAGACGGCCACGGCATCGCTGGTGTCTGTGACACGGGCCTTGGCACGCAGCACGAACATCGAAAGCCGCTTGGCAACCGGCTGCGCAAGGGGTCTGGCAATAATCAGACGGACTGCGTCTTCATCACGCCAGCATCGCAGGGTCGCCATGAGCCGACCTTTAGCCGAGCAGTAGCCGGCCCAACGGGCAGCGCCCGCAGCAAGGTGTTCGACATCCTGAGTCAGTTGCCCGTGCAGAAACTTCACGCCGTCTGCACCGCTGACCTCGACCAGACCGAAATCGGGCAGCGGGGCAATGAAACCGCCCGGCGGCAAGACGCCTGGGGTGACCATCGGAAACCCGATCTCAGGACCATAGGCATCGACCGAAACTCGGCCACCGACTGCGGTGGCAAATCGGTCAACCGCCTCGCGGCTCCAGGTGAGGGTGGAGGGCGCTGAACTGGGCGGCGATGTAGGGTCGGGCAGGGTGTTCGTCATGGGGTCGTATTATAGAGAGACCTGCTTTTCGACCCTCCGCATGAAGCGCCTGCTCCAGATCGCCCTGGCACTGCTCATTCTGACGGGCGCACTGATTGCGCTTGGCTGGTGGCAATACACCCAATCTCCGCTTTCGATGAGCCGGCCCACGCTCGACATCGAAATCGAGCGCGGCACCGCCGGTCAGTCGATTGCGACTTCACTGACCCGCCAGGGAATCTCTGTTCCGGGCTGGCAATTGGCTGTGGCATTGCGTTTGCGCGGCGATGCCCAGCGGATTCGCGCGGGCAATTTCGAACTCAAGGCCCCGATGACCCTCAAGGCGCTGCTGGATCGACTCACTCGCGGTGATGTCAGCCTGCGAGAAGTTGCCCTGATCGAGGGCTGGACGATCAAGCAGCTGCGTGAGGCGCTGGCTCGCCAGAATGACCTGAAGCCCGATTCGGCACAGCTCGACGATCAGGCACTGCTCAAGGCGCTGGGCGCGGGCGAATCTCATCTGGAGGGATTGTTTGCGCCGGATACCTACGCCTACGTGCGCGGCAGCAGCGACCTGGAGATCCTGCGGCGCGCCTATCGCCTGCAATCACACAGACTGCAAGCCGCATGGGCTGCGCGCACGCGCTCAGCTGCCAGTCCGCCGCTCAAGAGTGCCTATGAAGCCCTGATTCTGGCTTCGATCGTGGAGAAGGAAACCGGGCGCGAGGCCGACCGTGCACAGGTCGCCGCGGTGTTCGCCAACCGCCTGAACCGCGGCATGATGCTTCAGAGCGACCCGACGACCATTTACGGGATGGGGTCGCAGTTCGACGGCAATCTGCGCAGGCGCGACCTGCGGACCGACACACCCTACAACACCTACACCCGCACCGGTTTGCCACCGAGCCCGATCGCCATGCCCGGGCGCGCTTCATTGACGGCGGCCCTGAACCCCGCGCCGTCCCAGGCGCTGTATTTCGTCGCCCGGGGCGACGGCAGCAGTGAATTCTCGAATGACCTGGCAGCCCATAATCGCGCGGTGAACCGATTCCAGAAGAAGCTTCCATGAAGCAAGCCGCCGCACGATTCATCACCTTCGAGGGCATCGACGGCGCGGGCAAGAGCAGCCAGATCGAATGGATGGCTGATCACCTGCGCCGACACGGGCGTCGGGTCGTCGTCACCCGAGAGCCCGGCGGCACACCGCTTGCCGAGTCGATCAGAACATGGGTTCTGGGGCAAGACATGTCGATGCGAGTCGAAGCGCTGCTGGTCTTTGCCGCACGCCAGGACCACCTCGACCGGGTCATCAGACCCGCCCTGCACAGCGGCACCTGGGTGATCTGTGACCGCTTCACCGATTCGACCATCGCCTATCAGGGCGGAGGGCGCGGCATGCCCTGGGCCGATATCGAGCTGCTGGAGCACTGGGTTCACCCCGATTTGCAGCCCGACCGGACCTATCTCTTTGACCTGGCACCACAGATCGCGGCCCAGCGCCGTGCTGCAGCCCGAGCCGCAGACCGGTTCGAAGCCGAAGATGAGGCGTTCTTCGCGAAAGTGCGGCAAGCCTATCTGGAACGAGCGGCGAAAGATCCCTCACGGTTCAAGCGCATCGATGCAGAACAGAGCGCCGACCTGATCCGGAAAACACTTGAAGAAGACCTTGCAAGTTTATGAATGATAAGGTTTTCAATCCCCCATCGTGGCATCTTGCCGCGTTCATCGAGCAGGGCGCAGCCCTTGAGCGATTACCCCACGCGATCCTCATCGAGGGCGCACCCGGCATTGGCAAATCACACTACGCGCTGGCTTTGTCCGCGCTGCTGCTGTGCGAAGCTCGGCCGGAAAGCGGCCCAGCCTGCGGGCAGTGCGCTGCATGCGCGTGGTTTGCAGCCGGCAATCACCCGGATTTCCGTTTGCTCAACCGGCTGATCGACGATGACGGCAAGCAGGCTGGCGAAATCAAGGTAGACCAAATCCGGGCACTGTCCGAGTTTCTGGTGGTCGGCGCCCATCGTGGCGGACGGCGGGTCGTGGTCATCGACCCGGCCGATGCGATGAACACGGTGGTTGCCAATGCCCTGCTGAAAACCCTGGAGGAGCCCAGCGAGGGTTTGGTGTTCCTGCTAGTCAGCGCCCGCCCGGATGCGATTGCCGCAACCATCCGTTCCCGCTGCCAGGTGTGGCACTTGCCCACACCCGATCCGGTCACCTCAGTCGACTGGCTGGCCAGCACCACGGGTTGCCCACCCGATCAGGCGCGCGGCTGGCTGGCCATGGCTGGGGGCTCTATCCTGCATGCGGCGCAATTCGCCGAGCCCGCACGTGCTGCCGCCCATCGGTCGATACTGGAGGCCATTGCCCGGCTCCCCGACACTGCTCCGGTGGAATTAGCCGACGCCCTCCAGTCATTTGAACCCCGGCAGTGGCTGCCATTGCTGCAGCGGTGGGTGATCGACATTGCCCGAAGCGGGCAGGGTGCCAAGCCGCGCTATTTTCCGCAGATGGCCGAGCGGCTCTCGGAACTCGCCGCCCGCAGCCATCCGGCACGGCTCGACCAGGCCAGCCGAGCCCTCGCCGCGCAGTACCGTCTTGTCAGCCATCCGCTGAATCCCAGAATGGTTTGTGAGGCATCTTTGGAATCAGTGGCGGCCGCGCTGTCGCCTGTTGCTGCAAAAGGGTCACGATGACAAGCGATGTGCAAACCGCCACCCTGGCATCCGGGCCGCCCACCTCCAGTGCTGCGAGCGGTCGCTCGAGCCTGATTTCGCTGACCATTCGTGACCGGGCAGTTCTCAGGGCAGCCTATATGCCGCTGGTGCAGGGGGGTGCGCTCTTCGTGCCGACCACCCGACAGGCCGCTTTGGGCGATGATCTCTATCTGATCATGACCCTGCCCGATGACCCGACCCGCTACACCGTGCAGGGCAAGGTGGTCTGGCTCACACCCGCAGGCAGCACCGGGCGTCAACAAGGGCTGGGTATCCAGTTTGCCCGCTCGGAAGTCGGCGAGCAGATCAAGGCAAGGATTGAAGACCTGATCGGCGCCAGCGGACAGCAAGCAGGACCGACCCACACGTTCTGAGGTAGTGTCGAGCGATGTATATCGACTCCCACTGCCATCTCGACTTTCCCGAACTGGTCGCCAATCTGGATGCGATCCTGGAGCGCATGCGGGAAAACCGTGTCGACCGCGCTTTGTGCGTGAGCGTGACACTGGAAGACTTTCCCAAGGTGCTCGCGCTGGCCGAGGCCCATGAAAACCTGTACGCATCGGTGGGCGTGCATCCTGACTACCCCGATTGCCTCGAGCCGGATGTGTCCACACTGGTGCGCCTTGCAGCCCATCCAAAGATCATTGCCACCGGCGAGACCGGGCTGGATTACTACCGGGCACAAGGCGACCCGGCCCAGACCCATGAATGGCAGCGCGAACGCTTCAGGGTTCATATCCGCGCCGCCCGCCAAAGCGGTAAGCCCTTGATCATCCACACCCGATCGGCGTCGGCAGACACACTGGCCATCATGAAAGAGGAGGGCGCCGATGCAATCGGCGGGGTGATGCACTGTATCACCGAGACCTGGGAGGTCGCACGCGCCGCGCTCGACCTCGGTTTCCATATCTCGATGTCGGGCATCGTGACCTTCCGCAACGCGCAGTCATTGCGCGAAGTGGCTGCAGCCGTGCCACTGGACCGGCTGCTGATCGAAACCGATTCGCCCTACCTTGCGCCGGTGCCTCATCGGGGCAAGACCAATGAACCTGGCCTGGTGAGCCATGTGGGCGAGTTCATCGCTCAATTGCGCGGGCTGGATGCTCAACGCCTGGCAGATGCAACCACTGCCAATTTTTTCAGGTGTTTCCGGATCGGCTGATTCATGCAGCCGTGCACGAGCCTGCGGCGGCGACGAGCTTGAGGGATTGATCACGCCCCGAGCGACGGAAAGCGATTCACACCTGGCGCGGGCAACTTATCCATGCACGTCACGAAGAGCGGGCTGACGAGCCAGCCGTCCAGCCAGGCCCGTACCGATGGCAGGTTTTGACTCTCAAACCATCCCCGGTCTACCGAGGCGAACTGACGCACGAACGGCATCACTGCCAAGTCGGTGGCGCAGGGCATGGCGCCGCCCAGGAAAGGCGCGCTGTGCAGCCGGGCCTCCAGCGCTTGCAGCATCACACCCAGCGCCCTGTCACGGTGTGCGTCTGGTGCGAGAGGCTCAGTCGCGTAGCGCTGTGGGTACTTCCAGCGGTCCAGGTGATGTTTGAAGTCGCCGTCGTTGCGCTCTACCAAATCCAGATTGGCAGGCGACTGCGCCCGCGCCCACCAGCCATGCACGTCGGGCTCGGCAAGTGCCCAACGCATGATGTCCCAACTCTCCTCAATCACACTGCCATCGGGCAACTGCAGCACGGGTACCGTCGCCTTGGGTGATAGGGCCAGCAAGATTGCCGGCTTATTGGCCAAACTGACCTCCACCGCCTCGAAGGCCCGCCCGGCCTGCAGCAGCGCCATCCGTGCGCGCATCGCATACGGGCAGCGGCGAAACGTGTAGAGCCGCGGCAATTGTGGACCTGGCTGGGCGGGTCGTGTGTGCGGTGTCGGGATCGATGCGTTCATGGGTACGAGCAACACGATAGCGTGCTCTAGGCGAGGTCTTACCGAAGCTCCTGCTAATCTGTCAATAACTCGGGGCTGGCGTCGCCGCTGCTGACGGACCTAGACCTCAAGCATCAAAACCGAAAGATATTAAGGCCACCTAGCGTGCCTTTGCCCTTTCCCATTCCCTTTGGCTGACCAAGACCCCACCCCCACCGCTCCTGGCGCTGTTCAACATGAGTTACGCCATGTGCGTGCACTCATGCAACTTGAGCAAAAGGAGGACCAGGCGCAATTCAATCTCAACAACGCCAGTGCCAGCATCAAGGAGCGCCGTCGTCGTGGCTTGACCTGGTACCCCGTCACCATCACCCAGGAAGAAATCGGGTTTGGTGGCAAGGTGGTGCTGGAGTTGGAGCGCCCTGCGCATCGGCAAGACCTCCACTTGTTTCAGGTGGGCAAAAATGCTTCGCTGTTCAGCAATTCAGCAGGCTACTCGACTGCCGAGCGGCCCGTGCTGAACGGCGTCGTGACCAGCGTGCGGCGCAACAAGCTGCTGCTGGCCACCACCAAAGAAGCGCTTCCTGATTGGGTGCTTGATGGCAGCGCGCTGGGCATTGACCTCACCTTTGATGAGGTGAGCTACCGCGAGATGAACCAGGCCCTGACTGAAGTCATCAGCGCGCACGGTAACCGATTGGCCGAACTTCGCGACGTGCTGCTGGGCGCCAGGCAGGCCAGCTTTCGCGATCACAAAGCCAGCGACCTGTTTTATCCCAGTGCGCTCAACGACTCGCAGCTCGTGGCCGTGCGCCATGTGCTCTCGGCCCAGGACGTGGCCATCATCCACGGGCCGCCCGGCACGGGCAAAACCACCACGCTGGTGCAGGCCATTTTAGAAACCATCCGGCGTGAGCGGCGCGTGCTGGTGTGTGCCCCCTCCAACACCGCCGTGGACCTGCTGACAGAAAAGTTGGCCGAGCGCAGCGTCAAGGTGATTCGTTTGGGTAACCCCAGCCGAGTGTCGGACCTTCTGCTAAAGCACACGCTCGATGCCGGTGTGATGGCCCACCCCAGCTACAGCAAGATGCACGCAATGCGCCAAACCGCTGAGCAGCACCGTGAGACCGCTCAAGTCCATGTTCGCCATTTCGGCTTCGAGGAGCGTCAGCATCGCCAATGGCTGAAGGAGGAAGTTCGCACGCTGCGCCAAGCCGCCGACGATCTGGAGCGCTTCATGACCGAGGAGGTGCTCGAATCGGTGCAGGTCATCACCTGCACGCTGGTGGGTGCCAGCAACCGCCACATTCGCCACCTGAGCTTTGAGACCGTCTTCATCGACGAAGCCGCCCAGGCCTTGGAGCCAGGTTGCTGGATTCCCATTGCCAAGGGCCAGCGCGTTGTGTTGGCGGGCGACCACCACCAGCTGCCGCCCACGGTGAAAAGCGAACAAGCGGCCCGTGAAGGCCTGCGCGAAACCCTTTTTGAAAAGTGCATCCAGCGACAGCCGCAGACGGCCCGCATGCTCACGGTGCAATACCGCATGCACGCGTGCATCATGGGGTTCAGCTCCGAGAAGTTCTATGGCGGCCAGTTGGTGCCGCACCAAAGCGTGCGTCACGCTGGTTTGGAGGCCTACGACCTGTGCTTTGCCCCCGACCTGCCTGTGGAATTCATCGACACGGCCGGTTGCGATTTTTTGGAGCTTGCGATTCCCGAAAGCCGCTCAACCGCCAACCCCGAAGAAGCCCACTTGCTGCTGGAGCGACTCGCCCAGCTGCTTGAGCCCTACGACCCGACCGAACACGATCAAGGCCCGCTGACCATCGGCGTGATTGCACCGTACCGCGCTCAAATCAATTATCTGAAAGACGCCATCGAAGACAGCGTCGTGCTCAACGACTTGCTGCTGCAACGCAGGCTTAGCGTGGGTACCGTCGATTCGTTTCAGGGCCAGGAGCGCGACATCATTGCCATCTCGCTGACACGCAGCAACCGCCAAAGCGAGATTGGCTTCCTCTCTGACATCCGCCGTATGAACGTGGGCATGACCCGCGCACGGCGAAAGCTCTTGCTTGTCGGCGATTCATCCACGCTGTGTAGCCATCCGTTTTTTTTGGACTTGTTGGCGTATGTGAAGCGCATTGGAGGCTATTTCCAGTGCGCAGGAGATGTTGCGGCGAGGGGCATCGAGTAGCGGTCGCCTTTCATGATCAGTGGTGAGCAGATCGACGGGGTCGCACTTCAGGCATTCGCCGCGGCCAAGCCTGTATACAACCTGTCGACACCATCGCTCGACATTGCACGAAGGGGGTTCGCGAAATCGGGATTGATGAGCGTTGAGCCAGGCGCAGGCACTTTGCCGTCTGGCATGAGCCGAATACCTAGATGCTGTCCGGACGCAGCGCCTGCGCCAGCATGTTCTGGAACTGGGCTTCACGCACCTCGGCGGTCATCAGTCTGACCTTGGGCCCAAGCAGGGCCCGAACCGAGGCATGAAGCGAGCCGTCAAGAATACGTTCGCGGGTCAGTTACGGTGCATTCATCGTGCAACGATCCTGTCACGAGCGGGCCCGTGGTCAGACAAAAAATTCAGGGCTGATTGACGACGATGTAGGTGACGTTGCTGCCCTGATACTGCGGTTGATAGTAGGTGCCGCCGCAATTCTGATAGGCCAAGCCGTTAGCGTAGACCGTGGTGCACGACGGCGGCAGACTTCTGACGACGGAACCGACCACGGCGGCGGTGACCACAGTGGCCGCCACCACGCCAGCGACGCTTGGACCGCTGTTGTAGTTCGGGCCGTAGTAGCCGCCGCTGACATTGACGTTGCGGTTGACGTTGACGTTGGTGCTCTGATTGACGTTGACGTTGCGGTTGACGTTGGTGTTCTGATTGACGTTGACGTTGCGGTTGACGTTGGTGTTCTGATTGACGTTGACGTTGCGATTCACATTGGCCGCCAGCACCGGATCAGCCGCGACACACATGACCGCCATGCCGAGCAATGGCAGGGCGATTCGGCGGATTGAAGGGACAAGAGCAGTTTGAGTCGTCATTTTGATTCCTTTGTGCCAGTGGTTGCCTTCGCTTGCGGCACCGTCTTCCTTTCGGCAATGGCAATCCGGATTGCGCCTTCAGGCGGCACGAAGGTGAACATCGCCGGATCAATCTTCGGCGACAGGTCCCAGGTGAGAATCTCGCTGTGCTGCGGCTGGCTGACTTGAGTCAGGGTCGTGATCAGAATCTTTCGGGGCAGGGGGCGCTCGCCCTTTTCAATCCAGATCTGCCAATCGACGCCGTCCTGATGAAAACCGAGATGGTCGCAGTCGACACCGGCAACCCGGCCACTACCGATCATGACGCCGGCTTTGACATCCTTGAGCATCTCGCCGCGAGCAGCCATCGTGAGCACACCGCCCAGAGGGAAGCTGACGTCGTATTTGTCTTTGACGAGCTCGAGGGTCGACCCTAGGGTGGCGGGCGCCACGATTCCTGCATAGGCCTTTTTGGCCTCGACCCAGACCGTAAGCAATTTGCCGTTATAGAAAAATCGGCTGTCGTCGCGATCGTCGCGGCGCGAGACGATATGAACACCGTCCTGGTCACGGTAGGTCAGGTCGATCGTGCCGCCAAATTGCAGCTTCGGTCCGCTCGGTAGCACCTCATCAGTGGTGGTGTCTGCATGGATCGAAAATGACTTCAAGGTCTTGAGGTAGTCGCCCATTCGATTGATCGCGGCGACTGCGGCCGGATCGATTGGTGCCGCCTTGGTCACTGCCGTCGCGGGCATGACTTTCGCGGCTTGCTGGGCCATTGACGGCGACGCAGAAAGCATCAATGCGATGCCAAGTGCGCCGACGGCAAAAGCCGGTTTGAGGTTTCGATTCACGTTTGCTCCAGTGGCGCAGTGGGATTGCGGCGGAACATAGCATCAGGGTCAAGCAAGGACGATGTCGGGTTTCGGATTTGTTTTT
>Ga0114972_10004546_pt1 | contig 10326 bp, 8 predicted proteins | sample M_140807_EF_Meta_FD_87354 | JGI IMG/M metagenome (GOLD analysis project Ga0114972, IMG submission 87354) | Freshwater microbial communities from Lake Montjoie, Canada to study carbon cycling - M_140807_EF_MetaG | ecosystem: Environmental > Aquatic > Freshwater > Lake | place: Lake Montjoie... | reverse complement strand
TCGACCAGATCATCAACAACGCCGGCTGTGTGCGCTACATGTCGGGCGGGCTGATTAATTGTCCGATCGTCATCCGAGGTCCCGCCAACGGCGGTACCAATGTCGGCGCCACCCACTCTCACACGCCGGAAAACTTTTTCGCGAACACGCCCGGACTCAAGGTTGTCTGCCCGGCCACACCCTATGACGCCAAAGGGCTTATGAAGTCCGCTATCCGTGACAACGACCCTGTCTGCTTCATGGAGAACACTCTCCTCTACGGCGACACGGGTGAGGTCCCCGAGGAAGAGTATGTCATCCCTCTCGGTGTGGCAGACGTGAAGCGCGAGGGGACCGATGTCTCTCTCATCGCGCACGGTCGCGCGGTCATAACTTCCCTGGCTGCCGCGCACCGCCTGTGGGAGGAGTTCAATATCTCCGCCGAGGTTGTCGATCTGCGCAGCATCCGGCCGCTCGACGAGCAAACCATCCTTGAAAGCGTGCGCAAAACACATCGCGCGGTACTGGTGGACGAAAACAAACCCTTCTGTGGTGTGTCCGCACAAATCGCGACCATGATACAGGAACAGGCGTTTGACGATCTCGATGCGCCTGTCTCCCGCGTCTGCTCACTCGACGCACCTGCCATTTACAGCCCACCTTTGGAAGCACTCCAACTCCCGACCGTCGACCGCATTATCCAAAAAGTTGTTGCCGTGTGCTGAGCAAAATTTCCGCTCGTCACTCTCCACTCTTCACTCTTCACTTCCGCCCATGCCTGCAGTCACAATGCCAAAACTGAGCGACACGATGCTCGAAGGCACGCTCGTGAAATGGCGTAAAGCCAAGGGGGACAAGGTTGAGGTAGGTGATATTTTGGCCGAGATCGAGACCGACAAGGCCACCATGGAGATGGAGTCCTTCGACGACGGTACCATCGTTGATCTCTACGTACCCGAAGGCTCTATCATCAAGGTTGGCGATAAAATCGCCATGATCCTTGCCGAGGGAGAAACAGCTGAAAGTCATGAGGCTAAGCCGGTTTCAGAACCACCAAAACCTGCCGCGAAAGCCTCGCCCAAACCAACGCCCGCGCCTGCCAAAATACCTTCACCTGCGGCACGGCCTGCCGCTATTTCCTCCGAGTCTTCACGTGTCAAAGCTTCGCCGCTCGCCCGCAAAATTGCCGCGACTAACGGTATCAATTTGTCCTCCATCGCCGGTTCAGGACCAGGCGGACGCGTGGTCAAAAGGGACGTTGAAAACGCCCCGCGCGGCGCGGGTGGGGGAGTTGCTTCTTCGGCCGCCCCGATCATCCGCGCCTCCCACGGTATCGCCGGTGAGGAAAAAAACATTCCTCTCAGCGGCATGCGCAAGACGATCGCCGAGCGCCTACTGGCCAGCAAAACACAGATCCCGCACTTCTATCTCAGCGTCTCGATGGACGGCGGACCGCTCATGGACCTGCGCAAGGAACTCAATGCAATGGCTGAGAAAGACGGCGGACAAAAACTGACTGTCAATGACTTCATTCTCCTCGCTGCTGCCCGCGCCGCGGCCGAAGTTCCCAAGATCAACGCCGCCTACGACGGTGATTCCATTGTGGAATACTCCGATGTCAACTTGGCGGTCGCCGTGGCTATCGACGACGGGCTGATCACTCCCGTCATCCGCAAGGCCAGCACGCTCACCTTGCGCGAAATCAGTTCGCAGATGAAGGACCTCGCCACGAAGGCGCGCGGTAAAAAACTCAAGCCCGATGAATACCAGGGCGGAACCATCACACTTTCGAGCCTCGGTGGTTTCGGTATCGACGACTTTCTGCCGATTATCAACCCGCCCCAAGCGTTCATCCTCGGGGTCGGTGCCATCACCAAGCAACCGGTAGTCAACCAGCACGACCAGATTGTCATAGGGCACCGCCTCGTCATCTCCGGCAGCGGCGACCATCGTGTGGTCGACGGGGCGGTCGCCGCGGAATATATGAACGTTCTGCGCCGCCTCATTGAAAAACCCGCGCTCCTCCTGCTGTAGTAACCGCTGTCGGCGACGATATCCCTGACGCCCGGCGGACCTCGAAAGCGTTGCTGGGGCGAAAAATCTTCAGCTTTTGATACCGATGACCTTGCGTCATCCGACCTCCACAGGCCATGGTGCGATTTCCGCGTCACGCCGCTCCATGCTCCTAGCTTTCAATAAACCCTTCGACGTCCTCTCACAATTCACCCCGGAGCAATCCGGCCAGCGTACGCTCGCCGAAGCCGGATTTCCTAAAAATGTCTACGCTTTGGGAAGATTGGACCGGGACAGCGAGGGGCTCCTTCTCCTTTCCGACGAGCGAGGCCTCAACACGAGGCTCCTTGATCCCGAAAATAGTCACCCGCGGGTCTATTGGGCGCAGGTGGAAGGACAGATCGAAGAGCACGCCCTGCAAAGATTGCGCTCCGGTGTGATGTTCGAAGGAAAAGCCACCCTGGTTGCCCACGCTAAACTCATCACCCCCGACGTGCCCCCGCGCCAACCGCCCATCCGTGTGCGCCAAAATATCCCAACCTCATGGCTTGAGTTGGAACTGACCGAGGGGCGTAATCGCCAGGTCCGTAAAATGACCGCGACCGTCGGCTTTCCTACCCTGCGCCTTATACGGACCCGCATCGGAAAATTTGATCTCCCAGCGGATCTCCTCCCAGGCCAGTGGCGCGAACTCACCGAAGCCGAACGTGGTCTTGTGTTTTTGTAAGGTTTATTGCCTCTCTCCTGCGCCGGATTTGTCATGCCCCAGCCGCGTGGGGTAAATCCTCGCCCGCCCGCCGCATAAGACCCCAGTCGCCCGCCTCCTGTCTTCCCGGCGAAGCAAACACAGAAAATCAGTGACCCCTGTTGGCCTTAATCTTCTTCAATCGGCGCCGAAAATATCCCATCCTGTGAGGCTATGGCTTACGATCTCATCGTGGTAGGAGGCGGTCCCGCCGGTTATGTCGGCGCGATCCGCGCCGCACAGCTCGGCAAAAAAGTGGCATGTGTCGAAATGGACCGTGCTGGCGGAACCTGCCTCAACTGGGGGTGCATCCCTACCAAATCTCTTCTCCGCAACGCCGAGCTTTTCCAACTGATGAGCCGGCATGCAGGCGACTTCGGTATGACGTTCGAAAAGCTGACATTCGATTGGGAAAAGGTGATCGGTCGCAGCCGCAAGGTCGCAGACAAACTCGCTGGTGGTATCGAGATGCTTTTCAAGAAAAACAAGGTCGACTATATCCGCGGCTCCGGTGCGGTACCGAAGGCCGGGGTGGTCGAAGTGACCGACAAGGACGGTAAGAAGACGACTCACACCGCTTCGAAAATTCTCGTCAGCACCGGCGTCGTCTCCCGTGAAATGCCCAGCTTCCCATTCAACGGCAAAAGCGTCATCGGCAGCAAGCAGGCTATGGTTCTGCCCGAGCAACCGAAGGAGATCATCATCATCGGCGCAGGCGCCATCGGTATCGAATTCGCCTACTTCTTCAATGCGTTCGGCACGAAGGTGACGGTTGTGGAAATGATGCCCAATATCCTTCCCGTCGAGGACGCCGATGTCTCTGTATCCTTGGAAAAATCCCTGACCAAGCAAGGCATCCGTATCCTCACCGGCACGAAAGTCGAAAAAGCCGAGGCTACGCACAAGGGTGTGAAGCTCACCGTGAGCGGTAAAGCCAACGAGACACTCGAGGCGCCGTTCGCCCTCGTTGCCATCGGCGTTTCACCACTCCTGCCGGAAGGACTCAAAGTCAACTTGGATCCGAAGGGTTGGATCCAAACCAACGACCGCTACGAGACATCCGTGCGCGGTGTCTTCGCCGCAGGTGACATCATCGGCCCACCCTGGCTTGCTCACGTGGCCAGCTTTGAAGCTATCCAAGCAGTGGAGGGGATGTTCGCCGGCAAAACTCCCCGCAAGGTGAATATTTTTCCAGGTTGCACCTACTGCCAACCTCAGGTGGCCAGCGTTGGTTTGACCGAACGCGCAGCGAAGGAAAAGGGGCTGAAATACAAGGTCGGTAAATTCCCGTTCATGGCCAGCGGCAAGGCGCTGGCTGTCGGAGAAAGCGAAGGCTTTGTGAAAATCATCTTCGCAGAACCGCACGGAGAAATCCTCGGCGCACACATCATTGGTGCCGATGCCACGGAGATGATCGCCGAGCTCGGGCTCGCCATGGAGATGGAAGCGACTTACGACGAGCTCATCTCGACCATCCACGCACATCCCACGCTCAGCGAATCGATCCACGAGGCTGCAGAGCAGGCTCTGGGGCACGCGATCCATATCTAGGCCATAAATACACCAATCGGTCAGATGTGTCGCTGATAGCGACCAACTCTATCCGAGGTGTTGTGCGCTACCGGATAACCCGACGCACGTCGCCCTGTTGCTACTGCCAAGATGGGTAATCTGTATACCCTTTTGGCCCTGGTGTGTAAAATGTGTCCGGATCCGGACTGTTGAGCGATGCGTTCGCTCGCAAACGTGCCGGTAGATCCGGGTTTGCTAAGAATGGTGTTCCGAAGGCGACGGCATCTAGTTTTTTGTCCGCGATCGCTTGCGCGGCCTCATCCGGAGCATACCCCATGTTGCCGATGAGCACGCCCCGATACGCAGCGCGTGCCGCCCTCATCGCATCACCGTGTTGCTGGTCCAATAAATCCGCGCGCATCACGTGAAGGTAAGCCAGGTTGCATTCGTTGAGCCGCGCGCCCAACCACGACACCAAGCCGATCGGATCGCTATCGCTGATGTTGTTGAAGCTGTTGAGTGGAGAAATACGGAGCCCCACACGTTCCGAACCCCATACTTCGGAGAGCGCGGCAATCACCTCAAGCATCAGGCGCGCGCGGTTTTCCAACGGGCCGCCGTACGGCCCTGTGCGTTTGTTTGTCCCGTCACGCAGAAATTGGTCTAGCAGGTAGCCGTTCGCCCCGTGTGCCTCGACGCCGTCAAAGCCGGCGGCCTTGGCATTCCGAGCCGCCCGCTTGAACCCCTCCACAATGCCCGGGATCTCCTCGTCGCGCAGTTCTCTCGGCATCACGTGAGGCTTGTTGCCATCGGGCGTTGTTACTTCGTCGCCGATAATCGCGAGCGCGCTGGCAGAAACAGGCTGTACGCCATTATTGAACGAGGGATGACACGCCCTTCCTCCGTGCCAGAGTTGGAGGAATATTCTTCCGCCTGCGCCATGCACCGCATCCACCACCCCCTTCCATCCGGCAACCTGAGCGTCCGAGTAAATTCCCGGCTCAGCGTAAAAAGCGGAACATCCCTCAATCGCCATCGTCGCCTCGGCGATGATCAATCCAGCCGTGGCGCGCTGCGCGTAGTATTCCGCCATGAGCTGGCCGGGAACATGTCCAGCCTCCGCGCGGCAGCGGGTGAGGGGAGCCATGAAAATGCGGTTGGGAGTTTCCAGCGCGCCGAGTTTCAGAGGTTCAAAGAGCGAAGAGAGTGATGACATGAATGAACCGGATAATTTACATCCAACGAGTGGGGTGGACGAGAAAATCCGCGTTGTTCACAGGCTCTATGGATTGAAGGTTTTTTAAAACCAACGAAACCATCAGTCATAATACTGTGAACAACTCGGGTGCATTACGTTTCACGCCGCATGTATGCGTGTTCCACGGGCTTCGAGGTATGTGAATAAATCCTGCGGCTATGCGTATATCCAGCGGGGAACAATGTGGAACACCGCGTTATTCGCAGCTTGGACAATGTATTCACAATGTATTGGGTTTCTTGTTGGCCCCTCCACAGCCGCCGGATTCCCATGCATAAGGCTTAGGGTAACATCCCAACATCGGCTCTGCTGTAGGCAGACGTCTAAACCAAACCGAAACCGGATTTGAAAGACGTGCGCCCGGCGGGAGTCGAACCCACAACCCTCGGCTTCGGAGGCCGATACTCTATCCGGTTGAGCTACGGGCGCATCGCGAAGGTGCAACTAAAGCGCAGCAGCGCCTTCCGCTCAAGCGGCGATTGGCCGGAGCTCGCAATAAGACGGGCGGGATTCTTGCTCGGGGCGCTGCAGGCGGATACAAAGGTGGAGCATGGCCAAGGATATCGTCTATTTCGATCTGGAGACGCAGCGCACTGCCAATGACGCCGGCGGATGGGACCGCAAGGCGGCCATGGGCATGACTGTTGGCGCCACCTACAGCACAGGCACTGGAAAATACACTGTGTATGGCGAGGAACAGGTGCATGATCTCATTGCACAGATGGAAAGCGCCGATCTCGTCGTCGGTTTCAATGTGATCAATTTCGACTACGAAGTTCTGATGGGTTACACTGTTGTCGATCTCGCCCATAGCCTTCCAACAAGGGATCTGATGGTCGAACTTGAAAAAAAGATAGGCCATCGCATTGGGCTTGATGCTGTGGCGCAGTCCACACTTGGTTTCGGCAAGACGGCGGACGGTCTTGATGCGATCAAATGGTGGCGTCAGGGGCGCAAGCTAGACGTGGCGCGCTATTGCTGCTTCGACGTCAAGGTGACACGCTTGGTCCACGAGTTCGGCATGGCAAACGGTGAGGTTTTTTATCACGACCGGCTCGGGCGCAAGCAGCGCGTCGCGGTGGACTGGAGCTGGCCCGAGCGGCAGACTATCGCGGCATGATTCAACCGCTGAAAAGCGACCCCTCCATCTGGTCTTTGTGCTGGTTGGATTTTTCGGATCCCCTTCCGCTGGAGGCAGATTTTTTTCTTCCCACCGTGCTGCTGCTCGTTGGTCCGCAGTTCGAGCCGCTCGCGCCTCCCGAGATCCTCGCTGAACTTGACCAGATCGAGGCGGAGGACTGGTTGTCCCGCCTTTTCGACGATCTCGGCGCCCCGGACGAACTGCTCGTCTGGAAGGCTTCGGAGTGGGTAGCGGAAGATTGGAAATTTTTCGGGCGCGACTGGAAGACCAAGATCAAACTCGTCGCGCCTCCCCCGCACGAGGCGCGTTTGCAATCCCAGCTTACGGAGTCTGGTAAAATAAAGATAACCCGCAGCCGCGATATCGCCGCCGCCGAAGTATCGGCAGGTTTAATCCGCAATCTGAGGCATCTGCACACCTCGCGCAAACGCCGGGCCACTTTGGAGAAGGCCCTTGAACTGGATGAGGGCAACAGCGAGGCCAAGATCGCGATTGCCGACATGGAGATGAGCTCGGGCCGCTACGTCAAAGCGCTTGAGTTTTTCAACGAGGTTGAAAATGAGGGCAGCCCGGCCACCAAGCGACGAGCGGTGAGTTGGTGGCAGGATGCATCGACGCGTCCTTTTCTGCGCGCGTTGAGCGGCACGATGCTGTGCCAATGGCACCTAGGCCGCGCTCCCGAGGCAGCTGACATAGCGCAGCGGCTGCTCCAGATCGATCCGGTTGACCACATGGGAGCAAGGTTTTACCTCCCGCTCTTCCTCCTTCTCGCTGGAGAAAATGAGGCGGCCGCGGATTTTTTCCGTCACTACGCGAAAACCTATCCCAAGGACATGGCTAACGCGTGGATCAGTTTTGCCTGGGGCCTGAGTCTTTGTCTTGAAGGCGATGATCAGGGCGCACGCCGGAAGTACCGCGAGGGGATTATGGCTAATATTTATATAGCCCCGCGCCTTCTTGGCGAACGAACACCGCCTGAGGATATTTACCATCCGACCGAGCGCGAAGAACCGCAATCGGCTTCCGAATTCTCCGGAGCCTTCGGCGCACTGTGGGACCGAGAGGCCTCGGCCATGCGCATCCTGCGCGACACCCACGCGGAGATGAAACAAGTGGTCAACGAACTGGTTGCACGCCGCACCAGACTTGCTGATTTCATGAACCAGCACTACGACCCCGACTACCGGGCGAAGTGGGCGGGTATGCTGGATGAGGACGAGCAGTTGATCAAAAAAATCCTCGCGGAGGAGTGATCGTCCGGTAGATCACGTCGAGGTCGAGACCGGCGCCGCTCCCTCTGCGGGAGGCAATGTCTCCGGCAGAGCCTCCTTGACCGGAGTCGGTTGGGGTGTCGGTGCCGGCGCGGGCGCCTCGACCGGTTCGGGCAGAAGGTCGGGAAGCGGCTCAAGCGGCACATCCTCCGGGGTGATGTTCAGATTTGCGTCAGGCGGCGGAATATTCTCGTAGAGATCATCCTCGTATTTCTGCTCCACCGGAGACTTACCCCGCTTTTTTCCGGATGAGGTATGCTTCTTTTTCGTTTCGGGCGGAGGCTCGGGCGCGGGTTGGATATCTTCGTTGGCAATGTAGCCCAGCTGGCCGTCCTCGAGTTGGACGCGGCTGTAGCCAAATTCCTTGTGCTGCAGCATGACATGCTCGTTGGTGCGCAGACTCAAATCAGCCCCGCCGGCCTGCTGCGGACCTAGCCGGAAAAACTGTGCGTAATCGGTATTCACCACCATGTCCGGCACGAAATCCGGAGAGGGATTTATCGGCACAGTCTGGCAAGCTGTGACGGTGAGCACCGCAGCGCACCCGAGAGCCGAAAGGGTACGGAATAAGAAGGACATGGTGAAAGAGAGATTAGTATCACAGAAAAGATCCATGCGCGACGGCCTTTTGCGGGGGGTTGAAAGAGGCGACCTCTCGCCCTTAACCTCCGACTATGCTGCCCATCCGCACCGCCGCTTTCGTGGCCCTGCTTTTTGCTACGGCGAGCAACGTGCCGGCAGACGAAAGGCTGTCGGCCGAGGCCCGCGCACTTCAGTCCGGCGGGTATGCTTACGGGGCTTCAGCCTTGCTGCCCGGCGAGACTTCCCCACTCAAGATGGATTGCTCAAACACTGTGCGCTATCTCGTGCAGCGGACGCGGGGAATTTTGCTCCCGCGCACCGCATCCGAGCAATACACCTATGCGCGCCGTTACGGTCAGATCAAACGAGCGGTGGGGCTTTTCGGTGGAACTCGCCCAAGTTCATGGTGGGCCAAACGGCTCAAGGCAGGAGATCTGCTTTTCTGGGAACATACTTACAAGCCCACGCGTCAACCGCCTGTCACGCATGTCATGGTGTATCTGGGCCGCGATGAAAACGGGATACCTCTCATGCTCGGCGCGCAAAATTCGCGAGGCGTCGGTATCTACCAACTGCAACCGCAGGCGGTCTACGGAGGGCACGGGGGATTCCTTGGCCTCCTCCGGAAAAAAGGAAAGCTCGTCGCCTACGGGCGGCTCCCCTGAGCCAAGACGCTCAGAAAGTGTGGATGAAAAGCCCCGAGCGCAGCTTCGGCTCGAACCATGTGCTCTTCGGCGGCATGATTTGACCTGCATCCGCTATATCCATCAACTGGCGCATGGTCACCGGGCGCATCGAGAAGGCGTCAGCCGCTCGCTTCGCATCCACCTCGGCCCGCAGAAAATCCGTACCGCGGATACCCCCGACAAAATCGATACGTTTACTAGTACGCGGATCATCGATACCGAGAATCGGTGCGAGCACCTTGTCTTGGAGTAAACTGACGTCCAGACGCGACACCGGGTCCGCTTCGGCAGGCGCTGCAAACTCCAAACCGAGCCAGTTTCCACCCAGATACATCGACACCTGCCCTGGTTTTTGCGGCACGGATGGAGCGGAGGGCTCCAGGCGGCAAACATGGCTCACCCGCACGAGAAATTCCTCCGGATGCAATCCGTTGAGGTCCGCCACGAGCCGGTTGTAAGGCAGAATCTTGAGCTGATCCTGCGGAAAGAGAACCGCGGGAAACCAATTATAGTCCTCCTCGCCTGTGTGATGAGGATTCGCACTGCGCCGCGCCAAACCAACCCGCGCCGCGCCGGCCGAACGGTGATGTCCGTCCGCGATATAGGTGTGGGGCACAGCGGCAAAAGCTGACGTTACCGCCTCGGCCTCCGGCATTCGCCAAAGCGTGTGATGAATCCCGTCCGGCGCTGTGAAGTCGAAGAGTGGTGTACTCCGGGCAGTTGCTTGCATCAATTGATCGATTTCCGGCGTCGATTCGAAGGCGAGAAATACCGGTTCGATATGAGCGGAGAGCGCCGTATTGAGTCGCACGCGGTCGTCCTCCTTGTCCGGACGCGTCTTTTCGTGCTTCTTGATCAAGCCTGCCGCGTAATCGTCCGCATGGCACACGGCTGTGATTCCCATCTGCACATGGTCGCCCATGATCTGGCGGTAGAGGTAGATTTGGGGCGAGGCCTCGCGCACCAACTCCCCCTCCTCCTGTAGTCGGAGAAAATTTTTCCGTGCCTGCTCGTAGACTTCCGCTGAATAAGGATCAACTCCTCCTGGCAACGTGGCCTCAGCCCGCACGACCCGGAGGAAGCTGTGCGGTTGCGTAGCAATAATCTCCCGCGCCTCCTGGGTGTTGAGAACATCATAC
>Ga0114972_10004540_pt1 | contig 10331 bp, 8 predicted proteins | sample M_140807_EF_Meta_FD_87354 | JGI IMG/M metagenome (GOLD analysis project Ga0114972, IMG submission 87354) | Freshwater microbial communities from Lake Montjoie, Canada to study carbon cycling - M_140807_EF_MetaG | ecosystem: Environmental > Aquatic > Freshwater > Lake | place: Lake Montjoie... | reverse complement strand
TCTCGAAGAGGAAACATTCGGCGTGCGCATGCGGTCGCGGACCTCGATGAGTTATCAGGACCAAAAAAACCAGGGACTGGTGAACGCCGAATGGGGCGACGGATTTATCACCATCATCAGCGATGCCCGCATGCTGCGCAACCGCTTCATCGACGAGCAGCAGCACGCGGACGTGGTGGCGCGATTGCTCGATTGGTCGCGCGCCGGCCGGGTGATCATGATGCGGGGTGTCGGCATTTCATTTTTCGGACTGCTGTGGGAGAAATCCTGGATGGTGCTTGTTTCCGGAGGTCTGCTGCTGTTGGTCTGGCTGCTGCGGCACATGCCGCGCTTTGGTCCCATTGATGGAGAGGCCCGGCAAACACAGATGCGCGCCTACGACCATCATTTGGAAATGATCGGCGACTTTCACTGGCGCCTTGATCGCGGTGCATCCCTGTTGCAGCCGCTGCGGCAGGAATTGCAGGAGTTATGCCATCAGTGGCAGGTGAAAACCGGGCGCCTCGATGAGGGATTGTTCGATGTCATGGCCGCACAGTCCGGAATCCCTGCGGAGCGGGTGCAGCGGGCGATAACCGAGCACCGGGCCTCCGACAGTCTGGTTTTTTCAAGAGCCGTTGCGGATTTACAACAAATAAGAAAAGCATTCCTATGATAGAAGAGCCAACAGAGTATCCATCAGACAATCAACCCCAGCATGCCTCGCGGATTTTTCAATCGATCCGCGCGGAACTCAGAAAAGTATTCATCGGTCAGGACGATGTCGCCGGTCAGGTACTGGCCGCATTGCTGGCGGGTGGCCATGTATTGCTGGAGGGCAAACCGGGACTGGGGAAAACCCATCTGGTGCTCGCACTGGCAAGAACCTTCGGCGGAGCCTTCGGTCGGATTCAATTCACTCCCGATTTGATGCCCTCGGATGTCACGGGCTTCCGCCTCTACGACATGAAAAGCCAGTCGTTTGAATTGCGGAAAGGACCGGTGTTCACCAATCTGCTGCTGGCCGATGAGATCAACCGCGCGCCCGCCAAAACCCAGGCCTCGTTGCTGGAGGTCATGCAGGAACGCCAGGTCACCATCGATGGCGAAACCATGAAGTTGTCGCCGCCGTTCATGACGCTGGCAACGCAGAACCCGGTCGAACACGAGGGGACCTATCCCTTGCCCGAAGCGCAGTTGGACCGTTTCCTGATGAAAATCGTCATCGATTACCCCGGTGTGACCGACGAGGCTGCGATTGTCGCCATGGCCTCATCCTTTCAGCAGGCGGACTCCTTGTCGGCGCTGCAGGTGATTTGCTCGGTTGATGACATTGTTAACGCCCAGCAGGAAACCGCAATGGTACGCGCCGTGCCCGAGCTGGTGAGCTATGCCGTCGCGATGGTGCGTGCGACCCGCGAATCGCGCGCTGTATCACTTGGAGCGGGGACCCGCGGCGCGATCAGCCTGATGCGCGTGGGCAAGGCGGTCGCGGTGATGAACGGTCGCAACTATGTGACACCGGATGACATCAAGGCAGTGGCGTTGCCGGTGTTGCGACACCGGGTGCAACTCACGCCCGAAGTGGCAATCAGCGGTCAGGAGGTGGATGACATTCTGCGCGGCATCATCGAAGCGCTGCCGGCTCCACGCATCTAAGCCATGTTTGTTCCCACCGGCAGATTGATTCGACTGGCGCTGGCATGGGCTGTGTTGTCCCTGTTCACGGCGTGGTTTCACTTTCTGTTAGGTGCATGGGCTTGCATCGGTGCGCTGCTGCTGCTGGCGTGCCTCATCGAGGTGCTGGCGCTGCTCTTCATGGCGGCCCCTGCGATCGAACGAAGCCTGCCCGGACGATTTGCCGTGGGAGAAAAAGGAGAGGTGCGCTTGAAAATAAGCAACCGTTCGTCGCGCAAACTTGCGGTGGAGGTGTTCGACGGCATCCCGCAGGGGGCAGTCGCCGCCGCGATGCCGTGGCAGGGAGTGATTTCCCCCGGTAAGAACGCCCAGTTGCGCTACGATGTGACCCTTCCGCAGCGCGGGCTTGCTCATTTCGGATCGATCAGCTACCGCGTCCGGGGTCCGCTGGGATTGTTGAATCGAAAACGATCGCGCCCAATGCAGGGAGAGGTCAAGGTGTATCCCAACTACGCCCCGGTGCTGCGTTTGTCGCTGCTGGCCATGCAGCACCGGCAGGAGCAAATGGGAATCGTCAGACGTTCCCGCGCCGGAGCCAGCAAGGATTTCCATCAGTTGCGCGAATACCGGCAGGGCGACAGCCTCGCGCAGATCGACTGGAAGGCGACATCGCGCAAGCTGCAATTGATCAGTCGCGACTATCAGGAACAGCGCAACCAGCAGATCGTTTTCCTGCTCGATTGCGGCAGAAGAATGCGCTCGTTTGACGGCGATCTGCCGCACTTCGATCACTGCCTGAATGCACTGCTGCTGGTTGCGTTCGTCGCACTGCGACAGGGTGACCATGTCGCCGTGCAATCGTTCGGCGGGCCCGACCGCTGGTTGCCGCCGGTCAAGGGAAGTCATGCCATGGCCACGGTGTTGAATCATTTGTATGATGCCGAGACCACGCAGTCACCCAGCGATTTCGCCGAAGCCGCCGAGCGACTGATGATGCGCAACCGTCGTCGTGCCCTTGTGATCGTCATGACCAACCTGCGCGGCGAGGATGCGACTGAAATCATTCCCGCGCTGCGCTCCCTGCATTCGCGTCATCTGGTATTGCTGGCCAGTCTGTGCGAGGGTGTGGTGCGCGATGCCGTGGAAAATCCCGTGCGCGATTTTTCCGGTGCGCTGAAACATCTGGCGGCCCGCCAATACATGGAGGAACGCCGCGAGACCCTGCTCACTCTTGATGCCCATGGCATCCTGACCATGGATGTGAACGCCGACCAACTGGCGGTCAGCCTCGCCAACCGCTACCTGGATATCAAGTCCGCGGGTGCATTGTAAGTCGGGCGCTCTTTTCTAACGAAAAATTTCGTTGAAAAATGTTTTCATCGCCTCCCAGGAGCGCTTGTCCGCATTCGCGTTGTAGGCGGCTCCTTTCGACGGGTCATCGCCGGCGGATTTCTGGGTGAAGGCGTGCACGGCATCGCTGTACATCACCAATTGCCAGTCGGCCTTGGCTGCGGTGAATTCGGTTGTGAACCCGCTGACCTGTGCCGCCGGCACGTAGGGATCGTTGGCACCGTGGAGCACCAGGACTTTGGCGGGAATTTTCCCGGCTTCGGCACTGAATCCTGGGGCTGCATCGAGACCGCCGTGGAAGCTGACGACTCCGGCGATGTCGGCGCCCGAGCGGGCGAGTTCGAGCACGCCGGTGCCGCCAAAGCAGTAACCGATGGCGGCGATTTTGGCGGGTTCGCTGCGCTCGTCTTTTTTCAATAAAGTCAGCGCGGCATCGATCCGGGCGCGGTAAAGTTTGCGGTCGGACTTGTATTTTCCGGCTTCGGTTCCCGCAGCGGGCGGAGCGGGTCTAACACCTTTTCCGTAGATGTCGGCGGCGAAAACATTGTAGCCCAACTCGGCGAGCTGGCGGCTGCGGGACTTTTCATTGTCGCCCAGCCCGGTCCACTGATGGATGACCAGCACGCCGGGGCGTTTGCCGGCAATCGCATCATCATAGACATGGAAACCTTCGAGCGTGACGCCGCCCTGTTCGTAGGTGACGGTTTTTTCAACCAGAGCGGCCGTGGCCGAGCAACAAAGCAGGAGGGAAAAGAGAAGTTTCATCGCGACCACTGTAGTCGGAAACGCGGTGTTGTCAATCAACCGGGAATTGCGAACTTGGACTCAGACGGTTTTCCTGCGCAGAGCCCGGAACAACAAAAACAAACAGGCTCCCGCCAGCAGGAGAAGCGACACGCCGATCACGGGACGGTACCAGAGCCAGGCGAGGGCGACGACGATGAATGTACCCATCGCGGCGAGCAGCAATGCCACGAGGCCGGTGCCCGCACCGACGATCGAACCCGCGAGCGGCAAGATGTCCGCGAGAATTTTCAGGGGCTGGAACAAAGCCAGGAAGCCGAAGAACATCAACAGCAATCCTCCCGCGCGCAGCAGCCAGGTCACGACCTTGTTTTCCGTACGCGCTGCTGCGAACATCGCCTGCTTCGACTGGATGCCGCTGGTGATGCGCGCGATGCATGTGCCGTAGGGGGTCGCATAAGCTTCGAATGTATCCGTCACTTGTCGTGCCAGCACACTTGCATCGCCGGTTTTGATCGATTCAAAGCGCACACGAGCATCGCCGACCCTCGGGTCGTCGGGAAACTTGCTCAAAACCAGCCACTGGTTCTGGAGGGTGGCGAGATCGCGCGTTGGCTGCGGCAGCTGATTCATTGAAGGAAGTTCGTGGGGCTGGCAATCGCGCCATTGCGATAGCAGAAAGTCCGGAAGTCGGAAGGCTCCAAGGCTTGCGTCCGGTGCCAGAAATTCGGCCCCGAGCACCCGGGGCGGCGGGTTCTGGTGTTCCTGCGGATATTTGAATCGGGAAGAGTCGTGAATCTTCTCGTCCCATTTTCTATTGTAACGGTATTCGGTTGTCGTTTGCTCGCCCCCGCCGATTTTCCTGCTTGAACTTTCGCTCTTGTCCTCGACCCATTGGAAGACCTCGACGCGGCGTTTGAGCTTGATCACATCGGAGGTCGTCAGACCGAACTCGGCATCGCTGGCAGATGTCTTCACAGCCGTTTTGCCGGTGACGTGAACCAGTTTGCCCTGCATCGCGGGATCGATGGTTCCTGCTTCCGCTTCGACGGTGACCTGTTCCCCATCGTCGAGGCCTTTTGCGGTTTTCACACTGCGACCTTCATTCCACCACAGCAATGCGATCGACAGCACGATGAAAATCCCGCCGAAGAGCAGTCCCTTGATTGAATTGCCAATTCGCGAGAACCAACTGGTGCTGGTGGTTTCGGTGAACACATTGTTGTCCATGACTTTTATTTTTTTGTTAGAAAAATTCCCGTGAACCTGCCAGGGAGCCGGGCATCGCGGTGACAAGCAACAGTGGATGGTTCATGGATGGCATCTTGCGAATCGGGATCCAGTAGAGAGTCTGCGCGGGGCATGTCAAGCGGGAAGCCGCTGGTCGGGGAAATCGAGGAGGTGGAGTGATTCAATGCCGAGGCGACATGGCCCGAGTGCGATCGCTCGCAAGATGGAAATTCCTCGTCACGGCAGCTACTTCGTCAGGCTCAAGCTTCCGTTGCTCAGTGAACTCCAGAAAAAGCCATTCCTTTGTTCCGACGTGTTCGTGCCGAGGATGTGGGTGGCGTTGCTGCTGTTCAGGGCGCCTTTGAAGCGCAGCGGCACATAATACGCGGTGCTGATGATCCAGGTGGCGCGGTGGGCCGCGGGCTGATAGATGATGCCGGTGATTGGCGTTGTCAGGCCGGGATTTTGTGAATAGACCGCCGTGCCGCCGGTGCCACCGGAGTTGAATTGATAGGTGAAGGTTTGCGTTCCAAACAAGCCGACAACCAGCGTGCGGTTCGCGGTTGACGCGGGACCAAGCGCGTCAGGGTAATTCACCAGGGGCAGGGAATAGAAGGCTTTGGGCAGGGAAGCGTCATCCACGGTGATCGTGCTATCGCCTGGGACCAGCGGACCCAGATAGGCTTCACCGGTTTTTGTCCATGTTTGCAAATTGGTGCTGCGATAGACCTGCAAGGTGCTTCCGGAGGGAAACGGGCTGTCCAACAGGAAATTAGCCGCCGAATTCCTGATCACGTCAAGCCGGCCCGCAAGCGCGGACGCCACGGGCAGGTTTTGCGAAAATTCGTTGAAAGCCAATGAAGGGGCGTCGGTCCGCGAGAACGTGATTCCCGTGACCGTCGTGGCACCCGGTCCGGCCGCGAGCATGGCATCGATCACCGCACGGCTGGCCGGGTCGCTCACAAGTCCGAACACCGTGTGAACATTGTTGAGGGAGGGTATGGAGACGTTGCCAGTGAAAAAAAACTGGCTGCCATTGGTGTTCGGTCCCGAGTTCGCCATCGAAAAAACATAGGGCACGTGGGTCAGCGTGGCGTGGAATTCATCCCGGAACGAGTATCCCGGCCCTTCGCTGCCGTTGCCGGTTCGCGTGCCGCCCTGCGCGATCTTGAAGGTGCTGGTATTTTCCGTCCGGTGGATCACGGTGCCGTTATAGAACGGTGTTGTCTTCACCGCGCCGCTGACCGGGTCGACCCAGGAACGCGTTCCTTGGGCGAGGGTGATGAAGTTCGCCACCGTCTGCGGGGCTTTGGTGTATTGCAGGTCGATGACCACCGTGCCACGGCTTGTTTGAAAGTTGGCAAGCAGTGCCGCGTCGGCTGTTCCGGCGAGAAGGATAAAATGATACCATTTCACGCGCATGTCTCTGCCATGAATTCGACGGCGGTGCAAGTTCATAAGCTTCATTACGCGCAAGCCTGGTTGTTTTGCGCGCTGCGGATCGGCAATCACTTGGCAAATCGTGCTCTCATCGCTTTTTTCCTCGACACCGGGCGGGTGGATAGTGTCATTTTTTTCGTGTCATGAAAACCTCTGTCATTTTGCTGTCCGCCGTTGCCGCCTCCCTGCTCGGCCTCTCCTGTCAAAAAAATTCCTCCGCTCAGGCTGGTAAGAAGCAACTGGCCTTTGTCACCAATGGCGTTGCATCGTTCTGGGACATCGCCAAAGCAGGGGCTGACAAAGCCGGTCAGGACATCGGAGCAAACGTTTCGGTGCTGATGCCTGCCTCCGGGGTGGTGGACCAAAAGCAGATGATCGAGGACCTGCTGATCCGCGGGACCGACGGCATCGCCATCAGTCCGATCGACCCGGCGAACCAGACCGAGGTGTTGAACAAGGCTGCGGAAAAGAGCAAGATGATCACGGTTGACTCCGATGCCCCTGCATCCAAGCGGCTGGTCTACATCGGCCTGGACAATTACACCGCCGGTCGCATGGCCGGGCAGTTGGTGAAGGAGGCCCTGCCCCAGGGCGGCTCCGTGGCGATCTTCGTCGGTCGCATCGAGCAGGACAACGCGCGCCTGCGCCGGCAGGGCTTGATCGACGAGTTGCTCGACCGCTCGTCCGACCCGAAACGGTTCGACGAACCAGGCGCGGTGATTGAGGGCGGCAAGTACAAGATTCTTGGAACGCTGTTGGACCAGGGGGATCGCGCGAAAGCGAAAACCTATGTCGAAGACACACTCACCCGCACGCCGGATGTGGGTTGCATGGTCGGGCTCTTCGCCTACAATCCTCCGGTGATTCTCGAGGCATTGGGTCGTGCGAACAAACTCGGTCAGGTCAAGGTGGTTGCCTTTGATGAAGCGGACGAAACTCTGGCCGGTATCGCCGCAGGCCATGTCCACGGCACTTTGGTTCAAAATCCCTACGAATACGGCTATCAGTCCATCAAGGTGCTGAACGAAATCACTTCGGGCAACTTGTCATCGATTCCGGCCAGCGGATTCATCGACATCCCGGCGCGGATGATTCGCAAAGCCGACGTGCAGGCCTATCAAGCCGACCTGAAAGCCAAACTCGGCAAATGATGCAGCCTGTCCTTGCCGTCAAACAGATCCACAAGAGTTTCCCTGGTGTCCATGCCCTGAAGGGCGTTGATGCCAGCCTGATGCACGGCGAGGTGCTGGCTCTGCTCGGTGAGAATGGCGCGGGCAAAAGCACGCTGATGAAGATCCTCGCCGGTCTTCAGGGCGCGGACTCGGGCGATATTTTTCTTGAGGGAAAAAAGGTGGCGCTCGGTTCTGCCGCCGCAGCGATCTCCCATGGGATCGCTCTGATCCATCAGGAACTGAATCTTGCTGAGAATCTTGATGCCGCCGCGAACGTGTTTCTCGGTCGTGAACCGGTGACCCTGGGTTTTGTGAATCGACGCGCGATGCATGAAAGGGCGCAGGTGCTGCTGGACCGTCTGGGTTTCGGCCTGCCATCGTCCACTCAGGTCGCGGATCTTTCACCTGGCAAAAAACAACTGGTCGAGATCGCCAAGGCACTGGCGACCAACGCGCGCATTTTGATCATGGATGAGCCGACTTCCAGTCTCACCCAGTCGGAAACCGACCTGCTATTCGAGGTGATCGGCGGCTTGCGCAAGGACGGCGTGAGCGTGATTTACATCAGTCACCGGTTGCACGAAATCAAACGCTTCGCCGACCGCGTGACTGTGTTGCGCGATGGCGAAAATGCCGGCGAACTGACCAACGAACAGATCACTCATGAAGCGATGGTGCGCTTGATGGTGGGACGGGAGATGTCGGACCACTACCAGCATCGATCCGGCGACATCGGCGAGGAGGTCTTTTCCGTCAATGGTTTGCGGACTTTGCGCCACCCTCGCGAGGCGTTGTCGTTTTCCCTGCATCGAGGCGAAATCGTCGGCTTGGCCGGACTCGTCGGTGCGGGGCGGACGGAATTGATGGCGGCGATCAGCGGCGTGGACCGCAACGCCGGCGGGGAGATGCGGGTCAACGGCAAAGTCTATCGGCCGCGGACCCCTCGCGACGGGATCACCGAAGGCATCGCGCTCATTCCCGAGGATCGCAAGGACCACGGGCTGGTGCTGGATTTCTCGGTGGGCGACAATCTCACATTGCCCTCATTGGTCGATCAATCGCGGATGTCGTTGTTCCGCAACGCCAAAAAGGAAGCCGAGCTGACAAGCGCGCAGACCCAGTTGCTGCAAATCAAGGCATCGCACCCGGGCCAGCAGGCGCGACTGCTCTCCGGCGGCAACCAGCAGAAGATTGTCATCGGCAAATGGCTGGCCAAGAACCCGAGCCTGCTTTTGCTCGACGAGCCGACCCGGGGCATCGATGTCGGCGCGAAGCGGGAAATCTATCAACTCATGGAGTCGCTGGCGACGGCGGGCAAGTGTGTGTTTTTCGCCTCATCGGATTTGGAGGAAATCCTCGGGATCGCCGACCGGGTGATCGTCATGCACGAAGGCCGCATCGCCGGGGAGCTGTCGCGGGACGAATTGAGCGAACAGGCGATCATGAATCTCGCCACCGGCATGGAGGCCGTCCATCATTGAATATTTATACCACATGAAAAAAACGTTAGGCATCTTTCTTGTTTTCATCTTCATCTGCATCATCACCTCGATGTTGAGCAATGTGTTTTTGCGACCGGGCAACATCGAGAACCTGATCATGCGCATTGGTCTCTACGGCATCATGGCGATCGGCGTGTCCTTTGTGATCATCACCGGCGGCATCGATCTGTCGCTGGGATCGATGGTTTGTCTCACCGGTTGCGGGCTGCCCTGGTTGCTGGTTCGAGCGGGTTGGTCGCCGGTCGCATCGCTGGCAGCATTGTTTTTGATCGTGCTCGCCCTCGGTCTGACTCACGGATTGATGATCACCAAATGGCGGCTGCAGCCGTTCATCGTCACGCTCTGTGGATTGCTGATCTATCGCGGAGTGATGCGCGGCATCGCGGCGGACCAATCGCTGGGCTTTGGCAATCAGTATGATCAACTGCGCTGGCTCGCCACCGGCAAGGTGCCGTTGATCCAGGTGGCGGTCGTGGTGGCGGTGGGCCTGATCGGCTGGTTGCTGATGATTTTGCGCAAATCCCGCAAGCTTGATGTGACACTCGCGCTGATCCTCGGCGGACTGGCCCTGTGTCTCGTGTTCGCATTCGCTTGTCCGCAATTTCCGCTGCCCATGCCTTTTGTGCTCTTGCTGATCATCGCCTTTCTGGCTTCGCTCTTCCTCAGGCATAGCGTTTGGGGCCAGCATCTGCTCGCGTTGGGAAACAACGAGGAAGCGGCGCGCTACAGCGGGATCAGAACGCATCGATTGATCATCGCCGCGTATGTCATCTGCGCCTTGCTCGCCGGCCTTGCAGGGGTGTTGTTTTCCATGGATGTGAATTCCTCGCAGCCGTCGGACTTCGGAAATTTTTACGAACTTTATGCGATCGCCGCCGCGGTGCTCGGTGGTTGCAGCCTGCGTGGCGGACAGGGAGCTGTACTCGGAGTGCTGATCGGCACGGCGCTGATGCAGGTGCTGCGCAACATGATCGTGCTCGTCTTTCCCGCCCACCAGAACATGGAATTCGCGGTGATCGGCCTGGTGATTTTGCTCGGGGTGATCGGCGACGAAATCTTCAAACGCGCCTTTGCGAAAAAAATCAGCTGATTGTGTAAAGGAGCGCGAGGCTGCATTGGGAAATTGACCAAGGGGAGAAAATTTTCAACCAACGGTGGCATGTGGTACTATTCGCAAAACAATCAGCAGTTGGGTCCGATCAGTGAGGATCAACTGAAAGCCATGGTACGCGGCGGAGTGGTCGGACGCACGACGCTGGTTTGGAAGGAAGGAATG
>Ga0114972_10004539_pt1 | contig 10337 bp, 10 predicted proteins | sample M_140807_EF_Meta_FD_87354 | JGI IMG/M metagenome (GOLD analysis project Ga0114972, IMG submission 87354) | Freshwater microbial communities from Lake Montjoie, Canada to study carbon cycling - M_140807_EF_MetaG | ecosystem: Environmental > Aquatic > Freshwater > Lake | place: Lake Montjoie... | reverse complement strand
CATGGAACTCACCGTGGAGGAGAATTTCAAGCTCGGCGCCTATACCCGCCGCGATGGCGAGGTGCAGGCCGATTTCGCCCGCATGTGGGCGTGGTTCCCGCGCCTCAAGCAGCGCTGGAAGCAGCAGGCGGGTACGCTTTCGGGCGGCGAGCAGCAAATGCTGGCCATTGCCCGCGCCCTGCTGATGCGGCCCAAGCTCCTGCTGCTCGACGAGCCGTCCTTTGGCCTCGCGCCGCTTATCGTGCAGGAGATTTTTGGCATCATGCGGCGGATCCGCGAGGAAAGCGGCGTGGGCATCCTGCTGGTCGAGCAGAACGCGAATCTCGCACTGGAACTGGCCGACCGCGCCTATCTGCTGGAGACCGGCAGCATCGTCACCTCCGGCCCCGCCGCCGAAATTCGGCAGGATGAGGCCATCCGCCGCGCCTATCTGGGATACTGACCACATGGATGGTTTTGCGCATCAGCTGATCGCCGGCATCGCCACGGGCGGCATCTATGCCTCGGTCGCGCTCGCCCTGGTGATGATCTACCAGGCGACGCATCACGTGAATTTCGCGCAAGGGGAGATGGCGACGCTCTCCACCTTCATCGCGCTGACGATGATCCAGGCCGGGCTGCCCTACTGGGTCGCCTTCTTCGCCACGCTGGTCGTCTCCTTCATCATCGGCGCGCTGGTCGAGCGCGTGCTGATGCGGCCGGTGCAGAATGCGCCGGTGCTGACGCATGTGGGCGTCTTCATCGGTATGCTGCTCATCATCAGCAATGCCACGGGCTGGGTCTTCGGCCACACCACAAAGGCGTTTCCGACGCCGTTCCAGAGCGATGGCTTGCTCTTTGGCGGGCTGGTCTCGGCGCATGAGTTGGGCAGTACGGCGGTGACGCTGGCGGTGCTGATCCTGGTCTATCTCTTCTTCGCGCATACCTCGCTGGGCCTCGCCATGCGCGCGGCCGCTTATAACCCGCGCTCGGCGCGCCTGGTGGGCATCCGGGTTGGCTGGATGCTGGCGCTGGGCTGGGGGTTGGCGGCGGCCATCGGCTCGGTCGCGGGGATGATGGTGGCGCCGGCTGTCTTCCTTGACCCCAACATGATGCTGGGAATCCTGCTCTACGCCTTCGCCGGAGCATTGCTGGGGGGGATTGATAACCCCACGGGGGCGGTGGTTGGCGGCTTTGCCGTGGGCGTGCTGGAGAATTTGGCCGGCGCCTATGTGGTGGGCACGGAATTGAAGCTGACGGTGGCGCTGGTCATCATTATCGGCGTGCTGGTCGTGCGGCCCTCGGGCCTCTTCGGCCGCGTCGTGTTCAGCCGGGTCTGAGCGCATGAAGCCCTTGCTCATCGCTGGCGGCCTCGCTCTCGCCCTCGTGCCCATTTGGGCGCTGGAGAGCTTTCATCTCTTTCAGCTCACCCTCGCCGTCATCATGGCGCTGGCCGTGCTCGGGCTGAACGTCGTCACCGGCTATAATGGCCAGATCTCGCTGGGCCATGGCGCCTTCTTCGCCGTCGGCGCCTATGCGACGGCCATTCCCATGTCGCTGCTCGACTGGTCGTTCTGGGCGACGCTGCCGGTTTCCGCCTTGGTGTGCGGCGTGGTGGGGTGGGGTGTTGGTTTCCCGGCACTTCGGCTGGGCGGGCTTTACCTCGCGCTGACCACCTTCGCGCTGGCCGTCGCCGTGCCGCAAATCCTGAAGCACAAGGCGGTGGAGGCCTGGACGGGCGGGGTGCAGGGCCTTTTCCTACTGAAGCCCGAGGCGCCCGCCTGGCTCGCCCTCAGCCCCGACCAATACATGTATGTGGTGGCGCTGCTGGTGGCGGGCTTCTGCTACCTGCTGACGGCCAATCTTCTCCGCGGCCGCATCGGCCGTGCAATGATGGCCGTGCGCGACAACCCCACGGCGGCCGAGGCGATGGGCATGGACCTCGCCAGCCTCAAGACCCGCACCTTTGCAGTGAGTGCGATCATCACCGGCATGGCGGGGTCGCTCTCGGCTGCCGTGGTGGAGTTCGTAGCACCCGACAGCTTCACCTTCATCCTCTCCATCAGCCTCTTCGTTGGCATGGTGGTGGGCGGTGTGGGCTCGATCCTGGGCTCGGTCTTTGGCGGGCTTTTCGTGCTGTTTGTGCCGAATTTGGCGGAGGCGATCAGCCGCTCTGCGCCGGGCGTCATTTATGGCGCGATCCTGATCCTCTTCCTCTTCGTTCTGCCCGATGGCGTGGCCGGATTGGTCCGCCGCTTCACCACCAAAAAACGCATCATCCCAGGGAGGGAAACATCATGAGCACGACACGCCGCACCATCCTCATCGCCTCTGGCGCCACGCTGGCCACGCCAAACATCGCACCCGCGCAGGAAGCGCCCGGCGTGACGGCGACCGAGATCCGCATCGGCAGCACCAATTCCCTCTCAGGGCCCGCTTCAGCCTATTCGGTCATCTCCACCTGCCTCACCGCCATGTTTCGCCGGCTGAATGACGAGGGCGGGGTGGCCGGGCGCCGCGTCAACTTCACCGTCTATGACGATGCCTATTCGCCACCACGCACGTTGGAGCAGACGCGCCGGCTGGTCGAGCAGGACCGCGTTGCCTTCCTGTTCAACCAGCTCGGCACGCCGACCAACAATGCCGTGCACCGCTATGTCAATCAGCGCCGCGTGCCGCATCTGTTTCTCGCCACCGGCGCCGATAAATGGGCCAATCCGCGCGAATTCCCCTGGACCATGGGCTGGCAGCCCAGCTACCGCGTCGAGGCGCAGATCTACGCCAAGCATATCCTTGAGACGCGCCCAAATGCTCGGATCGCGCTGCTCTACCAGAATGATGATTTCGGCCGCGACTACCTGAACGGCGTGCGCGATGTGCTGGGCCCGCGCTTCGACTCCATGGTGCGCACTGCCACCAACGAGGCGACGGACCCGACGGTGGACAGCCAGATCGTTCAGCTCCAGGCGAGCGGCGCCGATGTGCTGGTCTGCGGCGTCATCCCCCGCTTCGCGGCGCAGGCGATACGTCGCGTGCATGAGATCGGCTGGCGGCCGATGATGTTTATGACCAATGTCTCCGTCTCCGTCGGCGCCGTGATGGAACCGGCGGGCAAGGAGCGCGGCGTGGGCCTCATCACCTCCGACTACCGCAAGGACCAGAGCGACCCGGCCTGGGCCAATGACCCAGGCATGAATGAATGGCGCGGCTTCATGCAGCGCTTCGTTCCCGGCGGCGATCTCACTGACAACAACTTCACCTATGGCTATGGCGTGGGCACCACCATGGTTCAGGTGCTGCGGCAATGCGGCAATGATTTCTCGCGTGAGAATGTGATGCGCCAGGCGGCCAATATCGCGCCAATGGATGTCGCGACGCTGCTGCCGGGGGTGAAGGTGCAGACCCAGCCCAACAACTTCAACGTGATCCGGCAGATGCAGTTGCAGCGCTGGGATGGCTCGGGCTGGGTGCGCTTTGGCAATGTGATCGAGGGCGCAAATGTGTGACGGGATGAGGGGGCTTTGCTCCCTCTCTGGCCCGCAGGATCGGCGGCATCGCCGCCATACGGAACTCAGAAATTCAGATAAAAGCCGGTCTCAGCGCGGCCGGTAAGTGCCCTGGTTCGAGCCCGACTTGCCCGAAATTCGCACTTCGGGAACGAACATTTTGGTAAGGGCGGGATCGGCGCGGTGCCGATCAGCGCCAGCGGCGCCAGGTCCCGCTGGCTGTCGAAGGGCAGATCCGGGACGAGGGCGGGCAACGCCGCGTGCACCTCGGAGAGCAGCAGGAAAGTCAGGCCATCGGGCGCCGCGCGGCCGACCGGGCCGGTGCCGAAGCCGCCGCTGGCACCGATGCGGTTCTCCACGACCGCGGGCACGCCAAGGATGCGCGGCGCGGCGCGGCGCCTGCAGGCTGCGCGCCACCAAATCCACGCTGCCGCCGGGTGGGTATGAGATGATGAAGCGGATCGACCCCGCCGGCCAGGCGCGCTGTGGCCGCGGGGCGGCCAGCGGCGTGGCGGCGGCAACATCAACCATTGCCCGAAGAAGGCCTCCCCCTCAGGCCCGCAACCTTTGGAACGCGCTGGGCGGTAGGCGGTGGCGGCACCGGGCTGGTAGGCTGAGGCGCATGACCGTCACCCAGACCCTCGGCGCCTTCACGGCCCATCATGACGCCCCCTCCGCCGCCCTGCTGCACGCGGCGCGGCGGGCACTGCTCAATCATCTCGGCTGCGCCATGGGTGTGGCGCAGGATACCACGGTGCGCGCCGCGCTCAGCGTGATGCTGCCCAGCGCGGGCGCGCCCGCCGCCACCGTGATCGGCCAGGCGACGCGCACCGACCCGATGACTGCCGCCTTCGTCAACGCCATCGCCGCCAACCTGCTCGACTATGACGACACCCATCTGGCGACGGTTATCCACCCTGCGGCGCCCATCTTCCCGCCATTGCTGGCGCTGGCCGAGCAGCGCGGATTGTCAGGCACCGCCGTGCTGCATGCCTTCCTGCTCGGCGGCGAGGTGGCCTGCCGCATTGGCCTTGGCGTCTCGCCCGGGCATTACGATCGCGGCTGGCACATCACCGCCACCACCGGCGTGCTGGGCGCCGCCGCCGGCTGCGCGAGGCTGCTGGGGCTGGATGCGGTGCGCTCCGCCCATGCCATTGGTCTCGCCGCCAGCCTCGCGGGCAGCATTGTCGAAAATCTGCCGACGGCGGGCAAGAACCTCGGCGTTGGCAATGCGGCGCGGCATGGGTTGCAGGCGGCACTCTTCGCCGAGGCCGGCTGGCAGGCGGCACCCACCGCCATCGAGGGCAGTCTGGGCTGGGCGCGCGCCATGGGCGATGCGCCCGACCTCGCGGCCATGCTGGAGGGCTTGGGGGATCGCTGGGAGATCGCCCGCAACACCTTCAAGCCCTACCCCGCCGGTATTGTCTTCCACGCCGTGATCGACGCGGCGATCGCGTTGCGCGAGGCCGCCTCTCTCGATGCGATCACCGCAATCTCGGTCGCCGGCGACGCGCTGCTGCTGGCGCGTGGCGACCGCGTGGTGAGCAATGCGCGCGACGCCCGGGTGAGCATCCATCATTGCGTGGCGCTGGGCCTGGTGCGCGGCACGGCGGGGGTTGCGGATTTTGAGGAGCCGGCGGTGGCCGACCCAGCACTGGCCGCCATGCGTGCGCGGGTGCGGGCGGAGTTGGACCCTACGCTGCCGCGCGGCGCGGCGCGGGTGACGCTGACGCTCGCGGATGGGCGCAGCCTCACCCACACGGTGGAGACAGCACTGGGCAGCGAGGCAAAGCCGCTGAGCGACGGCCAACTGGAGGCCAAGTTTCTGGCCAATGCGCCGCGGGCTGGGGCGGCTATTGCGGCGATTTGGGGGGATGATCTTCCTGGGTTTATGGCGGCGCTGGGGTGAACAAGCATGGGGGGAGGAAAAAGTGTTTCCTCCCCCCAAACCCCCCGCCATTCCTTTTTTTCTGACAAAAATAGATGAGAGGTTTGGAGAGAATACTTTCTCTCCAATCTTGCTTTTTTTAATCCGGCGTCGCGCCTGAGGCCCTGACGATGGGCAGCCACAGCGCCAGTTGCGCATCCCAGAAACTGGCCAGCTCGGCGCCGGTGCCCCCGGCCGGCTCTACTCCCACCTGCACCAGCCTGGCCCGCGTGGCGGGGCTGCGTACCGCTGCCATTGCCGCCGCCTCCAGCCTGGCCACCGCCGCGGCGGGCGTGTTCTGGGTGGCGAAAATGCCGTGCCAATTGGTGGTCTCATAGCCTGGCAGCCCGGCCTCGGCCGCGGTCGGCACATCGGGCAAGGAGGCACTCCGGCGCGCCGAGGTCACCGCCAGCGCCCTGATATGCCCGGCCTCGAGCAGGCCGGGGCCACCACCCAGGGTGTCGACCATGATATCCGCATTGCCCGCAGCCAGATCCTGCAACGCGGGGCCTGAGCCGCGATAGGGCACATGCAGCGCCTGCGCGCCGATCATCGTCATCAGCAGTTGCGCGGAGAGATGGGTGATCGTGCCATTGCCGGAGGAGGCGTAGGTGTATTTCCCGGGATTGGCTCGCAGCAGCGCGATCAACTCAGCGAGGTTGCGCGCCGGAAAGCGGCCATTCACCAGAATCACATTGGGCAACACCCCCACCAGCGACAGCGGAAGGAAGGCCTGCCGCACATCGAAGCTGAGGTTGCGATACAGCCCCGCATTGATCACCGCCGAGGAGAGGGTGTGGAAGACGAAACTGTAGCCATCCGCCGGTGCGGCCAGCGCTGCCTCCGAGCCCAGCACGCCACCCGAGCCGCCGCGATTCTCCACCACCACCTGCTGGCCCAGCGCCTCGCTCATGCCCTGCGCCATCAGCCGGGCCACGATATCGGCGGCGCCGCCGGCGGCAAAGGGCACGATCATCCGCAGCGACCGGTTGGGGAAACCCGCAGGCTGCGCCCAGGCGCAAGGCGCCGCCAGCATGGCCTTCAGCACGGTGCGACGCATGATCCACTCCCTGTCTTTTCGCCGGAGGCTAGTCGTGCAAACTGTGTGTGCAAAGGGTTAGGGATCGTAAATGCCAAGTGAACCGGACGACGCGCTGCGCGCACAGATCGCCGAGGAACTGCCCGAGGTCGCCGAGATCACCGATGCGGGCCTACGAAGGGGCGTGATCGAGGCATGGGCGCTGGCCCTCGCCCGCTCCTCCTACGCATCCATCCGCGACATCCCGCCCAGCGGCAATCCGGGCTCGATGACCCTGAAGCAGGGCGACCAGACGCATCACATCCGCGGCGTCACCCGCCTCGCCATGCGCATGGGCCATGAGATGCAGGCCTGCCACCCCGAGATGGCGGTGAAGCATGACATCGTGATTGCCGGCGGCCTTTGCCACGATGTGGGCAAACCCTGGGAATTCGACCCGGAGAACCGCAGGCGTTGGGAGGCAGATCCGCGCGGCGCCGGCCTGCCCAGCATCCGTCACCCCGCCTATGGTGTGCATCTCTGCCTGCTCGCCGGCCTGCCGGAGGAGGTGGCGCATATCGCTGGCGCCCATAGTGGGGAGGGCGAGTTGCTGGTGCGCAGCCTGGAGGCCACCATCGTCCACCTCGCCGATATCGGCTATTGGACCCTGGCGCTGGCCGGCGGGCTGATCAAGCCCGAGACGGTCAGCAGCAAATACCGCCGCCCGCTGGTGATGTGATGCAGCGCCGTTCCGCCCTTCTGGCCACGCCAGCGCTGCTTGCCCCCGCCGCGCGCGCCCAAGGCACCTGGCCCAGCCGGCCGATCCGCCTCATCAGCCCCTTCCCGCCCGGCGGCACGACCGACATCCTGGCCCGGCAGATCGCGCCCCCACTGGCCACGGGGCTTGGCCAATCCGTGGTGGTCGAGAACCGCAGCGGCGGCGCGGGCGCGGTGGGCGTGGTGGAAACGCTGCGCGCGCCCGCCGATGGCCACACCATCTGCCTGACCATCAGCACCTTGGTGACCGGCGCGCTGCTGACGCGCCAGCCCTATCATCCGGTGAACGACGTCGCACCCATCCTGCACCTCGCCAATGTCGCTAATATCCTGGTGGTGAATAAGGCGCTGCCGATCCATAGCCTGGCCGAGTTGATCGCCTATGGCCGTGCCAATCCCGGCCGGCTTTCTTATGGCTCGCCGGGCATCGGCAGCTCGGTCCATATCGCCGGTGAGATGTTCAAGGCGGCGACGGGCATCGACATGGTGCATATCCCCTATCGCGGCGGCGGGCCGGCGCTGGCCGACCTGGTGGGCGGGCAATTGCAGCTGATGTTCGGCAATGCCAGCTCCACCCTGCCCTTTGTCCGGGCTGATTCGCTCCGTGCGCTGGCCGTGACCGCCGCCACCCGCCAGGCCTATTTGCCGGAGCTGCCGACGGTGGCCGAGGCCGGGCTGCCCGGCTTTGAGATCGTTGAATGGTACGCGATGATCGGCCCGGCCGGCATCGCGCCTGCCATTATCGAGCGGCTGAACCTTGCCATCATGGCCATTGTCGGCTCGCCCGAGAGCCGCGCCCGGCTGCTCGACCTCGGCGCTGAGGTGGTGGGCGGCACAGCCGCGCAATTCGGCGAATACCTGAAGACCGAGATGGACCGGATGACCGCGCTGGTCCGCACCGCCAATCTGCGGATGGAGTGAGCCATGCATGAGGATCTGAAGGGCCGCGCCGCCCTGGTCAGCGGCGCCAGCAAAGGCATAGGCCGGGCCATCGTCGAACGCCTTGTGGCCGAGGGGATGCAGGTGCTGGGCGTGGCACGTGGCGGCTGCGACGTGGCGGGTGCCGCGGGTTTTGCTGGGGACCTGCGCGACGCCCTGGTGCCCGCCGCCGCTGTTGCCGATGCCATTGCCCGCTTCGGCCGGCTGGACCTGCTGGTGAACAGCGCGGGGGCGACGAAGCGCGGCGATTTCCTGACGCTGACCGATGAAGATTGGGCCGATAGCACCGCCGGGAAGTTCCTGGCCGCCGTCCGGCTGACCCGCGCGGCCTGGCCGCATCTGCAGGCCAACGCCGGCGGCGTGGTGCATATTGCCGGCGCCGGCGGCAAAATCGCGAGTGCCGATTTCACCATCGGCGGCTCGATCAACGCGGCGCTGATGAACCTGACCAAATCACTGGCCGATCGCGGCGTGCGCGATGGTGTGCGGGTGAACTGCATCAACCCGGGCAGCATCCGCACCGAGCGGTTAACCAGCCGCATCGCAACCGTCATGGAGGAGCGCGGCCTGGACGAGGCTGCGGCCGCCACAGCGCTGGCCGAGGCCACCGGCGTGGCCCGATTCGGCGAAGCCAGCGAGATCGCCAGCGTCGTCGCCTTCCTCGCCAGTGCCGAGGCTAGCTACATCCAGGGCGCGATCCTTGATGTCGATGGCGGCTGGATCAAGGCGGTATGATCCCCTCCTACCAGGTCTATGCCCTGCGCTACGCCATGCGCGAGGCCCAACGCGCCGAGCATTTCATTGGCGGCGATCCGCATGATGCGCCGATGCCGATGGACTACTTCGTCTGGGCCGCGGTCGGCGCCGGAAAGGCCTGGATTATCGACACCGGCTTCACCGCCGAGGTCGCGGCACGGCGCAAGCGCCGCTATCTGCGCTGCCCGATTGAGAGCCTGAAGTTGCTTGGCATAGACCCCGATATGGTCGAGGACGTGATCATCAGTCACCTCCATTACGACCATGTCGGCAGCTTCCATAAATTCGCCCAGGCGCGCTTCCACCTGCAGGAGGCTGAGATGCAGTACGCCTGCGGCCACTACATGAAGCACGCCCGTCTCAGGCATTCATTCGAGGTCGAGGATGTCGCCGGTATCATCCGGATGAATTTCGCCGAGCGCGTCGCTTGGCATGATGGCGATGCGGAACTTGCACCCGGGCTGAAGATCCATGCCTGCGGCGGCCATAGCGCCGGGCTGCAATGCGTCACCGTCAACACCGCGCGCGGCACCGTGGTGCTGGCCACCGACGTCACGCATTTCTACGAGAATTTGGAGAAGAACCGCCCTTTCACCACCGCCTTTCATGTCGGCGGCATGCTGGACGGGTTTGACAGGCTGCGCGCCCTCGCGCCCAGCCCGCAGCATATCATCCCGGGCCATGACCCGCTGGTGATGCAGCGCTACCCCGCCGTGCCCGGGCTGGAGGGCATTGCCGTGCAGCTTCACGCCCAACCAATCGCGCTTTGATCAGACTTCCCCAGGACGGCCGCCTGCGGATTGAATTCCGCGGCGAACTCGGCGGCATTCTGCGTTTTGCGGACCCTGAAACGCGAAAACGCCCCGGCAATGTTGCCGAGGCGTTCTTATCGCAAGTCAAATGGGATGCGGGGACCCGCAGCCGACGTTGCCAATACGTCGAGGTGTACATCTGAAATTGACACTGCATGTGAATCAGCACCGAAATGGGACCCCCTACGAATCCCGCATAAGCTTTTGTAAGCGCTTGTAGAATTTTATTCGGGGTGGGGTCCCGATTGGCGTCGATCGGGACCCCACCTGCACGCCATATCTCCAAGCCTCTCAACAGTGTAGATGAAGTTACGGCCGGGGTCCCGCTACGGTTCCGATTCACAGCGGACGGCAATTCACCGAAAGCGGCTCGATATTGCCGCGCAAAAAGTCCGAAATGATTGATGCCGCTATCAAGTGCCGCGCTGGTGATGGAATGGGCGCCTCCGACATCGAGCAGCATGCTGCGGGCATGGCGCAGCCAACTGCGCAGCGTCTCGGCGGTGCAGCCAATCTTGGCCGCGATCGAGGTGATCGCCGCCCATTCTGACGGGTGATCACCCTGGTGCTGCTGCACCAGGCGAACCGCTCGCTCGCGAACTTCCGGCGAAAACCGCCGCTGT
>Ga0114972_10004537_pt1 | contig 10341 bp, 9 predicted proteins | sample M_140807_EF_Meta_FD_87354 | JGI IMG/M metagenome (GOLD analysis project Ga0114972, IMG submission 87354) | Freshwater microbial communities from Lake Montjoie, Canada to study carbon cycling - M_140807_EF_MetaG | ecosystem: Environmental > Aquatic > Freshwater > Lake | place: Lake Montjoie... | reverse complement strand
GCCCGAGCCACGCTGGGTCATCAGCATGGGCTCGTGTGCCAATGGCGGCGGCTACTACCATTACTCCTATTCGGTGGTCCGCGGTTGCGACCGGATCGTCCCAGTTGATATTTACGTGCCGGGTTGCCCACCGACCGCTGAAGCCCTGATTTACGGCATTCTGCAATTGCAGAACAAGATTCGCCGAACCAATACGATTGCCCGTTAAGCGCCGACGCCATGACGACCCCCAACGAAACCCTGAAGGCGGCTCTGCAAGAAGCGCTAGGCGATCAGATCGTCTCGCTCGTAGAAGCCTTCGGAGAAGTGACTCTGGAAGTCGCGCCCAAGCATTGGGAAGCCGCGGCCCAAGTCTGTCGCGATGCCAGCGGACTGCGCTTTGATACTGCGATCGACCTGTGCGGCGTGGACTACCAGGATTGGGGCGGTGCAGGGCACGAAGGCCCCCGGTTCGCAGTTGTCCTTCATCTCCTGTCGACACACCTCAATCAGCGTCTGCGCATGCGGTCCTATTGTGGTGACGATGAATATCCAACGATCACGTCGCTGACCGAAGTCTGGCCGTCGATGGGTTGGTACGAGCGCGAAGCCTTTGATTTTTTTGGAATCATGTTCGAAGGGCATACCGACCTGCGCCGCATCCTCACGGACTACGGCTTCGTCGGCCACCCCTTCCGCAAGGACTTCCCGGTCTCTGGCCATGTTGAAATGCGGTACGATCCCGAGCAAAAGCGGGTTATTTATCAACCGGTCACGATCGAGCCGCGCGAGAATGTGCCGCGCGTGATTCGCGAAGAGGGCTATGCCCGAGGGCGAGGCTGACGCGATGGCTGAGATCAAGAACTACACACTGAATTTCGGGCCTCAGCATCCGGCTGCGCACGGGGTGTTGCGGTTGGTGCTTGAGCTCGACGGCGAAGTCGTGCAGCGCGCCGATCCGCACATTGGATTGCTCCATCGCGCGACTGAAAAGCTGGCCGAGACCCGTACCTATTTGCAGGCACTGCCGTACATGGACCGTCTGGACTACGTGTCCATGATGTGTAACGAACACGCCTATGTGATGGCAATCGAAAAGCTGATGGATGTCGAGGTGCCGCTGCGCGCTCAGTACATCCGCGTGTTGTTTGATGAGATTACGCGTCTGCTCAATCATTTGCTGTGGCTAGGCGCGCACGCGCTTGACGTTGGTGCGATGACGATCTTCCTGTACGCCTTCCGCGAGCGTGAAGATCTGATGGACTGCTATGAAGCGGTGTCAGGAGCCCGGATGCACGCGGCTTACTACCGGCCGGGCGGGGTCTACCGTGACCTGCCTGATCACATGCCGCAGTACGCCGCCAGCAAGATTCGTAACGAAAAATCGATTCGTGAGCTTAACGAGAATCGTCAGGGATCCTTGCTCGATTTCATTGAGGATTTTTGTAACCGGTTCCCCAAAGCGGTTGATGAGTACGAGACGCTGCTGACCGACAACCGGATCTGGAAGCAGCGCCTGTGCGACGTCGGCATCGTGACACCGGACCAAGCGCGGGCATGGGGTTTTACCGGCCCGATGCTCCGTGGCTCGGGGATTGCCTGGGACCTTCGTAAGCATCAGCCCTATGAAGTCTATGACCTGGTGGATTTCGACATCCCGGTCGGCAAGAATGGCGATTCCTACGATCGTTATCTGGTTCGTATCGAAGAGATGCGCCAGAGCAACCGGATCATGCGTCAGTGCGTGGAGTGGTTACGCAATCATCCCGGCCCCGTGATGACGGATAACCATAAAGTCGCCCCGCCGCATCGGGTTGACATGAAGAGTTCGATGGAGGAGCTCATTCATCACTTCAAACTTTTTACCGAAGGTATGCATGTGCCTCCGGGCGAGTGCTATGCGGCCATCGAACATCCGAAGGGCGAGTTCGGGATCTATATGGTCAGTGATGGTGCCAACAAGCCTTACCGGCTCAAAATTCGTGCTCCTGGTTATGCCCATTTGCAGGGCCTCGACATGATGTCGCGTGGCCATATGATTGCAGACGTTGTCACGATCATCGGGACCCAGGACATTGTGTTTGGCGAAATTGATCGCTGATTGAACGTGCAAATTCCCGCAATGACCACTCCAACTCCAGCTCCTTCGACCGACAATGGTGCGCACACGTCGCGCCTTCTGTCCGAAGCCGCCTACGCCAAGATCGCCCGCGAAGTTGCCAAGTACCCGCCCGACCAAAAGCAGGCGGCCGTGATGGCCTCGCTGACGATCGCGCAACAAGAAAAGGGTTGGATGAGCCCCGAGGTTGTCGAAGACGTTGCCAAGACCCTGGGCATGCCGCCGATTGCGGTGCACGAGGTGGCGACCTTCTACACCATGTACAACACCAGTCCGGTCGGGCGCTTCAAGCTCACGGTCTGCACCAATCTGCCGTGTGCACTGCGCCATGGCGATCGCGCTGGTCAGTACCTTCAGCGTACGCTGGGTGTGGGCTATGGCGAGACCACGACCGATGGGGTGTTCAGCCTTCGTGAGGGCGAATGCATGGGTGCTTGTGCGGATGCCCCGGTGCTGTTGGTGAACGACACGCGCATGGAAAGTTTTTGCGACGAGGTCAAACTGGATGCGTTGCTCGAAGAGTTGCGCGCCAAGGCCCCCGGGGTGAACCCCGGCAACCGCGTCGACGTCGCATAACGGCGTCCGCTACAGGCTGCGAAAGGAATTTCCATGGGTGCAATTGAACCGATTCACGTCAACCATGCTGTCGAAACCTGTTTTCACGGGCGCCACATCGCGCCTCAGATCATGGCCGATCTGGATGGGCCGAATGCTTGGCGCCTTAAAGACTATGAGTCGCGTGGCGGCTATCAGGCCCTGCGCAAGATTCTGGGTAAAGACGGTGGCGAGGGTCTGACCCCTGAGCAGGTCATCTCAGAAGTCAAAGCGAGCGTTCTGCGGGGGCGCGGCGGAGCGGGTTTTCCGACCGGCCTAAAGTGGAGTTTCATGCCCCGCGCTTTTCCGGGTGCCAAGTATCTGGTCTGTAACTCGGACGAGGGCGAGCCAGGCACATTTAAAGACCGGGACATCCTGCGTTACAACCCCCATATCGTTATCGAGGGGATGGCGATCGCGGCGTATGCGATGGGAATCCCGGTCGGTTATAACTACATTCATGGCGAGATTTTTTCGACCTACGAGCGGTTCGAAGAAGCGCTAGAAGAGGCGAGGGCGGCGGGCCTATTGGGCGATCACATTCTCGGCTCCGGTTTCAGTTTTCAGTTGCACGCCTTTCATGGGTATGGGGCGTACATCTGTGGCGAAGAGACCGCTCTCCTCGAATCCCTTGAGGGCAAGAAAGGACAACCGCGCTTCAAGCCGCCGTTCCCAGCGAGTTATGGTTTGTTTGGCAAGCCAACGACGATTAACAACACCGAGACGTTTGCGGCGGTCCCCTGGATCATCCGTAACGGCGGTGCGGCATTCCTGAACGTTGGCAAGCCCAACAACGGCGGCACTAAGCTCTTCTCAATCAGCGGTGACGTCGAGCGTCCGGGCAACTACGAGATTCCCCTGGGCACCCCGTTTGCCAAGCTGCTTGAACTCGCGGGTGGAATGCGCGATGGCCGTGCCCTCAAGGCTGTGATTCCTGGCGGATCATCAGCACCCGTGCTGCCGGCGAACATCATGATGGACATCACGATGGACTATGACGCCATCGCCAAGGCCGGATCCATGTTGGGTTCAGGCGCGGTGATCGTCATGGACGAGACCCGCTGCATGGTCCGGTCGTTGGCGCGCTTGTCACATTTCTACTACGAAGAATCTTGCGGCCAGTGCACCCCATGCCGGGAGGGCACAGGCTGGTTATCGCGGATGGTCCATCGGATCGAACACGGTCAGGGGCGTCCCGAAGATCTTGATCGCTTGGGTGGGGTGGCTGACAACATCATGGGTCGAACGATTTGCGCTCTGGGTGACGCCGCTGCAATGCCTGTGAAGGGCTTCCTCAAGCATTACCGTGATGAATTTGCGTATCACATCGAACACAAGCGCTGCCTGGTGGATCACTCATGATTGAACTCGAAATCGACGGCAAACCCGCCTCGGTCATCGAGGGCAGCATGGTCATGCATGCCGCCAATTCTCTGGGTTTGTACGTCCCCCATTTTTGTTACCACAAGAAGCTGAGCATCGCGGCCAATTGCCGGATGTGCCTGGTTGAGGTCGAGAAGGCGCCGAAGGCATTGCCGGCCTGCGCCACTCCAGTGACTCCGGGCATGAAGGTCTGGACTCGCTCCGAAAAAGCCATTGCCGCGCAGAAAGCGGTGATGGAGTTTCTGCTGATCAACCACCCGCTTGACTGCCCGATCTGCGATCAGGGTGGCGAATGCCAGCTTCAAGACTTGGCGGTCGGCTACGGTAGCAGCAGCAGTCGATATGACGAGGCCAAACGCGTCGTCTTTCACAAGCCGATGGGACCGCTCATTTCGGCTGAAGAAATGTCGCGTTGCATCCACTGCACGCGCTGCGTGCGGTTTGGTCAGGAAGTCGCGGGCGTGATGGAACTCGGCATGGCCGGTCGCGGACAGCACAGCGAGATCATGAGCTTTGTGGGACGTTCGGTTGAGTCCGAAGTGTCCGGCAACATGATTGACATTTGTCCCGTCGGCGCCCTCACCAGTAAGCCATTCCGCTATTCCGCACGAACCTGGGAACTGTCACGACGTCGTTCGGTGAGTCCCCATGATTCACTCGGCTCGACCCTGAATATTCAGGTCAAGCACGATCGGGTGATGCGCGTCGTTCCCTTCGAGCAAGAAGCCGTCAATGAGTGCTGGATCAGCGATCGTGATCGGTTCTCTTACGAAGGCCTGAATTCTCCTGACCGCCTAACCGTACCCATGGTCAAGGACGATCATGGCGTTTGGCACGAAGTCGAATGGAAAGCAGCACTTGAGACCGCAGCCAACCGCTTGCGTGACGTCGCCAAAGAGCCCGGTGGTCTCGGCGTGCTTGCAGCCGCCTCGTCAACCCTCGAAGAGCTTGCGCTGGCGGCTCGGTTGGGACGCGCACTCGGCACGGATAGCATCGACCATCGCGTGCGTCAGCATGATTTTTCGATCGACCCGGTTCGCGAGGGTGCGCCTTGGTTGGGCATGCCCGTCGCTGCGGTTGATGGCCTGCAACGATTATTCTTGATTGGTGGTCTGTTGCGTAACGATTCGCCGCTCTTGTCGGTGCGCGTGCGCAAAGCAGCAGGCCGTGGCGCACAGATCTCAATTCTGCAGGCGGTGGGCGAAGATCCGCTAATGCCGTTGCACGCGCAAGTGGTCTTGGCGCCCTCGCAATGGATCACGGTTCTTCATGACGTTGCACGCCTCGTTGCCGAGAAGCGGTCGGTGGCACTGCCGGAAGCGTTTTCGAAGCTGGTTGGATCGGTGCCCGAGCAGCTCGATATCACGACGCTAGCCGCACGCATCGCGGATTCCCTGACGGCAGAACTCGCCGAGTCTGCAACCTCGACCGTTCCCAAAGCGATCTGGTTGGGCCAGGGTGCGATGCGCCACGCGCAGGCCGGAGCGATTCATCAACTTGCGGCCTGGATTGCCCAGCAATGTGGCGCAAGCCTGGGCGTCGTCGGTGATTCGGCCAATAGCGTTGGCGCCTGGCTGGCGGGTTGCGTGCCATTGGCTGGCGGGTTGAATGCCCAAGCCATGCTCGAACACGCGCGTCGGGGCTATTTGTTGGTCAATCTCGAGCCTCAGCTGGATTCCTCCGATCCGTTCGCGTTTGACCACGCTCTTTCGCACGCCGAAACGGTTGTGGCCCTGAGTGCTTACCGCAGCGAATCGCTTCTCGCGCGCTCGCATGTGTTGCTGCCGGTCACGCCCTTTACCGAGACCTCCGGCACGTATGTTTCGTGCGAAGGTCGTGCGCAAAGTTTTAACGGGGTCGTCAAGCCGCAGGGTGATGCGCGCCCCGGCTGGAAAGTTCTGCGGGTTTTGGGTTCAATGTTTGGCGCGCCGGGTTTTGATGCGATCGATCGCTCTGAGCAGGTGCGTGATGATGTGCTGGGTGGCCAGGGTCTTGCGTCGACCCCTCGACACGAGGCCGAACCGCTGCGCGCGGGGCTCAATAACGGTTTGAAGGGTTCAGTTCACGGGTCTGCTCAAGCCACGGCTCACGCATCTGCCTACCCCACGGCCCACGCCTCTTCAGATACTGCTGCCCACGCTTCCCAGCTCGAGCGTATCGCAGAACTGCCGCTCTATTCGGTCGACGGCATTGTCCGGCGCTCGGATGCACTGCAGGCCACCCGCGCCGCTCGCACACCGCAGGCGCTTGTCTCGTCGGTCACGTTGGCCGCGCTGGGACTGGCCGCAGGTGACGAGGTCCTTGTGGCCCATCACCAACAATCCGCCCAGCCCCTCAGCGCGCTGCCCGAGGCCGGCGCGCGCCTGACGCTGGCGGTCGACGACCGTTTGCCATCGGGTTGTGTGCGTGTTGATGGCGGCCACCCTTCGACTGTGGCGGCAGGCGCCTGGTCCGGCGTTGTGACTGTCACGCGGGCCTGATTGAGGAGTCAAGCGTCATGCCCAACCTTTTAAGTACGATTCAGCAACAAGGTGTCGATGTGTTCGGCGGTGTCTGGCCGCTGGTATGGGCACTCGCTCGCATCGTTGCAATCGTACTGCCGCTCATGATCTGTCTGGCGTACCTGACCCTCTGGGAGCGCAAGTTCATCGGCTGGATTCAGGTTCGGATTGGCCCTAACCGCGTGGGCCCGATGGGCCTGTTTCAGCCCATTGCGGATGGCTTGAAGCTGATGTTCAAAGAGATCATCCTGCCGACGGCGGCTGACAAACGCCTGTATCTGCTGGGACCGATCATGACCATCATGCCGGCCCTGGCCGCCTGGGCCGTGATTCCGTTCGGGCCGGATATTGCTTTGGCGAATATCAATGCAGGCTTGTTGTACTTGATGGCGATTACGTCTCTCGAGGTCTACGGCGTCATCCTGGCGGGCTGGGCATCCAATTCCAAATATGCGTTTCTGGGGGCCATGCGGGCGTCGGCCCAGATGGTGTCTTACGAACTCGCGATTGGTTTTGCGATGGTTGTGGTCCTGATGACGAGTAACAGTCTCAACATCACCGACATCGTTGAAGTCCAGCAGCGCGGGCGTTTCGCCGACATGGGGCTGAATTTCCTGTCATGGAACTGGCTGCCCCTGTTACCAATTTTTGTCGTGTATTTCATCTCTGGTCTGGCCGAAACCAACCGTCACCCGTTCGACGTGGTCGAGGGTGAGAGCGAGATCGTTGCCGGCCACATGGTGGAGTACTCGGGCATGGCCTTCGCGGTCTTCTTCCTCGCCGAGTACGCCAACATCATTCTGGTGAGCGCGCTGGCCTCGATCATGTTTCTGGGTGGCTGGGATGCACCGATCTCTCTGCCGTTTGATTTGCCCTTCGCGCCATGGTTTGTGAACTGGTTCTGGCTGTTCGCCAAGACCTTCGTCATGTGCACCATGTTTCTGTGGGTGCGCGCCACCTTCCCCCGATTCCGTTTCGACCAGATCATGCGTCTGGGCTGGAAGATTTTCATTCCCGTGACGCTCGTCTGGATCGTCGTGGTTGGTTTGTGGCGCATCTCTCCGTTCGATATCTGGGGGTAACCCGAAATGCAGGCATTCAAGGACTTCGTGTCCAGCTTCATGCTGACGGAACTGCTCAAGGGCATGCGCCTGACCGGGCGCAATCTGTTTGCGCGCAAGATCACAGTTCAGTTTCCAGAAGAGAAAACGCCGTATTCACCGCGCTTTCGCGGCTTGCATGCCTTGCGTCGTTATCCCAACGGCGAAGAGCGCTGCATCGCCTGCAAGCTCTGCGAGGCGGTGTGTCCCGCAATGGCGATCACGATTCAGAGCGAAGTGCGCGATGACGGCACACGCCGCACCACGCGTTACGACATCGATCTGACCAAGTGCATCTTCTGCGGCTTTTGCGAAGAGAGCTGCCCGGTCGATTCGATCGTCGAGACCCATGTGCTCGAATACCACGGCGAGCGTCGCGGTGATCTCCTTTTCACCAAAGAGATGCTGCTCGCCGTCGGCGACCGTTACGAGCCCGAAATCGCCAAACGTCGCGAAGCCGACGCCAGCTACCGTTAATTGCACCCATGGAATTCAAAACCGCCCTGTTTTACGTCTTTTCGGCGGTGTTGATCACGGCGGCCCTGCGCGTGGTGACCGCGCGCAACCCAGTCCATGCCGCGCTCTATCTCGTGCTGGCGTTTTTCAACGCTTCCGGGATCTGGATGTTGCTCAAAGCCGAGTTCCTCGCGATCACGCTCGTGCTGGTCTATGTCGGCGCGGTCATGGTGTTATTTCTATTTGTCGTGATGATGCTCGATATTGATCTGGACCGACTGCGCGAAGGGTTCTGGAAAAATCTCCCGGTCGCCGCGTTTGTGGGTATCGCCGTGGTGCTCGAGCTCTCCGCCATCATCTGGGCCCGTTTTTCAGGCGTTCGCCAGGATGATGCTCCCGCGATGGCGGCTGGGACCGACAACACGCGAGTCCTGGGCAAACTGATTTACACCGACTACGTCTATCCCTTTGAACTGGCGGCCGTCTTGTTGCTCGTGGCGATCGTCGCAGCCATCGCCCTGACCTTGCGTCGCCGCAAGGACACGCGGGTCAATGACGCCAGCAAGGCGCAGCTGGTCCGTCGCGCTGACCGTGTCCGTCTGGTCTCGGTACCCTCAGGCAGCATCCGCGGTCAGACAACGACCGATGGAGGAGCCACGCCATGAACCTGGCCGCTACCGGTCTGTCCCTCGGTCATTACCTGATTCTTGGGGCAATTCTGTTTGCCATTAGCGTTCTGGGAATCTTCCTGAACCGGCGCAATGTCATCGTGGTTTTGATGGCGATCGAGCTGATGCTGCTCGCAGTCAACATGAATTTCATCGCCTTCAGTCATTTTCTGGGGGATGCGGCAGGGCAGGTCTTTGTGTTTTTCATCTTGACCGTGGCGGCGGCTGAATCCGCCATCGGCCTCGCGATCCTCGTCGTACTGTTTCGCGGTCTTGACACGATCAACGTCGAAGACCTCGACACCCTCAAGGGCTGACGCGCGTCAAGGCCGCAAGGAAACACAGTCCATGAAGTTGACCTACCTCATCGTGCCCTTTGCTCCCCTGCTGGGCGCAATTTTGTGCGGCTTCTTTGGCCACCAGATTGGCCGTGCCAACGCGCATCGCATCGCTATTCTGGGCGTGCTGGTGTCTTTCGTTGCCGCCGTATCCATCCTCCTGGAGACGCTTGCTGGTGAGCGTTTCAATGGCATGTTGTATGAGTGGGCGACGGTTGCCGGTATTCGATTTCAGGTCGGTTTCCTGATTGATACGTTGACCGCGACCATGATGTGCGTCGTGACCTTTGTGTCGCTGATGGTCCACATCTACACCATTGGCTACATGGAAGAAGACGCCGGATACCAGCGCTTCTTCGCCTACATCAGCTTGTTTACCTTCGCGATGCTGATGCTCGTGATGGCGAATAATTTTGTGCAACTCTTCTTCGGCTGGGAAGCAGTCGGATTGATCTCATATCTGCTGATTGGTTTCTGGTTCACCCGGCCCACCGCGATTTACGCCAACCTCAAGGCGTTCCTGGTCAACCGCGTCGGTGACTTTGGTTTTGCCCTCGGCATTGGTTTGGTACTCGCCAACTTCGGCAGTCTTGATTACGCAACCGTCTTTGAAGTGGCGCCCACCAAAGCCACCGCGATGCTTGATCTCGGCATCGTTCAGTGGCCGCTGTTGGCCGTCACCTGTATCTGCCTCTTTATCGGCGCGATGGGTAAGAGCGCGCAATTTCCGCTGCATGTCTGGCTGCCCGACTCGATGGAGGGCCCGACCCCGATCTCGGCCCTGATTCACGCTGCAACGATGGTGACCGCTGGCATCTTTATGGTCGCTCGCATGAGCCCGCTGTTTGAACTTAGCGACGTTGCCCTTTCGTTTGTCATCGTCATTGGATCGATCACTGCGCTCTTCATGGGGTTTCTCGGTATCGTTCAGAACGACATCAAGCGGGTCGTCGCGTATTCGACCCTCTCCCAGCTCGGTTACATGACCGTGGCACTTGGCGCATCGGCCTACTCTGCAGCCATTTTTCACCTGATGACGCACGCCTTTTTCAAGGCGCTGCTGTTCCTTGCCGCTGGCTCGGTCATTATCGGGATGCATCACGATCAGGACATGCGCAACATGGGCGGCTTGCGTAAGTACATGCCGATCACCTGGCTGACTTCGCTCATCGGATCCCTGGCGCTGATCGGGACCCCATTCCT
>Ga0114972_10004534_pt1 | contig 10343 bp, 4 predicted proteins | sample M_140807_EF_Meta_FD_87354 | JGI IMG/M metagenome (GOLD analysis project Ga0114972, IMG submission 87354) | Freshwater microbial communities from Lake Montjoie, Canada to study carbon cycling - M_140807_EF_MetaG | ecosystem: Environmental > Aquatic > Freshwater > Lake | place: Lake Montjoie... | reverse complement strand
CGGTCAGGCGGAGACCGCCGCTCAACGTGACGTCGTCTTCGTTCAGGCGACGAAACGTTGCGAGGGCGCGCCCGTCGAGCCGGCCGTCCATGCGCGTGACGAAAGCGGGCAAAAACGGCTGAACGGACCCCAGCGGAAAGGCCGATGCCTCGAGCTCGAGGCTTCCCGGGATCTCCGGGTCGAGCGAGGGTCTTCCGCCCAACCACAGAAGGCCACTTTGTCCTTGGACATGCAGCTCCCCACCACCGCGAATTCGCAACCTCGCGTCGGCGGTCACTTCGCTCGCCGCGGCGTTCTTCGTCGGTCCAAAGGCGAGCCGGGCTTCGTCAAAAGCGACGTCACCAAAGGCCAACCCGGCGCTCTCGAGTGCGAGGGAGAGTTGCGGGGTTTGACCATCGTCAAGGAAGTGTGCCGTGCCGGAAACGGCGCCCGAAACGCCCCGTTTCGCCAACGTTTCGAAGGCGCCGAGCGGCAGTTTGTCGAGGTGCGCGTTGGCGTCGAGTTGCAGCCGTTGCTTGGGCCCGAAGAGCTTGGGCTTGGGTCGACGCACCTCGGCATCGAAGGTCGCGACCGTCTGCGCTGGAAGTTCGGCGCGAGGGAGTTTGACCGTGCCGCTCAACCTGCCCGTATCGCCGCGGTAGGTCGCGAGCGTATCGACGTCGATCGTCGGTAGGCCGGCTTCGCCTGCGGCGCTCTTGCCCGTGAGCCCTCGGAGTGTTGCCCGGACTGCGGCTTCCGGCGCGAGCGGCGTTCCCCAGGCATGGGCCGAGATGCCGAGGGTGCCTCCCACCGCCGAGAGCGTGTCGCGAAAGGGGATGGGCAAGGCCTCACGTGCTCGTTCATCCAAGCTTGGAATTTCGAGGTTCGCTTGAAACGACGTGGTCGCGAGCTTCAGCGCGAGGGCGGCGGTCGTTGGCGGTGTCGAGAGCCAGTCCTTCGCAACGGTGGTCTCGATGCGCGCGGTGCCAAGGCGAGCGGCCGCGTTCTTGCGTGTCGCGTCGAGGAGCGTCGCCTCGAGGGTGAGCTTCCCCGTCGTCGGCTCGGCATGGGCCTCCAGCTTGGCGTCCAGTCGGTCGCTTCGGTATGCGACCACGCCTTCGTCGTTGGGCTTGGCTCCGAGGACCAGGCCCGAGGTCCCGACCTTCACGGCGGTGAGGGCGAATCGCTCGTCGGGCGTGCTTCGCTCGGCGACCGCGGCGATGGAGACGTCGCCACCGAGCGCCCCGACGGGCATTCCTTGAGGCGCGAGCAGCGACAGCATGGGGGCGATGCAGTCGAGGTCGACGGTCGCTGACTCGAGTTCGACGTGCCCGGTGCTCTGGGCCCACGTGGCCGGGGCGAGCAAGGCTCCATCGAGTGCGAGATCGCCGCCAAGTTCCGCAGCGAGCGGCCCCCCGGTGCAGTTCGCGATGGCATCGGGCGTACGCCAGCGAACGACGGCCCGTGGCGCGACCTCGCGACCTTCGAAGTCGATGCCGAGCTCGGCGTCGACGTCGTCGATGAAGAGTGCTCCCGCACGATGCACGTTGAGTTCCGCGTAGCCGACCCGCTGCGCGTGTTTGGTGCGTCGAACGTCGACATCGACGTCGACCGTGCCGCGCAGGGGCGCGGGGAGGGCGAGCAACTTCGAGACGGTCGCGAGCTCGATGCCGGAGCCTGTGAGCTGCCCGTCGAGTTCGCCATCGACGACGCGAAGATCGCCCTCCAGCGTGCCTCCGAACTCGCCGCCACCGAGCGCGATTCCATCGAGGCGAACTTCGTTGCGGCTACCCAACGCCAACGCGCCGACGCGTCCCTGGAGAACGGTGCCCGCGCGAGCGAGGCCGAGCGTGACATGCGCGAGCGAGCGGGTGGCTGCTTCGACGACGGCGTCCGCGCTCCAAGTGCGCTCTTCGCCGTCCTCCGCTTCGGCGTGCACCCGCGGCCGCTTCAACGAACCCGTCGCGCGCAGCGCAAACTTCGTGAGCGTGGTGCCGTTGAGTGCGAGGTCGTCGCCACGTGCGCTCGCCACGAGCGTGAGGGAGTCAGGTTCCGCCGTCCGGCCTCGCACGCGCGCCGCAAAGTCCCCGCGTCCCAAGCGCAGCTTCGCGGACGGTAGAGACAGCCCGCGCAAGGCGCCGCGGGTTGCCGCGTCGAGGCTCCCGTCGATGAGCGAGCCCGAGAGCCAAACTTCGCCTCGACCATTGACTTTGGTCAACGATGGTTCGAGCGTCTTCCAGCGCGGCAAGGCCCCAAGCATTGGCAGCACCGAATGCGCGGCAAAGGCGAGCGCGCGATTTGCCCCGATTCTGACGAGCGCTTCGGTTGGGCTGCCCACCTCGTCGATGCGGACTTGCACGTCGGCGACGCCCTCGGACGCGACGAAGGTGCCCGATACGGCCGGCAGCGAGAGCGTGGCTCCTCCCTCGGGTGAAAGCTCGGACTCGTCGAGGTGGAATGCGCCGCGCACCGCGTGCCGTGCCCCGTCGATCCGAACGCTGCCTTGCCCATCCATGCGGCTCTCGGCGAAACCCGGCGCAATCGCCGCGACGTCGAGGTCTTTGGCGAAAAACTCGAGCGCGACGCTCCGGCTGGCGGGCTCCACGTGCCCGCGAAGTTCGAGCGAGCCCGGGGGCGGGGAGGCCGACAGCCGCTGGCGTGCCGCGTAGGCAGGCAGCGCGATGCGAAGCTCGACCGCGAGAAGCGTAGTTTCGCCCGTCACTCGCGCGGTGAGCTCAATCGGCGCGGGAGGAGCCACGCCGGTCTCGCCGAGCCACGGTGCGAGGTCTGCCTTGCCGATCGAGGGTGCCGACAGTTCGACCGCCAGGTGCCCGTCACGTTGGCCGCCCCGCAGCTTCAGGCCGAGGCTGCCGATCGCGGCGTCGACGTCGCCGTGGAGTTCGACCGGCTCTGCCGATTGGCCGTCCTCGTTGCGGGGCAGCCGCGCGTCTCCGGAGACGGTGGCGTCGAGCGGGGCACCGAGCAAGCCGTCCTCGTGGAGGCCTGCGTTCTTCAGCGAGAGACGGACTCCTCGTGGCTCGAGCACGAACGCCGCACGAAGCGCTTTCACCTTTGCGGAGAGCACTCTGTCGTTGGCGAGCGCGCCGTGGACGGAGACGTTCTCGATGTCGACTTGCTCGAGGGTGAGCGAGAACCGCGGAGCCTTGGCCGCGACGTCCGGACCTGGCAGCGCCGCGCGCTCCGCAAAGGCACGAGCGATCCCTGGCGTGTTCGCGCTGTCGAGCGCAAGGTCGAGGTCCACTTCGTCCAACGCGATGCGGCGAACGACGAGCGATGGGGAATTCCCTAAGAGCTTGGTGAACCCCAGCCAGCCTGGCCCATCGACGACGATGCGGTTCGCGCGTAGGACTTCGCGGCCGTCCGGGTCCTCGATGCCCAAGCCCTCGAGCACGATCGCGCTCGGTCCAAGACGAGCGATGCGGTCGAGCCGAAGCTTGCCGGCGATGGTCTTGCCGATGACATCCGTCACGAGCGTTGCGACGAGCCGACGGGTGGCCGGGAGGTCCAAGTGAAGTGCGGCCCCGGTGACGATGGCGCACGCGAACACCGGCAGCAGAGCGCACGCCGCGAGCGCGCGCTTCCATGCGCTCGGCTTCGCGGATGCCCCGGGGGTGTGCACGAAGGCGAGCATAGTCCCGTGCGGGCCGGCGGAAAGCCCCGGATTCACGGATCACGCCGCGGAGCCTGTAGCTCGGTCGCGGGATCGTCTATGCTACGCCCCGCGCTATGAAGAGCTGTCCCGCCTGCGGCCTCTTGTACCCGGACGAGACCACGTTCTGCTTCCTCGACGGGCAGACGCTGCGAGCCAACGAGGACCCCCTCCTTGGCGCGACGTTGGATGGCCTGGTTCGCATCGAGGCGCCTCTCTCGCGCTCCGGTTGGAGCCGATGTTACTACGGTCGGTTTCGACTGGTCGCGCAGCCGTGTGTCGTCAAGCTCATCGACCTCGGTACGGCGACGGAGGGCTTCGCCGAGTTGCTCGCGAGCGCTCGTCGCTCGAGCCATCACAACGTGCTCCCCATCTTTGGCGCGCGCCTCGTCGGCACCGAGGCGGTCGTGGTACGGCCTGCGGTCGAAGCGCAGCCGCTCTCACTGCTCATCGAACGCGCGCGTCTCGATGCCTCGCAGGCAGCGGGCCTCACCTTGCAGCTCCTCGCTGGGCTCGCGCGAATCCACGATTTTGGAGCGGTTCACGGCAACGTGCGGCCGACGAACGCGCTCTATTGGCCGAACGGCCATCTTGACCTCATCGATGTGGCGTTCGGTCGGTCGGCAGTTCGAGAGCCCTGGGAGGACCAGCCTGATTCGCTCGCGGCGCAGCACTACTTCGCCCCCGAGTTGAACAACCACCATCGGACTTCGGTGGAAGCCGATCTGTTCGCAGTGGGCGCCATCGCCTTTGAGCTCTTCGCCGGTCGACGGGCGTTCGAAGGCAACACGGTACGGGCGCTCCGCGAACGTCTTGGCGATGAATCGAGCGATGGACTCCGGGCAGCGCTCGCCGCCGTGCCCGCCCCGCTCGCAACCTGGACGCTGGGCATGCTTTCCCGCGCGCCGCAGCAGCGCCCAGAGAACGGTCAGCATGCGCTCGAGACGTTGCAGGAGGCCTGCCGAGTTGCGGGCGTTCCGCCGATGGTCGATCCAGGCCGGCCGTCTCTCACGAGCACCAATGAGCTCGATCGAGGCCTCGCCCGTTGGGAGCGGTACGCTGCGATTTTTCGGAGGATGCTCGAAGTCGGCTATCCCGGGGGCGCGCCCGAGCAGGTGCAGGTTGCATTCACCGCGGTGGCCGAACGCGTGGAACGGCTCGCTTCTCTTTCCAAACGCGCCTCGTTCGAGCTTGGCAACCACGACGACGCGTTCGCTCGTGCGCTCACCGGACGAGAACGGCTCGCTTCCCAGATCCTGCAGACCACCGCGGGCGGAGAGGGAATTCGAAACCGTATTGCCGAGCTGAAGACGGAGGCCACGACGCTTGGGGAGCGCTCCGACGAGTACAAGCCGAACGTGCTCGCGCTTCACCAAGAGGTGATTCAGTGGGAGGGGCGCAGCGGGTTTACCGAGCCGTACCAAGAGCTCGCCGTTGCCTACCGCAACCTCGCCGACGTCGTCTCGACGTGGTGGGATGCGCGGCAGGCCCAGCTGGGTCGGGAGCGCGACATCGACGTTGAACGCGAGAAGCTCCGCGGCATCGAATCCGAGGTCGACGAGATCCGGCAAGCGCTACGAATCCACGAGTCCAACGTCGGGGGCGAGCTTGACGCGTCGGAGGCGGCGCTCGCAGCGCTTGGCATCGACGCTGACCGCATCGAGCACGAGCTGCTCGACCTTGCGTCTCGGTTTACGGCACCCCTGCGCAGCAAGCCTGAGTTGGGCGCGCTCTTCCGCGAGCTGTCGACTCCGGCGTGACTCAGCCCTCGGGCGCTTCGAGCCCGTCGGCCGTCGCGCTCGCATCCTGCGGCGAACCCGGCTCGTCCACCTCGAGCGGAGGCAGGTCGGCCTCGGATGCGCCCGGGCCGAGCAAATAAATTTCCGTCGTCGGTGGGTAGCTGTCGCGGGTCGTCTCGGTGACCGTGCGCCCATCGAGGAAGCTCACGGTGCGCACTTTCTCGAGAATCACGCCCTTGCGACCGGCTTGTTTTCGGACGACGCGACCCTCCGGAAAAAAACGGAGTTTGTCGACCTTCCGCTTGAACGGGCGTTCGCTCACGGTTGCCGTTGCGAGTTTGACGTCCGCCATTTTTCGCTCCCCAAGCAGCGCGATCGAGAGCGTTCCATCCCGCACCACACAACGCACGACGACTGGAAACTCGAACGGGTTCCGCAGGCGCAGGTCGACGTCCGGGTACACGACCGTGGCGTCGAGACCGATCGGGATGTAGCCGCTGGGCCGCGAGTGCGGACTGCGGGTGACGACATCAAGGCCACCGAAGAACGCCGCGGCGTGAAGCGTGCTCGCGACCTGGCACGTGCCACCGCCTACGCCGAGGCGCATCTCGCCTTTGTAGATCTCGCCGGCTCGCGAGAACCCGTTGTCGACGCTGCGCGGTCCGACGTGTTCGTTGAAGGACAACGCTGCGTGGGGCACCACGACGACACCGTCGATGCCGGCGGCGGCGCGCGCGACGTTCTGCGCGCGTCCCGCCTGGTCTCCAAGCACCGCGAAGCGGGTCTCGTAATGGCCGACCACCGCCGACTTGTCGATCGCCGGTAGCGTGTTGGCGGTGACCGCAGGGGACAATTCGCGCACGACGAGCGCGACGTCGATGGGTGTTGAATCGGCAGCCTGTGCGCCGGTTTCGATCGCGTCCAGCGTCGCGTGAATGTCGACGAGCGTGCCGGCTCTCTCGGGCACGGCACGTTCGGTTCGGAAGTCCCAGCGCGCGTCCGTCGCACGCTTGTCGAGGGTCTCCTTCACCTCGCTCAGGCGTTCGCTTAGCGGCTCCGCGGTGAGGCGCGTCACGAGCGCAACGTGGACCTCTCCGTCACGCGCCCGTCGCGCCTCTGCGGCTCGTCGCCAGCGTGAACCCACGTGGCCGAGCTCCGAGACGAGCGCCTCCAACGCTTCGCTCTCCACCGTGCCGCCTAGCTCCGCGATGGTCGCCGAGAGCAATGTTTTTCCATCGTGAACAATGTTCACCCGACGCGCGAGGCGCTTGCCCTTTGCCCGCTCGAGCAGCGACTTCGCGGTCTCCTCGCCATCGGCACGTTCGGCATCGAGGAGCAGCCCGGAGGGTGGCAGATGCGCTGGGGGCAACGTGCCTTCGATGCGGCGCATTCCGAGCGCCCCGGTGCCGACGAGCAGCGCGCTCGCGAGCAACCTCGCTCCCGTTTCGTAGGCCGTCATCGCGTCAAGAACGCCGCTCGCCCCGATGCCAATTCCGGCCCCCGCGGTTGGCGCAGGCTACCGGCCGATCGCGGAACGATAGAGCCAGCCTTGCCGGTTGCCCATCTTGACCTCGAACCAGTCCTTGCGACTTCCGAGGATTTTGACCCGCGTGCCCCGTACCAAGCGCGCGACGTTTTTCCCAGTGCGAGGCTCGTCTCGAAGCAGCGCGCTGTCCCACGCGATGGTGGCGACGTCGTCGCTGGTCGGCTCCGCGGCGGGTGCGTCTTCCTCGGATTTTGCGACCGGTGCTTCGGTGTGCGCCCGGAAGTGAAGGCCGAAGTCGACGAGGTACCGACCATGGTCGTGCGCGATTTTCCCGGCATCCAGGTCACGTACGTAGTCGGCCACGCAGGCGAGGATGCCGCTGACGGTCGTGCTCGGCAACTCCGCAACTTTGGCGGCTTTACCGTCGTCACCCTCGGTCGCGACGGCGGCGGCCTTTTTTCCTTTTTTGACGTGGATCGCCTTCTTTTCGAAGTCGATGTCGAAGGAAAGATTCAGGTCGCCGGTAAGCCCGAGCGCCGAGGGGCAGCCGGTGAGCTGACGGAGCTGGGGCACGAGGGTGCGGTCGAGCTTCAGGGTGCCGCAACGCGCGCCTTCGAGCTTTTCCTTGCCGTGCCAGCAGGTCGTGATGGTGCCGCCATCCACGGTGACGAGTTGTTTGGTCGCCGGGGCCGCAGGCTTTTCGTCGTCCGAAGAGGCGTCGTCCGAGGATGCGACCTTCGAAAGCGCGAGCCCCGTCGGTGCGGCAGCTGCAAGGGTCGCTGCCGCGCTCGCCGAGGCGGTCGACGCCGCGGTCGCGTCGTCGTCGGCGTCTTTCTTGATGCCGGGAACGTTCGGGCCGACGTGTTTGCCGAAGGCTATGGGCCACGCGACGCCGAGGGCGAGACCGACGACGGCGAACAGCGCCACCTTGCGATGGGCGCCTGGCCCTTCGTCTTTGGGTAGTTCGACCCGCGGTGCTTGCCCCTTCGCCACGGCGCAGGAGTTAGCACAATCGGACGATCGGGCCGAAATAACTCGGTGTCATGGCGCGTCGAGCACAGGTGCGAGCCGGGCGAGCGATACGACGAAGGTCGCGTCGAGTCCCGTCCTGCGGACGAAGGCGACCTTCGTGTCCTGCCACACCGAGGTTCTGCCCACCGTCAGCTCCACGACGCCGGCACCGTCGCGCTTCGTGATGGCGATGCGCGCGCGAGGCTCGTCGAAGCCCTCACTCGTGGCCGGCTTGCCGAGGGTCGAGACGCCCTCCGCCAGCAGCGCCTCGAGCGCCTTGCCGACCGCGCTCGCGCGGGTGTCGTTGGCCTTCGCGCCGCGCGCAAGCGTCCACGCGTCACCGCGTCTCCGTAGGTCGAGCTGCCGGTCTTTCACGGTGACGGTCACGTGATCGACGTCGTTCGGCTCCATCAAGAGCGCGGCCCGATCGAGAAGCCACTCGCGGCTCATCGCGGCGATGGGACGCGGCGCGACGAACACGGCCCCCGCGGCGTCGCGACGTGCGAAGTACCCGCCCTCGGTCTCTGCTCCGAGCGCGATCTCGATCGAGCGACGCTTCTCCTTCGGATCGTCCGGTGCCGTATTTCCGTTGGCGTCCGGTTCTGCGACCACGAGCCGCAGCGTGCACCACGGCTTCTCGAGGCCATGCCGAGGTTCGGGTTTCTCCGCATCCCAGCGGATCGCGGAGAGCGTTCGCAGTGCCTCGGTGAGCTCGTTCGCGGCGCTCATGTCTGCGCGGAGATCGGTGTCCTTCGGTTCGGTTCGTGTCCAGACGCCCTTTGAGTCGCGGCTCATCGCTTGCCGTTTGCCGTCGCAGTCGAGGGCGAGCGCGCGCACGTGTTTCTGCGGGAGGTCCTGCAGTTGGGTGGAACGAAGCGCGCTAGGTGCCGGCAGCAGCGCGGAAGCGACCTCCGCTGAGACTTTGAGGACCACGCCATCGAGCTTTCGCCGCACGAAAACGATCCCGTCCTGGCTGTCGCCCACCTCGAGTTCTTCGATGTGCTCGGGTGCATCGGGGCCCGCTGCCCGGTCAGGCAGCCCGACCACCCGTACCGTCGCGCGTGGGTCCGCGAGCCCTAGCTTCTTGAGGTCGCTCGCGTCGGCGGCGCTCTCCCGCACGCCCTCGGCACGCGCGAGTCGCTCGACGATCGCGTTGCCGACCGCGGCATCGATCTGGGAGTCGTCGGGTTTGCGCAGATGCCACCCCTCGCCGCGACGCGCGATGTCGACGACGGTTTCACCGCTTTGCCACTTGACCTCAGTCACGTCCGTTTCGGGGAGGCCGAGGACGAAATCGTCCACGAATCGGCTCGGTGGGACACGAACCGTCTCGGCGACGTGGGCATCGACGCAGGCCGCAAACACGTCGGGCTCGGTCCGGCGCACCAGCGTGCCGCCGTCGCATGGGCCTAGGAATTCGAGCACGGCTTTCGGCTTTTTGGGGTCGCGCGGAACGATCGTCAGCGACGCGATGGGTTTGGAAGCGCCGGAGTCATCGACGAAGTTCTGCGCCTCGAGGCGCGTGAGCGCCGTGGTCCATGCGTCCACCGTACGAAAGCCTGCGCGCTGCCTCCCGGTCTCGACAGAGTCCACGGTCAGGTCGACCGTCGCGCGCCCCCCTGAACCTGCGCGCTCGAGCTTCCATGCAGTGGCGCCCGCGAGTTCGTAGCGGGCGACGTCGCTCGAGACGTAAGGCGAGAGCTGTTTGCTGCGCAGGCTCCTTGGCTCGTCGTCGAGCGCCTTCACGAGTTCGCTCTTGAGGACGTAGGTCGCTTTGGGACGGGTACCGCCCTCGACCTCCGCGTAGCGCGCGCCCTTCGGGCTCGGGGCCTCGGCGCCAACGCGCAGCACGTAGTGCAGTTGGCCCATCGTCACCGTCACCACGAGATGCGGCGCGTCGAGCCCGAGCGTCTTCCGATCGAGGCCTTCGACGCGTCGCTCGAAACCCGCGTACTCGAGCGTGAGGAAGAAATCTTCGACCTCTTGTTCGTCCGCCGAGAGGTTCTTCTCCCCCTCTTTGAGGGTAAACGTGTGCTCTCCATTGGGGTCGGTCGCTTGGCTCACTTCGACGCGACCGCCAGGGCCTTCGACGACGAGGGAGGCGATGTCGTCGGGGCGCCACGCCTCGAAGAGCTGAAGCTTGCGACCTCCGGCTTCGTCGGTCGTGACGCGATCGCGGTCCCAGTACGCGAGTCCGCCGAGCACCGCCGCGGTCACGACGAGGCCGATCGTCACGCGATGCCGTTTGAGCGCACGGATCATGACGGTTCCTTGCCTTTTTTCGTCCCGGAGCCGTCGCGAGGTCGTCGACTCGCCACCTCGGACGCGTTGCGGCGAAAGCGAATCACGACACCGATGGCGAGGACGGCCAGTGGCAGCGCGACCACCACCTCGAGCAGCACGGTCTGCAGAACGTCTTCGGTGAGTCGAAGGCCGATCGGTGGCCGACCCCGCTTTT
>Ga0114972_10004533_pt1 | contig 10344 bp, 11 predicted proteins | sample M_140807_EF_Meta_FD_87354 | JGI IMG/M metagenome (GOLD analysis project Ga0114972, IMG submission 87354) | Freshwater microbial communities from Lake Montjoie, Canada to study carbon cycling - M_140807_EF_MetaG | ecosystem: Environmental > Aquatic > Freshwater > Lake | place: Lake Montjoie... | reverse complement strand
GTTCGATCGGCGTTTCTTTCTCAATCCCATGCCCCAGGTTGAAGATGAAAGGCCGCCCGCGCATGGCGCTCAGCAGGCTGCGGGCTTCGGTTTCCAGCGCTATGCCGCCAGTCATCAGCACCAGCGGATCCAGATTGCCCTGCAACGCCATGTCAGGCGCAACATTGGCCGCGGCCCAGCGCGGGTCCATCGATGTGTCCATGCCAATGCCTTGCATGCCGGTGCGGCTGGCATAATCGGCCAACATCGGCCCAGCCAAACGCGGGAAACCAATCACCGGGATATGCGGCGCGGCCTGGGCAAGCGCCCGGCGGATGGCGGCGGTGGGGTCGATCACCCAGCGGCGGAACTGGCTGGGAGAGAGCAGACCGGACCAGCTGTCAAAGAGCATCAGCGCCTCGGCACCCGCTTCCACCTGGGCCAGCAGGTAATCAACCGTGGCATCGGTCAGAATGCGGATGAGCCGTGCGAAGAATTGAGGATCGCCATAAGCCAGCCGGCGCACCTGGGCAAAATCGCTGCCGCCACGGCCTTCGACCATGTAGCAGGCGACGGTGAAGGGCGATCCGGCAAAGCCGATCAGCGTGGTTTTGGAATTGGCATCATCAAGGGCGGCGCGCACCCGGGAGACGGTTTCGAAGATCGGCGCTGCTGCCTGCCGCAACTCGCCCGGCCGCAGGGCGGCAAGCCCTGCCATATCGGAGATCGGCGTCAGGCGCGGCCCCTCGCCCTCCTCCATCCAAAGCTTCTGGCCCATCGCCCAGGGCACCATCAGGATGTCGCTGAACAGGATGGCACCATCCATGCCGTAGCGCCTGACCGGCTGCAGCGTGACCTCGGCGGCCAGCTCCGGATTGGTGACGAGGGCGAGGAAGCTGCCTGCTTCAGCCCGCGTTGCCTTGTATTCCGGCAAATGACGGCCGGCCTGGCGCATCATCCACACGGGGGGGGGCCAGACTGGCTGGCCGGAGAGGACGGTGAGAATGGGTTTCGCGATCATCACCCCTACTATGCGCAACAAAACAGGATTCAATAAAGGTATGGGCTGTAGTATTGCCTGTGGATAGCAAGGAACCCCGCTTACCCCCCCTGCCACCCCTTACTTTCCCCGTGGTGGGGGAATGATTCCGGCTTTGGTTCCGATGGCTTGGCGGTTTCATCCCCAGATTGCACCCATTGCGATGTTGGGCCGGGCGAAGTTGTTCCAGTGTGCGTTGCATCCCCGACTCCACCGCGCCGGGGACGAGATCGCGATTTCATCCCCATGACTCAGCTCCATCCCCGCAGACCGCCAAGATTGGTCCACCGGACCACTCACCTGCATCTGGCCTCCATCGGGGCGAGCGAGACGCTGAATGCCATGGCAAAGACGGCGCTCTCCGCTGTTGCGGAGCATCAGGCCGTGCATCACCGCTGAAACGCGGACGCCTCAATCGCCACGGGGCGCGGAAGGGCAGTCGGCACGAGCCCGTGCTCTTTATCCGGTGGGATACGAGTTATCCGGTGGGATACGAGCCGGCACATGGCCCCGCTGAAGGACTACAGCCCCTTCACCGAAAGCAAGGACGGTGAACCAACGGCACAGCAGCGTGACCCATGCGCATGCATCACCTTGTGGCAATGCGGGTTACCCGCCTGCGCCGCTGCGGGTGCCGCTAGTATTGGCCGGACCCCAAGGCAGCGCATCAGTGCCGACGCCATAGCTTTCGTGGATTTTGGTATCCGGCACTGTGGTGCGCGTCTCGGCCAGAATGGTTTGCGCCTGAATAGCGGTCAGGCCGATGAGGAAACTGCCAGCTTTTGGGCCGCGTTGCCTCGCATTCCGGCAAGTATCGGCAGGCCCGGCATATCCCCAAATGCGAGACCGCCAGACCGTCGGATCAGAGCGAAGCGTGAGCATGCATTTCACCAAGATCGCCGCCTCCACTACAGCTACAAAGGATTCAATAATGATAAGGGTTGTAGTAGGGGCTGTGGATAGCAAGGAACCCCGATCACTCCCTGCTTTGACCCTCTTCTCTCCCCGTGGCCCGAGAGCAATTATGCGCTTGATTCTCGTGGCTTGGCAGTTTCATCCCCAGCTTGCACCCAATGTGATGGTCGACCAGGCTAAGTTGTTCCATTGTGCATCGCATCCCCGACTCAACCGCGCCAGGGATATGACCGTGATTCCATCCCCATGACTCAGCTCCATCCCCGGACACCGCCAACAATGGTTCACCGCACCACCAACCTGCATCTGGTCTCCGACAGCACAGGCGAGACACTGAATTCCATGGCACGTGCGGCGCTCTCGCGCTTCGAGGGGCATCACGTTGTCCATCATCGCTGGTCGCTGGTGCGCTCGCGCCTCAATCTCGACCGGGTGCTGGAGGGCATTGAGCATGAGCCCGGCCCCGTACTCTTCACCCTGGTGGATAAGAGCCTGCGCATGGCGTTGGAGGAGACCTGTGGCCGCCTGGGTCTGCCTTGTCTTTCGGTGCTCGACCCGGTGGTGAACCTGTTGCAGCACGAGATTGGAACCCGCGCCGTCTCCAAGCGCGCCGCCCAGCATGTGATGGATGCGGATTATTTCCGCCGGATCGATGCCATGCATTATGTGCTGGCCCATGATGACGGCCAAGGCACCGCCGGCATCGCCAATGCCGATGTGGTGCTGGTGGGTGTTTCGCGTTCGAGCAAGACGCCAACCTGCTTTTACCTCGCCAATCGCGGTGTGAAGGCGGCCAATATCCCGCTGGTGCCCGGGGCAGAACTGCCGATTGAGTTGGAGAATCCGCCCTGCCCCGTGGTGGGTCTGACCATTGACGTGAACGCCCTGGTCGATATTCGCCGTCACCGGCTGAAGATCATTGGCGCCGGCGGCGTGCGGATGGATGAGACCGATTACGTGAATATCGAGGCGGTGAAGGCCGAAATTCTGACCGCCCGCCGGCTTTGCTCATCGCGTGGTTGGCCGGTGATCGACGTCACCCGCCGCAGCATCGAGGAAACCGCGGCCACCGTGCTGCAACAAGTCGAATTGTGGCACACCAAGCGCGGCAATCAGGCTGGCCAGCCGCCTGAGGACCCCGCTGCCGCCGTGCTGGGGCAACAGAATTGATCCAGGCCGCATCACCATCGCTGATCCTGGCCAGTGCCTCGGCCAGCCGGCGCGTGCTGCTGGATGCGGCAGGCTTGCGCTACCAGGCCATTCCCGCAGCGGTTGACGAGGCGGCACTGAAGGAGGCGGCACAGGCGGATGCTCTGCGGCCAGGCGATGCGGCGGTGATGCTGGCCGATGCCAAGGCCCGTCAGATTGCCCGCCGTGACCCCGATGCCCTGGTGATCGGCAGCGACCAATTGCTCGTGATGGGCGAGCGCTGGTTCGACAAACCGCGCGACATGGCCGAGGCGGCGGCGCATTTGCGCGCCTTCAGCGGCCAGAGCCACCAGCTGGTGAATGGAACCGTGGCTTGGCGTTTCGGCCAGCGGGTCTGGCAGAATGTCGCAGTGGCGACGCTGCATGTCCGCCCGCTATCTGATGAATTCATCGCCGCCTATTTAGCGTCCGAGGGTGAGGCGCTGCTGGCCACTGTCGGCGCTTATCGGCTGGAGGGGGCCGGGGTGCACCTGTTCGAGCGCATTGAAGGCGAGCACAGCACCATCCTGGGGCTGGCTATGCTGCCTTTGCTGGCATTTCTGCGCCAGCATGGGGTGTTGCGGGGCTGAAGGGCCAGGGCTGGCAACAGCGTGAAGCCTGTCCAACGGCCACGCAGCGGCAGGCTGGGTTATTCGCCCGCGCCGCTGCCACCCTCGCTACCGCCACCATTGCTGGTCGGATTCTTGGGCATGACCTGGACCGTGTAAGTGCCGAAGCCGATGTCATAGCTCTGGATGATTTCGGCGTCCGGCGTTGTGGTGCGGGTCTCTGCCGCCACGGTCTGGGCCTGCGCCGCGGTCAGGCCGCTCAGGAAGTTGCCGGGCACAATGGGCAGGGCCTTGACTGTCCTCATGGCAGCAAAAATGGCGCCGGCAGCGAGGGGGAGGATTTGGTAGTTCTTAGCTTTGCTCCTGGGTTCATGTCGCGGCCATGTGGCGCGCAAGCATATTATACCAATGAAAAATTTAATGAACGGTGATCGAATTGACTGATCTCACCCTATACAGCCATTGTAGCAACAGGAGCTTTCAGCCCTGCGCGCCCTCGACCGGCGGTGCGTCAGTACCACCCGCCACCACGCGGCTCACGGCCCAGCGCACCGCCTCGGCATCCGGCTCGGCATAGAGCACGATCTGCTGGCTGCGGCGTGTTTCAGCAGCGGCATAAACGCTTTCCTCCAGCCCGATGCGCGCGCCACGTGCCCTCAGGCGCCAGCCATGGCCGCTGGGCAGGCGCATCAGCACCGCACCATCATCCTCAACCAGGCTCGCGCTCACCCCGGGGTGGAGGTGGAAGCGCACCACCCAGCTCAGGGTCTCGGTGATGCCGCCGGGCAATTCCACCACATCCTCGCCACGCAAATCGTCACCGCCTTCAGCCAGATAGAGGGTGCGGCGATGGATGGCACCAAAAGGCTTGCGCCAGCCATCATGGGTGATTTCCAGCCAATGCGCGTGGTCCTGCTCCTGCCGTTCAGGGACGACACGTTCCGGCCGGCGGCCCAGGCCTTCCTCGCGCAGTTCGCTGCTATTGGTATCGGCCAGGGTCAGGGTGGAATGGGCGGCCGTGGCGCGCAGCGCGTCACGCCAAACTGGCTCAGCCGCCGGAGAGGCGCCGCAATTCACGATCAACCGGTCGCGTCCCACGCTCAGCTCGAAGGACATGGTGCTGGCATGGGCAAAACGGTCGCCCGCGCGCGGCAAGCCGGTGGTGAGGTCAGGCGCACGGCCGGGCGGTGGCGCGCCGCAATCCACGATCACCAGGGTGCGGCTGCCCTGCATGCGGTGGAAGCCGGTATCCTGCAGCAGCATCGGCGCCCGGCCGCGGGCCTGGCCATGATGCAGCACCAAGTCGACCAGCGTGGCGGGTTCATCCCGCGTGCCGTTGAACAGGGCCAGGCCACCATCCTGGTGGCGATAGAAACGCAGCGCCTGGCAGGCGCGCTCAATCACACCGCCAAGCTGGGCGGGGGTATTGGCGCTGGCGCCATGCAGCAGGTTGCGGATCTCGATGAGGTCCTGCAGCGCGGCCAAATGCTGCGCCGGGCTGCGCTCGACATGGCCGCCATCGGGGAAGAATTGCCGCTCGAGTTCCCCAGGCAGCAGGCGAAGGGCGCGGTTCAGCCAGCCCTCCTCCTCGAGGGCGACAGCCACCGCGATCCCTGCCTTGAGCACCACCAGCGCGCCGCGATGCGCGGCCTCGGCCGGCAGGCCTGCCACCACGGCACGGCCATCGAGCGCCAGGCGGGTCAGCAGCGCGCGGCGAAAGCCGTCATCGGCGGAGGCCGCCAGAAAATCCCAGTGGCCGAGCCAGGCGGAAATGCGGGCGCCCGCCACCTCCGGTGCCTGAGCCAGGTCCTGGCTCGCGCCATTGGCCAGCCAGTCATGCGCGAGGTCACGTGCCCGCACCCTGGCGGCATCGGTGCCCAGCGCCCGCAGGTCGCGCAGCCAGCCGAAGCCATGCGCATGCGCCCGCCATAGCAGCGGCCCGTCGCCGGGCGCCCATCCGATACCCAGTTGCTCCGGCGTGCCAGGTTCCAGCGCGCGCACCGTGCCCAGCACATCCAGTTCGCCCGCCACCAGCCGCGCCCCGCGCGCGGCCTCGCCGGGCCAGAGATCCTTGAAGGAGCGCGAGGGCGCATCGGGCACGCGCACCGGCTTGAGGCCGGAAATCCAGCGCCGGGCATTGCGGATCAGGTCTGGCATGGCGTTTTCCCTCACTGTTTCAGCGTGGCGATCGCGCTGGCGTAATCGGCGGCGCCGAAGACCGCGGTGCCGGCTACCAGCGTGTCGGCCCCGGCCGCGAGGCAGTGTGGCGCTGTGGTGGCAGTAACGCCACCATCGATTTCGAGCGCGATGTCGCGGCCCGTGGCATCAATCATCCGCCGCAGGGCGGCGATCTTGGGCAATTGGCTCGTGATGAAGCTTTGCCCGCCAAAGCCTGGATTGACCGCCATGACCATGATGAGGTCGACCAGATCAAGCACATTCTCGATACTGCTGATGGACGTCGCGGGATTGAGCACCACGCCGCATTTCTTGCCTAGGGCCCGAATGGTCTGCAGCGAACGATGCAAATGCGGCCCAGCTTCAGGATGGACCGAGATGATGTCGGCGCCGGCCTGGGCAAAGGCCTCCAGATAGGGATCAGCCGGGGTGATCATCAGATGCACATCAAAGGGCATTTTCGTATGCGGACGCAATGCTTTGATCAGGCCGGGGCCAAAGGAGATATTGGGTACGAAATGCCCATCCATAATATCCAGATGCAGCCAATCCGCGCCGGCAGCCTCAACCGCGCGCACTTCCTCGGCCAGACGGGAGAAGTCAGCGGCGAGAAGGCTGGGGGAAATGCGGGGCGGGACGTGCATCCTTATGTTTAGCCCTGGCTTTCCGTGGCCGGCAACCAGGCAAAGGTTAGTTCATGCTTGTTATGCGCGGCGTGGAATATGACGCCGCCAGGGATGGCAGCGAATTTCTCGGCTGTGTGATGATCTGTCTCCCCCTGGAACTTCAATGTGCAGAGAATGGCTCCTGGCCGCGCCGCCGCCATCCAACGTTCGACGAGCCCCAGAAGTCGGGCGGGGTAGCAAATAATGTCGGAGAAGAGCCAATCCACCTTCTCCGGCGCCAGGCCAAAGGCGCTCTCGCCGCGCCAGGTGACGCCGGGCATGGCGGCGATGGCGGGGTCGAGCGGGGCTTTATCCACGGCGGTGACGCTGGTGCCGAGCTTGGCCAGCACCCAGGTCCACCCACCCGGCGAGGCGCCGAGGTCGAGGCAGGTTTCGCCTGGGGCGGGGAAGCGGCCGAGGCGGGTCAGCCCTTCCCATAATTTCAGATAGGCGCGCGATGGCGGGCCCTCACGATCCTCGATGAAGTGCGGCTCGCCATTGACGAAGGGGCTAGTTTTGCTGGGCGAGGCAAGCAGGGTGCCGGCATCGAGCATGGTCCAGCCGCCCAGATGCCCGGTGGGCGCCGGTTCGGGGAAGGTGAGGGGGCGGGCTTTCACCGGCGGCAGCCGGGCCTCGATGAGCGCGGCGCGGCGGTGATGTTCGGTGGGCAACAGGGCCCAGTTGCGCTGGATGGCGCGCAGCGCATCGGCGGCGGCCTTCACCGAGGGGGCGGGCAACAGCACAGGCGCTGTCCAGCATTCCAGCGCCCAGGCGGCGTGACAGGGCAAATATTCCGAGAGGGCGAGCCGACCATGCCATATAAAACTGATGCCCCGGCGGCGGAGTTCTTCGGCCAGATCGGCCTCAAAACCCGGGGCGGCGAGCCATGCTGCGCGGGGTGTCATGGCCGGGCCCCGGCAAGCTTGGGGACAATTCTGCGGAATCCGCAGATGTTCAGGAACCAAAACGTTGCAAAACAAAGGCGGTGCTGTGGATAAATCTGTGGAAAGCGTGGGTGGATTGGCGTTCCATGGCCCTTGCCCGGCCAAATGGCGTGTTGGGTGGCGAACCATTTGATTCGCAATGATTCGTTTTGTTGGATAACGACAAATACAAGATATCGGACAAATTCACCGCCGCGCCGCCCGCGATGCTGTTTCGACCGATGGCGGTGGGGGGGGGATGCCAAGGCAGGTCTCCGATTGTTGGACGCTAACATAGGGCAAATCGCTGGCGTTGGAAAGGAAAATAATCCGAGGACAAATGCCTCTAACGGCCGCGCAGCGCCACCACGCCCAGCCATAGCCAGCCGCCCATCATGGCGAAACCGCCAATCGGCGCCACGGCCCCCAGGGAGATGTCGGCAAAAACCCGCAGCAGCACCGCCAATGAGAATAGTAAGAGGCCCAAGCCGAGCAGCAGCCCGCCCCGCCAGGCACCCCAAAGGCCCACGGCAAGCAGCGCCGGGGCGTGAAAGCCCAGCAGCATGGTGACCGAGGCCAGCATCCGCCCCTCGGCCTCGCCCAGGCCGAGATGCGCACCGGCTGCGGCGAGAAGCACCGCCAAGAACCCGGCGAAGCAGCCCGCGGCCTTCAGCCCATGGCTCAACGCCGCACCTCGGAGCGGTCAAAGCGGAAATCGTAATTGCAGAATTCGCAGGTCATGGTGATGGCGCCATCCTGGGCCATTTCGTCCAGATCCTCATCGGAAAAACCGCCCAGCACGCCGGAGAGCTTGGCGCGCGAGCAGCGGCAGCCATAGGAGAGCGCCCTTGCCTGATCGAGCACCAGCCCCTCGGCATGGAACATCAGATGCAGGAGGCGGGTGGAGGGCAGGTTGTCATCCAGCAGCTCGCTATCCTTGAGGGTGGAGGCGAGCAGGGTGGCGGTTTTCCAGGCCTCGTCCTGCTCCTCACGGGTGGTGTCGCCCAGGCCGCCCTCGCCGGCCACGCGCTCCAGGATGAAGGCGCTGGCGCGCCAACCATGTTCGGTGCGGGCACAGGCGAGACGGACAAAAGCCTGCAATTGCTCGGAGGTGCGGAAATAGCTTTGCGTCATATCGGCCAGATGGATGCCATCCATGGCGACGATGCCCTGGTAGCGCTCCATATCCGGGCCCTGGTCGCAGGTGAAGGCGAGGTAGCCCTTGCCCAGCAGGCCGGCGGCGGGTGGGTCGTGATCCACCTCCATCAGCTTGGCCAGTTCGGCATGTTCGACCCGGGCCTGGCCGCGCAACTGGCCGTCATCGGTGCAATCGGCCAGCAGCATGGGCATCACGCTGTCGCCCTTGGCCTGGAGGGAGAAGCTGCCCTTGTATTTCAGCGCGGCGGCGAGGCCGGCGGTGAGCGCCAGCGCCTCGCCGACCACGCGGCCGACGGGGGGGGAATAATTGTGCCGGCTGAGCAGCGCATCGGCGAGCGCGCCCAGGCGCACCAGGCGGCCGCGCACCGGCCGGCCTTCGAGGTGGAAGGGCTGCATGGCCGTGGCCACGACCAGCTGGGGCACGGGCGGACGGTCAGTGTTGAGGAAATCTGGCATGGGGTGGTTGCGCGCATGAGTGTTCTGGGCCGTCAAGGGGGCATGTGTGGCTTCCAAGCCCTCTTCGACCCCATTACAAGTCACGCATGTACAATCCACCCGCCTTCCGTGAGGACGACCCCGAGATTTTGGCCGCCATCATGGCCGCCTCGCGCCTTAGCCTTCTCGTCTCCAACGGCGCCGATGGCATGCCGGTGATCACCCATCTGCCGTTGCAGTATCGCGGCGGTGTGGTGATCGGCCATCTCGCCCGTGCCAACCCACATTGGCATGGGCTGGAGCGCGGGGTGGCGGTGTTCCAGGGGGTGGAGGCGTATGTCTCCCCCAGCAGCTATCCGTCGAAGGCTGAGCACCACCGCGTGGTGCCGACGTGGAATTACGAGGCGGTGCACGCCCATGGGCCGATCGAGGTGGTGCAGGACGCGGCCCGGCTGCGCGAGATCGTGGCCGGCCTGACGGACGCGCATGAGGCGAAGCGAAAAAACCCCTGGAGCGTGGATGACGCGCCGGCGGATTTCGTCGCCGGCCAGCTCAAGGGCATTGTCGGCGTGGTGCTGCGGGTGGAGCGGCTGATCGGCAAGCGCAAGCTGAGCCAGAACCGCAATGAAGCCGATGCCGCGGGGACCGCCGCCGGGCTGGCCGCCAGCCCCGATGCGCGGGATCAGGCAGTGGCGGCGGCGATGCGTCTGGCGCGGCGCTGAGGGGTTTGTGAGGGCGAAGCCGGTGAGCGCGCTTGCGCCGCGGCGCTGCATCGCTACAACCCCCCCCCTCACACTGCGCACTGAACCCCATGCCCCGCCAATTCCGTAAAAAGCCCAAGGGCCGGCCCATTGATGGCTGGCTGATCGTCGACAAGCCCTCGGGCATCGGCTCCACCGATGTGGTGAACAAGGTCAAACGCGCCTTTGATGCGCAGAAGGCGGGCCATGGCGGCACGCTGGACCCTCTTGCCACCGGGTTGCTGCCGGTGGCCTTTGGTGCCGCCACCAAGACCGTTCCCTATGTGATGGATGGCACCAAGACCTATCGCTTCACGCTGAAATTCGGCGAGGCGCGCGACAGTGACGATGCCGATGGCGCGGTGATTGCCACCACCGATGGGCGGCCGACGGATGATGAAATCCGCGCGGCGCTGCCGGCCTTCACTGGTGACATCATGCAGGTGCCGCCGATCTATTCCGCCATCAAGATCAATGGTGACCGGGCCTATGATCTGGCGCGCGATGGGCAGGAGGTGGTGCTGGAAGCCCGCCCGGCGCGGGTGGACAAGTTCG
>Ga0114972_10004532_pt1 | contig 10346 bp, 2 predicted proteins | sample M_140807_EF_Meta_FD_87354 | JGI IMG/M metagenome (GOLD analysis project Ga0114972, IMG submission 87354) | Freshwater microbial communities from Lake Montjoie, Canada to study carbon cycling - M_140807_EF_MetaG | ecosystem: Environmental > Aquatic > Freshwater > Lake | place: Lake Montjoie... | reverse complement strand
TTTTGGTACCTACTGATGGGGTTCGGTGTGGTCCTAGGCTGTTTCAATGGCCTGTTCAGTTTATTGGGACAAGCCCTTGCACCTTGCGGCTATAGTGGCGCATTCGCAGGGGCCGTGGGGGGCCTCATGCTGGGGACGGGGCTCTTTACCTCTCTCACTGTTGGGTATCTCCTTGCTGGTCGACGGCACGCACTCCTACCGGCGTTCCGCGCCCACTTTCTAGCTGCCGCTATCAGTGCACTTCTTTTTCTAGCCACCTTTCGACCCCACGGATCAGGCTACCTTCTGGCAGCAGCGGGGGTTCTTGGAGCCTTCGCAGTCCCCATGCTGCCCCTCGCCCTGGAGAGTGCAGCGGAAAGCTTTTACCCGGCAACAGAAGACGTAAGTTCTGGTCTTCTCACTATTGCGGGGAAGGCATTCGGCGTAGTGGCACTCTTCTGTCTTCAACCACTATTCTCACAGTCTTCCTGCGCTAGCGTGTTCTCACCCGCCGCAGGGTTCATTGGCGCATCGCTTGCTGTCGCTTCATCTTTCTTCGTGCTCTTCAAAACGCAGCTCAAGAGACTACAAGCTGAAGAGTCTATTCCACTCCAAATTTGACTTCTTGCGCCGGCGCCGTTATGGCATTTATTATTTTGTTGCAGAGGCTCGCAGCTTAGGGACGCTCCCTTGTGGATACGTAAGTTGTAGGAGTAAAATTTGTCTCTCGTTAGGGAGGTGCCACCCGTGGGGTCAAACCTTTTTAGACGGCCTGGCCTGGCTGGCCGGCCGGCCAGGCACTCAAGGGACAAAGGGATTTTTGCCACGCTGTCATGAGGCCTCGCTGTCCTAGCAGTAGCTTTCCAATACGGTGCCTGATCTACACGAAAAAATCATGCCTCCTTACCTTATTGTTTTTTCCCTTTCCTTACTTCTCCTTTTGTCCTTTGCAACCGCGCTCCGATTCCCAATTCACACTTGGGATCACGTTCCTGTTTTCGTGCATACCTCGCAACAAGCTACTTCTGTCTTCTCCCGGGCTGACACCGCTATTTTATCCCGTTATGCCGCCATCACGATAGAAAAATGGCAGGGTTGCGCCACACTTGTGACCCAACAAGAGGGCGTTTTGGCCGCTGCTAAGGGCTTGCGCACGGCTCAACCCAACTTAACAATCTATGCGTGGCTTGATACGATGCGCATCTACTCGAATAAAACATGGAACCCCCACATCCGCGACCTTTCAAATCAATCGTGCGTACGACCAGCGGGCACGCCTTTCCTCGAAACGCACCCTACGCCGTACGAACTCCACGCTGCCAATGGCGCTCTAGCCCTCGACCCCTACTTGTCTGCACACGTGTACGACCACACGCAGCCCATTGTCCGCCAATTTTGGCAAGAATACTGCACGAATCTGACGGACACTGGTCTCATCGACGGGTGCGGCGCAGACGCCAGTGGGCAGCCCGCCAGCTACATCCCTAATCTCTCGGCTGCAACGGCAGCGGCGTGGGAGGTGGGGCGTCAAAAGACAATGCTGTCCACAGTGTCCGCGCTGTCGTCAATCGGAGGCGTTTTGCTGGGAAAGGAGGGTTGGCAGCTCGGTACTGATACGAACGGCGTCTTGCAAGAACAGTGCACAGCTTCGAATGCGACCATTTTCACTCTCCAGAACGCAACGGCTGCTGCGCAGGCCAGCGGGCAGCGCTATGTTTACGAGTGTCATTGTGGTGGAACGATGAATGAACTCGCGGCTTTCCTCATCGGTGCTGGTCCGGATCATTTTTGGGGCTTTGGCCCTTGGCTCACTTGGAACGGAGGATACGAGGACGACTGGCTGCCTGAGTTTGACAAACCCCTTGGCGCTCCCTTGAGTGATGGCGTGTACAGCGTGGCGACCGGCAATTGGACGCGCTCGTTTTCAACTGGCACTAAAGTCACTTTTAATGCGCAACGGGGAGCGGGAGACATCATGTGGTCGTCAGCAGTGCCATCGAGGGTGTGGCCGAAGGCTGTTTAATAGTCCGACTCGGAGTTGATGATTTACGAAAAACGAACGTTTAAAAAAAAAATTGACATATTTGACATTTGAAACACGCCAAAATTCCGAGATGTTCCTCAAAAAAAGTTTAAGTTTGTTTCCCACGGGTCTGAAAAGATTGCGCGCTGCAAACGTGTGTAGACATGTTGTTTTGTATCCACGCTATCTTTCCACCCCATCTCTTCCCGAACGACCAAAGACATTTTGGGAGAATTGGGGCCCCAGAGCAATGATGGTAAAGGCAAAGGCACTGGGCCCTGCAGCTTTGGTGGTATATGTGAAGTTATGGATAGTTCCAATGGTCGCAGTTTATGTTCCGCTTAGCCTTGGAGTCTGGGTGTTTCCAGACCCCTTACTGTTTGTAGAGGAGTATCTTCCAGAATTTTTCGGTAAGTCTATTCGTGAAGGACTTTCTGTTGTAGGGATGACAACCGAGCCAGGAAAGCCACTTCCCCTTAAGTACAGCTCCGGGGTGTGGGCGTATATAGTTGCAGATGTTTTGGAGCCTCTCCGATTGTTGGGGACGCTCTTTTTGGCCCCGAGACTGAAAAAACTATTAGGTTGGTAATGGTAAAAACACTGTATATATATAAAAAAGGGGATGGGCGGGGCCAGGCCGGCCATGGCCTTACACTTGATCGAACACGCAGCAGCAACCTTCACGTGGGGAATGGGGGTTGAGTGTGCGTGTAAGGGGTGAGGAGGAAAAAAAGTAGACACGGGACTGAAAAGGGTGCGGTGCGCAAAGGCAAGGGTGGGAGAAAAACAACGTACCTGCCATAACCCAGCGAGCAGCGGGTGATTTTGTCTTAAGCTGCGCAGAGAAGACGTAGGTGGGGCCGCGCATCTGGGTCTTGTAAACGGGGCAAGAGAACACGCCCTTCATGTCCAACTTTTCAATTAGCACAGAGCGGACATTAATGACGGGCATCAGTGTCTCCATTTGACGTGGCTTAGACTTTTCCACGGTCCCAGTGGCTACATCATAAGTGGCACCCGTGATATAGAGACCGGTGATGTGGGCACCGTCCCTACTGGGCTCGATTTCATCCGCGTTCTTTTTGGTGACATCCGTTTGGATGGTTAGCCTGTCCAACTCCAAGCTCTCCCGCTGCGCCTTAGTCTGTCGGATGGCCGTAAGGTAGGACTGAGGGTTGACAAGGCCACCCAACCACAGGCAGCGTGGGATCTCCATGGCATTTGACATCCAGTCATTGAGCTGGGACACTCGTAGCATAAGGTTAGCCTTCCACATTCCCAGCATGCGCATGGAGGGCCAGGCGAGTTTAGTCCAGGAGGCGGGGACCTTGTCCAGGGAAAGTTCCTCCTCAAGCTTCTCCATGGCCTCACTCATGGTGAGACGGCCCTCAAAGCCCAGCTTGAGGGTGGCCAAGGAGACCCGCATTGCGGCAGTGAGCCTATTGAGTGCCTTCAACTCCAGAATGAGCACATTCTGGAAGGGCCCCACATCCTCAGGAGCCATGCCGGCCTGAAACTCATCCACTTCCCACTTGACCTCAGCCACGGAGTCCATAAGGTCCTGCAAGGCCAGGGAGGCTATCATTCTGGGAGTTTTCTCATCGCCTGAGCCGCTGCCGGCGTCGCGCGGCTGAAGCTCTAGAAGCTGCCTCATCAGCAAGTCGCTCGCCTCGCTGGCCGTTTGAATGGCTGCATTAGGGTGAAGGCCTAGGGCCACAGGGGTGTCTGCGGGGAACTGCGCGTCAATGTGCTCAAGGTAGCGGTCAAAAGTGGTTGGATTGCAGGACTTGAAGGAGGCCTTTTCGTCCTTATTGAAGGGGAAGAGCTCCGTCTCCTCCAGGAGCTCGTCCTTTAGGAAAAATTCGAGGTAATTGTTTACGAGGAGCCTGTCAAAGTCATTCACGACGTGACCACCGTACATGATCTCACCAAAGATGTACCTCAGATCCTCCCAAGGCACGCGCCCGCTTGAGTTCTCCATGTAGTTTTGCAGGCACACCACAGAGTCCCTCAAGTCGCCCAGTGCAAAGGGGTACATCATGTTATAGCCCTTGGAGCCAAACTTTTTCCTCTCAATTACTACGGCGTGGAAGAAGGAGAGCCCAAACACGATGGCTCGGAGCTTGGTGTCCAGCTCATTGATAAACTCGGGGGTGAAGATGCAGAAAGCACGTTTGAGGTTTGCCTTGAGGCCCTGGGGTGGCTCATTCGTGAGTTTGATGGATCGATTGAGCATGCCAATGGGCAGGTCATCAGAGGGGGCTGAGGTGAGAAAGATTCTGAAGCGCTCGTTGCTACCCTCCAGGGCATACGCGTCCAGCTTTTTCTCCACCTCAACCAGCCACTTGGGCATGAGGTGAACGTTGTTGAGGATCACCCAGTGCCCCTGGCGGTGCGCCATGTTCATTTTGTCCATGGCCACTACATCTTGACCCTGTCCCATGGACACATTGTGATAGAGACCCCTTTTTCGTAGCCCAGGCGCTTGGCCACTTTGTCCACATCCGCCACCACATCAGCACCAGGAGAGAGGATGAAGAAGAGAGGGGTGGTGGTTGACGCATCCTTGAGGGTCTCCTCAAGCACACCCAAAGAGTTGAGGGTGCCATCCAGCTCGGTAAACTTTGTGCCATTGGGAAGCGTGTTTGCCACGAAGGAGCGCAGGGCCACGGTGACTCGATCGGGGCGCAGGCAGCGCAAAACGAGGAGTTTTTTGAGGGGCGTCTTGTCCAGCCCACTCCAGTTCAAGGGAAGCTTTTCCGTTTCGGGGGACACGTGATTAAACCACTCCTTGAAACGCACGGGTGTCTCCAGAATATCAGAGGGGAGCTTACTGAACTCCCCACCTTCCATGTTCATGAGCGCGGAGAGGGCCTGCCACGCAGACTCTGGCATCCAGTCCTTGAGGGCATCCGGCACGGGCTCCCCAACAACCTTTGGCCCACGGAGGAGGAATTGGAAGGCAGAGCTAGACCACTCCTCCACGTCCTTGAGCTTGCCTCTAGCCATGAGTGTGAATGTAATCTGTGCCATGAGAATGAGTTTGTCAGCCTCAGCCAGGCCTCGAGCGACCCAGGTGTATATGACCAACCTCATGGTCTCCTTAAGGTTCTCCACTCGCTGCTTGAGCTCATCCGCCTTGAGTGTCTCTCGGATAGCCTTGTAAAAGTAGAGCACGAAGGAGTCCAGCGAGTACTGATACATGTGCGAAAGGGCATTCAGTTGAGTGATGATGAAATAAAGCATGGCACCCTCTTCTGCTACTGGGACGTACACTTGTCGGGCAAGGTTAATCTCCTGCTCGGTCTGCTTGCCCTTCACCACGGCGGCATTGATTTCAACGGAGGCGGCCTTGGTGGCTTCCAGGCCGTAGATGAGCTCCACGTCAGAGAGGATGTCTGCGGGAGCATTTGCTAGCTTGGAGAGGAGATTGTCCTCCAGCTCCAGCAGCTGCAGCTTGTAGCTGTTGAAAGCCTCTGACAACTCCTCCTTTCGCTTTTCAAGGTCCGCGCGCTCCTCCTGCACAACACGAGCCAGTAACTGATCCTGAAGACCACTCTCTGTGGCGATGAAATTTACGATGGTGCACTGGGCCTGGATTTCGGGGCGGTAATGAGGGTTGGACAGCTTTGTCTGCAAATAGAGTTTGAAGCGTGAGTCGTACTCAACCTCCTCTCCACCCATGCGAAGGTAGAGAGTGCGACCCTTTGAAAACACGGCTCGTGCGAGCACTGGATCGAGCGTGGCATCCAGGTCCTCATTCGCGTTTTCAATTATCACTGTGCTCCCCTGCTGGATGGCCTGAAGGAGAGACTTCACCCAGGTGGGCTGAGACAGCTGCAAGCTCACCAGCTTGTTGTCCGCCTCCCGTTTTTTCAACCACTTGATGCCCTGGAGCTGGGGGTCAATGATGAGGGGCCAGCGCTTGCAGGAGGTGATGATGGCCCCGTTCTCCAAGGAAATACGATCTGCGGGGAGACCCTCGGACATCATTTTGGCGTTCTTCCCCTCGTCCGTGAGCTGATCCAAGGGGTCAGAGTTTTCGCTCATGGGCACCCCCTTGGCTATTAGGTCAGCCGTCCAAGTTTCGCTCCACAACCTTTTCCTGTAAATGTTATTGAAGGCACCAATGTAGGAAACAAAGGCAGCACCCAAGAGGGTGTCCCCAATCAGCATGACCTCTGTTTTCTTCAACCTATCCACTTCGATTCCCCAACGCTCGTTTTCACTGGACAGGCCATTCACGAGGCGGTTAGCGAGGTCCAAACGGTCACTGCAGGCCTTAGCGAAGGCCTCCGCGTCCATTTTCTTCTTATTGGCCTCCTCGAATTGCTGCTGCAGAGCGGCTAAATTTTCATTTAGCACGGCTACCTTGGCGAGGGCCACGTTCTTAGCGTCCGTGGCCGTTTTTTCCGCGAGCTCGGCGGCCTCCAGGCGTATCATGAGCGGCTCTACTTTAACGTAGATGCGGTTGTAGTTAAAAATATTGACCACAAAGGCGCACAAGTTTGCAGCGGCGGAGGACTTTGACTTCATGTCCGTCTCTGTGAAGCCTTCGCTGTTGCACAGAGCCGTGAGCTGCACCACAAGCTTGTCGGACATGCGTTTGGCACCGTCATCCACGTACTTTTCCAGACGCTGCAGGAATCCACCCACATCCGCCATCATCTTTTTAGCATAGTCCCACTCTTGGTGCTTGGTAAACTCTCCGTCTAACATCATTGCACAGGCACCCGTAACGCGCTCGCAGCCCTTTGGTGGGGCCTTGAAACCCTTAAGCTCTCCCAGAGCATCCTTGCTGAGCCCCTTGACAGCGGCACTGGCCTTGTTCATGGCAGGCTGAGCCTCCTCCAGCTCACCTTTTGCCTGCTCTTTGATAACAGCAGCCGCATCAGCAGCCACCTTGGCTTCCGCGGCGACTTCATCAGCCTTAGCCTTTTCAATATTAGCCTCATCCGTCTGCTTGGTCATTTGGGCCACGAGTATATCCGTCTGGCGAACCTCCTCCTGTGCCTTCTCCATAGCCCGAGCCACATCGATCTTGAGCTCAGCTACGTCCTCCGCAGTTTGCTTGAGCTTAGCGAGACCATCGTCCAGGCGCTTGATATTTTTACCCACCACCTCCCGCTTGGAGGACAGGAGGTACTTATAAAAGGCGATGAGTTCAAGGAAGGATTTGGGGGTGACGTAGTTGTAGCGGCGCATTTTTTCACGGAAGTCCACGGAGCAAGTGGTCACACTCATGTGCACTTCCGCCATGTGGGCGGCCACGGAGGCCTTAATGGTTTCGTTGACAAGGTCCAGGTCCTCAATGAAGCGATTGGCCACTGACACAAGGGCGTCACGAGGCCAGGGATGGAACTTATCCACCACGGTGGAGTTGATGAGTCCGGGGAATCGGCGAGCACGAACACGGAAGGTGGCGCCCACAGGGGAGAAGCAGAGAACTATGTGGAAGAAGGCGCGGGTGCGTGAGAGGAAGTACTTAAGCATTTCATCTTGGCTATCCACATCCACGCCCAGGGCCTTGGCCTCGTTGCGAATGGCGTTAAACATGGCATCCATTTCATCGCGCTCAAAGAGGTCTGAGATCCAACCAGAGGAAAGAATGTCATTGATGCACACCAGGAAGCGTTCATCGACGATCTGAGAGTCCGTGAGGAGGAAGACAAGACCATTGCCCTTCACACCCGTTGTTTTGTACATCTCCTTGAGGGACTCCTTAAGATCACCGACCGTGAACCGCGAGGTCACGGCGAGCTGTTTCACCTCGTACCCGCAAATGTGGGCCGCGAGCTTGGAGAGGGACTGCTTTCCGCTGCCCCCCACACCCACTAGCAGGGCATGCCCATTGGGATTGCTTATGATGCGGGAGATGCGGCAAACGTGCTCCATGGCCTGCTCAAACAGAACGAGCTCCATGATGGAGTGAGATTGATTGTAGTCCTCCAGCTTTTCTACCAGGGTCTTTGAGAGGAGCTCCATACCCTTCTCTCCAGCCGGGAGCGGCAAGTAGGAGGTCTCTCCACCGGCGGCCGGCTGCGCAGCAAAGGACGTAAAAATGAGAGGGCCCTCAAACAGCGCCTCCTGCTCCATTTCTTTGAAATGAACCTTGCACACATTCTTCACCTTGGTCTCAAACTTAGCGGCATCCCCCTGATCAACCATGCGATCGCAAAAAACTCGATTTACCTCGTGGATCCACAGCCGTACCAGCTTAACGGGGAGGGGGTACATCTCTGCGCGCGCCAGGGTGAGCCCCTGGAAGACGTTGGCCAGCTCCCGCATGTTCCAGTTGTACATAAACCGCTCTGCGTCAGGGAGAAACTCGGTGATAATTATTCGGAGAAGTTTTATGGAGGCATCCACTATGCTCTGCGTCACAGCCTGCGTGTCAGGGGTGAAACCCAGGGTGGTGAAGTGCCCCTGAAGGATAGACTTGTAGATGAGAAAGAGGTCGGAGTCAGAAGGCATGAGACAGGAGAAAGTGGAGAAGTTTCGCTGTAGACGCTCCGTCACTGTGAAGGACCCTGCGGTGGGGTTCATGGAGGCCATAAACTGTAAATCAGCAATCTCCTTCCTGTAGCCCAAATCCATTCTATCATAGTAGGACTTGTGATCTATGATTTGACGGAGGAGGGAGAGGGAGTTCTGCGTACCGTACGTTTCGATGAAGGGAAGATTGAGGTCGTCAATGTACAGGATCAACTTTTTACCGTTGGGGGGCCCAAACACCTTGCCACTGCGCTTATCGATGTTCCCGTCAATGCGTGACTGAAGCGCCTTGGAGTCCATGTAGTAGTTCATGGTGATGGTGTTGGTGAGCAGGGACTCGGATGCAGCGGAGGCCAAGAAGGACTTGACCAGTGTGGTTTTTCCAGTGCCCGCCGTTCCAACGAACATCACTGGATAGCCACGGGACGTGAGGGCGTTCGCGAAAAATGTGAGCCGAGTGGAATCCACCGTGGGCACCACCAGAGAAGAAAAGGCTTGCTCTCCATCGCCTGTACCAATGGGCACCACTACGTAGTTGGACACCACGGTGGACCAGGGGCAGAAAGTCTCGCTCTCCGAGTCAAAAAAGAAGTCAAAACAAAGCGCCTCATCCTGTCCCTCGATCTTGGGTATTTCAACGGCCTTTGCGGATAGATTGACAAGGAAGTCATTGAACGCACGCCTGTGATTGCCCAGGGCACCCTCGCTGGGGTCCACCATCATACAGCCTCCAAAGGCCCACGCCACGGCCAGGAAAAAATGCTGCTCAAGGACCTCTAGTACGGGGCGCTTTGTGTCCTTGCTGATTTTTTCCAGGAAACCCTCCAGCAGGCGAATCAGCGTGGACACCTGAGAGATGAGCATAATGGGAATGGAGGTCTTCATGCGTTTGTACTCAAAGGAGGAAGCCAGCACGTCCACGTACTTGTCAAAGAGGGAGGGCAGGGCAGAGCGCACTGTCTCATCCATTTTCAAGGCGCTCATCCATGTGTCCACCATGGGGCGCCACCCAATGTCACTTTCATTGATGAAGAGGATTCCCGCCCGAGACACCGTGGCTGGCGTAGCATTGGCCAGGGAGTTGATCTCAAACACCATGCGCATGGCAGGGGAGAGGGGTATACGCTCATTGGACACGAGCGTGAGCATTTTGTTGTCGTCCATGACTGTGTTCATGGACTCGATCCACACGGCGTCAATGTCACCATCGAGCACCGCCCACTTGAAGGTTTGAGAGAGAGTGTAGCCTAACTCCTTGTTGTTCTTGCTCATGCCGCGCATAATGATGGACAAACACCCATCCTTCCACTCCTTGGCCAAGGTCATGTAACCGTACAGTTCATCACTGGTCACGGCCTTGGGGTCCACCACATTGTACACAGCCACGGCCTTGGTGGCGGGGAGCCCCAGATTGTGGCCGGCGCACAGGGTCTTCCAAACAGTGGTTTTTCCGCAGCCCCCAGGGCCCAGGAGCATCACGGAGTGTCGCACGTCCATGAGTTCTTGAAGCTGAACCACCTTGGCCACAAAAATGGGGTCCGCCTGAAGGGGAGGCTTGGCCTCCTTGCAGGCTTGTATGGCAGCCTCCTTGATTTTCACGGAGAGTTTGGTGGCCAGCCCAAAGTACTTGGGGAACAGGTCCTGGATGAGGCGCAGGAAAATGGGTAAATCTGAGAGGGGCATTTTGGGGGTGTTGAAGTCACGCAGCGCTCTCATCAAAATACCATCCTCTGCTATGTCACGTTCCGCACGCTTCAGGGAGCCCGCCACACGAAGCACGGACTTCACGGAGCGGAGACCCCAATCGTAGTGGGCCTGGGGGGAGAGAAGGGCGGAGGAGAGTTCGTAG
>Ga0114972_10004531_pt1 | contig 10346 bp, 4 predicted proteins | sample M_140807_EF_Meta_FD_87354 | JGI IMG/M metagenome (GOLD analysis project Ga0114972, IMG submission 87354) | Freshwater microbial communities from Lake Montjoie, Canada to study carbon cycling - M_140807_EF_MetaG | ecosystem: Environmental > Aquatic > Freshwater > Lake | place: Lake Montjoie... | reverse complement strand
GGTGGGGGGAGGTGGGGGGGGGTTTGAAGGCCCGATTTTTCGTTTTGGGGGTTCAGGGGGGGGGGGGGGGGGGGCACTCGCACCCTCCCCTTCCTCTGAATCAAACTCGCTGTTTACTGTTTGGTCATCCTCGAAGTCTTCACACGCTTCAATACCCTCCTCTCTCCCCCAAAAACTTTCGATTTCTGGAACTGGATTGTCGCCTAAAGCTCCAACAGAGAGAGACGGGAAGACAAGGTCGAGATAAGGCGATAACGTTTTGCCTCCCCACGCACCCCTCCAAACTCCTGACACTACTTCCAAAGCTTTAAGGAGTTTCTCGCCAGATTTTCGGGGGAGTGACAGCATATCAAGCTCATCCCCTCGTCTATAGCACACCCCTAAAGAAAGGTCCACAACAAAAACTCCATCTGGGAATGAAGGCAGAGTGCAAGGACCCAGGAGACCAACCAAGTAGGGGAGAGGTGATTCAAGAACCGGAAGGAGGGTTTGGGGTAGCACTGGAATATAAGTGTTACGCCAGCGGAATGGAAAGAGAAGGGATGTGAGCGCTTGGCAAACTGGGGTAAGAGCCGAGATCTCCGATGAAACAACAACGACCTGGTTTTCTAATATAAGCGCAGTGAAAGCCCTCAGAAGTTGTTTTGAAGGCAAGTACGAGAGAAGTAAAGAAAGACCCGCACTCAGACCTTTGATGGAAAGGCGTCGATTGGGAGCAGGGCGAGAAAAGGATAGTTCAACTGGGCCGATAGTTGCAGTAACCGTTATGCGTCCCGCTGGGGGAAGGTGTATCGATTGAAGAACGCTGCTAATTACAGTCTCCAAGGGAAGGGGAGAGCCTTCGCTGTTGTTGCTGCTGTTTGCAAGACGGAAAAGCAAAGATAGAATTTTTCTAGCCTGAAAAATGAGAAACCACCTTGAAAGAAGCACGAGCGAGGAAGGGCACCAACATTCATTGACGAGTTCGCCATATGTGAGTGAAAATCCGTACGTAATTTCACCACTGCTTTTCGTGAGCGCAAATGAATGAAACCTAGGTGGAAAGGGTGAGGCCGACTGTTGACAGCCGTTAGGGAATACAAAGAAAGCCAGAGATGGAGGAAAAGGGGTGTCATCTAAATCAACATTGGGCCAGCGAAAAACAACTGTTTTTTCGGGGTCGTCCTCGGAAACCCAGCATCTTAGTTGCGCGAAATATTCAAAGAGACGTGCATTCTCAGGAAGTACAGACACAGAGTCCAGCTTAGCTTAAATTAAGCCAATACCTAAACTAGTTTCTTGCGGCTCGCGGTTATGTAACTGAGTAAACTCTTTGGAAGCACTGCCTGGAAGAAGAGGCGAAGAGAATTCTTTCCCTTTGCTTTTCCCGGCTTTCCAGCGGCTTTCTCCTCTGTTCTCCGCCGGCTTTTTGTACGCTTTTTGTGCTAATACAGTACCTTTGGTCTTTTTATTCATAAAGAATAGGATGAGCGGATTATTGGAATCGTTGGACCGCGGTGAGTTCATTGATGAAGCAGTAGGATTTGTGGCGGCAGTGGCCCCAAAACTGAAAGCAGCGGTGCGTCTGAATATAAGTTTACCAATAAAGGCTGGCAGTGGTTTTATGCCACCTCTGACCCCTGTCGTCCCATTACCCGTCAATATTGACGAAGGGTGCGTTGGCACAAAGCAAAAGGCTCATCAGACCAAATCAAAACTTTTTGAAGAGTACGGCTTATCGGATTCAGACGCACTCGCAAACTCCCATACCCCTCACACCCTCGTGACTCTTGAGAAGACAGTTGGTGCCTACTTACCCGCCCCTTCTCTCCTCCTTAAGTCTTCTTCCGTGATTCTCCCTAAGGAATCATCATCAATCAAAAAAGCAAAAGTCACGGGACCCTCTCCTGCTGGTTTGACGGCGTTTGAACTATTCTGCGAGGACCATCGTGATAAGCGGGGTGGGATTCCTGCAATGAGTTACGCGCGTCTGAAGGAAATGTGGGGGAGCGTAGACTCGGAGATATTTGAAAACTATGACAGTCGTGTTGTTGAGCGGCAGCTTTCAGGGATTGGAATTCCCGCTGATATTTTTTCGGTTAAGTCCGTCCAAAAGGATGGCAGGGGAAAGCAGAAGCCCGCCCCCAAAATCGTGAGCGCAGTGTTTAGCTCAGCCTCACCTCCCCCCTCCAGTCTACTCCCCAGGTTTAACTCAAGTAAGTCTCGCGGAAAACGATCTACTATCGAGAGCGATGATGATGGGGAGGGGGGCGAGGAGGAGAATTGGGGCAGTGAGAATGACGTTTTGTTCACTGTGGATCCAAGGGCAAAGATGATTGAAAAGGTTTCGAAGAAAATAGCATCTGGAAATGGACCCATAGTAATGGAGGGTGGTGTTGTTTTTGAAGATGGTAGTGACAGCAACTGTATACCACGTGCATCTGCTCGACTTAACTGGGCGCCATACACCGTCACTCCTAGCTGCCCAGCGGGTATTATTTTGCCAGCACTGTATGCTTGGTGTGACGAGTTGGAGGGGGCAGAGTCTGGGCAACGGGCTTACGCGCAGAGCGCCTTAAAGGTCTTAGGTGACCTTCAAGTGTCGGGAAAACTGACAAATTTGGAACCATACCAAAGTTTGACAAAGACTGGAGTCTTGTGGGGGACTGTTGTATCCCTGATCCCGATGGCAGATCCAACCTCTGCCTCAGCCCCAACCTCCACTTCCACCTGCTCTTCTCTCCCCATTTCCTCCTCATGTGTCCCTGCAAAAGGATCCCCTTGGAGCATTCTTACATTGAAGTTTTCTCTGAGCACCACACTTGCGGGTGGATTCACAGAGGAAAGACGAAAAGGGAAGGTAGAGGAGGAAAACTTTGATGACGATGGAAAAAAGACGGGGGATATTCCCGCACCCAACGCTTTAATAACCGTTCCCTGGCTTCCACCTTCACATCCTTTGGTAAATGCACCTTGGGTAATATCCTCCGATGCGTACGATGCAGCTATGGCTAGCATGTATCGAGCAGGGTCCCAGGTAAGAGTCGTTTTTTCAGCGGCCTCTGGACCTACCCCTGCTTCCTCCTACACCAACCCCAAGGTAGCGACCGTAGCCGGGGAGGCATATGAGGGAAGGGTGTACTCCGTCATGTCCCGAAAGGTTGACAGGGCTTGCGGTTGGAGTAGATGCTTGTTTCGAGCCATGAAGTGTGTGTGGTATGAGCAACTCGCTATAGCTCCTCACTTCCCATGGGTATTAGAGGGGCTCCAATCAGACAATGAGATAAGCCCTTGGGAAGCGACCCCAACCAAGTTGGGCCTTATTGGGGGCTGCCAGGATGTTTTTTCAGGCCCTGCTCCCGCACTCTGCACGCCAATGGAGGTCGTAAACCACCTTCTGAAAACCGAGCCCGCCCCCTTTTTTTTAGTCCTTCCAAGTCATGAGGAAGCACCCACGTATGCAAGCGTCATAAAAAATCCCATAACGCTCCCCCAAATCCTAGCCCGTTGCATGTCAATAAGCTACTCCCCTAAGGACCTCTGGGCAGACCTCACCCTTCTCATCAAGAACGCCAAAACTTTCAACGACTACTTCCACGTGGTGTGGAGAATGGCGGACGCCCTCGAGTCGGAAGTTAGGCGTCTAAAGAAAATGTTCAAGGGAGTGAGTGGCGCAACTGTCGTAGAGAGGGCTGAGTTGGAGGGACTCCCCATCGTGGAGGCCGAGGATTCAAATGTCCCATCTTCTCCTATCCAGGGTCTTGGGCGCCTGGAAGAATCAGAGGATGTGAGTGAGGGGGGGGGCTCTGTGGCGGTGACAAACTTCGGCATATACCTCTCGCAAGACTTTACGCAGGGTACCTTTTCTCAGGATGCAACTGATTTCGATGACTGTGTTTCAATCCCAAAAGGATTCGCCGCATACAGCTGTGTGAAACGCTCTCTGGATTACGAGGGAGAGGCTGAGGGGGTCCTTGGGGAGGGGCTTTCCACAGGTCTACGTAACGACGGCTTGGAGGAGAGGGAAGGGAGTCTAGAGAATGATTGAGGAGGTAGAAGTAGACGTGAATTTGGTTGGGATTTGGATAATGGATTCGGTAAAAAAATCTTATGGTAGTTTCCGATGAGAATAACTAAAAATAAAAAAACGTAAAACTGCTCTCAGCCCCACTTGTCCTCTGAATACCTACCAACTTTGAATAAGTGTTTAAGGTACTCCTCAGCGGCTTTCCCCGCGTCGGGAAACTGCGAGGAAGGGGCATCGGTACTAGCGTCTCGAAGTGCTTCCTCAATTCCGAACCCCAAGCCGTAACGTTTTAAAACATCCAAGACAACTGCCTTCACGTCATTGGCCATCGCCGCTTTCCCACAAACATAAAAATGCGCGCCGCCTGATATCAAAAGAGAGGCTAAGGAAGCTCCGCATCCCAATGGTCCATCGTGATTTCCATCCCTCACCCCCTCCTCACCCCTAATGAGATCTTGTACGTAGACCTTTCCTCCATTTGAAACCGGGTTTCTAGACCAAGCAGTATGAACCGCAGTAAGAGTCCCGTCCGTCCTCCAACCCTCGATCTCTTCTCTGAAAAGCCAATCCTCCGCGGGGGAACGATTTCCATAAAATAGAATAGCGGGTCCCATCTTTTCCTGTTCTACACCATTTTCATCCTCAATACTTAAAAAAAGCCCCCTGCGCCACAGACCCTGATTTACAGCAACGGAAGATGATTTCAGAGCAGAGCGCTTGGCTGCCCTGTGTGCCAAAAAACTGATAAAGGGGGCCAAACCTGTGCCGTGTGCTACCATAATCATCGGGGTGTCTAGGGAGGGTGGAGGAAGAAACGTACGCGCCGGTCGAACAAAAAGCCTAACAGCAGGGGGGGCTTCGGAGGAGTTCCCACACATCCCTTCGCTCAGAGCTTCGAGCCAAGGGGTGGCAATACCCGGTCTTTGAATATCATGCCCCCCCGGGATTTGACAGTGAATTGTGTATCTTGTAATACTAAAAGCGATGCTAAGTTCACAAGGGGATGAAAGCGGAGAGGAGGTAAGGGAATAAAAGCGAGGGGCTAAAGGAGGAAGGATGGAGAGAAGTAATGGGAGGGTAGGGTTTGAGGAAGGAAAAAGTAGCAGCAAATCAAGCAGACTTGCGTACTGCCTTTCTACAAGCGCGGAGAACGCATCTTGAGAAGACTTCGACCTCCCGCACAAGAAGTAAAGGATATCTTTCTCCCGACTATCACTGCAGCTGTCACCCAGCATACGAAGAAGCGCCTTTTTTGGTGGGCTAGTAATATCCACGGCCCAAGAGAAAAGGTCCGTGAGGGTGGGGTTGGGAAAATTTGGAATCCAAGTGGGAAGGCAGGGAGCTCGTAAACTATCCGATTTAAGGAGGTCACTTCCCGGCTTAGGGCTGGGAATAATAAAAGCAACCTTATTATCCCCCTTAAGACCCAGCCTTTTTACGACGTTAGACACGAGATCTGAGTGATTAGGGGCGAAAATTCCAGCTACATCTCCAGGCCCCCAGTTTCCCTGAAAAGGAGTGCCTTTCACATCAAAGGTGAGAGAGAGAACCTTTCTTTCTACCGAAGCCGTGGTACAGAGTGAACGAGAATTCTTAATAGGAACCAAAATTACGGGGCCATTGGTTTGAGGAGCTCGTAAAGATGAGGGGGGGTTGCTGGGTGCATCACAAACACCAAGGACATTTTGGTTGTTGGATTCACCGACAAGGTACGAAACCTCGAAATGGGGATTTTGAGCAGGAGGGAAAAACTTTGCAGCAGACGATACAGAAAATGGAGGAATCAGGTTTTCAGAGGGTAATTGCTCTTCAGTACTGAATTTCAGCTCTGGGAAAAGTTGATGAAATGTAAGATAGCCTGGGTGAAGAGATAAGGAGGAACGGCTCAAAGGGAGAGGCTCGGAGGCAATTAGGTTCTGTTTAGTTTGTTCATTGGGTGCCACCCCCCTGTGTAAAGGGTTGGGGGGGTGGGGGACGTCAGCAGCAAGGGAATGCGCTACGTGAACCCCAACCCCATGGGCTGCAGCGACAGCAGCCTTTTCTAGCAAATCTGCCTGCGATTTACCAGGGACATCCTGATAGGGCGAAGAAACAACGCCCCTCCGTGAAGCACGTTCGACATTTAGACTTTTCATAGCTTGCATCATGGCCATAGGGCTCAGGGGCATAATGGTTTCAGGGTCATTCTTATTTTCGTGGGCTAAGTGAGACGGCGCAATAACGGAGGGCTCAGCAGTCGAAGCCGTGTATGAAGTTTTTATTAAAGGGAAGAGGGCCTCTAACCATGGGTCAATTGTGGAATCCAATCCAACCCCTTCATCTGCAAACGCAGCAGGAAGAAGTGGGGTTGCCCCCAATTCACCTAGGCGTTTCACCAGCTGTTTGCTGCAGTTACAAAACTTGTCGTAGTTTGTGTCCCCAAGACCTAGGGAAGCTACACGCAAATTTGACAGCATATCTTTTGCGTGAGTTCTTCTGCGAATAAAACGGAGAAATTCTTCTGCATTCATTGGAGCATCCCCGTCACCAGTTGTAGAGCATACTATCACGGACAAATCACTGCTCAGAAAGCCAGCACTCGCATAGTCATTAGCTGGCGACAGGGTCGAAGGTATTCCCAGGCGGGTGCATTCAGAATGAACATGCTCAGCCACACCCTTTGCACAACCAGTTTGAGAACCATATAGGATGCACACGGGCTTCAAGGGCATCGCGCGGACAGTGCCCACCAATTTTGTTTATTTCTCTTTTTTTTCTTTTTCTTTTTTTATTAACCCATCGGAAAAACGGTGATAGATGTATTCGCGAACACTTGCGAAAAGAGAATGCCCCGTCCTCATCACTTGGATCTAACAGAACCAGAGGTGAAGTCAATGTTGGAGTTTGGCTTGCCTTTTGATACAAACCCTAGGTCGCCCATTTTTACTCAATTATTGAACGCTCGTCTCTCCCAGCTACAGCCTACTACCCTGTTAGCCTTTTCACACTCGACCCTGAAATTTTTGGCGATGTGGAAAGGTCTAAATGTTCCAGAGAAGTTTTTGTTTGTTGATACCCCGACCCGACACTCTGAATTTGCATCCTGGCTATGGGACAGTCTCGAACAGCTCCAAGCCTCTGGAGTGTCTGACGCACCGCCCCCCCGTCGACACTCAGGCTCTGTTTCACTCACACGCTTAAAATTAAAAACTGAACTTGTCCAATCACCCACCACAACGAGGGTTATTTCTTCCCCCGTTAGCGGATCTTCTGCTGAGCCTCCTTGGCGACAACCCATAGCGGCTATACTTTCTGATTCTCAGTCAATGGCAGGTCCCTCCTCCGTGGTGTCAAGAGTCGCAGACAATTTGCTGCAGCCTCGCCCATCAACGCTTTCCCCTCGCTCAGAAGCTCTCAACGCTCTCCCCTTATCGCCGTTACAGCAACATTCCCCTTCTCCCAGTACTCTACACCATCAGCAGATGCAGCAACTCCTCCACCAGCAACACCACGCAAACCACGTCATTCACCCCATTACGTTTTTAACTGCGGAAAATAGTCTCATATCTACACCCCTTGCGTCAAATACCTCGTCAACTTCCCAGGGGGGGGTCTCCGTTGAGCTACCCCAAGAAACAGCTGGACCGGTGATCTCCGATAAATCGGCAAAGGAAATAGCTTTTCTCTCACAGGAGCTCTCACTTATGCGAGCGCAACGTGACATTGCGAGAGAAGAATGTGCCTCAACAACAAAGGCTCTCGTCGAGCTTCAACAGTCAACAAAAGAAGAGGTTTCAAGGCTTCGCGAGGCAGCGAAAGTTGGAATCGAGAGTGCGAGGGAACACTCAGCGGCGGACTTGAGGCTTGTCATGGAAACTCGGGCGGAAGAGTCCCTTAAGGCGAATTCTGTTTTGGAAGCACAGAAAAATTCTCTTCGTGCTGCACTGGAACAAAACTCTGCGCTCAGTGCGGAACTTTCGCTCACTCGAGATATGCTTTCAAATCAAGAGGCAGAGGCACTCCGAGCGCGAGCAGAGCGCTTGAATCTTCTTGGGGAGATTGGTAGAATGAAAGAGGCCGTTGCAGCTGAAGCGGATCGCTCGGGAAAGGCTGAATTGTCCCTGAGGAAAGAATTTTCGAAGAAGATTCGCGCGCTTGAGGAAGCTCACGAAAAGTCGCTGTTGGTTATTGAAGCGGGGATTGAAACGGAGAAGAAAAAGCTTGCGAGTGTGCAGCTTTCAATGGATAAACAAAAGGTGGAGTTTCAAAACTCTTTAGCATCTTCACAAAGCTCACACCTTGCTGAAATCAGAGAGTTGAAGGCTTCCTCTTCAGAGGCAAGCAGAGTTTATGAGCAGCAGTTGTCGCAGGCATTAAATGCTCCCTGGGATGAGATTCGAAGGGTTCAGGAATCTTTAGGTGATAGAATTCGCGAGGTTACAAAGGCAAGGGATGAGGCCAAAACAGCCAAAGAAGCCTTAGCGCAGCTGGAGGGGGAAAGAAAGGCACTGCTTACGAAACTCGATGCCGAAAAGCAAAACTTTAACACTCTAAGGTTACGTGCCGCAGCGGTGGAGAGGGATCTTATTTCAAAATCTTTGGGTAACGCAGATATGTTACAGCACTCTCTTGATGCCTTTTCATGTGAGTATTTTGTCTGTTTGTGTTTTCCAATCCCGTCGGTGTATTTTTTTTTACCTTACCAACCCATGACACCCCCCCCCACCCCCCCACACACACAGTGTATGCCCCGACCGCTTCCGACATGGTGGGGTTTCTTATGCCACAAAAAGACGGGAAAATACTTTCATGGGGCGCTGTTATCGAGGGTCCTTTGTCCGCATGGCGAGCAGCAAATCCAGGTGCCTTATTCGCAAACCTTGAGGGGCGCCGGGATATTGTAGACGCAGATCTCTCCCTTTTATTGGGAATTCGCGCACTCAACATTAGCGGCTGTTCTCAAGTTACAGATTCTGGGCTTTCTAAACTCTCGTCACTCTGGGTCCTAGATATGTCCGGTTGTACGCAAACCACTATCACAGACCAAGCCTTTTCTAGTCTATCTGGATTGCGAGAGCTAAATATGAGTTACTGCACCCAAAACTCTCTTACTGATGGCGCCTTTTCTAATCTGAAGAATTTAAAAGCCCTCGACCTGAGCTTTTGTGCTCTTGACGCTTTAGGTGACACGGGTCTCGCAAGGGTCGGTAGCTCGCTGCTTTGGCTACGCGCTGAGGGAATCTCCCTTCCAACCTTTACTGGCCAGTCCTTCAACTACCTTCCCTCCCTCCGTACCCTTTCCCTAACTTTACCTGAGAGTAGTCCCTTAGCCTTCTCGGACTGTCATTTTTCCCATCTCCACCGCGCTCCCCTCACCTCTCTCACTCTCTGGAATGTGCAATCTGCCGTCGGGGTTTCAGACAGGGCTTTTGCAGCGTTAGGGGGTCTCAAGGAATTGGAGCTTAGTTTCAGGCCGTTCCAAGGCGAGGGCCCCCCTCTCCGCTCACGTTTTACTCGTTTTTCCTTCGTTAGCCAAAAGGATAATTTAGAACGCCTCGCCCTTCACGGCGATGTCCCTGAAAGCATCCGAGAGGCCGCACGTGCCGCCAATCTAAAGATTTGTTCTTAAATACAAAAATCATGTTTTTCGTGACGTTTACCCCATTACTTTTTGCATGGGGACAAAGCCAGGAGGGCTTGGTGCCAAGCCCATTGAAACTGCCTTGATGTGATTAAGCTCTTGGAAAAGGAGGCAATAGTGGCAACCGCACGCAAAACAGAAGTAGGCCGTAGAACTATGGTTTGTGGGTGAATAAAAGCGCATGTTAGAGGTATGCTAAAAAAAGGTTAGCGTTTTTTTATTTTATGAAACGTACCAAGGGCCCTGTCCAAGCGGATCCACGATTCCATATTTATTGGTTAATGCGACCCTATCCATAGCCCAGCTGCATGCTTCAATCCAATTTTGATCGTGCTGAAGAGCATGGCTGAGGAGGGGGGCGATTAAACAACTGCAAATGTAGGATCTCCCAGCAGCTTCCGCAACATCCCCTGCCGCACAAAGATGACAAAAGGAAACATAACAACAAAGGGGAATGCCGCCAGGCTCTGCACACATATCGCATTCACCACTGTGCCAGTTAAACTGAGGGCCCATAGGCTGTTGAACAATAATAACAGTTTGGGGTGGAGGGTAGGCACCCTGAGGATACTGGTTGGGATACCCGGGCTGAGGATAGCCCGGCTGAGGATAACCTGGCTGTTGATAGGGTTGCTGCTGTGGATAGCTGGATACCGGATACGACATTTTATCACTTTTTGCCCACGACCCACGACTTTTCCACTTTCTTTTTTTTTTTTT
>Ga0114972_10004526_pt1 | contig 10350 bp, 9 predicted proteins | sample M_140807_EF_Meta_FD_87354 | JGI IMG/M metagenome (GOLD analysis project Ga0114972, IMG submission 87354) | Freshwater microbial communities from Lake Montjoie, Canada to study carbon cycling - M_140807_EF_MetaG | ecosystem: Environmental > Aquatic > Freshwater > Lake | place: Lake Montjoie... | reverse complement strand
TTTTAATCCAAGTGAGGGTGTGTGACGTTGCAGGGCCCACCTGCTCTGTCTGTTCAAGACTGTTGACCCACATTGAAATCCCCGACTCTACAGCACTCCCATCCAAAATCGCCATTCGTTTGAGAACTGGGGCTAGGAGGCGAGTGGCAGCATGCGAAGACGCAATGGACTCTTGCACTAGGGTGATGATATGCTGGGTATAGGCAGGGAAAAGGGAGGAAAATAGGTAGTGGGGAAAGCTGGAGAGGAGTGTAGGAAGTGCAGAGACCGTAGTTTCAGCGCTCTCAGACCCTCTCAAAACAGCCACAGTGGCAGATGTCAAAAGTGAACGAGATAGGTAGCCCACGTCCACCTTGCTAGAAATGCGAGACAGGGCATTGCAAAAATCAGGGTGGGAAATAAGTTGAAGGGCAGAGGGCTGGGGGAAGGGGAAAGTCGACAGCCATACTCCATCATCATCATCATCACCTCTGTGGCCTACAACACGCCCCCCTTCAATTTCTCCCGCCTCAACCTCCATCGCTCTACTACTACTACTACCACTACTGCTAGTTTTATCCTTGGAGATGCTGTCATAAGCCCGCGTTGAAAAGTCGCTCTCTAGCCCCCTCTGGAGAGCTCCACTGTTTCCAGCCTGATGCTGCGCTTGGCTGGAGAAAACACCCGCAAGCGTGCTCAACGCATCGTCCAAATTCAGACAGTCTAAAACATCTACGTCATCCCCTCCAACAGCAATTGAAGAGGCCAGGGCTGAGGATACCTTGGATATCACCCCAGCAGATACTGCACTTCCACATCTGTCAGAGGTACCCAGGAGTACTGAAATAATGACACAACCCGCCTTGCCCAAGTCTCTCCCCCGCCCCTTTCCCAGACAGGCCACAGCATAGGGTAAAAGAATGGAAAGAAGCCCCTCTCGGGAGGCTGTGGGAGATCGCATCACTACATTGGAGGCTACAAGTGCCAACCACACGGCAGATGGGTTTCGGGAAGGCGAAGAGGAGGAGGCCTCACTGAGCGTGCAAGTGCTCATAGCTGTCTGACAAACAAATCTAAGGACACCCTGGTCCTTAAGACACTGTCGTGATAAAATTTCCAGGGAGCAGGGGGCTCCGTTGCGCTGGTTAGGCTCCAGCCAGTGCCATAGGGGAGCAGAGGAGGACCCAGAGCCCAGAGTGGCGTGGGACGAACCAAGCTCCAGAAGCTGCACGAGCCTCCCAAACGCTGCTGTCTCACAGTGTGGGAGGGATAATTCCATAAGGGCATCTATATCATACACATGCGCCTTGAAGCGACGAATGAGCCATTCCAATGCCTTGTGGACTGATAGCAAAGGAAACAAGGGGCTCGCTGCTCGAGCCCATGCAGCGACCCGTGAGCCGATCGCGGCCGCCTGAGTAGGAGATACCAATTCACGATCCAAATCACTCCAACCCTCGCTAAATAGGTCATCTGAGAATGTGGAAAAATGGACTGGACATAGCGCCACTAGCGCAGTGTGCCCATTCACTCCCATTGCGAATATAGCTGCATTGTCATAGTCTGCAGCCTCGCGAGCGCTAAATAAAAACGAAGGGCGGGATTTTTCACGGCTTCCCACCACGGTCTCAGTCCTAAGGGCTGATAGTTGTCGAGATAAGGATGTCATGGCGGAATACTTATGTGGTGCCTTGGTCTGGGGTTCATCTTATTTTCACCGGTTTTTCGTTCCTCTGGTAAACAAAAGACACTTGAAGATGTTTTTCTGCTCCACAATGGCAATAGCCCTGAGCGGCCTTCTTCATTTGCTCCTTGTGGATGCCATTTTTCTTGTGCCACCTGTGAATCTTTCATTTTCTGCCCTTAACGTGACTCTGGCACCACTTTCTTGGCCGTTTTCCCCCGCTCCCAGACAAACCTTCGTTTTTACCAGCACTTGCTGTGGCTACGGCAACTTCACACCCGCCGCTGTCGCCACCTCGGCGGAGGTGCATGGAATATGGGATGTACCCTGCCTACCCGCTGATTGGCCCATTCTTGCCGAGTGGGGCTATGAGTTTATGAAAAACCAAAAGGGGCCCCCTCCCTTGTTTCCCTTGTGCGCCAACCTTAGCATACCTTTGCGACCAGCACCTCCCAGCTCCCGAGAGCAGGCAGTGCAATGGCTGAATGAGTATTGGTCATGTCGTGCAGCGCTCACGCGTGCGGGTGCAGGCATGCCAGGGTCCTCCCCGATCGTGTCTGAGATAGGGCACTACATGTTCAGTGGGCTCTCTGTTTTGTTTCCACGAATCGGAACAGGCACAGTGCTTCCGGGGAGTGAGATAGGAGAAAATATTAACAGCATTAACTTCCACGTAGCAGCGACGCGGGGAGCGGCACGCGCTGGAGCTGCACCCTGGCTCATTGATTTTAGCTCCTGGATGGCAGGCTTCATTACAGATTACACCACTCCTGGGTTTTGGGGCCCCAGCTCCAGCCCTGTGGGCGGTCACTCGCCCTCCCTCATGCGGCGCTCTTACTACTATTCCTTTGTTTCTGGTGCGGGTGCATTGGTGTCAGAGGCGGGGGCAGTGAACTTTTTCCTCAGCGCCGCTGACCCAGCCCCCTTTCCACTCTCACCCCTGGGCCTAGCAGGCGCAGACTTTTCTGCCTTCACGCGCTCTGGATGGGACGGTAGTGGAGTTGAGGCTGCACGTGGTCTCCCCTATGCACCAGTGGCCATTGTGCTGCCTGTGACCACAGGGGTGGGTCTGGGATGGTTTTACTCCTCAGAAGCCTGGGATTTGTTTCCCCTCTCAGAGGGTGAGCAGCGCGTGGATCTTTGGCTAAGGACTCTGTGGCCGGGTTCCTTCACTGTGGAGCGCGACTTTGGCAGCCCACGCAGCGAGAGTGGGTACCTAGTGTCGGGTCCTTGGGGAGAAGGTTTCGACATTGTCCTGGCTTCTGCGGATGGGCTACGAACAGGTGGAGGGGCCTACCGTGCGCTGATATTTGTAGGGGGTGGAGAGCAACCTCTACCCTGCGACACTGCCCAGGCATTGGTGGACTATGTGGCGAGAGGGGGCTTTCTCCTTCTCAATGGCGAGGATGTTGGGACGGGCGGCTGTTTCCCCACCGGTTTTTTGGGCCTGGACCTTCACGGCAGCTCAGATGAGGTGGGAGTAGTGGAAGCCCGCGATACACAGACAGGGTGGATAGGGGGGGGAGGGGGGTCCTCCCCCCCTTCTTTTTGTGCACCTGATGATGCTGGGGAACATTGGTACATAAAGGATGGGGGAGATCCCGGAAAAATCACGGGTTGGGATGGAGGTAGAGAAGATAAATGCTGCAGCACAAACCCTGGAAATTGTCTATGGTTCAGCACATCTGAGGCGTGCACTGCAGCCCTGCCTCGCGTGTCACAACTCTGTAGAGTGTGCTCTGGGGGAGAAGACAGCGTGGGCTGTCCACAGTGGGGCAAGGGCGTAACCCTTGTAAACCTCACTCGGGCCTCCATCTCCGCAGGCAGCAAGGGGCAAGCTCTTTTCACATTACAGTTGGTAAATGGAACCAGGGATGTTCTGGGGGCATCTGTGAATTCATGGGGTAAAGGGGTGGTGTCAGTACTCCTGGCACCAGGCGCGAATGCTGGTGCAAGCAGCGGGCTGAATCTCACGGCCCATTTGTTGGACCGACTAGTAAATGACACGGCCGTGTTCTCTGTGCGTAGTAACGTGAGTAGCGATGGGACTGGGGGTAAGGTTGCCACACTGTCCAATCGCATGCCATGGGGCTGGATGTGCACTCTCATTAACAGCAATGGAGTGGTAAAACAGCCCTCCACGGTTGAGGTGATTGATCCCTCTGCAGGCCGCCATTTGGAGTTGACCCTTAAAGTACCATCGGGGGAGATAAGGAATGCATGGGTCAGTAGTGGGGGTGATAGTGGTCGGGAGCCCTTGTCTGTAGCCACTGCTGAGGATGGGAGCGCAGTTGTTTTTGTGGAAGTAGAGGCTGGGGGGCTTCGGGTGGTTGGGTTTCTACTTGAGCCCACTTAAGATTTTTCCCAGCCAGGAAAGGCCGCGCGGGGCCATGGCCGGCCACTAGCACAAATTATATTTTGGTTCTTTTAAATAGAGAGACCTAACTTACGAGGGGTACAGGCAGCCCCCCCGGCCTCGACCTCGACAATATGATACACACACACACACGCGCGCGCACACCAAAAAAAATCTATACACCCGCTGGGGTCTTTGGGTACGCAGCCGCCACCATTTCCTGCTCTGGCAGTTCCGTGGCGGCCTGAAAAGAGAGAGTACTCAGGGGATTCGCAGTGACAACACTTGCCGATTTTTTCCTGAACGAGGTGGAGGTTTTGAGCCTCTTGGTGGCCTCTCCCAGGGTTTTTGGGGGTACCCACCTCTTGGTGTAAATCAAAAATGCGAGCCCAGTCGCTCCTAGAACTAGAAGGATTATAAAAATAGATATTCCCGCAGTGGCTCCAGGAGACAAGCCACCTATAGTGTTGGAATTAGAGCTGGTTGGGTTACCCTTGCTGGAGGGACTTGAGGAGGAAGATGTAGAGGGTGAAGACCCAGGGGAGAGAGTGGGCGTGGGGGTGGGCGTTGGGGTTTGTGATAGGGAGGGAGTTTGAGAGCCGGAGGACCCAGGGGAAAAAGTGGAAGTTGAAGATGGCGTGGGGGTGGATATTGCAGAGGGAGAGGAGCTGCTAGACCACACAAGGGTAGGGGGCAGTACAGAGGAGCCACCATTCCCAGGGTCATAAAAATTAGGGATGATGATGGAGCCCCGACCAGCGCTACCCCCTCCTGAGCTGCTAGAAGAAAAGCAAGGGGTGGAGATGAGCGTGTTCCAGGAACGCTGAACGAGGTTGCAGGATTTTGCAGGGCTTGATGAATCCCAATCCCAAAGCTCCCAGGTAAAGTTGCCCCGCTCAGTAACGTTCCAAATAACACTTCTTTCTAGTGTGCGAGAGGAGGGTCTGTATATGATGGAGGCACAGGGGGTGATTTGGAGGATGACAGGGTTCATAGGCTTTAAAACGATGGGGGAAGGAGGGGGGGGGTAGGTACGTCCATTTGGAAGTGGAGCAAGCCTTCCGCTGCCCTGAAGGTAGGCCGGGATCTCCGAGTTAAAAAGGGAGCAGGGGGACAGCGTACTAAAACCCAGTCTGGGACCCTTAGTCCACTCAGGAACTGTTACTATGGGGATAGGAGGAGTGTTCCGTAGAAACGCTCCTTCATCGCAATCCAAGGGGAGAGTTACCCTGAACTTTGGAGAAAAAGTGCGAGTGTTCATCCCGGTAGTGGGGAACTTAAAACCAGACCGGCCAGTAATAAAGCCAGAGGTGAATTCATTCAGGGTGAGGGTGCTAGGACCGGAAGAGGTGGGGACGGAGATGAGTTGGCAAGTGGTTTGAGTTAACACTGATTCTCCAGAGGTACAAACCAGTGGAAATGAGGACACCGTTTTCATGAGCAATGCACCAGGGAAGGCCTGTGCGTTATTAATTGAGCTTGGACAAGTGGTGAGAGAGGCATTGTAGCGCCCAGGGTACTGGGAGATCAAAGAGAGGCCGGAGGAGGGTGAGAAACCGATAACACCAGGGGGGTCGTAACCGCCTGGGAGCAACGAATTCGGAAACCCTGGAGGGAAGCTGGAGGAGTACCCCTCAGAAGTTTGGGCAATGCTAGATCCCTCATCCAATGGTGGGCATTGAATAGGGGCTATTAAACTAACAGCGGGGAGAAGGCTTGGGGCGGTTGTGGGGGTTGGAGGAGGAGGCAGGCCAGAGCCAAGGTTCCAAAAGGTGGTACCCATTATAATAGTGCGTTCCAACAGCGGTGCCATATCCCGGGTTGGTCCTGAATTACTGCAGACTCCCCTATAGAAGAGCAGCGTGGAGTTTAGCATTGGGGCACCTGATAAGGTACTCTTGGCAGCCCAAAGACACAAGGTGTTGTCGGCCTTCCCGCCACCGAAATTGATTCCCACGTAATCTTTCACATCTGGGATCAAAGGTGGCTGCGGGCTCGGCGCAGTGATGACATTCGAGCCCAAGGCGCAATATCCAGATATTTTCAAAACGGGGGCATTCGACTGACTGAAAAAGGGGGTGTTAAAGGCAGATATCCAAAGGCCAGTCTGGTCAATGGACACGGTGTAGTACTTCAGTTCCCCCAGTTTGTTACGTTCCATATCTGAGTCAAATAAAGGGACGCCTTGAGCAAACGCAGAAGGTGGAAGGGGTTGACCGGTGCACGCCGGCGGTTGTTTGGAGTTGGTTTCCCAACCCGACACGGAAAAGGGAGAGCCCCAGTCATTGGGAAGAGTTGCTGTGGAGGCCGAAGGCAAAGAAAAGGGTGGTTCAGTCCCCGGAGGCGGGGGTGCTATGAAAAACCCCGTGAGAATCAAACCTCCTCCAGCAGATGGCGAGAAAGACGCCTTCATCCACACGTAAGCGTAGTTCAGTACTGGGGCTTCGAGGGGAGACACGCTGGCGTAGGTGTCCATGCACAAAAAACCTTCAGATATCAATCTCATTGCCCAAGCCTCGCCCGCAATCAAGTATGCCATGTCATTTGAGGGAGACAAGCTCAATCCAGATATCAGACAAAAAATTGTTGAGTTACCATATCTGCTGTCAACGATCGTCAAAGAGTCTTGCCCCAAAAAGATTTTTAAAACAGTTATATTTCCAGTACCTTGATGTTTAGCCGCCACCGTGGGTGGTTGTCCAGAAGGTCGGGTAGGGCATTGGAGTTGGCTCAGACATCCTGTTAATAACGACACTAATAGTAAAAGATTGGGCATCTGTGGGAATCTGGGGTGGGGGCGAGCGGTGTTAAGAAAAATTAAGAATTTTGAAAAAAAATATTTCAACGGACGCTAATAATTGCGGGGCATGCGGGAGAATATGTGGAACAGGATCAGTAACTGATTGCTGTAAGAGCGATACACGTACATGTGGAACCCAAAATATATTCCCTCCTAGAATTTGCACTTAATTCACCTTTCCCCACGCCTTCGTAGTGGCGTATTTAGATAATAGAAAAAAAAGAAAAAGGAGAGGCCCCAAACACAACACACACAAATGTTTTTACTGTTTGTGTTTTTCCCTATCTTGGTTATAGGTCAATATTATGAGCTGGATGCTGCTTATCCTCTTGGATTGAAGGATTTAAATGTTTCGCAAGTCACTGCAGTCGCTGTGGTGAACACAAGCCAAGGTTCCATTGAAATCCACGTGGCTCAGCGTGGTACGGAGGAGCGCCCATTTATTGTATTAGATGCCAATGAGGGTCGAGTTATACGCACTTACGGAGAATTCAAGGTGACCTTAGAGTCTCCTCATGGGATGGTATCTAGCATTGGAGTGGGCGCCCCTGGTCCCTCAACACTGTGGGTCGCCGATATTGTGAATGGCACCCTTCTTCAATTGAACCCGGAGACTGGCGAAGTCCTTGAGCTCGTGGGGAGCAAGGGTCTGGGAGTAAACCCCCCCCAGTTTTCTGCCCCAGCAGACATTGCCCTGGATGGGGCAGGCGGCCTATGGTGCAGCGACGGGGACGGTGGCCAGGCAAACAGAGTCATGAAACTATACACTTCCACCCCTAACTCGAAGCCCACCTACGTACTGGGTTGCGGAAACACCTCAGATGCCCCTGGATGTTTTTCCTCCCCCCACTCTGTTTCCTACTCCTCCCGCTTCTCCCACGTGTGGGTCGTGGATAGAGGGAACAACAGGCTGCAGGTGTTTGCAGCCGGGATTGGCACTCTCCTCGGTGAGTGGACGGCACAGGCGGGATGTTTTGGGACTCTTCGGGCGCAGCCATGGGGTATCCGTGTGGATGATTCCAGAGGGAGAATTCTGGTAGCGGATGGAGGTCCTGCTGGTAACCCTTCAGGTGGCGAACCAGGTGTCGTGTACGCTCTGGAGATTAACTCGGGTGCTGGATGGAGCAAGGACTCCATTGGGTCCTGTCAAGGTGCTCTACTGCAAACTCTTTCTGTCCCATCTGAGGCCACTGCTAAGCCCCATGAACTCGCTGTCGACCCGGGAACGGGTGATGTATACCTTGCCGATATTGGTGTGCCGCCCTCCGTTCGAAAATATCGATTTATAAAATAATCCCACCACCTATTATTGGGTTTCTGTTTGAGTTGGAAAAGAAAAGAAAGGGAGGGCGTTCATTCGACACCTTGCGAGTGCGCCTCCTGCTCATTCGTCTCGCCTCCCACTTCTTCTTTTTCTAATTCCCCACACCAAAGCGGCGTTTCTATTTCATAGAGGTACTTGCACACGTCTTTCTCAGTCGCACTCACAAGACGAAGTTTTGGTGTCCCGGGAGCATCTTCGATGCATTTAAATAAAACATCGGCGGAGCGTGGACCAAAACCAATGCACAAGTCTCCACCCTCGTATTGCTGTACAGTGTACTCGCCAGATGTGCTGTTTACAGCCCAGCCCTTCCAGTGCCCATTCAAATTTGCCCGAGAACCACCACCCGATTCCCATCGCTGCTTTTCTATCTCTCGAACAAGCTTGAAGGGGTAGAATTCAAGCACACGCCAGGGAGAGTTGGGGAAAGGTAGGTAGTGAGCACGATGGAGAATACTCCTGAATACTTGAGGTCCTGGGTAGGGGCTCGGACTAGGGATAACGACATTCAGATGAGGTCGTATAAAAAAACTAGGAGAAACATTAAATGAGTCTGTCCCAGATGTGAAAAATCGTCGATAGAAAATTAGCAAAGGTAGCAAGATCCAGGAGAATATAATGAAAAAGTTAAGGTGACACTGCTTCGGGTACCAGTCAGCTGATTGCGCCATGGCCTCTATTTCCGTATGATGACCTTTTCGCACTATATAATCAAAATATTAATCATGGATAAAGGGGGTGTTGCATGCCCGAGCATCGAGTTAATAGGTTGACCCCAGCTCGAGACCTCACCGACCGGCGAAAAAGCTCCCGCCTTGACGAAAGCCATCCACTCATTTAAAAAGAACTAGATTCGAAATGCCAGGTGAGTTTAATTGCGCAAACGATCCCCCACAAAAAATAACAAATTGATTATCGCTAATTTCCTCACTCCATCATGCCTCCCACTCCCTCCGTCGTTATAAACAATATAATAATAATCATTCTTCCACGACACCGCCACCCACAAATGCTCTAGCAGCCAAGACAGTGAAGAAGTCAGTGAAGGCCACCAAGAGCTCTGCGAAGAAGAGTCCGGCTGTTGCATCTGCCTCTAAGTCTTCTTCAAAGTCTACAGCATCCAGCGTGGAGGATATGGAGGCTGCAATATCGATCGCACAGGTGCGTTGAAGAACTGTTCTTCCCTGTTCCAGTCCCCATTTCGCGTTCGGCCTGAAAGCCTCAACTAAACACCCCACCCTTGATTTCTTATAGGCTCTAAGAGAGAACCCAGGGCACTCTGTTCTTCTTGTTCCCGAGGAATTCGTAACTGCTCTGATGGAGGTTGCTGAAAATGGCGTGGAGGGTGAGGAGAAGCCAAAGAAGGCCTCCAAGGCCACCGCCACCAAGGCCAAGGCAGCAAAAAAGCCCGCTACAAAGACCACCAAGGCAAAGAAAGCACCCAAAGCCGCAAAGAAATAATACTTTTCTTGTAGATTATAATTATTCGGTATCTGCCGCTACTTTTCCGCGGGGTTCCCCCCCTCGCTGTCGTTGTGGCACCATGGTCGTGACTCCCAGCATAACCCAGGCGGAAACTGTATCCTCCGCATACACAGAGACATGAACTCGCAAAGAAAATGCAGTGAGGGAAGGGTCCGCGTGGCAGAATGTCTGGAAAGGTGTTCGGGGGGGTGAAGAGTTGGGGGGTGAGATTTGAGTTTGGGGATACCTGGCGGCAGGGACAGGGGTGCGTGTGTGTGCTGGATGCACCAACCTCAATAATCTCCTTTGCTGGTGGGGATGCAAGCAGCGTACACCAAGCCCTTGAGGGTGAGACGTGATTGAAATTGATTGGGAAGGCTCTAAATGCGCTTCCCCGGGGTACAGCACGCTTTACGGCCACAGCAAAGTCATGCATGGGCGAGTGTTGCCAAGCATCGCCATCACCAGACCCAGCACTACTGCGTCGTCCATGAAGGCGGTCCTAAAAAAAGGGGGGAGGGAAGGGGGTTCCGAACTTGGGTTAGTGCTGTTGTTGTATGCGGGGAGGGAAACAAGAGAGGCAAAAGGGCGCGCGAGTGGAGTTCTCACTCACATCCTCGTAGGCGACCAAAGCTTGTGTCATAAGAAAACTAGAGAGAGGTTATTATAATTATTATTGGGGGAAAGGCAAGAGGGGAAGGTTAGGTTGTGATTGAGTGCAGGTAGGTTTGAGAATGTGCGTG
>Ga0114972_10004525_pt1 | contig 10352 bp, 8 predicted proteins | sample M_140807_EF_Meta_FD_87354 | JGI IMG/M metagenome (GOLD analysis project Ga0114972, IMG submission 87354) | Freshwater microbial communities from Lake Montjoie, Canada to study carbon cycling - M_140807_EF_MetaG | ecosystem: Environmental > Aquatic > Freshwater > Lake | place: Lake Montjoie... | reverse complement strand
CCCGAGGTGCCGCGCGAGGCGTGCAGCCGCCATGCCGCTGGTGCCCACACCGAGGATGGCGTGGGTTTGACCGGCGTATTTGGTGGAGGCGGGGATCATGGACTAACGGAGTTTAAGAGTGCCCAGGGCGAGCATGGCGCAGAGCAGGCTGAGGATCCAAAAGCGGACGATGACCTGGCTTTCCTTCCAGCCCTTCAGCTCGAAGTGGTGGTGGATCGGGGTCATCTGGAAGAGACGCCGCGGCGTGCCGTAGAGCTTGCGGGTGATTTTAAACCAACTGACCTGCATCATAACGGAGAGGGCTTCCAAAACGAAGACGCCACCCGCGAGGAGCAGCACCACCTCCTGTTTGCAGCAGATGGCGACGGCGGCGAGGCAGCCTCCAATGGCCATGCTGCCAGTGTCTCCCATGAAGACTTTTGCCGGAAAACAATTGAACCAGAGGAATCCGACGGCGGCTCCGATGAGCGCAAAACAAAGCCCCATCAATTCCCCCACGTAGTGATTGTGCTCGATATTAAGATAGGAAGCGACCTTGAAATTGCCGGTGACATAGCAAAAAATCCCATAGGCCAGAGCGGTGCTGACCGTGCATCCGGCGGCCAGGCCATCCAGACCGTCGGTGAGATTGACCGCATTGGAACACCCGACGATCACCACTGCAAAAAAGACCACCGTGAACCATCCCATGTTGGCGACTTCGAAGATTTCCTTTTTAACAAAAGGGAGTTGGAGATGGGCAAAGTAGTCGGCCTGTCCAGGCAGCATGTAGAGCACACAGCCGGCGGTCAGACCGACGGCCCATTGCACGGCCAGCTTGCCTTTGCTGCTGACGCCTTTGGAGTTTTTCTTGCTGACCTTCAGCCAGTCATCGACAAATCCCAGTGCTCCGAGTCCGAGCGTGACGTAAAGGCAGACCCAGAGGAATGGATTGTCCAAGCGGCATCCCATGAGCGCGGCGATAAGAAGCGTAGCGATAATGAGCAAGCCTCCCATGGTGGGGGTGCCGGCTTTTTTGCCGTGCAGTTCGAAGAGCCGGTTGACCTCTTCCTTGGTGCGGATGGGTTGGCCCATTTTCAAGGAGATGAGTTTGCGGATAACGCGGTCCCCAAACAACACACTGAGCACAAAGGCAATCACCAGAGCCGCGATGGAGCGGAAGGTCTGATATTGGAGCACGTTGGTCAGCTTGGCCATCAGGCCATGCCCACCTTCAAAATGTTCGAAAATCCAGTAAAGCATGATTCAGGCAGGCAAAGGTTCTATAACGCGTTCCATGGCGGCAGACCTGCTGCCTTTGACGAGAATGATATCGGTAGCTCCGGCAGTGGAGCGCAACCATGCGGCGCAGCTGGCGTGGTCCGAAAAGGGGTGGTGGCGTCCAGGTTCGCCCCCGGCATCAAGGTAACCCGCGCTGATGAGTTCCGGATCTCCGGAACCAACGACGCACAGTTCATCGACGCCATTTTCGAAAACGGTGGCACCCAGGGCCCGGTGTTCCACTTCCGCCGTGGTGCCGAGTTCTCCCATGCGGCCCAGCACGGCAATGCGGCGGCCGGTGCAGGTGAAGCTTTGCAGGGTATCCAGCGCAGCCCGCATGGAGTCAGGATTGGCGTTGTAGGAATCGTCAATGAAAAGGAGTCCATCCACTTCACGGATCTGGATCCGGCCATGGGTAAGGGCGACGCTTTCCAGGCCATCCACGATCTCTTCTGCCCGCAGGCCAAAATGGAACCCGACAGCGGCGGCGAGCGCCGCATTGCCTGCCATATGGCGGCCCGGGACCGGGAGCTGCACCTGGCTGGTGGAGTGGTCAGGCAGGTGCAGGAAAAACGTGCAGCCGGAGCCGGAGGTGCGGATGTCAGAGACCCTGACATCACCTATATCCTTTCCCGCCGTGATGACCCGGGCCTGACACCGGGCGGCGATGCCCGGGGTGTAAGGATCATTGGCGTTGAGAATCACCAGCCCATCCGGATGCACGGCTTCGGCCAGCATGCCTTTTTCCAGGGCGATGGCTTCGCGGGTGCCCATGTATTCGATGTGGGCAGTGCCCACATTGGTGATTACTGCCACATCGGGGCCTGCAATGGCAGCCAGAGGAGCGATTTCGCCAGGATGATTCATCCCCATTTCAAATACCCCGTGGGTTTCTTCGGCGTTGGCACTCAGGACGGTGAGGGGCAGGCCAATGTGGTTATTGAGATTCCCCCGGGTGGCACAAACTTTGAAACGGCGGGACAGCACGGCCCGGATCATGTCCTTGGTGGAAGTCTTGCCATTGCTGCCCGTGAGGCCGATCACGAGGCCGCCCCAGTTCCGCCGCCAGGTGGCGGCCAGCGATTGCAGGGCCGTCAGGGTGTCCTCCGCCAGCAAAACGCCCGAGCCTTCCGTCACCGCCACATCACGGCTTACCAGCACCGCAGCAGCACCAGCTTCCAAAGCCTGCACGACGAAGTCATGGGCATCAAATTTTTCGCCTTTCAATACCACAAACAAACAGCCAGGCGTGATGCGGCGGGTGTCTGTGCAGACGCTGGCGGCAATGGCATTCGGATCGCCTGACAAAAGTCGGGCGCCGCTCCATTCGGCGATTGTAGCGAGAGTTTGAGGAGTCATGAGCGTTCAGGCATGGTCCAGTTGCGCAGGGTGTGGCGGGCCACCTGCAGGTCATCAAAAGGAGTCACGACGCCCTTGGCGGTCTGGCCGGTTTCGTGGCCCTTGCCGGCGATGAGCACGATATCGCCACCCCCGGCGATGGAGATGGCCCGCTCAATCGCGGCACGGCGGTCCGGGATCATCTCGTAGTTTTCCCCATGCATGCCAGCCGCAATGTCGGACAGGATCGCTCCGGGTTCCTCACTGCGGGGGTTGTCGTTTGTCAAAATGCTATAGTGCCCGCCGGCTTCGGCGACAGCGCCCATGCGGGGACGCTTGGTGCGGTCGCGGTCGCCTCCGCAGCCGAAGACGGTAATAATGCGGCGGGGCCCGAGATCGCGCAGGGTGCGCAGGGCATTTTCCAGGGCATCCGGGGTGTGGGCGTAGTCGATGAAAACCTTGAAGGGCTTGTTCTCTGCCACGGCTTCCATGCGGCCAGGGATTTGCGGGGCATCCTCGAGGGCTTTCACGGCCTGCCGCAGATTCAGATCCATCGACCAGACGGCGGCCAGAGCCCCCATGGCATTGTAGACATTGAAGCGTCCGATCAGCGGCATCCTGACAAGGAAGCTGCGTCCCCGGGCTTCCAGCGTAAAAGTGGTGCCCTTCATGGTCGCGGACATCTGGGTGGCGCGGAAGTCCGCATGGACGTTCATGCCGTAAGTCACAATGCGGAGCTTGCCTTCGTATTCACGGGCCATGCGGCGGCCGGCGGCGTCATCGGTATTGAGGATCAGCGCCGGTTTTTTGGGTCCGCCCTGCTCCACCAGATGCGCGGCGAACAAGGCCTTGGCATCATAGTAGGCCTCCATCGTTTTATGATAGTCCAGATGGTCCTGCGTGAGATTGGTAAAGATGGCGGCATCGAAGCGGATGCCATGGGTGCGCTGCTGGATGAGGGCGTGGGAACTGACTTCCAGGGCAGCTCCGATACAGCCATTTTCCGTCATGGTGCGGAGCAGACGCTGCAGGGTGATGCTGTCAGGAGTGGTGTGCGAAGCGGGTTCAGTGAGGTCCCCGCCGGTGACGTATTTGACCGTGCCGATCAGGCCGCAGCTTCCTTTGGCAGATTCAATCAGATGCTGCAGCAGGAAACCGGTGGTGGTTTTGCCATTCGTGCCAGTGACCCCTACGGTGAGCAGGCGGTCAGAGGGCTTGCGGAAAAAGACATCCGCCGCTTCGGCTAGGGCGGCCTTGGTGTCCTTGACCGTCAGCCAGGTGCCCCGGAAATCGACCGGCACATCCGTTTCGGCCATGATGGCGGTGGCACCCCGGGCGATGGCCTGGGAAATATAGTCATGACCGTCCGAGGAATCTCCCCGCAGCGCGGCAAAGAGGAATCCGGGACCAACGGCACGGGAATCGGCCGTGAGGGCAGTAATCTCCAGGTCCAACGGCCCAAAGGTGCGGACGCGGGAAAGGTGATCGAGGATTTGGGGGAGTTTCATCAAAAAGCTATCCTAACGCGTAAACAGGCCTGGGTTGCCCTTCACAGGGGTGGAACTGGCAGCCTGGGGGAGGAGTTTGACCTCCGGGGAAAACTGGGCGGGCACCTGATAGTAGGCCATGGCCCGTTCGGCGATGCGGCGGAAGAGTGGGGCTGCCATTTTGCCGCCATACCTGGCCAGCTTGGTGCCGTGGGGGTTATCAACGATCACGATACCGCCCAGCTTGGGTTTGTCAGCAGGGAGGAATCCGATGAAGGAACAAATCAGATCGCCGCCTTCATAACTCATGACGCGTTTGCCCTCCCTGATCACCGGGACAGCCTTGCGGGCGGTGCCGGTTTTGCCGGCGATCTCAAAGAGATCACTGCGGCCTGGCAGGCCGGTGCCTTTTTCCACCACTTCCAGCATGGCGTGGCGCACGGCTTTGGCGGCGGCGGCGCTGACCACCCGACGGGCGGGCTGGCGCGGCATGCCTTCGACGGCCTGTCCATTTTCATCCACCCAGGTTTCTGCCAGGTGCAGGGGCTGCAGCATGCCGTCATTGATGATCGCGCCCAGGGCACCGCACATTTGCGCCGGGGTGACCTGGATGGCCATGCCGAAGGAGACCCGGGAAAGGGTTTGCAGGCTCATTTGTCCGTCAAAGCGGCCGCGGCTTTCCACCGGGGACTCAAAACCCGTGGTGCGGCAGAATCCAAATTCCCGGATCAGTTCCTCAAAGCGGTGGGTGCCCATCATCCTGGCCAGCTTGTAGGCTCCAATGTTGGAGGAATGCACCAGAACCTCTTCCACCGTCAGGGAGGTGTCCTGGTGTTCATCGTGGATTTTGGCCACCTCGCCATCATCATAGACGCCGCCAGTTCCCAGGTCGATACGGGTCTGGCCATTCACCTTGCCGGAGGAAATCGCCCCGGAGACGGTCACAATTTTCAGCGTGGAACCGGGTTCGTAGAGCACCTCGGTGGCAGGGTTTATAAGCAGAGGATTGTCCGGGCCGTGTTTGCTATCACGGCAGCCGATGGCCCGCACCCCCATAGTGGCAGGATCGAACAGCACCACGGTGACGCGCTCCGCTTTCAGCTCATTCAGATAGACTTCATTTGGCGCATTGCCGGATTCATCCAGCGCATGCTCCACCACGCCCTGGAGCCCGAGATCCAGGCTAAGACGCACGCCCCGTCCATTGACGGGTGGGGTAATCCGGCCCCGGTAGGCCGGGATTTCATTGTTCCAGCCATCGACTTCCAATTCACGCAGGCCAGGGGTTCCTGTCAGGTCTTTTTCCAGATAGCGCTCAATGCCGGCCACGCCCCGTGCGGGCCTGGCTTCCTTGCCAGGGGCGGGTTTGGTTTCGCCAAAGAAGCCCACAATGTGCTTCAAAGGCAGATCTGCCGGATAACGGCGGGCAAAGCCGTTCTGAAAGATCAGCGCGCCCTGGGTGCCCCGGCTGCGGGTTTCCTTGTAGGTGCCCAATTCCACCGCCGCGAGTGTCTCGCGCAGCTGCAGTGCCGCGCTGATGCTGAGGTCCTTGCTCAGCACCACCTGACCGGTGGTGCGGGTGGCGAGGCGTGAACGGATTTTCTCCTGAAACTCTGCTTCGGCCAGATTCAGCACAGGGGCCACATGGCGCGCAAGGTGACTCAGATAGCGGTCCTGCAGCTCCTGCAGGCTGAAAAGGTGATGAAGATCACTGGCCTCCATCTTTTCGATTTTCGCCAGAGCTTTGGCGAGATTGGTTCCGACCTTCAGAAAATCCAGCTCGAAGGCCACCTGCTGCACCGGTTCATCACAAGCCAGGACGCGGCCCCGGGTGTCCAGGATATCGCCCCGGGAGGCATTCAGTTCCTGGGTGCGGCGGTGGGACTCCTCCAGGACCGTTTTGTAATACGTGTGCTTCTCATATTGGAGATGAATCAGCCGCCAGGACAGGAGACTGAAGACGGAGACCACTCCAAAGCAGAACAGACCGGCCCGCCATTGCAGGCAGCGGTCGGCAGGTTCTGGCCGGGGATGGAGTGGAGGTTGGCTCATGGAGTTAGGTTTTCAGCGACAACAGGGAGACCAGGCTTGGAGGACTCCCCGACTTCCGGCTCAGGCAGGTGGAAAAGTCGATTCTTGACGTCGATGGATTTCAGGCCCAGTCCGGCATGCTCTGCCTTGACCTTCAGTTCCTCCGGAGCCAGCCGGCGGTGAATGAGGAGGTCCTTCTCCTTGATCTGTTGTTCCAGGAGGGTGATTTCGCGGTGGAGGTTCAGAATCTGGTCCGCCCGGTCCTTTTTCCGTGAGCCCAGCCAGACGTAGCAGGCTCCGATGGCAGCCATGAGGGTGGCGAACATGATGAAATTCACCATCCAGCCCGGGCGCAGGGAATCCTGAGCGGGACGGCGGGGGCGGCGTTTGGCAGAAGCGGGCATGACAGGGGAATTTTAAAAAATTATTTCCGGTGTTGAAAAAGTTGAATGGTAATGAGGCGGTTTAGCCAAGGCGTTCCACCACCCGGAGGGTGGCGCTGCGTGAGCGCGGGTTGCGTTTGGTTTCTTCCGGGCTGGCGGTGATGCCCTTGCGGGTGATCAGGCGGTAATGGTAGTCCGGATTCGGCCGGGGAGCAGGCCACTCCGGGCGGTCAATCTCGGCCTCACTATGGCGGCGGAAGTGCTGTTTGACGATCCTGTCCTCCAGAGAGTGAAAGGTGATGACGGCAAGCCGGCCCCCGGGCTTCAGCCAATGATGGGCCGAGGCCAAGGCCGCTTCCAAAGCCCCCATTTCATCATTCACGGCGATCCGCAGGCCTTGAAAAACCCGCGTCGCAGGAGATGCCGGACCACGCTTCGGGATCACTGTTCCCACCACGCCGGCCAAGTCGGCCGTGGTTTCGAACGGATGGTCCTCCCGGCGTTTCACGATGACTTTGGCGACCCGGCGCGAGGCTTTTTCACCACCGTATTCATAAAAAATCCGGGCCAATTCCTCTTCCGGCCATTGGTTGACCACATCCGCCGCAGACAGGGGGCCATCCGGATCCATGCGCATGTCCAGCGGACCATCCCGCATAAAACTGAAGCCGCGTTCTGCCGCATCCAGCTGGTGACTGCTCACTCCGAGATCCAGCAAGATGCCATCCAGCACCGGTCCCAGACCAGCTTCCCGTAAAATGTCCGGAAACGAGGCAAAATTCGCCCTCAGCGCGATCATCTGATCCTCCATTCCCTCCAGCCGGCGGGTCGCCCATTCAATTGCCTCCGGATCCTGGTCCAAGGCCAGAACCCAAGCGCCATTTTCAAGCAAACGGCGCGTGTGGCCACCGCCGCCCAGGGTGCCATCCAGCAGCAACTTCCCCTCAGCAGGAGCCAATGCTGCCACCACTTCCTCTTCCAACACGGGAACGTGATATGAAGAATCCTGCACGCCAGGCTCCTCGGGTTGCCCAAAAGAAGTCACCCGCAAACTTCCAGCCCTGCGGCCAGCAGCCACGCTGGACGAGTCGCTCCACAAGCCGGCTCCCAAGGGCAAATGTGCCAAATGGGCCCAGCGCAGGCTGCCCTGCAGAGGCTGCCAAAGATGGCTTTTCCAACGCAAAAGACGTGCCGGCACCTGCCAGCGGCATCGTTTGGCAAATTGCATTCTGGATATGAAGGCATTCATGGCAGATGAACCAATCCTCCTTTCACAGCCCAGCACCACCCGCTTGGACCCGCTTGCGACGAAGCGCACGAAAGGTAAGTTTGGGTGATGGAAGGCATAGTTTGGAATGTGAAAATTTCAGTGAATCCAAAATTTTAAGATTATTAACCACAGTCATCCTCCAAGGTCAATTAATTTTCAATGTCAGAGCACAATTTAAGCCGTTTTCACACACTTATCATAATTTCTCAAATAGTATTCTGCCGAAATTTCGGGCTGCTTTCCCCGGCGCTCACCCCAGTGCTGCTCCTCAAAAAGGAATGAAAAACAGCCTGTTTCCAAGTTGCATTCCTCACTGTCATCTGGCACGGAATAGGATGTCCAGGAGGGACTGAGGTGTTCCCTCCTTCCATTTTCCACCCCGCATTTTTTCCGGCCCATGAATCGCGCTCCCACCCGTCTCCTGCTCTGCAGTCTCACCTCCGCCGTCATCGTCGCCGCTGCGGCAGACGCCTCTGCCTTTCCCAACCCCTTTAAAAAGAAGCAGCTCACCGCCGCCCCAGCGGCTACTGAACTGCGCGCCGCTGAAATCGAAGCCGGCGACCTCCTCCGCCAGGCCCAGGATGCCGAAGCCGCCGGCAAAAGCGGGACCGCCGCCTCCGGCTACAAGCGCGTGGTCGACCGCTACCCGCTGACCAGCTTTGCACCGATGGCCATGTTCCGGCTCGCTTCCACCTACGAGCGCGAAGGGAAGTTCAGCAAAGCCTTCGAAACCTATCAGGAACTCGTCGATACCTACAAACAAAGCGCTCAATTCAGCGAATCCATCGACCGCCAGATCGCTATTGCCACCCAATCCCGCACGGAAAAGCTCGGCTCCTTCCTCGGGATACCCAAAAAACTCGACCGCTCGGAACAAATCGATATGTTCCAGAAAGTCATCTCCAACGCGCCCCGCGGCCGCCGTGCCGCTGAAGCCCAGTTTGAAATCGCGAAAATCCACGAGGAGGAAGACGAAACCGACCTCGCCATCGCCGCCTATAAAAAAGTCGTCGAAGATTACCCCACCAGCCCCCTTGCCGCTGACGCGCAGACCAAAGTCAGCAAAAAGCTGATCGGCAAAGTGGAAGACGGCAGCCGGGATGCTTCAAATGTGGAGCGCGCCCGCGCCGCTGCGGATCAGGCCTCCGGCCTTTTCCCGGACATGAGCAATTCCGACCTGAGTGAGACCCGCGCCAAGGTGGACGAAATTACCGCCGAGAACGCCTGGAAGACTGGGAAATTCTATGAAAAACAAGGCAACTACCGTGCCGCGCTCGTCTACTACAGCGACGTCCTCCGTGCCCCTGGCAGTCCACACTTCTCTGAAGCCCGGGAACGCATCAACGACATGACTGCCAAAGACAGCAAGCTCGTTGGAGCTGTGCCCTCTGTCGCTGTCACCGCCAAAGACCTCGCCGTGCCCGCCTCAGTGGATGTAAAAGGCAAGCCCGGCTATTTCGGGCCGCCGGCTCCGCCGGTCCGCCTCGCTTCTGCCATCCGGAAACCAAAAATGCGCAGCGGCGGAAGCGACCAGGTTCCCATTACGCCCTTGGAGGAACCCGATCTTCCCACGGGCAGCGGCCGCCTCCTGAAGCCTGACGACTCCCTGCTCAACCCAGGCAGCAGCAGTCCTGCTCCAGCCGCCCCTGGGCCCGGAGACCTCGTCCCGGGAGACACCCTCCCTGCCCCCGGAACTTCCCTCGAACCAGCCCTGCCTCAGCCCGAGATGCCCACCCTTCCCCCGCCTTCCGAGCCCACACTGCCCGCGCCCTCTGAACCCGTCGTGCCAGCACCAGACGCGCCGGCCAAACCTGCCAACTGAGCGCGCTCCGCCCTTTCATTCAGATTCCGCTCCATTTTTTCAATCCATGCAACTGTCCTCTCTGCTGCCCTGTTCCGCCCGCCTCATCGCGGGCGCTGCTGCTCTCGTTCTCACCAGCTGTGCCGGCTACCACGCCGGATCCGACAAGCCAGGCCACATGGAGCACATTCAGTCGCTCGCCGTCCCCACCTTTAAGAACCTCACCCTCGAGCCCCGCTCCGCCGTGCTGGTCACCAACAACGTCGTCCGCCAGTTCCAGACCGACGGCACCTACCAAATCAAGGACTCCCAGAACGCCGATGCTGTCCTGCGCGGCACCATCCGCGATTTCACCCGCCGCCAGCTCCGCAGTGCCCGCAACAACAACCTGCGCACCCGGGAGCTGGAACTCATTCTTTATGTGGATTACACTGTGGAAGACCCCGCCTCCGGCAACGTCCTTTCCCGTGGCACTGTGAATGGAAGCACCTCAGTCTTCCTTGATCCCAACTTCCAACTCAGCGAGCGCCAGGCCATCGACGAGGCCTCGCGGAAAATGGCCGAAGAACTGGTCAGCCGCCTCGCCGAAGGCTGGGGTTCCTCCGAATTCCCCCTCAAGGACCCCAAACCCGCCTCTGCCAAGCCTGCAAAAAAGTCGAGCCACAGCATCCTGCCGGCCGCAATGCGCTGAGACCATGATGGAAAACTTCATCCCAGAGCGGAAAACCGGTTGCACCCGCGACAGCTTCCCCTACGATACGCACCCGCAGCACCTGCGGTAT
>Ga0114972_10004523_pt1 | contig 10354 bp, 12 predicted proteins | sample M_140807_EF_Meta_FD_87354 | JGI IMG/M metagenome (GOLD analysis project Ga0114972, IMG submission 87354) | Freshwater microbial communities from Lake Montjoie, Canada to study carbon cycling - M_140807_EF_MetaG | ecosystem: Environmental > Aquatic > Freshwater > Lake | place: Lake Montjoie... | reverse complement strand
GCCCGTGTAACGACGCCGCAAACTCCCAACCCAAGACGAGCTGCTTGCATTAATTGACTGTTATCATACAAAATATGCTGTTGTCCGCTTGTATCGTAGACTGCAAGACTCTCTACAACCGAAGAAATTGAACTACTAGACATTTGTGATCCATGGAATCCAACGCTGATTGCTCCACCAACTGTTAATCCCTGTATACCTCCAGACTGCCAGGATAATGCTAGACCCATTTCATCTAATGTTTGGTGTAGTTTAGCAAAACTTGTACCTGTCATTACTTCGACATGGGTTATGTTGTCTATATTAAAAAAAGGCATTGTAAAACAATAATTGTTGCTCAAAAATTGAGTAATGCCCGTCAAATGATGTAAAACAACTGTTACACCAAATTTGTCTGCATCTGAAATATCAATTGGAATGTACAATCCTGCCCAACTATGAGCATAACCGACGATTTTAAAGGGTTTTTTATTAACTGATAAAAAATTTGCCAGTTCATCTTCATTATTTGGCACGAAAATATCCAAAGGTGTCCATATTTTTGTACCTGCCCAATTTGAACAACGCGTTGTGTTGGTATCGATATAACAAAGTTTTCGCTGTTGATAACTTGTATTGTTTTGTTCTGAAGGCAAGGATATATTAATTGTTACTTGTTCTGTTTTAGTTGCAACAAATAGTAATGTAAACAGTAAAATCATAAATCGAATCATTGAGCCTTTGTAAATAGGAATAAAAAATATTGAGGAATCAATATTTGAGTATACAATGAGTCAAAATTTACATCACGAAGGGCTAGTAATAGAAGGAATCACAGTGTATGAAACAGTATATTCTTATGTTTAAAATTTGGAAAGCAAATCTACGAAAATTTGCGAAAATTGATATAATAAATTGTATTATGCAACATAATACAAATTAAAAATGTCAACCAATGAATTACAAAACACTGTACAAGATATTAAAGAAAGTATTGTAAAAGCGATTCAAAAGTATCAAGATATCATTGCAGAAAATCAAGAAACGATTGTAAATCTTACCGATGTAATCGAAGAGCAAAAAGGTCAAATCAAAGCCCAAGAAAATATTATTAAAGAGCTGCGTGCACAATTATATGACAAACCGACTACAACAACAACAAAAATCAAAAATTGGCTGACCTGGTAAAAAATTGATTTTTTTATCGTGAATTTGAAAAAGTGTAAAAAATGATACAGACACTAAACAATTTTTTACACCTTCCCATCATTAAAGGTTTATTTTGGTATGCTTGGTGGACCATTATTATAATGTGTAGTCCACTAGCCTTGCTATTCTTGTTTATTTTGTTTATATACGATGTACTGGCTGGAATTTTTGAATTTCAATCTATTGGTCACGGCTGGTTTAACCATCGCTTTTTAGAACCTAGCCCGAACAAACCCATATTAATTACTGGATGCGGAAGCGGAATTGGAAAGGCTTCTGCCATTGCGTTAGCACGGCGAGGATGGAAAGTCTATGCAGGATGCCGTTCCGCAGAAAGCATTCAACAATTAGAAAGTTTGTATATACCTAATTTAATTCCAATAAAATTAAATGTAAACAATGAAGCGGATATTATTTCCACGATTGAAATAGTCAAGCAGCATAATGAACACGGATTATTTTGTTTAATTAATAATGCAGGAATTATTCATAATGGACCAATCGATTGGATTTCTTTAGAGTCTTTTCGTCAAGTGATGGAAACCAATTACTTCTCCGTTGTAGCTCTTACAAAAGCTTGTTTACCGTTATTAAAAAAACACTCTCGCAAAACAGGAAATTCTAGAATTGTTCAAATTGGATCTGCATCAGGACTAAGTTGGGGTATACAATTTTTTGCAGGATATGCAGCAAGTAAACACGCTGTAGAAGCATTTGCGTCTTCATTGCGTGGTGAATTAAAACCATTTAATATTCATGTTTCTACGCTTAACCCAATGATTCACAAAACGGGGATGACAAATGTTGAAACAGTTACCGATTCAATTTACAATTTGTTTGAAAGCTTGTCACCGCGCAAACAGGAAGAATATGGCAAAGACTATCTTGATTATTTTGTAAAAAATCATACAGAATATATGGAGAAAAATTCTTGGGATGTCAACAATGTAATTAGAGAAGTTGTACACGCGGCAACAGCAAAAACACCTTGTATACAGTATCTTCAAGGATTGGAGTTGCTTACTGTTGGAGGAATACTTAATATGATACCACGACCTATCAATGAGTATTTGATGTCTTTGAATGGAGGTTATATCCACGGACAAGAAAAAATTCAAAAATGATGAATATAAGAAATTCATATTTTCCAACAAAATATGAATACATTACCAATTGAAATTATTCACAAAATTCAACTTTATGCAATTGATGTAGGTCCTGCAAAGTTGATTTACAATATGCAGAAAAGAATTAGATATGAATTACATCAATATCCAGAATTGTATAACAATTATAAACAAGCCTTTGATGGCAAAGGAGTGTGGAATTTTCAGTGTATCGTGTTAAATGAATTGTTATCTCTTTTGGATTTAAGTTAAACTGGCGAAATAATTCGTGTAGCAGTTGGTATATTTTCTGCGTGTGGATCTAATAGAGGCACCCGCTTGGATGGTTTATCAAAGATACAAGAGTATATAGCAACTAGAATAATAAAAGCAGTGAACCCTGGACCTAGAAATCCAAATATCCAAACAAATATATTTATCTCTTTATAATTTTCCGAACCAGGATCGTATTCATCTCGAAGTGCCAATAAAACAAAAAATAAAAACCAACAAAATATAATAGATATCATTTTGAAGCTGCAAAAAAAACAATGTCCATGCCATCAATTTTTGCAATGATGAAAAATGATGTATTTTAATAATATTGAAATATTATTAAATGAGCGAAAAACCAACTCTGAAAAAGAGTTTATCTGAAAGAAATTTGATGATTCGAGAGTGTTTTAAAAAAGAAAATGAGGACAAAGCACACTGTAAAGAAATATTTGAAACGATGAAGGAGCAAAAAAAAAGATTCGACAATATTTTTGACTATTCTTGGAGATTATGGATTTGATTTTGAGAAAAAATTTTTAATTGTTGTCTAGTTTTAGACATGACACTTTGTTTATCCTATACAATTACAGATACCATTGGAAAGGCTGATTTTACTTTGTTACCAACCTCTGAAAATACGAATGCAGTTTCTCAAGCTTTTATTCCATTGACATCCAATTTTTATCAAGAACCCTTTAAAGGTTACATTATTTGGACAACAACAGTTTTGTCGAGCAGTTTAAAATATGATCAGGGTACAATTACTGTAACGGATGGTGAAAGTAATAATATTGGCACCATTACTTTTACAAATTTGTATCAAGACAGTGCTATCGATCCTAATGACCCCGCCAAAACAATTAAAAAGTCGTTAAGCTATCCAATTCAAACAGCAACCGGTATTTTTTCTAGCTATATTGGAGGTAGTGTTGTCGTAGATTATGCTGCACCCAAGAGACAAATATGGCTTTTCAAGAATTAGTTTCCGACTTTTGATTAAAATCATTATTAAATAACTGATTTGATTCAATTGATTCTATTGTATCATTCCACACTTTTTCAAGCTTTGGTATTTCCTTTTGCACATTGTCCACAAATAATTCAAAATTGGTCCAAAATTTTTTAACTTTTGGTTTCAAGGAATGAAAAATGTGAAAAATATCAAATTGATACGATTCCGACTTGTTCAAAATCATGATAAAAATAATAAATAAAACAAACAAGAATGAAAAAGACTTTTGCATTTTTATAAATAGGAATTTATAAAAATTTAGAAAAATCATATCAAGGCTTTAAATTAATACAAAAAGTTGCTAAAAATATCACTTGGTAAAATATTTTCCTTGAAAAAAGTTGTACCATCCTGGAGTGCAAATTGAATATTGACTGGATAACGAATCAATTTATTAAAAACCCAAAAGTTATCAAAAGTTTTTTGACAATCATCTCCATTAACAATCAACGATTTGACAGGAACAGCAGTATTGATAATTTGAATTTTAAAATAAAATGGATTATCACTAATTGTGCGATACTGAATTTGATTATCGTGCTGACAAGGTACAATTTGGTATTCCATATCCCAAATACCATTTCCATCCATCAAAAGATCATAATGATGTGATTCACATTCTGAACATAAATTCGTTACAATTGCATTGTAAAAATTGGTAAAAGGGGTTGTACCAATTCCTGATCCTTTGCCTGTAATTGTTAAACACGTACCACATGCTAAACTATTATCCCAATGTTCTCCGCTTATTGCCACTTTGAGAAAATTATTGTATAAATTTTCATCATATTGACAAGCATTGTTCAAATTGGAGTAAAATGTTATAATCCCATTTTCAGCATGGCATTGTAACAATAAATTTAAAAATAATATAATAAAGACTTTCATTTTTTTGCATTCGTCTTTTGATAAAATAAATCAATCAATTTTTATATTGACCCAAAAATTGCTTTTTTGACTGTTGGTATTATTATTTTACAAGTGCAATAATATTTAAAGATGGATTGACAACTTCTGTATCTTTATATATTTTACCATTACAGATTAATTTAATTCTACTTGGATCAATTCCAAGTATTGCTCCATATTTTACCTTGATTTGTCCATAAGTATCTGTTGATTCAAATGGAACCGGGGTTGCTTGGTTACGAATATTTTTAATGTTTATCGAGGTTGCAGTTTGTTGTTGGGATCCACGACGCGTCTTTACGGGTAATAAAGTAGTATTTTGTCCAAAACTTAAACGGTCTACTTCTTGATCAACCACCATTTCCAAAAAATACTTTTTGGCTTGATATAGTTTTAAAGTTCCAACTTTTTGTTGCTGTTGTAAAGCAAGTTTTTCAACTTTTTGATCCAAATTTTTCATTATTTGGGTTACTTCTTGTATCGAATATTCCGATGATAATATTTGTCTGAAACTAGCTTTAATTATGGCTTCAGCCAATCTAGCTTGTTGTTTCATTCGTTTTTCTTGTGGGATTGTATAATAATGTTCTTGATCTTGTGCACTCATTGGATGTGCCTTTCCACGCATGCCACGAGTTTGTACAGGTTTATCTTGTGAAAGGCTGCTATCAAAAGTTACTTTTTTTGACATTTTTATTATAAAAAAAAACTTTTTATTTAAAAAGTATCCATAGGCCCTCGTAGATATTTATTTTTCCATACTCCTTTCTCACACAAACCCCAAAGTTTGGTGAAATAATCCATAAACTCATTCTTGTCAGGACAAGCATTATTTGGACAAGATTCTTTTTGCCAATCACGAAAGGTTGAATACATTTCAATATGACTGCAAAATTTACCTTCGCGTTCTTCGACATATTCATCCATGAATTGTTTGAAAACATCATTCTTCTTTTTGTAGTTATTCGTCGCAAGTGTAACTTTCAAAGGCTCTTTCTTTGTCTTTGGTTTTGTCTTTAGGCGATGGAGCAAAAACCAAGCTAGCGGTTCCAACATTCGTGGAATTTTATCCTTGAATTGCTCATCTTTCGGAAATCGTTTTTGTAGTAATTGTTCCTCAAAAGTTTCAGGTGCCTCATTCGTAAATGTCGATTCAAAAGGAATAAGTTTGATACGATTCCAAAACGCCTTGTCACTGTAAGTAGCCTGAGGAGGATCATTACAAATGAGCACAATCTTAAATTGCGGTGTAATTTCTTGACCTTCTTTATACAAACCACGAGCATAAAAAGTATCATTTCCAGACAATTCCTTCAAAATACCAATATTCAATACATCCTTTTTATCAGGCTCCTGGAGTGTAGCAAATCGGACTCCACTGCCTGCACGAACCAACTCTGGACAAGCAGCACTTGATTGTGTACGCTTACCTGTAATTAGAGAAGTCGGAAGCTTGACACTGTAAGGTCCAAACATTTGCTCAAAAATACTTTGAGTAATGGATTTTCCATTGTCTCCTTCACCTGTCCAAAATTGAATCACCTTGTTGAAATTTCCACCAATAAAAATTTCCGCTACTGAATCTAAAAAGTATTCGCGCAACTCGGCATCGGGGAAAATCTTTTCAAAAAAGCTGTGCAGCTCTGTAATCTCTTTGGAATTATGTGAATACTTTTCAGTATAAGCAATATTCATTTTAAGACTTATATAGTCGTTGGGACGACCATCGCGAAAAACATGGTTTTGCAAGTCATAAATCCCATTAGAAAAAGCAATCAAATAAGGATTTGTGTCCAATTTGTTGAGAAATTTGGGACTATAAAAAACTTCCATCGCCTCCTTCATAATGTGCGTTTTAAAAGGCGCTGACTTGAGATTACTTACAAGTCTTTGAACACTCTTCAATCTCTTGCCAAGTGTTGCCGCTTCCTCGTCTTCTGCAGCTCTGTATTTTGTCACCAAATCTTTCCAGATTGCTTCGTATTGGTCAACAAGCTCTGTTGAAATTTTACTTCGGAGAGAAAATCCATCGTCAATCTTTTCCCAAATATGATCATTAAACTCAAACCAAGTCCTGTAAGTTAAAGAAGCACAAACAAACTCGGATTCATATTTTTGAAAAAGAACATTCGCCAAATCATTGTGCGTTCCATCAAGCTTTAAACACTTGTCCAAAAGTGGTGCCGTGTGGTCTGCGATGGCTTTCTTGTACATTTCCAAATTATCTTCTTTGGCAATGTATTTTAGTGAGCCAATGGTCAAATCTTTCTTGTGCATTTTGTTCCATTCATACTCACAAACAGTTTGCTCAAACTTTTCAGAACGTTTAGAAAATTCGATCCATTTGTCAAAACCTTCTTGACCACCGTGGAAAATATTAAACAAAATCCAACCAATTCGCATCCATTCATTATGATCATCGGCGCGCTCGTCGGACAAGCAGGCCAACAATTGCTCAACAAGTTTCGCAGTATCTTCAATATTTTCTGGGTAGACAATTTTCTTCATTTTTACAATGTTTTTCGCAGCAGCAGAGGAAGAAATAGGAGGCAAATCACTCTTCATATCATAAACATAATCATTTCGATGAGTAAGCATAATACTAAAAATTTGTGGTAAATACTGATCGATTTGGATAACATCAATCGGAATCTTTTCTTCCTTGACATCAAATAGCATATAATTTTCCAACGAATTGTGCCAATCTTCCAACATTTGACATTTATTATTAAATGCACAAGTCACAAGATAGGGTTCATTACCTTCTTTTTGACTTCCATAAAGGAGCCACGCATTTTTGACATAGGCTCTGTCAATACATTTTTCAGCAGATGGAACCTGAGGAAGTTCAGTGGCTTTCAACTTTTTCAATTCCAAATAGATTCGAGGAATCAAATCATTTTCATGAACTGCCTTGTTTAAAAATATATAGGGAAAATGCAGATGGAAACCGTTTTTTAGAAAAGTTTTGTCCTTATTTTGACAAAGATAGGCTTTCTTCTCTAGTAAAAAACAGAGAAGGTGTTCTTCTTCGAGATCTTGTATAATTTCTCGAAGCACTTTTTGATAAATACTTACAATCATTTGAACATTGTCAATGCTGTAAAGAACGCGTTTTTCTAAAAATTGATTATTTCCAGGAATTTCTTTTTTCAAGTCGACGTCTACGACAACTGGCAGAATTGGGGAAGTCGGCATTTCACCAATCCCTTTTGGTTGGTCAAATTGATTATATAACTTCCAAAATGACTTTAGATCTTCATCTTTTAATAGAAATTTCCCTTTCGGATTAATCATGGATATATGTGAAGGTTTATTATCTGTTCGATTTGCATGTAAAAACGAATGAAGATGGCTCATTTTTTATTTCCGTTTTCATTATTTTTTTTTCAAATCATTTTTTATTTATCTTAAATTGTTTTTTATACCTTCAAAATAACATTACAGATCAATGACTTCCAAAGTGAACAAGACCAATATAAAAACTGAAGAGGAAAAAGATTTTTTGGATCCACAAGCAATTAAAAAATCAATGGATCTGGTTAAAAAGCATAATTTGTCCGTTAAGGACGAGGCAGAATTTTATCGGAGATTTTTCTCCTATCTGTTCAAAACTCAAGTTATTGGAAACAAAGCCGAGGATTTTTACAACGCAATCGTCAAAGCGGAGGAGCCAATTCAAAATGATATCAAGTTTTATCCCAGCATCTTGTTCAGATTCATTATTGATGATTTTTTAATGATTAAAATATCAGTTTCAATCTATGTCAAGTTTTTCAAAGTTTGCCAATTTGAGCCGAGTGCGGAGCAAAGCGTATTTTCTTTTTGTAATCTTTACAAGTATCAACCCTTGGATTCGATCTATTTGGACAAGAAGCTTTCCCGTGACGAAAAATCTCAACAGCTGATCAAGATTTTTTCCTTCTTGGCCAATGAGCGACATCTTTGCAGTGCAAAATACCTTACTTTGGAATCCTATGAAGAAATTCGAGACAAATTGGACAAGACGACTCTTAGCTTTGAAGATCTCGTCAAACAACACGACAACAAAAGACGGCTTTTATATATGGAGTCCTTGGATAGCGAACCAAAACTGCTGACTTACAAACGAACTGTTCGTACCTTTACCAAAGGTTTTACAGCTCGTAAAAGAGATCATTACTATATTTCTATAATGCGCCCCTGGTGTAATTTTGAGTATCTGTTAATTCAGCAACTTGATTCAACCATTAATAGATTGTACTACGGCAAGGAAATCAAAAAAGGGTACTTTGAACCATCCTTACTCTTTTATCAAGATTATATCGAAAAGGGTGGACGGCAAGAGGGAGAAGTATTTTGCAACGCATCGGGTCACCGATTCAAAATTATTTATAGTCTTTCCAACGGAAAGTGGAAGCTTCAAAATGAAAAGTTATTTGCATCAGAAACAGCGTGGAAGCAAAAACCTAAACCTATTGACATTGATTCTCTTCGACATCTTAAAATCTCTCAATTAGAGAATGCAGAATTGCTTCAATCGCTTTTGAAAAAGAAACTTTTGCTTGCTTTGGAGTCTTTGCTTGACCCACAGACCAATCTTTCTAAAGTGTATAGTATGCTCGGGTTTTCTCAAAATTGTACAGTTTATGAATATTTGCAAAAATTTTATCATCTTTACGGTCGAATTAAACGAGAACCTTGTGCGGTGCTTCACGGTTCGCTTGGAGGAAAGCTCTCTGAATGTCTCCTCGTTTGGGATAAAATTTTGGAAGCACCTCTGGAAATTGTCTTTCCAGAGTATTTTATGTATTCGGTCGACGATCAACAAAAGATTGATACGCTTTGGTATAATAGTTTTCATAACTTTGTTTGTACATTTTTAAACCATCAATTACCAGTTTCTTTTGCGCTCCCTAGACCTGTATCGCTACAAGGTTTGAAAATGCACAAGCTGGATATTTTTTCTATAATTTTTTTCAACGGTGAAAAAGCTGATCTATTGGATTGGGATGAAGATGATGTAAATCCCTATTTGGATATGTCTATTGTTCCTTATGGAAAGGCGGGAATCGGTAAAATGTGTGAGGCTCCTGCTTATTGGAATACAAAGGTTTCCAATGCGGAACAAGAAGACAAACAAGTTGTTGCGATTGTAGACAAGGTCCAACAATTTTTAACAGAAGCGGATGTAGATGATTTTATTCGACATTTGGAACTGGGAACACACGATATCAAAGTTTTGGAGGATGAAGAAGAACTTGAAGTTGATGAAGGAGAAGGCGAAGAAGTTCGTGATCAAGAAGATGCGCTAGAATTTGGATTAGATGACGAGGAAATTGATGTAGAAGCGTTCTAAAAATGCTTATCTAAAAAAATATAGAGGAATAGTAAATGAGAAACCGTTCCAATAATAACAGAAAGTCAATAAAGCAAGTACAAGCTATACCGAATTATCCTCCAAAATCTGCAACTCAAACACAACCTACTTTTGCCTCTACCATGCTACAAGGTTTTGGGTTTGGAATCGGTACTTCTGTTGCACGAAATGTTGTAGATAAAGCATTTGATTCTAGTGTATGTGATGCGATTCCAAATGTTGAAAAACCAAAACAAGATTGTATATTAATGTGGGAAAATTATAATACATGTTTGCGTAATTCGGATGTACAATCATGTAATTATTTTTATAAAGATTTTTTACAATGTATAAAAAATGATGTTAAATAAAAAATTTTTCTGATGTCGTAATAAAATTGCACACTTACTAACTTTTAAAAATTGAATTTCTATTTTTAAAAAACAGATTACAAAAACAATCATGGAACAAAACAAGGAAATCAACTTTATGGGTGCAGAGAATTTTAAGCTATCTGCTTTATCT
>Ga0114972_10004521_pt1 | contig 10357 bp, 10 predicted proteins | sample M_140807_EF_Meta_FD_87354 | JGI IMG/M metagenome (GOLD analysis project Ga0114972, IMG submission 87354) | Freshwater microbial communities from Lake Montjoie, Canada to study carbon cycling - M_140807_EF_MetaG | ecosystem: Environmental > Aquatic > Freshwater > Lake | place: Lake Montjoie... | reverse complement strand
GGCGAAGAAGGGGTCCATGGCGGCGAAGGAGACATTCGTCATATGCGCGCCGCGCGCCGAGGCATGGGCGCAGCCATTGCGCCAATTGGCGAAGAGCGTGTTCCACTCCACCACATCGAACTCAATGTTGATGCCCACCTGGCGCAGATCCTGCTGCAGGAACTCGTTCATCGGCAGCGGCTGCATCTGGCCGGAGCCTGAGGCGGAGATCTGCACCTTCAGCGTCAGCGGCCGTTGCGGGCCATAGCCGGCCTCGGCCAGCAGGCGGCGGGCTTCTGTGCGGTCGGTGCGAATCTGGAAGCTGGGATTGCCCCACCAGGGGTGGCCGGGCGCCACGGTGCCCTGGGCCGGCACCATGAAGCCGCCCAGCAGCGTGCGCAGGCCCTCACGGTCAATGGCGAGGTTCAACGCGCGGCGCACCCGCACATCGGTCATCGGATTGCCGGCGGTGAAGCAAGGCTGCCAGGGCCAGACATGCGGCTGCAGGTTCTGGGTGATGACCATGTTGCGGCTGCGCATTTGCGCCACGGAATCCGGCGCTGGCGCCTCGATCCAGTCCACCTGGTTCGACAAGAGCGCTGCGGTGCGGGCATTGGCCTCAGGGATGGGCAGCAGGATCACCCGGTCCAGCTTGGCCTTGGTGCCCCAGTAATTGTCATTGCGCGCCATCTCCAAACGCTCCCGCGGGACAAAGCGCGTCACGCGGAAGGGGCCGGTGCCCGAGGGATTGGCGGCAAAGGCGTTCCATGCGGCCTCGGCGCTGGGTTGGGCGGCGCGCATGGCGGCCCAATGCGTCGGGCTCGCCATGAACAGATTGGTCAGGTTGATCGGCAGCAGGCTATCCGGCTCGGAGGTGATGAGGGCGACGGTGAACTCGTCGATCACCTCGGCCCGGCGCAGCGTGGGCATGCGCGAGGCGGTCAGGCCGACCTGGCGCGGATCGAAATGTGGTGCCTCACGGTCGAGCACCTTGCGCACATTCCACACCACCGCTTCGGCATTGAAGGGGCTGCCATCATGGAAGCGTGCATCGCGGCGGAGGCGAAAGGTCCAGCGGGTGCGATCATTGGCATCGACCGACCATTCGGTGGCGAGTGCCGGCAGCACGACCGAGGGGCGCTCGGCCGAGGAGAGATCCCACTGCGTCAGACCGTCATAGAGCGGGATACCGGTGAAGCGGTTGCCCTCAAAGCCCTGGTCGGGCTGGCCATGGGTGAGCGGAATATCGGCGGCGGTCATGCCGATGCGCAAAGTGCCCTGCGCGGCCGCCGGGGTGGCGGTCAGCGCGGGCAGGGCGGCCGTACAAGCGGCCAGGAGAAGACGTCGAAGCATGAAATTTCCCTGGATTTGTTATGACTGGCGCTCAATGTCATGCCCGTTCGCTGACGGCGCGGCAACATGAATGCGAACAACAATGGCCCCTTTGGGCTTGCCTTTGCCCAGCACTCGGGCATGGAGTGCACAGCCATGAAGCTGCTTCTCATCAACGGCAACACCAATGCCGCCATCACCGACCGCGCCGTGGCGCATACCAGGGCGGCCCTGCCCAGGCTGGGGCTGTCCGGCACCGTCGCCGGTGTCACCGCCCGTTTCGGCGCGCATTACATCGCCACCCGTGCGGCCTCAGCCATTGCCCAGCACGCGGTGCTGGACGCGCTGGCCGAGCATGGGGCGGGGCATGATGGCGTCATCATCGCCTGCTTTGGCGACCCTGGGCTGGAGGCGGCGCGTGAGCTCTCCACCCTGCCGGTGGTGGGCATGGCCGATGCCTCGCTGACCATAGGCTTCCGCCAGGCCAGCCGCATTGCCTTCATCACCGGCGGTGCCGCCTGGGTGCCGATGCTGGAGGAATTCTGCCTGCTGCGCGGCTATTCGCGCCAGCAGGTGCTGGTGCGCGCGGTGGCGCCCGATGGCGGGATGATCGCGGCCGACCCGGATGGCGCCATCGCCCTGCTGGCTCAGGCGGCGCGCGATGCGGCGGCGGAAGGGGCCGGCGCCGTGGTGCTGGGCGGCGCGGGGCTGGCGGGGCTTGCCCCCCGGGTGGCGGCAGCCAGCGGCATCGCGGTGCTGGACAGCCTGGATTGCGCCGTGCTGGCGGTGGCCGAGGCCGTGGCGCAGCCTTCACCCACACCCACGCCCAGCAGCGGCCTCAGCCCTGCGCTGGCGGCGCTTCTGGCGGGCTGATCTGCCTGCCGGACAATGCCGGCATGGTCGCATGGCCCTTTGCCGTTACGCCGCGGCCCGAGACGACCAAAACCGCGCAGGCCAGCATGATCCGCAGGTCGAGCCCCAGTGAGAGCCGCAGGGCATAGGCGGCGTCCAGCCGCAGCCGCAATGGCCAGGGCACCGCATTGCGCCCCGCCGCCTGCGCCAGCCCGCAAAGCCCTGGCCGCAGCCGCAGCCGTGCCCGCTGCCGATCAGAATAGAGCTGCAGATAGGCCATGGGCAGCGGCCGGGGGCCGACCAGGCTCATCTCGCCGCGCAGCACATTCCACAGCTGTGGCAGTTCATCCAGCGCGCTGGCCCGCAAGGCGCGGCCGAAGCGGGTGAGCCGGGCGGCGTCATCGCCCGGGCCATCGCGCATGCTGCGCAGCTTCAGCACATCAAAGGCTTGCCCGCCGCGCCCCGCCCGCTCCTGCCGGAACAGCACCGGGTGGCCCAGCGCCAGCAGCACAGCCAGCGCCGCCAATGCCAGCAGCGGCGCGGCCAGGAGGAGCAACAGGGTGGCACCCAGCACATCCAACGCCCGCTTGCCGCATCGCCTATACATGCCGGCGCTCGACTGCGAGCGACAGGGCGAGGCCCAGTGCGAACCAGGCCATACGGTTGGACAAATCGGTCGAGACCATCACCGTCACCGCCACTGGCAGGACGAGCGTGCCAATTGCCACAGCGCGCTCCGGCGCCACGCGCGGCAGCCGGGCCAGCGCCACCAGCGCCGCGCCGCCAAAGGCCAGCAGCCAGAGCAGCAGCCCGGGCAGCCCGCCCTCTGTCAGGGCCTCCAGCGCGTGGTTATGCGGATGCATGCCGGGGTCGGCGCCGAAGCCGGCCGCCTGCGGAAAGCCGCCCGGGCCGATGCCCATGCCATCGACCATGCGCAGCGCGGCCCGCCACATCGCCACCCGCTCCTCCGGCCCATCGGCGGGGTCGCCCAGGATGCGCTCGATGGTGCGGATGCTGTCAAAGCGCCCTGGGTCGGTGAGCACGAAGACCAGGCCTGCCAGGGTGCTGAGCAGCATTGCTGCCAGCCACAGCATGGCCCGGCCAGGCGTGCCGCGCAGCCACAACGACAGCGCCGGCATCAGCACCACCACCCCGCCCATGGCCAAAAACGCCGCCCGCCCTCCGGGAATGAGTGCCGCCGCCGCCAGACCCAGGAGCAAGATGCCGCGCAGCGCCAGCATCAGCCGCCCCCGCGCCATCACCAGCCCGGTCGCCACCAGACCCGCTGCCGTGGCCACCGCCAGGCCGACAAGCTGATATTGCACCCGGGTGCGGGCCGGATCGGCGCCAATCGCGCCACCCAGCACCACGGCATGATTGGCCACGCCCCAGGCCACCGCCGCCCCGGTGAAGACCCCCAGGCAGATCACCGCGCGGGTCAGCGCCCGACGGCCGGTGGCATCGGCCCCGACCAGCAGCCCCGCCACCAGCATCACCGGCCCAACCAGCACAATGGGCACCAGCTTGGCCGTGGCGGCATTGCCATTGACTGCCCAACAGGCCGCCACCACCCACCAGAGCCAAAGCCCTGCCGCGCCCAGCAGTGGCAGCGCCAGCGCCCGGCCGAAGCGCCAGCCGCCGCCGGCCAGCAGCAGCGGCAGCAGCCCGCACAGCGCCAGCCCGCAGACCAGTGTGAGGTCAAAGGGCAGGCCGGCCAGGGCCGGCGTGGTCTTCAGCGCGCCGGCGAATTGCAGCAGCGCCGCTGCGATACCGGCCAGCCCGGCAAAGAGCGGCGCGGTGGGCAACATCACGCCCCCCCCGCGCGCAGCAGCAGCAGCAGCAGGCAGGCGGCCACGACCATGCAAAAGATCGGCACCACCAACGCCAGCAGCACCAATAGCAGCGGCCGGTTGGGCACCGAGGCGCGCAGCTCCACCATCGGTGCCGAGACCAGCCTGGCGGCCACCGCCTCATCGGCCAGCATCACCAGCGCGGCGCGCTCATGCTGCGCCAGCAGGTCGTAAAGGGTATTGCGGGTAAAGGCGTTGCGCTCGGTGGCGATGCTGGCCTGCAACAGGGCGATGCGGCGCTGTGCCATGCTGGCCAGATCGGCGCGCACCTTGGCCTCGCCGAAGCCATGCAGAAGCTCCAGCATATCCAGCGCAAGCGGCCGGTCATACCAGGGCAGCTCCACCGTCCAACTCACCGTGCCACCGTCTTGGGTGGGGGAGAGGGCATTTTCCAGATAGCTCTGCACGTCATCGGCATCGGCGGCGATGCGCAGATCGAATAGCCGACGGATCAGCCCCATCGGCCCGCTTCCGCGCCGCGCCGTCATCTGCGCCAGGATGGGGGTTTGCGCCGCGAGCATCCGGGCAGCCTCCATGGAACGCAGCGTGCCGAGATAAACCCCGAAATTGCCGCCCGGCCGGCTGTCCAGCAGCGCGGGCTGCAGCATCGGCACCGGGGTGAGCAGGGTGGAGGTGGCCATCGCCGTGGTTTCGGCCGGTGCGAGCACCATTTGCGCCACGAAGCTGCGCGGCCAGAGCCAGACCATCGTTGCCAGAGCCGCGTAGAGCAGCAGGGCGGCGAGCAGCAGCCGCCACCGCCAGTTCCAGATTCCCCGGATCAGGGCCTCCAGGGCCATTCTGCCACCGCCAGTTTATATTCCATCGCAGTTAAGAGGTATGGAGTGGGGAATTGCAACCTTTGCGCGAAGGCCTTCTCCCCTTGCACGCGGCGCAGGCCAGGGGCAATGGCCGGTCATGGCCACGCCGCGCATCCTGCCTGCCGATCAAGAGCCTCGCAGCCATACCTTTGGCGTGGTGCTGGCGGGCGGCCTGGCCCGGCGCATGGGCGGTGGCGACAAGCCGCTGCGCCTGCTGGCCGGCCGGCCGATGCTCGACCATGTGCTGGACAGGCTGCGGACGCAGGTGGCGGCCATGGCGCTCAGCGCCAATGGCGACGCCGCGCGATTCGCCCCCTGGGGCCTGCCGGTGCTGGCGGACAAGCTGCCGGATTTTCCGGGGCCGTTGGCGGGTATTCTGGCCGGCATGGAATGGGTGGCGGCGCAGGGCGGGGAATGGCTGGTCTCGGCCCCTGGCGATTCGCCGCTGCTGCCGGGGGATTACGTGGCCTCGCTCTGGGCGGCGCGGCGGGCGGCGGGGCTGCCGCTGGCCTGCGCTGAAAGCGGCGGCCAGGTTCATCCGCCCTGCGGGCTGTGGGATGTTGCCCTGCGCCATGATTTGCGTGCCGCCCTATTGGCCGGCGAGCGCAAAATCAGCCGCTGGACCGCCCGCCATGGCATTGCCCATGCCTCCTGGCCGGCCACGCCCTTCGACCCCTTCTTCAACGCCAATACGGTGGCTGACCTGGCCGCGGCTGAGGTATGGGTGAAATAGGCCCGGCCGCTTCCCGCCCCCGTCACTTGGCGCTATCCCCAAACGCATCATGGATGCTCTGGCCGCCGCTCCCGATCTGGAGCCTGATCCCTCACGGGGACCGCTTCCCACCTATCGCGCAAGGGTGAATGCTGGCCGTTACGCGCCGGACCCGGCGCAGGCAATGATTGCCGAGAATTTGCAGGAATTGTGGTTCCGCCTGCGCGGCTATGCCCCCCGCCCGGCGACAGCGGCGGCGGCGGGCGGGCTGCTGGCCCGGCTGTTTCGCAAGCGCGCCTCGGAGGATGGCGCGGCGCATGCGCCCATTGGCCTTTATATTGTCGGCCAGGTGGGGCGGGGCAAATCCATGTTGATGGATCTGTTCTTCGAGGCTGCCGATGTGGCCCGCAAGCGCCGCATCCATTTTCACGCCTTCATGCAGGAGGCGCATCAGCGCATTCATCTGTGGAAGCGCGCCCATCCCGGCGAGGCCGACCCTATCCCGCCGCTGGCCGATGCCATTGCCGCCGAGGCGCTGCTGCTCTGCTTCGACGAGTTTCAGGTGCATGATATTTCTGATGCGATGATCCTGGGCCGGCTGTTTGATGCGCTGTTCGACCGCGGCGTGGTTGTTGTGGCCACCTCCAACACCGCGCCGGATGATCTGTTCAAGGGCAAGCCGGGGCGCGATGCCTTTCTGCCCTTCATTGCCGAGATCAAGCGCCATGTGGAGGTGCTGCACCTGGATGCCGCGAAGGATTACCGGCGCGACCGGGTGCGCGCGCTGCCCAGTTGGCATGTGCCGGCCGATGGCCGGGCGGAGCGGGCGATGGACCAAGCGTTTCATGAACTGACCGGGCTGCATCGCGGCAAACCCACCGCGCTGATGGTGCTGAACCGCGAGGTGGTGGTGCCGCAGGCGCATCGCGGCGTGGCGCGGTTTGATTTTGATGATCTCTGCGCACGGCCGCTGGGGCCGGCGGATTACCTGGCTGTGGCGCGGGAATTCCACACCGTGCTGATTGACGCGATTCCGCGGCTGAACCCGGAGAATTTTGACCGGGCGCGGCGATTCATCACGCTGGTCGACGCGCTGTATGAGGCGCGGTGCAAGCTGCTGGCGAGTGCGGCGGCGGTGCCGGACACGCTGTATGAGCATGGGGAGAATGCAGCGATGTTTGAGCGGACGGCTTCAAGGTTGAATGAGATGCAGAGCCAGGAATACCTGGCCCTGCCCCACATCACCTAAGGCCGGCGTCAATCTCCCAAGGCGCGCGCACCAAGTCCGCCCGCACCATATCCGGCCGCAGCCCCACGTCACGCCGCATCCGCGCATCCATCTCAGCCGGGCGGCGATGCGTCGAGAAGCGGCGCCAGGCCAGCCGGGCCATCTCCGCAACCGCCAGAATGCCGGTCCAAAACCCTGCCAGACGCTCTGCCCCGGCATGGGTCGGCAGAGGGTTGGAGGAGGCGGAGGCAGACATCGAGATATTCCTTTTTCGCGGGCCTGGGCGGAATGCCCGGCGCCCAAGACATATCCGATGAATGAATGCAGAAATCCAACAACTAATCTTGACTTATATCATCAGAAAAAATGATGATGGTGCGTGTTCGCTATTCCCCCCGCCCTCGACCCTGATATCCTCCGCGCCTTCGTGATGATCGCCGATGGGGCCTCCGTCACCCGCGCGGCCGAGCGTGTGGGCCGCACCCAATCCGCCGTCTCGATGCAGATGCGCAAGCTGGAGGATATCCTGGGCACCCCATTGCTGGCCCGCGGCCCGCGCGGGCTTGCCGCCACCAGCCAAGGGATCTGGCTGGCCGAGCGCGCCCGCACCCTGCTCAGCCTGCATGATGAAATCCACGCCAATTTCCACGCCGCGCCGCTGGTCGGCCAGGTCCGCCTCGGCACTCCTGACGATTATGCGCTGCAATGGCTGCCGCGCATCCTGGCCGGCTTTGCCGAAAGCCATCCGCGCATCGAGGTCGATGTCGTCTGCAGCAACTCCGAAGTCCTCGCCCAGCGCATCGCCTCCGGCCAGCTTGACCTTACCCTGCTCTCCGAAGGCCATCGCGATGAGGGCGAATTCGCCGAAATCTGGCGCGGCCCGCTGCGCTGGGTCGGCCCAGCCAACCAGGCGCTGCATCGGCGGGAGCCGCTGCCGCTCGCACTCGCCCATCCCGGCTGCACTTGGCGCGCGGCGGCGCTGGGGGCGCTGGGCCGCGCCGGCCGTCAGGCCCGCGTGACCTATAATTCGGCCACGCAGGCGGGGTGTTTCGCCGTGGCCTTGGCCGGGCTGGCACTCACTGTCTCCACCCCCACGCGGCTGCCGGCCGGGCTGACCTGGCTCGGCGCGGGCGAAAATTTACCCGAATTACCGCAAATCGGCATTGAACTGCACAGCGCTGAGGGCGCCGAATCCCCCGCAATTTCAGCGCTCGCGGCTGCCATACGCCAGGGCTTTGCCCGGCAGGACTGAACCTGCCCAGACACTTCAAGGCTTGCCACACCATCCGAAATATGGCGAAACAAAACTAAGAGACATCTAACGGGGGTCATATGCGTTACGGAGTGATGTCGATTCTTGCCCTGGGCTTGCTCATGGGCGCGCCGGCTGAAGCCGCGCGCAACGACCAAACTGCCGCCCGCAATCAGCCCCGCCCGGCCACGAGCACTGGTCACGCCGTCACCCGGCCAGCCGCTGCCACCACCGCCGGGCGCGTGCAAGTGGCGGCAGCCCGGCAGCCGGCTGTGCCCTATCACCGTGCCAGCCTCTCCTCCGCCCAACAGCGCAGTGCGCCCAGCCGCGTTGCAGCGGCCTGCACCGTCTCCAGCGGCCGGCGGGTCTGCGGCGGCACCCGCCAAGTGGCCATGCGCTGGACAGGCGGCTTGATGCCGGCGGCCGGCAACCAGACCTCCTGCCCAGATGGCACAATGGCCACGCTGGCGGTGGGCCATGAGAATGTGGTGCGCTGCGTCCCGCTGTAAGGCGAGGGGGCCAGCGGTTTCGCGGTCGAAGCGTCGGCTCAACCGCTACAGCTTTGTCGGCGGGCTGACCTCTTCAGCCGCCGGCCGCCGCAATCCGCGCCGCCATGGCCAGCACGCGCTGGGCGCGTTCCACAATCGGGTAGTCCACAAATCGGCCATCCACCTGGATCGAGGCCAGGCCCTGCGCCTGGGCCTCGGCAAAGGCGGCGACGATCTTTTCCGCCCGCGCCACTTCTACCGCCGGCGGCGAATAGGCGGCATTGGCCGGCCCCACCTGGTCCGGGTGAATGCAAAGCCGCCCCTGGAAGCCCAGCGCCGCGCCGCGGGCGCAGGAGGCGTGGAAGGCGTCCATCTCGCGAAGTTCGATCCAGACCGTGTCAATCGGCGCCTCCAGCCCGGCGGCGCGGCTGTGCAGCACCATTTTTTCGCGCGCACCCTCCAGCACGGTCTCCGCCAGGTCCCAGGCGATGCCCAGGTCGAGCGTGTAATCGCCAGCACCAAAGGCCAGGCGCTTCACCCGCCCACCGAGCGTGGTGGCGCAGGCGGCGAATTCGGCCAGGCCGGCCATGCCCCGCGCCGTCTCGATGATGGGCATCACCTCAATCCCGCCCGGCGGCAGGCCGCGGGCGCGCTCATGTGCTGAGATCAGCCAATCCACCGCCACCAGCTGCGCCGCACTCTCCAGCTTGGGCAGCACGATGCCATCCAGCCGCGGCGCCACGATGGCGTTGAGGTCGCCCACGCAAAACTCGGCATCGAAGGCGTTCACCCGGATGAAGGCGCGGCAGTTGCGCGGCTTTTCCAGCGCCGCCAGCACCATGGCGCGGGCGGCGACCTTGGCGGAGAGCGCCACCGCGTCCTCCAGGTCGAGAATCGCGGCATCGGCGCCGATGGTGAAGACTTTTTCGGCGCGGCGCGGATGGTCGCCGGGGGCGAAGAGGAAGCTGCGGTTCGGGCTCATCAATGGGTCATAGGCGGGGCGTCCAGCCCCAGCAAGACGGGTTCATCCGCCGCTTTGACAGTGACTGGCTCCGGCGGCACCTTGCCGCAAAAGGTCAGCCCTCATCTCTGGCCGCGGAGGAATTTCCATGGGTTTTCTGGCCACCGCCACGCCGCTTTTCCGCGCGGCCCGCTGATGCCCCGTCACGGTGACATGGCGCTGATTGCCTTTCTCCAGGCGCAGAATTGCTCGAATTATCCAGGCTCCTGGCGCCACCCGGAGACCATGCAGGATTTTCTCAAGCCGCAATATTACCAGCGGATTGCCCGCAGCCTGGAGGATGCCCGCTTCCATATGGCCTTCTTCGATGACCGGCTCGCATTGCCGGATATTCTGGGCCATGACCATGCGGAGGCGGTGCGCAATGGCATTCGGGTGGTGAAGCTGGACCTGATATCCATCCTCACCGCCATGGGGCTGGCCACGGAAAAACTCGGCCTGGGCGCCACCTACTCGACCACCTATTACGAGCCCTATCATGTTGCCCGGGTCTTCGCGACGCTGGACCATATGCTGGGCGGGCGCGTGGCCTGGAATGTCGTCACCTCGCTGAACGACAGCGAGGCCCATAATATGGGCCGCGCCGAACACCCCGCGCATGATCTGCGCTATGACCGCGCCGACGAATTTCTGGAAATTGTCCTCAGCCATTGGGATGCGTGGGAAGACGACGCCATCATCAATGACCGTGAAACTGGAATCTTTGCCGACCCGGCCAAGGTGAAGCGGCTGGATCACAAGGGCCGCTGGTACAATGCCCAGGGCACCTTCACCGTGCCGCGCACGCCGCAGGGCCGGCCGGTGCTGATCCAGGCCGGGCAAAGC
>Ga0114972_10004519_pt1 | contig 10359 bp, 9 predicted proteins | sample M_140807_EF_Meta_FD_87354 | JGI IMG/M metagenome (GOLD analysis project Ga0114972, IMG submission 87354) | Freshwater microbial communities from Lake Montjoie, Canada to study carbon cycling - M_140807_EF_MetaG | ecosystem: Environmental > Aquatic > Freshwater > Lake | place: Lake Montjoie... | reverse complement strand
CGTTCTAGGAGCGCGGATGATCCACCACTGAGTAGGTATAGAACCGTACTTCCGGCTGGAATTGAACGGGCGAATTCCTCCATCGCCAAACCGGCGGCAAGGGATGATTCATCGGGTACCGGATGACCGGACTCAACCACGGTGATGGATGGTCCTAGCGGCGCGGCGTGACCACGTTTGGTGACCAGGAGCCCAGATCTGGGCTCGCCGTATCGCGCGATGACCGCCATTGCCATCCCAACACTCGCCTTTCCACTCCCGATGAGATAGTAGTCATCGACCGGAGCCAGATCGGGCGGAATCGCCAGGTACCGCCCGCTTTTCAGCTCATCGATGAGACTACGGTATGCCGTCACGCCGGGCAATTCTTGCGCCCAAACAGGGGCCTTCCAATCGGGGACCATCCCTTTGGTTACTAGGGACGACATTGGAATTCGTAAGCGAGGTCGTTCCCGCCCGGTAGTCCCTCGTGGCCAAAGTCAGGGTAGATCACCATCCGTTTTGGCGCGGTGATGTTGTTGTAGACCGCATAGACGGTGCTGGGCGGCGTGATGCTGTCGAGTAGGCCGGTGAACATGAGGGTGTCCGCCTTGATTCGAGGTGCTAAGTGCTGGATATCGATGTAACCCAGTTTTTCAAAGATGGCATCCTCTCGCTCGTGCCGGGGATCGAAGTGGCGGAAGTAGGTCCTCAGTTCTGAGTAGGCGGCTACGTCCAGATCCATTTCCCAAACCCGCTTGTAGTCCGATAGAAACGGCATGACGGGCGTGATGCGGCTGACGCGGGGTTCGAGGGCGGCACAGGCGCAAGTAAGTCCACCCCCCTGAGATCCGCCCGTGGCGCCGACGCGGCTTGGATCCACTTCAGGCATGCCAAGCACGATCCGGGCGAGAAGGGCAGTGTCGAGGAAGACATTTCGGTAGTAGAGCGAGCACGGATCGGGGTCTGATAGACCGCGGATGATGTGGCCGTCCTTGGTGGGTCCGTAGGTGGTCACGGTGTCGGTGCTTTCGCCCGCCTGACCGCGACAATCCATGGCGGCGACGACGAATCCAGCGGCAACGTACGACATCAAATCGGCCCAATCAGCGGCCCGGTACGTGTAGCCGTGGAAGTGAATGATCGCGGGCGCGGGGCCATTCAGATGCTTGGGGACCAGAAGCTTGGCGTGGACTCGCGCTCCGCCCGTGCCGGTGTAGAAGAGGTCAAAACAATTCGCGGCGGGCTGAGCAAAAGCACGGGGCCGTTTCTCGACTTGAAGGTCAAGCTGGTCGATCTCTGCCAAACCGGCATCCCAAAATGCATCAAAGTCGGCGGGCTTAGGGTTGCGGCCTCGATATCTCTCGAGGTCGGCGAGGGGCATATCCAACACTGGCATAGCGCGGGAATCTTACTCGGTAAATAGCTGGCGAAGATCAATCGCGGCTTGGGCAAGATTTTCGACCCGACCTTCGATCGTGACGGTACCGTCGTAGCCAAGGGCTTGGAGGCGCTGCACGAAGGGGATCAGCTCCTCGTCAGTTGGCGACGGGGCGGAGCGGTTTCGATTGGAAATGTGCACGTGTTGCGGTGCCACCGGAATGGCCTCATCCCAGTCCTCCTCTTCAAACAACATGTGATAGCTGTCGGCCGTGAAGGCGAGACCACGCGCGACCAGTAAGGGGGCGAGGCGAGCGAGTCGGGTGCCCACGTTCGTCTCGTTGCGATTGAGGCTTTCGGGAGCAACCCGAATTGAGTATTCGTCTGCGATGGCTTGGACCGCCGCCACGATCTTGACAAACTCTACATCCCAGTCAACGGTGGCGTCAACGTCATCGTCCGGGGCTCGTCGCGCGCCGCCGCTGCCAATCACTATCACCTCGGTTCCGATGGATGCCGCGGCGGCAATGCGCGCCCGGGCGATTTCCTCGAAGGGAGTTGGCTGGATGAAAAGCCTTACTTCGTCTGGGAAAAACAGGTTCGTTCGCGGTGCCGGAATCCAAGCATCGCGGATTTCCTTCGCATGGTCCAGAACGTAGCCTGCGCCAAACTCCGCGTAATCAAACCCCGAGGCAATTGCTTCTTGGGCATAGGCGATGTCGCGGGCGCAGACTCCGAACCGCATCTCTACCGAGCAGCCTCTTCCTGAATGCCCGCGGCCGCCATCACGCGGCGAAGACCGTTGGTGGCTTCGGTGAACAACTGAGCGCCGGAATAGCCTCCAAAGTGTCCCACATTGCTGAGGTGAGGCTCTAGGGTGAGAGCGCCAGACCAGCCGGATTCGTGCAGGAACCGAAGCGTGCGCTCGATTTGACCGTCGCCTTCGCCAGCTACCGTTACCGATCCATCCTTGGCATCCTTGATGTGGAGCGTGTCGAGGTAAGGGAGAATCCAGGGGAACCAGTCATCCCATGGTCGGAAGCCAATGAGAACGGTGTTTGCGAAGTCAAAAGCGGCTTTGAAGTTTGGCGAAGCGAGATCCTCAAAGAGTCGGCGGGCGTTCTCGGGATACGCGCCCCAATAGCGCGCATCGTTTTCGTGGATCAGAACCGCGTCGTACTCTTCGGCCAGTCGCCGTTGACCAGCCATCCAACTGATGACGCGACCAATGTCGTCGCCTTCGTATTCCGGCGTGAAAATACGGATTTTTCGGCAGTTGAGTAGCGCGCCAATGTGAAGGGCATTGCGTAGCTTATCGAGCTCAACGGCTTCACCGAGAATGTCGTAGGGAACCTTGTTTACCGGCGAACCGATCGACGAGATGTACATTCCCGCCTCCCGCAATCGGTGGTTAATGACGTCGATGTGCGACTCGGTTAGGCTCAAAACGTGCACGCCATCTACATTGCGAAGGTCGATTCCTTTGATGCCCAATTCCGACATCGTGGCGATCTGATCGTCGAGGGAAGCCGCGATTTCATCGGCAAAACCGGTTAATGTCCAAGCCATCCGCCCTACGTTACCCGCCGGAGAGACGAGTCAAACCAGGAGCGATTTCTGGCCGAATGAACTGGGTGAAACCGTCGTTGCGCAAATGGGTCTCCAGTTCGTTCGGGTCCTCGGTGAGAGCGATTACGGTGCCACCCATACCGGCTCCGGCCAATTTTGCGGCAAGTGCCCCGTGGTCTAGACACTGCTGGATCAGCGCTTCGATGACGTCTCCCGATCCACCCATCTGCCGCGTGATTTCGTGGTTGCGCGTCATGAGGGCGGCTAATCGCCCATATTCACCATCGATCAAGCACTCCCGACCCGGATCCGGGAGGGCCGCTAGCTCCGTCATGCTCTCGGTCACGAGCGGTTCACCCGCTAGCCATCGCTGCTGGAGCGGGCCGTGAACGGATCCGCTGAGACGGGGCACACCCGTCGTCACCAAAAGAAAGGGAAGTGGCGCTACGAACGGCTCGCGGATTGGATAGGGGCCGTAGGGCACATCGGGCCGCTTGCCGACATACCGAATGAGATTCAGTCCGCCGTGAACCACCATCGTGGAATCTTGCCAACCGCACGCTACTCCGGCTTCGTGGGCTTCGATGTCGCGGACTTCTTCGGCAAATGACTCGAGGGAGTCTGGTGGGGAGAAACAAGCCAACGTGGCGGCAAGGAGGGCGGTCGATCCGGCTAGCCCGCTTGAGCGCGGCACCGCGGAGGTCCAGCGGACGGTTAGATCGTCGGGAACGACTACGCGTCGCTTGACAGCCGCCAAGAGGGTCTGGTCGAAGTCTTCCCCCTCAGGAGATCTGGCCATGACTTCACACCGGTTTCGGACCGGGAGCGAGCACGATAGGGTGGCGCCGCCGTAGGAGTCACTCGGATTCCCCAGGATTCCGCACCGCCCGGGTGCGTCCCAAACGGTGCCGATGGTGACTACTCCCAAGCCCACCACCGCGCTTCCTGATACTGTTCGGGGCTCCCAACATCAGCCCGCTTTGAATCGGGGGGAAGCGGTACGGCTTTGATATCGAATCCCATCTGGATGGCAGCGTTGAGGATAGGAGTAAGGCCAAGTTCACCAGGACCATCCCAGACGTCGGCGGCCTGATTGATAAATGCCGTCAGCGGTCCAGCGAAGGCGTAGCGCGCGCATATGGCAAACCGGCTGGGGGCATCCGCAACGGTGGGCTTTTCCACGATACGGCGAATGCCCCCTAAGTCGCCAATCTCGGCGATTCCGTAGAGCGAAACCTCCCCTTCGCTTACCTCCTGCAGCGCAATCGCGCCATCAATTCCTTTGTGCAGAAGATTCGCCATGCGCTCGACCGGTGACTCACCGTTAATGGCGCAATCGCCTAGCAAAACAATCATGTCGCCTTCGACTCCTGCGCAACCGATGGCATGGGCAAAGCCTTTCATTTCGCTTTGAATCGCTACTTCGGCCCCTAATTGTTCCACTCGGACGATCAGGTCAAGCTTTTGCGGCGATGCCACCACGATCACGCGCTCGGATACGATGCGGGCTTCGGCGATGACTCGTTCAATGACGGCTCGTCCTCCCAGTGGCAACAGTTCTTTTGCCCGTCCCCCGGTGATTTCAAGCATGCGGGTCCCTAATCCAGCGGCGGGAATAACGGCGGTCACCCCCGTTTGATACCCGGTCTAGCCGGTTCCCGGTATCCTTTTCCCTCATATGGAAGCGCTGTTCGAGGACCGCGCCGCCGCTCCTGCCACCCCGACGGTACCGTTCAATCGAGGCGGTCTGCAGTTGGGTGAGCGGCCAAAATATACGCCTGGAACCTACTTCGTTCAGACCTGGGGATGCCAGATGAACGAGGAAGATAGCGAACAGATGACGCTCTATCTGGAGGATCTTGGATTCCGGCCAGTGGACAGTTTCCTCAAGGCTCAGGTAGTGATTCTCAACACCTGCAGCGTGCGTAAAAAGCCCGAAGACAAGGCCTTTAGCATGATGGGGGAATTGCGGCAGCTCAAAGAGTCGCGTCCCGATATGGTGATTGGCGTGGCTGGGTGCATGGCGCAAGCTCGGGCCGACGAAATCCATCAGCGCGCGCCTCACATTGATTTTGTTTTGGGAACCGGTGATCTGGGATTGCTTCCGGGGTTGGTTTCGGATGCCCTCCAAAAGCGAAGATTCCGCAAGCGCGTTGAATTGCCGGAGCGCAAAGGGAAGGTGGTGACGGAGATCCCACAACGGCACTTGGGCCGCACCCCGAAGCTGAAGGCGTTCGTGCCGATTCAGTACGGGTGCGACAAGTTCTGTACCTATTGCATCGTTCCGCAGACGCGGGGACGGGAGAGAAGTCGCCCGACCGTGGACATCCTTGAAGAGATTCGCGTACTTGCCGATCAGGGCACGAAAGAGATCACTTTGCTCGGCCAGACGGTCAACAGCTACGGGAAAAACCTAGCCGAAGGGAACGTGCCATTCAGCGAATTGCTGAATCACGTTTCGGAGATTGCTGGCATCGAGCGTATCCGTTTTACGTCGCCCTATCCGCGTGATTTCAAGCGGGATCTCATCGAGACGATCCGGGACAATCCGAAGGTGATGGAGCATTGCCACATGCCGGTGCAAAGCGGAAACGACGAAGTCCTCCAAGCGATGCGACGGGTTTACACGGTGGAATCCTTCAAGGATCTGGTTCAAGAGCTTCGAGAAACGGTTTCGGGGCTCTGCCTCACGACCGACGTTATCGTGGGATTCCCGGGTGAAACGGAATCGCAGTTTGAAGATACGATGCGGCTGTTCGAGGAGGTTCGGTTTGACGGAGCGTACATGTTTGCCTATTCGATTCGACCCGGAACACCAGCCGGCGATGCTTTGAACCAGGTTCCCGAAGCGGATAAAAAGCGGCGACTAAACGCCTTGATTGAATTGCAGAATCAGATCAGCACCGAGCAGAATCGCCAGCAGGAAGGAAAGGACTCGGAGGTCCTCGTTGAGGGCGTCTCACGACGGGATGACCAGATGCTTTATGGCTACTCCCGTGATTTCCGGATGATTCACTTTGCCGGGGGCGAAAACCGCGTGGGGCGTCTTGCTCAAGTGCGTCTTCGCGAGGGTTATCAGTGGGGATTGCTCGGCGAATTGATTTAACGAATGCAATAGCATCAGATTCGGCCTATACTCTTTTTCGTGAATTTTTGCCAAAAATTCTTCGCGTTGGCCTTGGCGATTTTGCCGGCATTGGCCCCTAGCCAGCAGATCAGCTACACCAAACAAGCTTCGTTAACGGTCGATCAGGTCCGAAAGATTCAGGGTGAGCTGAAGACGGCGGGATTGGTGGTACCTCAGACATTCTGCGGAATTGACCTGTACAAGGTGACCTATCCCTCCAAAAACGAGGAGGGGGCGGTCCGCGTGCTGAGCGGACTGCTGGCAGTGCCACAGGCCGGAACGCGAAAGGGATTGGTTCTCTTTTGTCACGGTACTTCCCAAGATCGTCGAATCTCGCCCTCTAGGTACACCGGCCAATTGCGCTACTCGGAGGCGGAAATCGCCACGATGGCGTTTGCCACCGGCGGGTACGCCGTCGCGATGCCCGACTATTTGGGTCTGGGCGATGACGACGAGTTTCATCCGTACCCGTACGGCGACCTCAACTCTCGCGCAGGCATCGATCTTGTGACCCAAATCCGAGCGAGTGATCCTCGGTTTCTGATCGATATGGGACCCAAGAACTTCGTGACCGGCTACTCGGAAGGCGGAGCGGTGGCGATGTGGACGGTTAAGAATCTTGCCGCACCCAACGCTCCTTGGCAAGTAGCCAAAGCGGCACCTCTTTCAGGACCCTACGATCTCCGCGGGGTGACCGCTAAATCCCTACTTGATGGTGGGCTGGGCCTGGAGAATCTGGCACTGAAGGTGTTTTTGATGAGTTACGTTGCCCAATCGGCGGCGGTATACCGTCCGAACGTCAATCTGGAGGACTACTTTGACCGGTCTTTCGCGACCTACATTCCGTTTGTTTTCAGCCAGAATCTAGATGACGTCGCGGCAGCGAAGAAGCTGGCGATCCGATCCATCACTTTGGGGGCATATTCCTCAGTCCACAAGCTTCTGAAGCCCAATTTTGTTACCACGCTTAAGTCGGAGGACCTCTCGGATCCTCTTTTGAAGCGGTTGGCTGAGAACAATTGCTACGATTGGAGCCCGACGGTTCCGATGCGAATTGTCTACCTAACCACCGATTCCACAGTTGTCCCCGCAAACTCGGTGAAGGCGCTTTCGGTGATGCAATCGCGGGGAGTCCCGATTGGCTTGGTGTCGGGGATGCCGGTCGTGAATCGGAGTCTGAATCACCTGACGTTTTCGCCCACGGCGCTAGGGTTCGCGCGACAGTTTTTTGATGCGCAGTAGCTAACTTGGCATCCGCCAACGGAAACGGGCGAGTCCTTTGGACTTGCCGAATGCCCGTTTCCCCGGTACGCTTGCAAGCAGATGTCCCTCCTGAACGCGAAGATTGGCCCGTTGGCTCCCGAACAATGCAACTGCGTGATTGAGATCCCCCGCGGAAGCACGAACAAGTATGAGGTCGACGCTGAGAGCGGCATCATTAAGCTTGACCGAGTCTTGTACTCACCGCTGTTTTATCCGTTTGATTACGGTTACATTCCGCAAACCCACTATCTGGATGGTGACCCGCTTGATGTGTTGGTGCTGCTCAGCCACCCTACTTTTCCCGGCTGTTTGGTGGAAGCCAGCCCAATCGGCGTCCTGTTCATGACGGACGACAAGGGGCCCGACGAGAAGATTCTCATGGTGGCGACGCGGGACCCCAGGTACGGTTACCGAACCTCGCTAGACCAACTGAACGAGCACACCCTCAAAGAATTGCAGCACTTTTTTGAGGTGTACAAGCAGTTGGAAGAGAAGGCGGTCGAAATCCACGGCTGGGAAGGTCGGGAGAAGGCGGTTGAACTAATTGCTAAGTATCGGACCGACCTTCCCCCGTTGGCTTGATCACTTCACGCGTTTGTAGACGCCGAGCCCTTCGACGGTCATGTGGATGGGAACGTTTTTGTCGTCCAGTTCAAATGTCACGTCGTCGTACATGACCGTCGCGATGGGCCACTTTAGGGCGAATACGCCGCCCGACCAGTGCTGGACGGTTCCGGTGAACTTAGCCGGACCGCCGATCATGAACATCTTTCCATCTTTGGCTACCAGTTCCATGCGGCCGTAAGTTTCGTTCTCGTACACGCCCGGTAGCAAGGAGACGTTGCCAGGGAACGGAGCGGGGTTCTTTGGCCACTCAGGGGTCTGAAAGATCTTCATCATCTGGGCGTTGATGCCGGCGATGGTCTTCTGATCGGCTTCCCACGGCTGATTGAGTGTTTTGGCGAGCCAGTAGGCGCGGACAGATTCCGGAAAGGCGGTGAAGTTCAGGTTGCACAAAACGACAATGCCGGCCTTTCGATTGGGAATCAGATTGATAACTGTACGAACACCGGCCAACGCTCCCCCTTCTCAATGATCTTCTCGCCACCGTAGGTGAACGCGCCGAATCCGAGCGTGAATGCAAATCCGGTGGTGTCGGAGATGGGCGGTAGCTCGGCAATGGTGGGCGGGGAGGCCATGGTTCGGGTGAACAGTTGATCCACCGTTTCCGATTTGAGGATTGTTTTCCCTTTGAATTGACCGCCGTTGGCCAGCATCTGGACGAAGTTGGCCATATCTTTGCCGGTCGAAATCAGTCCGCCGGCGGCCGCCATCGTCGCTTGGCTACCGACTTCGATCTCACCCATTTTGCCGTTCATGACGGCGTAGCCCTTGATGGCATTTGGACTCTTCAAATCCGCATCCAGCAGACCGGAGTTGGTCATTTCTAGCGGATCCAAAAGACGCTTCTGAACGACGGCGTTCCAATTTTGGTTGGCAACTTTCGCGGTGACCTCTCCGGCGACAAAGTAGCCCGGGTTCGAGTAGTTGGCCTTTTCACGAAGGCTGTTAGTCGGCTGAAGGTAGCGCAGTCGATAGAGAATCTCCGCGCGGTTGTAGCCCAGCGGGTCAAAGAAGTCGCCACTGAATGCGGGCCAGCCAGTGCGGTGCGCCAGCAAGTCCCGCATATTGATGTTCCGCCCCGGATAGTCGGTGGGGAAGGTGAATTCGGGCAAATAGTTGAAAATCGGGCGATCCCAATCCAGCTTTCCAGCATCAACCATGGTTCCGGCAGCGGCCGCGGTGAATGACTTCGAGACAGAGGCCATCAGGAAGCGGGTGTTTTCGTCAAGCGGGAGCTTCTTGGCGATGTCGCGGAACCCGTAGCCCTTCACCATCTTGATTTGGCCATCTTCGATGACCGCCACAACGGCACCGGGAACTTGAAATTCCGCCAGCTTGGCTTGGATAAATCGATCGAGGTCGGTCAGGTCGGATACAGGTTTGGCGGGCGCGGCATGAATAGAAATCAGAGCGGCTGCAATCGCGAGACTCATGGTCCCATTATCTCCCAACGTCTGGGGAATCGCAGCCCAAGCGCAGTAAAATGACTTAGGTGGCGGGCTCCGGACCAATCGAAGGGTATTTCACTAAGGACGGCAAACTCCATACCTGGCCGTCCCGGAAGCGTTCCGATTTGCGCTTTGCGATCCTTCGGTGGTTCGCCGATCAGTTAGAAGCGGATCGAACCCTGACCGAGCGGGAAGTGAATGAAGTTTTGAAATCAAAATCGATTCTTGATGACTTCGTTTTGCTTCGGCGGGAGCTGGTAGACGGTGGATTTTTGGCTCGTACCCCGGATGGACGCGCTTACTGGCGCCTTCCGGAACATTCGGCAGGGCCGGAGTGTTCAGGTTAGGAGTGACCCAAAACTCGTATAATTCTTCTGTGAAGGCGACGCTACTCAATCGCATCTCCCTTGTTTTGGGCAGCATCGGCCTCTACGTTGCACTATTGCTCACGCTCGAAAAAGCGATGAATATCCAGCTTCCGTGCGGAAGCGGAGGCGGTTGTGCGAAGGTTGCCGATCACCCGTCGGGAATGTTCTTGGATGTACCGGTGGCGTACTACGGACTGTTCGGGTACATCTTGATCACGCTGATCACGGTCCTGCGGTTTACAACGGATAACGCGAACCAGAAAAGCCTTACCAATATTGCCGTCTTTTTGACCGGAGTTGGTGCGCTGGCTAGCCTTTGGCTGCAGTTCGTTTCGTTCACGGTCATTCACGCGTTCTGTCCGTACTGTTTCACGAGTGCGGTTGCGATGGTCTCCCTTTTCGTTACGCAGCTTTTGCTACGAAAGGCGCTGAAGGCATCCAATGCTCCGGAAGCGACCGTCGTTGATGGCGAATATCCGCGCCCGAATGTTGGTATTCAAACCGACAAGAAGTGGAAGCTCATCGCTTACGCGGTTCCGGTTTTGGCGCTTGCCATTGCCTATGGTCAGTCCACGATGCTTTCGCGACAACTGGGTGGCGT
>Ga0114972_10004517_pt1 | contig 10362 bp, 10 predicted proteins | sample M_140807_EF_Meta_FD_87354 | JGI IMG/M metagenome (GOLD analysis project Ga0114972, IMG submission 87354) | Freshwater microbial communities from Lake Montjoie, Canada to study carbon cycling - M_140807_EF_MetaG | ecosystem: Environmental > Aquatic > Freshwater > Lake | place: Lake Montjoie... | reverse complement strand
TCAGGAATCTGATCAAAAATGCCCACTTTATCAGCAATTTTTATGCCAAAATTGGATTCAATCATTTCCAGAGTTGTAAATTGACTATAAGACATTCTTCCGCTTTTATTTAAAGTTAATTTGAATACCTAATCTTATCACTTATTCTCAAAAATAAATAATAACATCCCTCACACTGGAGAAGTAAGCTATCGGCTGGGGTTCAACTCTCAAATAAGACTCCAAAAATTCACCCAAGTGTTAAAATCGATGTGATTACTGCGGGGTAGCGAGCGTGTAATCCTAATCCCGCGATCGCCCAGGAGATAACAAGAAATGATTGCTGTAAAAGATAAGTTTCTTAAGTTAACACCCGAAGAATATTTTATTTGGGAAGAACAACAACTGCTGCGCCATGAGTATCTTAATGGTGGAGTTTATGCCATGAGTGGGGGGACTCAAAATCATGGGCGCATTGCTAGTAATCTTATTTTTATCCTTAAAAGTCATTTACGGGGCGGTGGTTGTCAGGTAGGCAATTCCGATTGTCGTGTCAATATTTTTGAAACTAAAGATTATGTTTATCCTGATGTGAGCGTTACTTGTGATGAGCGCGATCGCACTGCCATTCAGGCGATTCAATATCCTTGTCTAATTGTTGAAGTTTTATCTCCCAGTACCGCCAGTTATGACCGAGGAGATAAATTTAGGATGTATCGTCGCAATCCTAGTTTGCAAGATTATGTTTTAGTTGATGCCGAGAAAATAGCGATCGATTTATACCGCAAAAATGATCGTGGTAATTGGGAGATTTTTAATTATCAATCGGGGGATAATATCGATTTACAAAGTATTAGTTTAAGCTTTTCCATTGAGTCCGTTTATGAGGATATTATTTTTGAGGAATTAGAAACAACCAGTAAATAAGATATGCAACTCAATAATGGAAAAATCTCAACGCGATCTCACTGGGTTAGTAAGCTGTTTTTTAGGATTTGTCAAGATTTTTATGACAATTCTTCACTAAAAATTTCCCCTATTTCAGAAAAAAGAAATGTCTAAAATAAATCCAGGTAACACATTTTCTCCCGATAAATTTGTGGGTAACGTAACAATTTTAACAGTTTGATTAGGACGGTAAATTTCAACTTCCTGGGCTTGGGGATTAATTAACCAACCTAACTGCAAACCACTGTCAAGATATTCCTGCATTTTTTCTTGCAGTTGACTTAAAGAATCAGTCCGAGAACGTAATTCAATCACAAAATCTGGACATAATGGGGGAAATTTTTCTTGTTCTTCTAAGGTCAGGGATTCCCAGCGATCGCTCTTAACCCAAGCCACATCAGGAGAACGTTTAGCTCCACTGGGCAAGGTGAAGATAGTAGAAGAACTAAAAACTTGTCCTAATTGAGTTTGGCGATTCCAAATAACCAAATCCGCATTCAAATCGGATTCTCGCTTACCGCTTAATCCACCAACGGGGGGCATGATAATTAATTCTCCTTGGGCGTTTTTTTCCAGATGCCAATTTTCATTATCTTGGCAGAGTTGATAAAATTGATCGTCGGTTAAAGCAACATTTTTGAAGCTCAAAGTAATCGGTTCTAAAGTAATCATTTTGGACTCCTGAGCAGGTAAGTAATTATTGGGATTCGCTACCGACGACCCCAAGTATGGGAAGATTTTTCTCCTTTAATTCAGTCGCTACCCTTAGATTGAGGGTGTTCAATAGCTTTCTGTATAGGTTTATTGGGATGCTCTAGACTTCCCATGATAATCGATGATCCCCTTGAGTTGTCAATTGTCAACCAAGTTTTTTACCTATTGATTGGCAATTAACTGTTCCAACTCATGTCGAATATTCGGGAAATCATTAATAGTATGGTTTAAATTATCCCCATCAAATTCTTTAATTTGAAAATCCAATTTCGCGATGTAGTTAATTAAAATAGTAAAAGGATATTCTTCTGATAAAGCTTTTAAACGCTTCGCAAATTGCCGTAGCTCTTTCATGATCATGGTCTGACGCAATTTTGGCCAGACAGTTTCTTCTTCTATTTTTAATTGATTAATTAACTCAGGTAATCTACTGAAATCTTCGGCGATCACATTGGATAGAGAGGGTGAATCATTTACTTCTTTTATAGACTCAGCGATCCCCTGAGAATTAGCTAAATTGACAGAAGAAAGATCATGCTCTGGACGTAGAGCTAAGACTCCTTTTAAAGCTTCTACTAAATCGGCTCTCACCAAAGGTTTGGTCAGAAAACCCTGGCAATGATGCTCTAATTGAGTTCGTAAATCAATCATTAAAGAAGCCGTTAAAATGAGAATAGGAATCGTTGAAGTATCAGGGTTATTGCGTAACCAGAGGGTTGCTTCTTGACCATCTAAATTCGGCATCAAAATATCCATAATAATCACATCAGGATGATGATTTTTAGCCATTTGAATCGCTTCATAACCGTCACTCGCTTCTATAATTTTGTGGTCTGTAGATTGGAAAAAACTACGAAGTAAATGACGATTTGATTCAATATCATCAATGATTAAAATGGTTGCAGGAACAAACTGATTGAAATCAATATCTTGATTGTGGTTAAAAGTTTGATGGGAATAGGTTTCAATAATAACAGAGGGAAAAATCAAGGTAAAGATACTGCCTTTGCCCAATTCACTCGTTAATTGAATTGATCCCCCTAGCATTTCCGTTAACCGCCGAGTAATCGTTAAACCTAAGCCCGTACCACCGTATTTACGAGTACTTTGTCCTTCGCTTTGGGTGAAAATATCAAAAATTCGCGTTTGATTTTCGGGGGCAATGCCAATGCCCGTATCTTGAATTTGTAAAACGAGTTGAATTTTTTGCTCATCTGATAAGATACTCGACACCTGAATACTGACATGACCCTGTTCGGTGAATTTAATGGCGTTGCCCACCATATTAAAAAGGATCTGTCGTAGGCGGACTTCATCAAAGGCGATCGCCTGTGGAACGGATTCATCGACAGTGGCAAGCAGTTGAATTCCTTTTTCTGTGGCTTTTACTGAAAATATTTGCTGAATATCATTAATGAGCGCACGAAGATTAATGCCTTCGTAACTGAGTTGCAGTTTGCCCGCTTCAATTTTGGAAAGATCGAGAATGTCATTAATTAGGGACATTAAAGTTTTTCCACTGGAACGGATGGCTTGGAGATAACTTTGGTAACGATCATCGGTGGTCATGCCTTGCAGTAAATCGGAAAACCCTAAGATGGCATTCATGGGAGTCCGAATTTCGTGGCTCATATTGGCTAAAAATTCACTTTTTGTCCGATTAGCAATCTCTGCCGCTTCTTTGGCCATTTTAAGTTCTTCTTCTGCCTCTTTTTTCGCAGTAATATCCGTAATAGTTCCGACCAATCGATAGGGTTTGCCCTCTTCATCCCGTAAACATTTGCCTTTAGCAGAAGTCCAAATATAATGACCTTTTCGGTGCTTCATGCGGTGAATATGTTCATAAATTTCAATTTCTCCCCGCAAATGGGCCTGCACCTCTTGTTCTGCGGAGGCTAAATCATCAGGATGGACATTTTCTGACCAGGTTGACAAGGCTAGGGGGAGGGGAGCGGATTCATAGCCTAGAATTTTCATCCAAACGGGGGAATAATAAACGTCATTGGTGCGGAGATCCCAGTCCCAAATTCCATCATTGGTTCCTGAAATGGCGAGGTTGTAGCGTTCTTCACTGAGGGCTAGGGCTTTGGTATTTTCTTGAATTTTGCTGGCCATTCGGTCAAAGGCAGTGGAAATTTGGGCGATTTCGTCCGATCCTGACAAAGAGGCGCGATCGCTTAATTCTCCATTCGCTAAATTATTACTCACTGCGACCAGACGGGCGACTCGTCGAGTCAGGGTGAGATCAAAAAAGAACCATAGTCCCAAGCAAAAAATCATCAGCGTACCGCTAAACAATAAGGAGCGTTTGAGGGCAGTTTGTAGAGATTGCTGTTTAATTTGGGTCAGGTCATGTTCTAAAAAAAGAATACTCACACGGGAGGGGCGCAGTTCCCCTGGGAGCGATTGCAATAAAACGGGATAGATGGCAATCAATTGCTGTCTATTGGAGGAAAAGAGTACCTTCCCCGCCATTGTGGAACGTACTTCCGTCAATGTCCTAGCGTAGGGGGCGGCAACGGTTTCACCAATTTTGCGATCGCGGAGGTCATAACGATTAGATAGACGAACAATGTCATGATCATCAAAGAGGATTGCAGAGGTGAGATTGGGATCGCTCCCCAATTGACTAATGGCAATTTCCGCCTGTTCAACATCAGAGCGACGATAAACGTAATCCAAAATGCTTGCGGTACGACTTGCCGAGGTTTGGACAAAATCCTTACTACTGATTTCCGCTTTTTGATAGCTTTCCGTAATTTCTTGTCTAAAAGAAATTAATCCCAACAAACTACCATACAAAATTAAAATTGTCGGGATTGAAAATTTCAGAGGAAAGGGAAAACGTTTCATTCAATGGGTTTCGACACTTTAGATAAATTCTTAGGGTTTGGCATTCTTGACGAATTGGGGATCAAGCAAGGTGGCAGGGTCAACTTTTTTGGGCAGTAATTTGTTTTCAACCATGATATCCACTAGTTTGTTCATCCCATTAACCAACGTCGGGTCGCTTTGATCGAGTAATCGCAAATTATCGGCCAAATTCGGCTGAATGATTCCTTTAAACGCATCGAGAATCTGCTCAGGAGAAACTTTGGTTCGGGGGGCAATCCGAGCGGCGGCATCCTGGGGATTTTTGTCTAAGTACTCTAAGGCACGGAACCGACCATTGATTAGGGCTTGGATCGTCTCAGGAGATTTGGCGATCGCATCTTTGCGAACCACTAGGGTATCGACAATTTCCCCTGGAATCTGGCTACTATCAAACAACAACTTGGCCCCTGCGTCTAGTAATTTTGCCATAGCAGGCCCAAATGTAACCACCGCATCGACTCTTCTTTCTTTGTAAGCCCGTTCATGTTCGGTTAATTCGAGGGAAACGATCTGAATATCCTTGGGAGTCATGCCATTTTTTTCCAGGGCGCGGGCTAGAAAAAAAGCTCCCAGGGCAGTGGATTCTACCCCGACTCGTTTCCCCTTTAATCCTTTTATATCTTTAATTTCTGGTTTTCCTAAGATCACATCTGCCCCATTAGAAAAATCCATGACAGCAATAATTCGCACATCTTCCTGGGTCGCCGCTAAGACTAAGGCTTGATCAATCGAAAGACCCGCTCCTTCAATTTCACCATTACGATAGGCCCTAACCTCTTCAGTTCCCGAAGGATAATCCACCAATTGAATCGGTTGATCTTTAAAATAATCTAAATTTCGTGCCAAATAAAGGGTTTCATAGCCTGGCCAAAGATTTGTGGCAATACGGACAGGAGAAGCGACAGGATTACTACAATTAGTCAAGGCGATCACGACCAGTCCCGCCATTAAACCCAAAGCAAGATACTTGAAAAATTGGCTTTGTAACAGCTTTAATCTTTGTTGAACAAAAATTTTTCCTTGAGACAAAAGACCTCTTAATGAATCCATAATTTTTCTATTCCTATCCGCAAAACTCGATCCTGAAAAATCGATAACTTAATGTCTTCTTTTTTATCATATTTTTTCCTACTATTACGATTACAAATGATATAAAAAAACAAAAATCAAGGTTACTTCCAGTAAAGCTACCTTGATTTTTAGAATAGTTGATCTGCGATCGCCTCCAAAACAAAGAATAAACACCTAAGCTTCATTTGTCTCGAAATCAACATAAACCGCACCCGTTTTCTTATCCGTCAACCATTTTAGATATTTGAAATAAATCTCCTCCCCCGTAAACTCTGGTGCAAAATCGATGGGTTGTTTGTACAGATGGGGCGGATGGGCCGCTCGAATACTTAGGGCAGTTTGATAGGGCCTAAACCACCGTCTTGTGATCCCCATTAACTCTTCAAACTTAATATAGGATAGTGCGTGTCGGTAGGATAAAGCAATATATTGAATCATTCTCGCGTAGGTTTCAGGGTTATTATTTTTGTCAGAAACACTGATGATTTTTCGTAATTTTTCAAAGGCACTATAGTTTGCCATTACTAGGGAAACCATAGTTTTATAACTCTGTAAATCCTGTTTATTGAGACCTTGAACCAATTCAGAAATTTCTCGTAGAACAGAGTAATCCGCTAGTTGATAGGCTTTAAACAGAGACAATAACTTCAAACCCAATTCATGTTCCGATAGTCGATCTAGATGCTTGGAATAGGCATTTAAGGCAACCTTTCCTTCTTCTGTTTTGGTCTGTGGTATCGTTTCTGCTAACTTAAGTTGAACATCTTGGCGAAATAATTCCGTAGTACCATGATTCGCCAGTAACTCCTCTACATATTGATAAAAATCCTGTTGCTTAGAACCGCGATACCGTAGCTCAGTTTGGTCAATTGCAATAAAACTATCCTTAGTATCAATAGCTAATTGCAGAAGTTGAATACTCTCAAGCAGTCCAGCATATTCATCGAGATTTTTAGTGAGCAAGCATTTAATTTTAATAAAAACTAAGAATTCATCATTGCCAAATTTTTCATTATCAATAATTTGCATATTCTTTCCCAAAATCCGAATATCTGACATCGCTCGGTTATAAAGAAAGATGGTGCTTTCGGAAACTTCTTCTCTTGTCTTGAAAAGATGACCAAACCAACGGTGGAGCCATTTTCCGATGAAGCCATTTTCACTAAAAATTCCTCGTTGCCACCACTTTTTTTGAGCGTTAGCAGAAGTGATATCGGGGTTGAGTGTGCTTTGAGAAGGTTTGTCCATTGTAATCCTCACAGTTTTTATAATTTAACTGGTTTGTCTGTTCCTATTTTGAAAGTTAATTTATGGATTTTTTGTTCATTTTTATTGACTGTATTTGTCACTTAATTTATTAAGAGGGGTTAATTCTTTCTGTGGTTGAAACTTGGGGAAATTATCGGTATATAAGGGGGTTATTCCTAGAAAATTAATTAATTTTGACAAAAAGTATAGGTTTTGAGCTTAAGTTAAACAATTCTAGTCTGGTTTTAGTCAAAATGTCAAGAAATTTATGGGAATATTTCAAGAAAATCCATCTTGCCAAATACGCAGAAAAGAAAAGCGATTAATCAAGAGCAATTGTTTCAACAAATTCAATCTTTGAATCTCACTCAATAACGTAATCAGCGATCGCATCACCCAAAATCATTCATTCTAATCGCTTAACCAGTCCTGATCCCAGGGCGAACCACCGATTTCCAATCCACAGAATTCACTACTTTCGGCCACAATAGTTCCTTGAGTTGAACTTAATTCTAGGGTTAACAATCCTTTCATCGTATCTCGGCAACAATAGCGCAATCCCTGTTCTGTTGGTGCGCGTAAAGGCGTTCCCGCTAAATTAGTTTTTCCTGTAAGTTTCACCCTAAATTCTGAATTAATTGCCTGCATTTGCCATTCTCCCCAGGGGGAAATCTGCCAACTAACTTGGGAATTCCAAGGGACAAACTCATAAAATTTACCCCGATAATGAATGCCAATCATCGCCACTTCTTCCATTGTCCAAAGAATTTTTCGACGACCTCCCCCTGCGGTTAGTGCTAAATCAGATTCATCAGAAAAGCGATTGCAATTTAACCAAAACCATTTTTGTGGAAACGATCGCCCCCAATTTTTTTCGCTGTAGGCGGGAGCATCGACAAATTCATAACATTTACCTTGCCATTCAATCCAGCCCGTTGCCAAACCGTGTGCCATCAAGATTTGCCAACCAGGTTCAAAGATTTGTAAGGAAGAAAGCCAGCCCGCAGTGGATTGTTGATATTTTTGAGGATTTCCCCAGCCATAGACAGGACGGGTTTGGTAATGCCAACGGCAGGGTTGATTTTGATCAGGTACTTGCAAGTTCCCCTGATGCAGGGTTGCGGTGACTTGGTAGCCTTCTTGGATCTGGGTTTGAAAATCTGTTGTCGCCAGGAGTCGGGGTTTAATCTGTAAGTTCGTTTTGCCCCAATGCCCCAAGCCTAAAAAATCCTTGGCCGCCCAAAAATTATTAACATTAGGAAAGGTTCGACAAAGATATTCGTCTGCTGGCCCCAGGATTTGTGCCGCGCCACCACTATGGGGTTGACTGCCAAGGGGATCTTCAATGGAGTACATAAAGGCAAAGGTTTCTCCGATTTCTGGTAATGTCACCCGAAAATACCACCCTTCAAAGAAGCGATCGCTGTTTCCGTCCCAATGGTAGCCGCTATGGGGCGTTTGTAGGGGATTGAAGTAATTTTCAGAGGCGATCAACAGTAAATTCATGCTCAATCAGTTATTCGTAATTCAATTGTAAAATTTTAAACTAATTTCCCTAAAAATAAGGAGATGACCAGCAACCTTTTTCGTTACCAGCCATCCCATTTGTTACTGAAAATATTGAAAACACAGTTACCAGCAGAAGGAAAATTTCACACTAATAACTGCATTTCAGGTTAGTCCTTACAATCGTCGGTCTCATCCTTGGGACACTTACTACGGTGGATCGTTTGAGAATCGGTCGGGTATTGAACACTGGCAGTGGCTACCGCTTCGACTCCAATTATGACCAACAACGCGATCGCAAGGCTCATGGCTAGGTTACGTTTCATAGGTCATCTCCTTATCACATCCTGACACACCCAGACAACTCAGAGAGAATTTTACTCTCCACCTTGAGCATAAAATTTTAAACCCAGGATGTCAGTCCCATCGGAATAAACTTAAATAAAGAGGAAGATGGAAAAAAAGGGAAAAAAGTGGAAATTAGCAGATGCGATCGAGTCGTCCCGCAGAGAAAGAGAAGGATTAAAAAGCAATTTTCTGGTTTTCAAGATCTATTGAACAATGCTAATTTTCTTATCTTAGTAGATTTCTACGCAACTTGGTATCGCCTTTTAGAACAAGTCGGTGTTCAACTCCGCGATCGCCTAGATTACCAGCACTATACAGATAAAATCAAGATTAATCGGAATTATTTTCTCCAAAAACACGATGCAAAATACGCTGATTTTCTACCTGCAAACCCCGAATTTCCGACTGTAAACTCCGAATTTCTGATTGCATTTTCTCGATATTGACCTGTTGTTTCCGCATAATGCCAACGGATTCCGTGAACATTTCGGATAATCGTCCGATTGATAAGCGCAGATCCAAACTATCTTCTGATAATCTTTCAATACTTTCGGTATTCCTTTCAATAGCTGCGGCATTACGTTCAATCGCTTCGGCATTACGTTCAATCGCTTTGGAGTTACGCTCAATGGTTTCGGCGTTACGATTGCTCAGTTCCGTTGTACGGTTGATATTTTTTGCGGCAGTTGCTAGTAAAAGTTCAATTTGGTTTAATCGCTGTTCTGGGGTTAGGTCTTGGGAGTTCATTTTTATATTACTTACAGAATGAAAATCGTAATAAAAATCGATATTTATTCTAGCCTAAAGCATCATTGAGAGGATCGATCATCTCAACTTATTGTATTGATCTACCAAGGGGAAAAAGAATTAGCTATGATCGGAATGATTTATTTCTCTTCCCATTTTCTGCAATATTATGAGCGTTAAAAAGCAATTTTCTAGTTTTCAAGATCTATTAAACAATGCTAATCGTCCCGTCTTAGTGGATTTTTATGCAACCTGGTGTGGCCCCTGTCAAATGATGGTTCCCGTTTTAGAACAAGTTGGTGTTCAACTCCGCGATCGCGTTCAGGTTGTTAAAATTGATACGGATAAATATCCCCAACTCGCCACCCAATACCAAATTCAGACTCTACCAACCCTCGTTTTATTCAAAAACGGCCAACCCGTTCAACGCATTGAAGGAGCCATGCAGGCCCCCCAGTTAATCCAACAATTACAAATGTTGCTCTAGAAAATTTAACAACGCGATTTAACAATGCGATCGCGCTCATCTCCCTCGGAAATTCAACAGGAATAATCACGACAACCAAATTCGGGGATGTTTTTATGTGATAATTTGTTACAGATATTTTAAGATTTGCTTTATTTCTGCAATGAGCGATCGTCCTCAAGAAAAAACTCTCGTCGAAAAAGCCGCGCCTAGTTATGAATGTCGTGCCTGTGGGTATGTTATGTACCAACAAAAGGCGACACCAAAGCACAGATTCCCCCTGGAACTCCCTTTGAAGACCTCCCTGAAAATTGGCATTGTCCCGTGTGCAGTGTTCCACGCAAACAATTTATCAATATTGGTGCAACCGATGCACCGTCGGGATTCGAGGAAAATCTTAACTACGGTTTCGGTTTTAATCGCATGACCCCAGATCAGAAAAATTTATTGATTTTTGGGGC
>Ga0114972_10004515_pt1 | contig 10365 bp, 10 predicted proteins | sample M_140807_EF_Meta_FD_87354 | JGI IMG/M metagenome (GOLD analysis project Ga0114972, IMG submission 87354) | Freshwater microbial communities from Lake Montjoie, Canada to study carbon cycling - M_140807_EF_MetaG | ecosystem: Environmental > Aquatic > Freshwater > Lake | place: Lake Montjoie... | reverse complement strand
CCTTGATGAACTCGACGAGATCAGCGTTTGTGTGGCCTACGAGCTTGATGGCCAACGGATTGAGTACTTCCCCAGCAGTGCCGCTGATTTCGCCCGCTGCCGCCCAGTTTTTGTGAGTTTGCCTGGTTGGCAAACCTCCACCGCCGACTGCCGTCGCCTGGAGGACCTGCCTGCCACTGCCATGGCTTATTTGCGTTTCCTGGCGGATTTGATGGAGGTGCCCATCGCCATCGTTTCCCTGGGGGCGAGCCGGGATCAAACCATCGTGGTGGAGGATCCCATCCACGGTCCCAAGCGAGCCCTCCTCAGCGCCTAGCCCTATGACTCCCAAAAACTTCGATGTGGTTGGCATCGGTAATGCCATCGTCGATGTGTTGGTGCAAAGCGATGACAGCTTTCTCGCCAACCATGGGCTGAACAAGGGCACCATGGCCCTGGTGTCTGCCGAGCAGGCAGAACAGCTCTATGCAGCCATGGGCCCTGGGGTGGAAACCTCCGGCGGTTCCGCCGCCAACACCCTTGCGGCGGTAGCCCAGCTGGGGGGGCGGGCCGGTTTTATCGGTCGGGTGCGCAACGACCAATTGGGGGCCATCTTTGCCCATGATCTGCGGGCCACCGGGGCCTTTTTCGATACCCCTGCCGCCGACAGTGGTGCCGCCACCGCCCGCTGCATGATTCTGGTCACCCCCGATGCCCAGCGCACCATGTGCACCTTTCTGGGGGCCTCGGTGGCATTGGATCCCAGGGATCTGGATTTATCGATCGTTCGCCAGGCCCGGGTGCTTTATCTGGAGGGCTATCTCTGGGATGCCGAACCGGCAAAGCGGGCCTTTTTGGCCGCGGCGGCCGAGGTGCGAGCCCATGGGGGCGAAGTGGCCCTGAGCCTTTCCGATCCTTTTTGTGTGGATCGCCATCGCCAAAGCTTCCTGGAGTTGGTAGAAGGCCACGTGGATCTCCTCTTTGCCAATGAGAGGGAGATCATGAGCCTCTACGCCACCGATTCCTTTGAGCGGGCCACCGAGCAGGTGCGCGGCCATTGTCGCCTGGCGGCCCTCACCCGCAGCGACCAGGGCTCCCTGGTGTTGGATGGCCAATTAACCCATTCAATCCCCATCTATGCGCTCGGACCCTTGCTCGATACCACCGGGGCCGGCGATAGCTATGCGGCAGGCTTCCTTTATGGCTACACCCAGGGGCTGACGGCGGAGCGTTGCGGCCATATCGGTTCCCTCTGTGCTGGCCAGGTGGTTACCCAGATGGGTCCGCGCTCCCCAGGGTCCCTCAAGGAGCTTGTTCTCGAGCACCTGCCCTGGATATCAAACTAATGATGGGTGGCGTGATAGAGCATGGCGGAATCGTCCCCGGTGCCAAAGACCTCTTGCCAATTGGCTATTTCTAGAACCTCATTGGCATTGCGTGCTTGGCCAAGGGCCATCGAGAAGTAAATATTGCTTTCAGTTAATTGGGCGATAGTTACCCCAGGAATCTGGGAGGGTTGGATATCTTCGATAATGCCTAACGAATCAGTGGGGCTACCAGACTCAGCCCCAGATTCGGCTTGAGCAGGGCTGTCCAGCAGGGGATCTGCCTGGGCTGCGCCATCGGCATCGGCAACTTGCTCTGTTGAAACAGCCTCTGAAGCGGCGGCCTCTGTGGTGACAGGCGGGGAGGCTATTGGCTCAGTAGATGCTGACTCTGTTGAGACTGATTCAGTGGTTGCTTGTTCGTTGCTATCTACCACTGCAACGGATTCCAGCACTAGACCCGTGCCAGCGGCAGTGCTCTCAAGCGGAACCAGTTCGCTGTCATCAAAGTTGATTGAATCGTTCAGCATGGCTCTGGAGCTTGAGAGGGGGAAGGGACATGGATAGATTTCCTACCAAAGTAACATCATTTGATATTTACTTTGCTTTTGGCAGTTTTAGAAGCCATTGCCCAAGGAGCTTGGGCCTAGGTAGCTGCCCTCAATTCCCCTTGGAGCCAGGCACCGTAGGTAGCGGAACTGGCCACTGGCCAATGCAGCCATTCAGGTAGCTCATAACTGTGGTTTTCTTTGATCACCAGCTCAAGCTCCCTTAGCTGATCACCGCTGGTTTTGATCAGCAGTTCCACCTCTTGGCTGGTTTGTAGCTCCCCTTGCCAGTGGTAGTGCGATTGCACTGTCCTGAGGCTCACGCAGGCCGCAAGCCCCTGGCCCAGGATCAGTTTGGCCAAGGCTTCTGCCCTGGGGGTATCAGCTTCGGTGGTGAGCGCCAGCACCACCGGGACTGCTGGTTTGTTTGCAGACTTCATCACAGGGTGGGCCATCCCAGTTGATTCAACAGGGCTTCGAACTCCAGGCCGCGGCTGGGGGCTGGGTCCGGCCGGGCGATAAGCAACAGCTGCAGGTTTGCTTCGTTGCAGATCCGATGCCAGAGCTGCTCAGTAATGCCCCCCGACTGGCGACTTAGCACTGTGCTGATGCCCCAGCGACGGCAGAGGGCAGCTTCCACGGCTCCACTGCCCCCCGGCCGCAGGCAGGCCAGCCGGTCGGCCGGGATGCCGAGGGCTAGGGCTTGGCCTAGGGCCGCCGCATTGGGCAGCAGCCGCACCCCATGGCCGCTGGCGCGGCTGTGGGCCAGGGCTTCCCCCAACTGCCTTGCCCCCAGAGCAATGAGTAATTGCTGGCCCTCCAGGGGCTGATCCGCCAGGGCGGCCAGCCGGGGCAGCAGTAGGGCCCTACCCAGGGGCAGGCTGGCTCGGCTAAGGCGCAGCATTGGTTGGCCCAGGGCCCCACAGCTGCTTGCCAACGCCCCACTGATCTTTTGGGCAAAGGGGTGGGTGGCATCCACAACCCAGCGGCAGGGCCATCGGCCCAGGGCTTCCCCCAGGGCCGCACCCTCCCCCAGGGCGCCCACCTGGCAATGCAACTGGGGGTGTTGCCCATAGGCCCTGGTGGCAGCGGCCCCCACCACACTCACCCGCACCTGCCAACCGCGGGCCAAGAGGGCGGCGGCCAGGGGCGGGCCCTCGCCGGTGCCGGCGATCAGCCAGAGGCGCTGATGGCCCCCAGGCCGGTGGCGCTCAACCATGGCGCTGGTCTCCCGAGCCTGGGTGGGGGAAGATAAGCGCCCCAGCCGTAACCCGGACGTGAACCACTGCCTGCTCGAGGTGGAAGTGCTCGAGGCCCCGAAGATCCGTTACACCCAAGACAACCAGACGCCCATCGCCGAGATGAATGTGCGGCTTGAGGGGTTGAGGCCTGAGGATCCGGCGGGGGAGCTCAAGGTGGTGGGCTTTGGCAGCCTGGCCCAAGACCTGCAGAACCGTGGGCAGGTGGGGCAACGGCTGGTGGTGGAGGGTCGGCTGCGGATGAACACCGTGGCCCGCCAGGACGGCATCAAGGAAAAAAAGGTGGAGTTCACCCTGGCCAGGCTGCACCCCTTGGGCAGCGCCGGTGCCCCGTCCCCGGCCCCGGCCCCGGCCCCGGTGCCGCTGCCCAGCCGGCCTGCCGCCGCCGCCCCAGTGCCAGCCCCTGCCGCTGCCCCTGCCCCAGCGGCAGCGGCAGCCCAGACGGCGCCCAGCTGGAACACCGGCCCCCTGGTGGACCTGCCGGAAGACGAGATCCCCTTCTGAACCGATCCCGGCTGCCCTCATCCAGCGGGCGGTCGCTCGGCCGCCAGTTCCAACAGCTGCCCCAGCTCCCTTTCTAGGGCCGCCAGGTCGAGCCTTAGTTCCGGCCAGCGGCCCCCATCCAGTTGGCGCAACAGCCAGTGGCGGTCTGCTTGTAACTCCTTGATCAATGCCGGCATCAAGTCGCGATTGGGGCCAGCGGCAGACTCGACCATGGGCAACACCACAGGGGCTTATCTCCCCATCCTTGCCTTTCCTGAAGGAAGATGGCGTGATGCAAGCCCTCTTTTCCCCCGGTTCCCTGCTCACAGTGCTTGGGGCAGTGCTCACGGTGATCGGTTCCGTGGCCTATGCCACCGATGCCCCAAACCTCAGCCTGCCAACGATTTTCTATGGCATTCCGATCTTTCTGGGGGGGTTGGCCCTGAAGTCGGCGGAGTTACCACCGCCCCAGAGGATTACGCCGGCTGAGCAATGGCGCAGCCTGCGGGAGAGCACGGCCACCGAGGGCCAGTTGAAGTTGCTCAAGGATGTGATTCGCTGGCGCTATGGCCAGAAGGCCCACCTGGAAAGTTCCCTGGAGGCCCTCAAGCTTTGGGATGAGCAGGCCCCGCCCCAGCTCCAAAGTGTTGAGGAATACGAGGACCAGGGCCGTTATGCCCTGCGCCTTAGTTTTCAACTGGGGGCTGTGCCCCGGGAGCGCTGGGTGGCCCAGGAGGGACGGCTTGGTCGCTTCTTTGGTCCTGGCCTGGTGGCCACCCTGGAGGATGGCGCTCCCGGGGCCCTCGACCTCTGCCTGAGCCAGCCATGCCCGTAGATCCGCAAATCAGTGCCGCCGACACCTTGAGGGTGGAGGTGCTCAGTGAGGCCCTTCCTTATATCCAGCGCTTTGCTGGTCGCCGGGTGGTGATCAAGTACGGCGGTGCGGCGATGGTTAAACAAGAGTTGCGGGAGGCGGTATTCCGTGATGTGGCCCTACTCGCCAGCGTGGGCGTACACCCGGTGGTTGTCCATGGCGGCGGTCCAGAAATCAACCAGTGGCTATCGCGTTTGGCGATCCAGCCCGCCTTCGATGGGGGCCTGCGGGTTACTGACCCCGACACCATGGATGTGGTGGAGATGGTGCTGGTGGGGCGGGTGAATAAACAGATCGTTAATGGCCTTAATCAGGTGGGCGGTCGGGCGGTGGGTTTCAGTGGGGCCGATGGGGGTCTGGTGCGCGCCCGGCCCCACGGCGATGGCCGCTTGGGGTTAGTGGGGGATGTGGCCCGGGTGGATCCCTCGGTGATCATCCCCCTGCTGAATCAGGGGTATATCCCTGTTATTTCAAGCGTGGCCCCCAACCTTGAGGGCCAGTCGTACAACATCAATGCAGACACCGTCGCCGGGGAGCTGGCCGCAGCCCTGGATGCGGAAAAGTTGGTGTTGCTCACCGACACCCCAGGAATCCTCAGAGACCGCGAAGATCCCGATTCCCTGATCCGTCAGCTCAGCCTTTCTGAGGCGCGGCAACTGATAGCCCAAGGGGTGGTGGCAGGGGGCATGACCCCAAAAACCGAATGCTGCATCCGCGCCCTGGCCCAGGGGGTTACGGCCGCCCACATTGTTGATGGCCGGGTGCCCCATGCGCTGCTGTTGGAGGTGTTCACCAAAGATGGCATTGGCACCATGGTTTTGGGCAGCGGTCAGCTCTGAGCCATGGGGCAGCGGCCATGACCAGCAAACCGATTCCGGACCTTGGCGCCCCCAAGGCAGCCCTGGCCCGGGGGGATTACCGCCAGGCCCTCAACCTGCTGGCCCCCCTGGCGGACCAGTGGCCCGGGCGGGGGGTTACGGGGGCTGAATTGCGCTTGCTAATGGCCACGGCCCACCAGGGCCTGGGCCAAGACGCCGAAGCTCTGGCCTGCTGTAGGGCGGCCCTGGCCTGTGGCGACAGCACCCTGCGGCGCCAGGCCCAGGAGGTGCTTTGCATCCTGGAGGCGCCCCAGTTGCAGCGCCCCAAGGAATGGAATCTCACCATGCCCAGCCTTGGGGAAATGCCATCCCTATTGGGCCGCTCCCAGCGGGCTGGCGGCTCCGGTGGGAGGAAGCCAGCCCCCCCTCCCCCGGCACCACCGGTGGGCCGCACCCGCACCCCCTGGGGTTTTGCCCTGCTGGCGGCCAGCCTTTTGCTGGGGCTAACCCTCCTAATGGTGGGGTGCGTGAAGCTTGACACCACCCTGCAATTCCATGGCCCTGGGCGGTTAGAGCTCGTCCAGCAACTGCAAAACCGCACGGGGGCGCCGTTGCCTATGGCTTCTAATCAAGCCAGTGGATTGCTGCTAGGTCCCCAGTTGGCCCCGTTGCTGGAGCGCCAGGTGCAGCAGGCCACCAATTTGCTTGACCTGGAATTACCGGCCCCCCAGCTGCGCTGGCGGGAACGCAACTGGCTGTTGGGCGTGCAGCAACGGCTGGAATTTGAGTGGGACCTGCGGCCCCTGGATTCCCTGCCTGGTTTGGAGTTGCGGCTGCATTTGCAACCTTTGAAGCTGGCGGCGGTGCGCACTGCCCTGCCGGCGGCGGCGCAGGTTGAGGCCAGTGAAACCGTGGGTTGGAGTTTGCAGGCAGGGGCCTTGAATCAGCTGGCCGTGGCCTGCTGGCGTTGGAGTGCCCTTGGTCTCGGGGCCCTGGCGGTGGCGATGTTGTTGGGGCTAAGCCTGTTATTGCAACGCCTGCAGGCCAGGGCTTAGTTAAAGCTCCTGGGGGTCTGGATCGATCGCCAGATTCACCCCCCGGGGCAGCAGCCGCCGCAACTCCTGTTCGGGCGGTAGGGGCAGGGGGCTGGCGGCGGGGCCATGCAGCAACAGTTGCCAGCGGCTCAAGCCCGCCAGCCGCGCCAGGGGCGCTGGCGCCGGGCCGATCGCCCACCAGCCGGCCGCCTGCAACCCCGGGTTGATGTGTTCCACCAGGGTGGTGGCGCCACTGGCGGTGAGGCTGGCCTGGGCACCGGAGAAGCGCAGTAAACAGGCCCTGGCAAAGGGCACTAGCCGGGCACTGCGGCGCATGGCGCCCTCCTCCTCCAAGAACCGGCCATAGCGGCCATCGATCAGGTGGCGAATCACCCGGTGCTCCGGGCTGTAGGTCTGCACCAGCACTTCTCCTGGCCGCTCGCCCCGGCCGGCCCGGCCCGCCAGTTGAAGCAGCAACTGCAGGCTCTGTTCCGCCGCCCGCAGGTCGGGGCGATGCAGCATGCCGTCGGCGGCCAGCACCACCGCCAGGGTTACCCGAGGTAAGTCCATGCCCTTGGCCAGCATCTGGGTGCCCACGAGCACATCGGCTTCCCCGGCGGCGAACTGATCCAGGAGGAGTCGGTGACCATCGCGCCCCCGGGTGCTGTCGCGGTCGAAGCGCAACAGCCGCAAACCCTCCAGTTCGGTTTCCAGCTGTTCCAACACCCGTTGGGTGCCGGCGCCAAAGGGCTTGAAGGCGCTGGAGCCGCAGGAGCCACAGCGGTCGGCACTTTCCTGGCGGTGGTCACACCAGTGGCAGCGCAGCCAGCTTTGGCCGTCCCGCTGGCGGTGCACCGTGAGCGACACATCGCAGTGGGGGCATTGCACCGCTTCGCCGCAACTGCGACAGCTGAGGAAAGTGCTGTAACCCCTGCGGGGCACCAGTACCACCGCCTGTTCCTGCCGTTCGGCCAGGCCCGTCAGCCGATCCAGCAGCGGCCGACTAAGCAGGCGGCGGTGACCTTCCGATAGCTCCAGTCGCATATCCACCACCCGTACCGGCGGCAGGGGGCGGGCCTCGATGCGTTGCTCGAGGCGCAGTAAACCCATGCTGGGCTCTGGTCCCTGGCAGGCCAACCAGCTCTCCAGGCAGGGGGTGGCACTGCCCAGCAGTAACCGACAGCCGTCGTGCTCGCAGCGCAGCCGTGCCACCTCCCGGGCGTGATAACAGGGCATCGGTGCTTCCTGTTTGTAGGAGCTGTCGTGCTCCTCATCGAGCACGATCAGGCCCAGGCGCTGCACCGGCAGGAACACCGCCGAGCGGGTGCCCACCACCACGCAGGCCTCCTCGCTGCGGCAGCGGCGCCAGGCCGCCAGCCGTTCTGAGTCCCCTAGGCCGGAGTGATAGGCCACCACCGCTGCCCCAAAGCGGCGCCGACAGCGGTCGAGCAGCTGGGGGATCAGGCCGATCTCTGGGGTAAGCATCAGCACACTGCGGCCGGCGGCCAGTTCCTCGGCGCAGCAGCGCAGATACACCTCGGTTTTGCCAGAACCGGTCACCCCCCAGAGCAGCCACTGCCGTTGTTCTGGCTTGGACTGCCACTGGTGGAGCAGCTCTGCTTGGGCGCCACTTAGCGGTGGGGGCTGGTCGGCCTCAATCGCTGGTAGCCGTTGCCAGGGGCGGGGGGGGATTAGCCGTTGTTCCAGCTCCAATAGTCCCTTGGCTGCCAGGGCCTTGGCCACCGATCTACCAAGGCCGATGGCCTCCAGCTCCGGGAGGGCCATGGGGCCATGGGTTTGTAAATGCTCCAGCAGCTTTTGCTGTTTGGGGCTGATGGAGGCGGGCAGGGCAGGGTTGGCGCTGGCTACGGCCACCAGTTGCTTTCTACCTAGGCCCACGGCATTGGCCTTTTGGCCCAGCCAGCCATGGGGTAAGGCGGTTTTGAGCACCTGGAAGGGGGCCGTATGGCATTGAACTGCCACCGCCTGGAGCAGGGCTTGCCAGCGGGGATCAACGGCGGCGGCCTCCAGCCGTTCCAGCACCGGTTCTAGCTTCAGACCCTCTGGTAACTCAGGGGTCTCTGCGGTGACCAGGCCATTGAGCAGCCGGCCGCGCAGGCGCACTCGCACCAGGTCCCCAGGCTGCAGATCGGGGCAGGTGGCGGTGCTGTAGCTGAGCAGGCGCCCTTCCCTGCCTGCTTCCACCCAAACCGCCACCTGCTCAGGCCGACCCAAGACGGCCCCCGGGGGCTAGACATGAAGAATCACTATCTTTCAAAAATTGGTTGCTTGCGCTTCCCCTGATCTTTTCTTAAGATGAGAGGGTTGAGCTGCATTGCAGTTGTCGGAACCCGGCAGAGTTCCGTCCAGCGGGTAGACCTTGGGAAGCATCGCTTCGGGTCTGCGATCACCCCTGACAACCCTGTCGCCCCCTCCCGGCAGCGGGACCGCCCCAAGGGCTCTACCCCTGGGTGCTTGCTCTGAATTATCCCCCCGGCCTGCTTGATGCCAGGGGGGCATTTGTTTTTTGCCTTTTCCGCCGCTTTGGGGTCTTCCCCGGGGTTGCTGTTTGGATCGTTTCTGCCTCCCTATCGAATGACCGTCACCACCCTTCCTGAGATTGTCGCTGTTGTGGAAGAAGCAGCATCGGCCGAAACCGCTGCTGTGCTTAAGCCTGTGAAGGCCAAGGCGGCGGTTAAATCCAGTGCCTCGAAGCAAGCTGCCCCCAAAGCCACCGCTGCCAAGGGAGCTGCCCCTAAAGCCGCCACTCCCACCACTGCCAAGGCTTCAGCCGCTAAAACCACCGCATCTAAGGCCGCCCCCACGGTGAAGGCTGCAGCCACCAAGACTGCTGCAGCAAAGGCCACAACCCCTAAGGCTGCTGCAGCAAAAACCTCGGCTGTAAAAACTGCTCCAGCAAAGGGCACTCCAGCTAAGACCACAGCTGCAAAGCCCAAGGCTGCAAAGGCAGCTTCAGCAAAGCCCAGCACTGCCAAAAGCGCTGCTACAAAGGCGAAGCCCGCTGCTAAGGAAAAACCCGCAGCCAAAGCAAAGCCCGCCGCCAAGGCCAAGCTCCCCACCGCTGAGGCAGAGCCCACTGTGGAGGTGAGCGCCGAGGAGTTATTAGAAGTGGCTGAGGCCTTCTCCGCTTCGGCAGAGGCGGCCAAGGCAGCCAAGGCGGCCAAGGCGGCCAGCATTAAGGTGGGCCCCAAGGGGGTCTACACCGAGGATTCCATCCGGGTTTATCTCCAGGAGATTGGCCGGATTCGACTGTTGCGGGCCGACGAGGAAATTGAGCTAGCCCGCAAGATCGCTGACTTGCTGCAACTGGAGGAACTGGCCACGCAGTTTGAGGAAGACAACGGTCATTTGCCAGACACCAAGGAATGGGCAGCCCTGGTGGAGATGCCTGTCATCAAGTTCCGCCGCCGGCTGATGCTGGGCCGGCGGGCCAAGGAAAAGATGGTGCAGTCAAACCTGCGCCTGGTGGTATCGATCGCGAAGAAATACATGAACCGGGGCCTCTCCTTCCAAGACCTAATTCAGGAGGGCAGCCTTGGCTTGATCCGGGCTGCGGAGAAGTTTGACCACGAAAAGGGTTACAAATTCTCCACCTACGCCACCTGGTGGATTCGCCAGGCGATTACCCGCGCCATCGCAGACCAGAGCCGCACCATTCGCCTACCGGTGCATCTCTACGAAACGATTTCTCGGATCAAGAAAACCACCAAGGTGCTTAGCCAAGAGTTCGGTCGCAAGCCCACCGAGGAGGAGATCGCTGAAAGCATGGAGATGACGATTGAGAAGCTGCGCTTCATCGCCAAATCTGCCCAGTTGCCGATCTCTTTAGAAACTCCAATTGGTAAGGAGGAAGACTCGCGCCTCGGTGATTTCATCGAAGCCGACATCGAGAATCCTGACCAGGATGTGGCCAAGAACCTCCTGCGGGAAGACCTCGAGGGGGTGCTCGCCACCCTCAGCCCCCGGGAGCGCGATGTGTTGCGCCTGCGCTACGGCCTAGATGATGGCCGGATGAAGACCCTGG
>Ga0114972_10004514_pt1 | contig 10365 bp, 8 predicted proteins | sample M_140807_EF_Meta_FD_87354 | JGI IMG/M metagenome (GOLD analysis project Ga0114972, IMG submission 87354) | Freshwater microbial communities from Lake Montjoie, Canada to study carbon cycling - M_140807_EF_MetaG | ecosystem: Environmental > Aquatic > Freshwater > Lake | place: Lake Montjoie... | reverse complement strand
GGCCAAGCCCAGCCTGGAGCATGGCGTCACCTCGATCATCCCAGGCAACTGCTCCCTGTCCCTGGCGCCCCTGAGGGCGGCGGACCGCAAGGCGGTGGTCGGCATGTTCCAACAGATCGAGGAGCTGCCCCCCGAAGCCTTCACCATCGCCTTCGAGTGGACCTGGGAGGACTGGGAGGGCTATCGCCGGGCCCTGGAAAAGGGACTGGCCATCAACGTGGCGCCCCTGGTGGGCCATAGCGTCATCCGCGTCTGGGTGATGGGGGCCGACGCCAACCAGCGCGCGGCGCGGCCCGACGAGATTGCCGCCATGCAGGACGTGCTGCGCCAGTGCCTGGCGGCCGGAGCCATCGGCCTGTCCACCAGCTTTGTCGACGTGGACGAGAACGCCCGCCCCGTGCCCAGCCGCTTTGCCCAGTTCGCCGAGCTGGACGCCCTGTGCGCCGTGCTGGGCGAGTTCGGCCGGATGCTGCAGATCGTGCCGGAGTTCTACGACGCCGACATCACCATCGCCCGGATCGACCAGCTGGCCGAGCTGAGCCTGAAGCACGGCATCCCCACCACCTACTCGCCAGTGTTCGACAACCGCCAGACGCCGGCCAGCGTGGACCGGATCCTGGGCCGCTCGGCCGAGCAGTTCGCCCGCGGCGCCCGGGTCTGGCCGCAGATGCAGACCCGGCCCATCGACATCAGCTTCTCCCTCCTGCGGCCCAGCCTGTTCTTCGCCCGCCTCCCCCGCTGGGTGCGGGTGCTGCGCCAGCCCCTGGAGGCGCGGATCGCCTCCCTAACCGACCCGGAGACGGTGGCGCGCATGGTGGAGGACACCGGCCCCGACGGCGGCGAGCGCCTGATGGGACGGCTGGTGGTGCGCGGCGGCGGCGAGGCCCCGGCCCACCTGGCGGGCAAGACACTGAAGGCGATCGCCGACGCCCGTGGCCAGTCCTGCGCCCTGGCCCTGATCGAGGTCTCGCTGGAGCACGGCCTGGACGTGGCCTTCCTTTCGGCCAATGGCGGTCACGACAATAGCGCCCGCATCGGCCCCCTGCTGGCCCGGCCCGACGTGCACATCGGCGCCGGCGATGGCGGTGCACACCTGGCCTCCTTCGCCACCTACGGCGACACAGGCTATCTGTTCAGCGAGTTCGTGCGCCGCACGGGAGCCCTGACCCTGGAGCAGGCGGTGGCCAAGATCACCGGCGAGACGGCGGCCATCTGGGGCCTGAAGGACCGCGGCCTGCTCAAGCCCGGCCAGGCCGCCGACATCGTGATGTTCGACCCTGACCGGATCGGCCGGGGCGAGGAACGCCCGATCTTCGACATGCCCGGCGACGGCATGCGCTACACCCGCGACTCGGTGGGCGTAGAGGCCGTTCTGGTGAACGGCGAACTCGCCTGGACCCCCGCCGGATACACTGACGCCAAGGCGGGGCGGATCTGCGAGATCACGGGGTAGGGTGGCTGGCGGCCTTCCGCTCACTTCATCTTCACGGTTTCGGGTGGAAGAGATCCCGCGCGCAGCCTCCTCCGTAGGAAGGTGCCCATTGATCTGCGTTACGGCGCGGGGGCGGGCTTCCCGGTGACAGGCTGGCGACCAACGCCCTCTAGGGTGCCGGAGCGGAGGGGGACATGAGCGTGACGACCTCGCGGCTTGGCCGGGATGCGCTGATTGAAAAGTACGATGGCCGGGCGCCGCGCTACACCAGCTATCCCACGGTGGCGCAGTTCACGCCGGAGGTGACGCCCGAGATCTACGCCGGCTGGCTGAACGGCCTGCCTGACGACGAGCCGGTCTCGCTCTACATCCACGTGCCCTTCTGCTCGCGCCTCTGCTGGAACTGCGCCCGGAATGCCCGGCCGGCCATCAGCCGGGGGACGGTGGCGGCCTATGTCCTTTACCTGGAGAAGGAACTTCTGGCGGTGCACCGGGCCTTGGGTCGGCGCCGGCCGAGGGTCTCGTCCATCCACTTCGGCGGCGGTACGCCCAATATCCTGAAGCCCCTCGAGCTGCGCTCGGTCATGGCGACCCTGTCGGCGGCCTTCCGTTTCGTCGGTTCCCTGGAGGTGGGCGCCGAGCTGGACCCAGAGACCCTGACCAAGGACTGGGTGACCATCGCCTCGGTCAACGGCCTGTCCCGCGCCAGCCTGGGGGTGCAGAACCTCGACCGCGAGGTACAGGCTGCTGTGCACCGCCCCGAGGCCTTCGACCACATCGCCGACTGCATGCGCTGGCTGCGCGACGGCGGGGTGACCTCGATCAACATGGACCTGATGTACGGCCTGCCACACCAGACACGGGCGAATACCCTGGCGACGCTGGACAGCATGATGACCCTGAGGCCCGAGCGGGTCTCCCTGCTGGGCTACGCCCTGGCGCCCGGGATGACGGCCAGTCGGACGCTGATCGAGGCGGCGGCCCTGCCAGGCACCTCGGAGCGGCTGGACCAGAGTGACGCAGCGGCGGAGCGACTGACCTCGGAGGGCTATGTCCACATCGGCATGGACCACTTCGCCCTGCCCGAGGATGACCTGTGCCGGGCCCAGGCGGAGGGGCGTCTGCACCGCAACTTCCAGGGCTACACCACAGATTCGACCCAGGTCGTGATCGGCATGGGTCCCTCGGCGGTCGGCAGCCTGCCGCAAGGCCTCGCTCAGAACGCCTTGCAGGTGGGGGACTGGCGCAAGGCCCTCGACCACGACCAGCTACCCGTCGCCCTCGGCGCGATGCTGAGCGCCGACGACCGCTTTCGCGGCGAGATCATTGAGCGGCTCCTGTGCGATTTCGCCGTCGACCTGGGCGAGATCGCCTCACGCTATGGCCGCAAACCCCGGGACCTGGTGCACGAACTGTCCCGCCTCGAGTCCTTCGCCGCCGACGGCCTGGTCGAGTCCGAGGGCGCCCACCTGAAGGTCACCGAGGCTGGCCGCCGGGTGGTGCGCAACATCTGCGCGGTCTTCGACGTCAGTTTCCGCGAGGCCTAGGGAAGCCAGTCCCGGGCGCCATAGGCCTCAGCCTCCACCGTTGATGTTGATCTTCTGGCCATTGGCATAGGGGTTGGCGGATGAGACCAGCCAGGTCACGGCGGCGGCCACGTCCTCGGGGGTCGAGACCCGGCCGAAGGGGGATCTGGCGTCCAGCTCGTGGATGTCAGCCAGACCGGTGGTGGCCTTGGTCAGGCGCTTGCCCATCTCGGTGACCGTCAGGGACGGGGCGACGATGTTACAGCGGATTCCGTGGACGCGCTCTTCCTTTGCGATGGTCAGGGCCAGGGCCTCCATGGCCGCCTTGCCCATGTTGTAGGGCCCGCCGCGGGCCGACATGCCCATCGTGGCGACGGACGAGATCATGATGATGTCGCCCCGGCCCCGGGTGCGCATCTGCGGGATCAGGAGCTTGGAGAGGTAGTGCGGGCCGAAGGCGTGGACCCGGACCACCCGCTCCATCTCGGCGGGGTCGGTGTCGGCCACCGACTGGCCACGGCTGGCGATACCGGCGTTGTTGACGAGGATGTCGACGCCCCCGAAGTCGCGCACCACGGCCTCGGCCATGGCGGCGTCCTGGTCGAAATCCTCTACCGCAGCGGCGTAGATGCGGGCGGTGCGGCCCAGGGCGCGGATCTCGGCGGCGGTCTCCTCGGCGGAGTCGGCATCGGAGCGGTAGTTGACGGCGATGTCAGCTCCGGCCTGCGCCAGGAAGAGGGAGATGGCCCGGCCTATGCCCCGGCCTCCGCCGGTGACAAGGGCAACGCGCCCGGAAAGATCGATCTGCATGGCCCCGAGTCTCCTCCACCGATGGTTTTCCTATTCCTAGCCGAGGCGGCCGGGCCGGTCAGGAGGTTTCTTGCACGCCGTTAACTTGACAGCGACGCGCAACATGCGACGAAAACGCTCGAAATCTTCGGGGAGATTCCAGGAATGACGTCTTGGCGCGTGGGGCGGTTTTCGGGCCTGAAGGCCTGGGCAGCGGTGATCACTGCGGTCGGGCTGTCCGCCCTGGCGGCGGGTCTTGCCAGCCCCGGGGGGGAAGCGGTGGCCAAGCCGCCCGCCTCGATGGAATTCTGCAAGATCTACCCGACGGCTCACGCCTGCGCCGCCTCGCCAGTGGTGAACTGCACGACCTGCCACACCGTCCCGCCGGCCCGGAACCTGTTCGGTGCCCAGGTGGCCGAGCACCTCGCGCCTGGCGCTGCACGCCCGCTGTCGGACGCCGACTACATCGCCGCCCTGCCGGCGGCCCTCAAGGCCGTGGAGGCCCTGGACGCCGACGGCGACGGGATCTCCAACCTCGACGAAATCCTGAAGGGTTCGGCACCCGAGAACGGCGATAGCCGACCGACTGCCGTGAGCTGCACTCCGGGCCAGACCCGCAGCGCCGCCGCCGGGCGCTGGAATACCTGCGGCTACGATCCCGTCCACGCCTGGCGCAAGGTCGTGCTCGACGTCTGCGGCCGCTCGCCGACGCGGGCCGAGACCGACGCCTTCCGGCGACGCCTGCCCAGTGAATCGTCCTGGCGCGAAGGCATTTCGGGCCAGCTCGATACCTGCCTGCGCTCGCCCTATTGGCTGGGCGTCAACGGCGTCCTCTGGAACCTGGCCAACGCCAAGATCAATCCGCAGGACAGCATCAAGGCTGGCCCACGGGCGGGGTCGATCCCCCTGGCCGACTATGAGTGGGACTACAACCTGTTCGCCTGGATGAACACCGGCGACCGCGACGTCCGCGGCCTGCTGACCAGCCAGGACTTCGTGAAGCGCGTGAGCGACGACCCGCCGACCTTTGCGGCGGTTCCCGATGCTGACTTAAAGGGCATGCGCCAGGCCGGCCAGACCGTGCCCCGGGAAAAGCGCGCGGGCATGATCACCACGCGCTGGTTCACCACTGTGAACACTATGTTCACGCCCATCCCGCGGACCACGGCGGCGGCGGCCTACCGGCAGTACCTGGGCCTTGACCTGGCGCGGATGCAGGGCCTGCACCCGGCTGTGGCCGAGCCCATCGACTATGACGCCAAGGGCGTTGGGGCCCCGGCCTGCGCGGTCTGCCACTCGACCCTTGATCCCCTGACCTATCCCTTCACCCGCTACGACGGGATCATCCGCAACAACTACAATCCCAACCGCCTGAAGAACTTCGTCCGCACCGACGGGGCGCGGGTGGTCGAGGCCCCGGAGGCCGGGGAGATCTTCGGCCAGAAGGTGGCCAACCTTCTTGAGTGGAGCCAGGTGGCCGCGAATTCCGACGCCTTCGCCCAGAAGGTGACCTGGGACTACTGGAAAATGATGGTCGGTCGCGAGCCCAGCCCGGCGGACCAGACCGAATTCGCCCTGATGTGGAAGAGCCTCAAGGCCCCAGACAAGTTCAACTACCGGGTCGAGCGCATGCTGCACGCCCTGGTCCTGACCGAAGCCTACGGAAGGCCCTGACATGCGCATGCCCGGACTTTTCGCCGCCCTGACCCTGGCCGTGATGGCTGCCGTAGCCGTCGCCCCGGCGGTGGTCAGCGCCCAGGAAGCCGCTCCAGCCTCGACCGATCCCCGGATCAAGTTCAAGGATGGGGAGCGCTATCTTCGCGACCTGTCCGAGACCTTCGAGATTCCCCGTGACGAGATCTGCCGTGAGCTGTCCCGCTATGACTGCTCGAACAAGGCCTTCCGTATCGTCCTCGGCGGGGTCGACCCCTACGACGCCCGGGTCATGCAGCCCCTCGACCAGGCCACCCTGGCCAGCCCGATCGCCTTTGACCGGGTGGCCCTTCAGGTCTGCGCCAACCGCGTAGCGAGGGACAGGGCGGACCCGGCCAAGGCCCTTCTCTTCAAGTCCGCGGCGGGCCGCCCCGACCGCGCCTGGCGCGACGCCCTCACCGACCGCCTTTACGACCGCATTCTGAGGCGCGACGCCTCCGTCGCCGAACGCGACCGGATGGCGGCCTTCCTCCAGGGCGTTGAGGGCCGTACCGGCCGCTCGGCCCGGGGTCAGTCCGAACAGACCCTTCTTGCCTGCTTCGCCCTGGCCTCATCGGCCGAGGCAGCCTTCTACTGACCCGGAAGCGACCCCATGAACCTGACCCCTTCCCGTCGCGGCCTTCTCGCCGGAGCCGCCGCCAGCCTGGCGGGTCCCGGCCTTGCCCGCGCCGCCCGCACCCCCGGCGGCGCAGATCCCCGATTCTTGATCGTCCTGTGCGGTACCGGGGGATGCTCGATCGTCGACTCCTTCCTGGCCGTCCGGGAGTCCGAGAGCGCCAACGGCTCGACCCTTAACGCCTGGCCTGACCAACTCGTGCAGTCGCCCGGCGGGGGTCCCTTCAGGGCCATCGACTTCGCTAGCAAGACGATCGGCGCCATCCCGGTCCCCTTCACCGCCAACCAGTCCGACTTCGTGAAGCGCCACGGCCAGGACATGATGGTGGCGACCTACACCGGCACCAGCGTCAACCACGGGGTCGCGGAGCACCGATCGGTGACTGGCAACGCCGCCTGGAGGGGCCGCACCCTCCAGGAGGCTGTCGCCCTGACCTACGGGGCCGGCAAGCCCATTCCCAACGTCCACCTGGTGAACGGCGTCTCCTTCACCGACCGGGGCACTGACGATTCCCTGCCGTCCTCTGCCTATGGCGAGCGGGCACCTTCGCCAAACCTCTGGCCCCTGTCCCTCGATGGCCGAAAGGGCGTGCCGGGGGCTCCCGACGCCAAGCTCTTCGAAGCGGCGCGCGCCTTCCGGAACGGGACCCTTGACCCTGAGTCCGACTTTGTCCGCACCTTCGGCGACTCCGTCCGCCTGAAGCGCTGGCTGGAGCTGCGCGGTGCGCCACTGAAGGACATCGAGGGCGCGGACCTCATCACCCAGCTGATGGTGCATTCCGACTCCGAGGACATGCCCCTGAAGGCCAGCGGCCTGAAGTCGTCGCCCTTGGCCAAGAAGGTCCGCGAAGCCTTCCCCGCCTATGGTTTTGACCCGCTGGAGAGCCAGGCGGCCCTGGCTTTCCTGCTCATCCGCTGCGGCGTGGCCTCGACCGTCACACTGGGGCCGGAGACGTCGGCGGTGTTCAACAAGGGCGCGGCCCTTGGACGGGGCGGCCTTTCCGCGGGGGACATGCGCAATACGCCCATCGCCTTCGACTTCTCGCACCAGGCCCACCGGGAGGTGCAGTCCCTGATGTGGAGCCGGGTCCTGAGCGTCACCGACCGGTTGATCACCCTCCTGAAGAGCGAGGAGCTGGCGGGGGGCAAGAGCTACTGGGACCACAGCCTTGTCTATGTGGCCACCGAGTTCGGTCGCAGCCGGAACCGCCCGGCCGGTGCCATGACCTTCGGGTCGGGCCACGACCTGAACAACGGTGCCCTGATCGTCTCGCCCCTGGTGAACGGCGGCAAGATGCTGGGCGGCGTCGATCCAGAGACCCTGATGACCTACGGCTTCGATCCGCTGTCGGGACGCCCGGAACCTGGACGGCACATGACCGAACCCGAGATTTTTTCCGGCATCATCCAGGCCCTGGGCATCGAGACCCCAGGTGCAGGCCTGCCCGACATGCGCGTCATGCGGCGCAAGGCCTGAGGCGTCCCCGCCTTACGCCACTGCAGGGGATTTGACGTCGGCCGGCCGAAGGGATCAGCTAGCGGCCTGAACTTCGCCGGAGACCTCCCGACCATGACCGTGCCCGCCAATACCGAATTCGACATCCGCGGCGTCAACCACATCGCCCTGGTCTGCCAGGACATGGCCCGCACGGTGGCCTTCTATCGCGACGTGCTGGGCATGCCCCTGGTCAAGACCATCGAGCTGCCCATGAAGTCGGGTCAGCACTTCTTCTTCGACATCGGCAACGGCGACTCCCTCGCCTTCTTCTGGTTCCCCGACGCCCCGGCCCAGACCCCGGGCGTGTCCTCGCCCCGGACCCTGCCACATGAGGGCGGGCTGGTCACCGCCCACGGCTCCATGAACCACCTGGCCTTCAACGTGCCGGTGGAGAAGTTCGACGCCTATGTGGAGCGGCTCAAGGCCAAGGGGATCGAGGTCTCGCCGGTCTTCAACCACGATAACTCCGCCTTCCAGATCAGCGCCGAAGTGACCGACGAGGTCTTCGTGCGCTCGGTCTATTTCTTCGATCCAGATGGGGTCTGCCTGGAGTTCGCCGCCTGGACCCGGCCCATGGGCCCGGCGGACGTCGAGCATGAGGCGGCCACGGCGGAGGGCGGCCGCAGCCAGGGTCTGGTACTGGACGGCTTTGGCGCCCCCATCCAGACCGCCCGGACGGGGGGCTGAGCCATGCCTGTCCTGCGCCAGGTTCCCCGGGCTGAGGTCAGTTCGGACCTCATCCATCGCTATTACGACCTGCTGTTCGGCCCCGGCCGGGACCCGGTGGCCGAGCCGGGTACCGCTACCGGCACGCCAGGCGACTGGTGGACCGTCTTCGCCCTGGCCCCCGATATCTTCCGCCATGCGGTAGAGGGCTTCGGCGTCTACCGGCATCCTGACCGGAAGATCGATCCGGTCCTGCGCGAGCTGGGCCAGACCCGGGCCGGCTGGGCGCATGGCAGCCAGTTCGTCTTCTCCCAGCACTGCAAGTCCCTGCGTGGCCTGGGCGTGTCGGAAGAGAAGATCGCGGCGATTCCCGCCTGGGCAGTCTCGGACGCCTTCGATGCGCGCGAGCGGGCGGTGCTGGCCTATGCCGACTGCCTGACGACGGGCTCGGGGCGGACGCCACCGGAGGTGTTCGAGGCCTTGCGCGCCTTCTGGGGCGACGAGGAGATCCTGGAGTTCACCTACATCACCGCCCTCTATGGCATGCACGCCATCATGACCCGGGCCCTCAGGCTGGAATTTGACGACCGGGACGACCCGATCGCAGAGGTGGCGGCACCTGAGGGGTTCAGCGCTTCGGACTTCCTCAGCGCCCGGCCGGAAAGACGCTGAAGGGTCGCCTCCCGCGCTTGCGGCGGATTGCCCCCGGGAGCCGGCGGCTCTAGACTTGCCCCAAGGTCGCCCCAGCCGGCCAGTTCCCCCGGAGGATGCATGTCCAAGTCCGCCCTGATCGCACTCGTCCTGGCCCTTGGTGCCGTGCCCGCCCTTGCCGCACCGCCCTTCAAGGCACCGCGCAACATATACGGCCAGCCCGACCTCTCCGGAAACTGGAGCAACGCCACCCTGACGCCGGAGACCCGCCCGCCAGGCCTGGGGACCCGCGCCACCTTTACTGAAGCCGAGGTGAAGAAGTTTGAAACCCAGGCCTCCAGCGAGGTCGAACAGGGCAATGTGAGCATCGATCCCACCCTGGGTGCGCCCAAGGTCGGCGGCGAGGTCAAGGCCGGTATCCGTCCGGAATACGCGGCTGCCGGCGGTGCTGTTGGCGGCTATGACCGGGGCTGGCTGGAGCCGGGCTCCACGGTCATGCGGGTCCGGGGCGAGCCGCGGACCTCCTTCCTGACCACGCCGGATGGCCAAGTGCCCAAGCGCAAGGCCGGTGCCCCGGCCCCGGCGGGCTTCAATATGGCCATGTACCGCAACTCCGCCGACAATCCCGAGACCCGGGCCCTGGGGGAGCGCTGCATCATGTCGTTCGGCCGGAACGCCGGACCGCCCATGTTCCCCAACGGTTTCTACAACAACAACTACAAGTTCGTTCAGGGCCCCGACACCGTGGCCATCCTGGTGGAGATGGTGCACGACTTGCGCATGATCCGCCTGAACGGGACCCACCGCACAGACGGTATCCGTCCCTGGATGGGGGATTCCATCGGTCGCTGGGAGGGCGAGACCCTGGTGGTTGAGACCACCAACATCCCCATGCGCCAAGCCTATCGCGGGTCCTGGGAGAACCTGAAGGTCACCGAGCGTTTCACCCGTGTCGCCAAGGACCGGATCCACTACGGCTTCCAGATCGATGACCCCACCCTGTGGGACGCCCCCTGGGGTGGTGAGTACGAGTTCTCATCCCTGAATGGCGAAATCTACGAATACGCCTGCCATGAGGGGAACTACGCCCTTCCCGGCATCTTGGCGGGCGCGCGGGCGGAAGAGGCCGAGGCTGCAGCCAAGGCCGCCGAGGCCGCAAAGGCAGCGGACGTGGCCAAGACGCCGGCCAAACCCACCAAGCCGTCCTGATCCACCCGGGCTGGCCGGGGAGGGCTTCTGAAGCGCCTACCCTTTGATCGTATGGCCCTGACGGGCCACCCTGACAGGAGAACCAGGATGACGGACAGTAAAGCGGTCGTGGCGGGCAAGGCGCCGATGCCGGTCGAGGTCGTGGCCGGCAAGGCCTATTTCTGGTGCACCTGCGGCCGGTCCAAGAACCAGCCCTTCTGCGATGGCGCCCACCTGCGCGAAGGCACGGACTTCATGCCCCTGAAGTGGGAAGCCCCGGAGAGCCG
>Ga0114972_10004513_pt1 | contig 10366 bp, 9 predicted proteins | sample M_140807_EF_Meta_FD_87354 | JGI IMG/M metagenome (GOLD analysis project Ga0114972, IMG submission 87354) | Freshwater microbial communities from Lake Montjoie, Canada to study carbon cycling - M_140807_EF_MetaG | ecosystem: Environmental > Aquatic > Freshwater > Lake | place: Lake Montjoie... | reverse complement strand
TGTTCTCGGTGGACGACTACGAGCGCTTCGTGGCCATCCAGTCGGAGAGCGCGTTGCGCAACCTGGCCAGCCAGTACCACTACGACCTGCCCGACGACCACGATGCGCCCAGCCTGCGCGGCAGCACCGATCTGGTGGGCCAGAAGCTGCGCGAGGAACTGCACCAGCGCCTGAGCGTGGCGGGTGTGGAGGTGGACGAGGCGCGCATCAGCAGCCTGGCCTACGCACCCGAGATCGCGGCCGTGATGCTGCGGCGTCAGCAGGCCACCGCCGTGATCGCCGCGCGCGCCAAGATCGTGGAGGGCGCTGTGGGCATGGTGGAGATGGCGCTGTCACGCCTGGAGGAGAAGGGCCTGATGAAGGCCAGTGAGCAGGAGCGCGCGCGCATGGTGAGCAACCTGCTGGTGGTGCTGTGCGGGGAGCAGAACGTGCAGCCGGTGGTGAGTGCGGGGTGAGGTGGATCGGATCGCTCAGCGCTGGTACAGGCAGCTTGCGATTGTCTCGAGGTCGGTCTCCGACAACTCCGGATAGTTGCCGCAGTAGAAGCCGTTGTGATGCAGGAAATCAGTGCCGGGCAGTTCGTACATCTGCGTGACGTACTTCCGATAGAAGGGCTGTCGCTGAATGTTGCCGGCGATCATCGGCCGGATCTCAATGCCCGCGCCGGCGAAACGCGCCAGGTATTCCTCCCGCAAGGCGGGCGTCTTGCAGACCACCGGGAACGCGAAGGTCGAGAGCTTGGTGATCTGCCGATGATCCAGCGTGACAAGATCGTCGTTCACGCACACCAGCTTCTCGAGCCGGAGGAAATTGCTTTCGCGACACTGGATGTTGGCGTCGAGGAACTGCATCTGATACTGGCCGAGGAATCCGGTGATTTCCGTGGGGCGCATGTTGAATCCGAGTTCGTAAAAGGTGTACTTCGCCTCAAACTCCGACTTGATGTCGAATTGCCGGCGCCACGCATGCTGCTGTTGGGCCGTCAGATTCCGGTCCCACCCGTTCGCGCGAACGATCCGAAGCATCTCCCCCAACGCGGGGTCGTCCGTGCACACCATGCCGCCCTCGATCGTGGACATGTGGTGGGCCACGAAGAAGGAGAAGCTGGCGGCCAATCCGAAGTTGCCGGCCTTGCCGTCGGCATGCACCGTGCCCAAGGATTCGCAGTTGTCCTCGATGAGGATGATCCCGCGCTCCCGGCAGAGGTCCCTGATGCGACCGATGTCGCCCGTGAAACCAAGCACGTTGGTCAGGAAGAACGCCTTCATGTCGGTCTGGGCAAGTCGCTCCTCCAAATTGCCGCTCATGACGTTCAGCGTCCGTAGATCACAGTCGACGGCGACCGGGATCATGCCCATCTGGATGATGGGCATGGTGTTGGTCGACCACGTCAACGCCGAGAACCCGACCCGGTCCCCGGTCGAGAGGCGCCCAAGATTCTTGAGTGCCTGCAGCATCGCGAGATTCGCGCTGCCACCGCTGTTGAAGAGCACCGCCTCCTCCCGCCCCTGATAAGCGGCGAACTTGCGCTCGAACTTCAGGCACTCGATGTCCATGCTCAGCCTACCGGCGTGCATGATGAATTCGGCAAGCGCCTGCTTGGTCTCGTACTCGTGCAAGAAGGCATTCTTCATCAGCGGAATCACGTGTGGCTCCTTGCGTGCGTGTAGAGGTCGATCATCTGGTTCAGCCCGGTCTGAAGCGAGATTGTGGGAACGAATCCGAGCGCATGCATGCGCGACACATCCATGCACTTGCGCAGCATGCCATCAGGCCTCGAGGCGTCCCACTGGATCTGGCCCGCATAACCGACCTGCGTCGCGATGCGCTGCGCGAGCTCGCGGATAGACAGATCCTCGCCCGTGCCGATGTTGATGCAGGGCTGGTGTTCGTGCCGCTCCATCATGAACAGAATGGCGCTGGCCAGGTCATCCACATGCATGAACTCGCGGCGCGCCACGCCGGTGCCCCACAGCGTGAGTGACGGCACGCCCCCGGCCTTGGCGTCCACGAATCGCCGCACCAGTGCGGAAAGCACGTGCGACTTCTGAAGGTCGAAGGAGTCGTTGGGCCCGTACAGGTTGCATGGCATCAGGCTGATGCTGTTGAAGCCGTGCTGACGGTGCATGGCCTCCAGCAGCTTCAGGCCCGCGATCTTGGCGAGGGCGTAGCCCTCGTTCGTGGGCTCCAGCGCCCCGGTGAGCAGCTGCTCCTCCTGCATCGGCTGCGGGCAGTTGCGCGGATAGATGCACGAACTGCCCAGAAACACGAACCGCTTCGCGCCATGGCGATGCGACGCGGCGATGACGCTGTTCTGGATCTGCAGGTTGTCCAGCAGGAAGGTGGCCGGGCTGTCGAGATTCGCCTGAATGCCGCCGACGCGGGCCGCGCACAGGATCACCGCTTCCGGCGATGTCGAACCGAGATATCGATCGACCGCGTCGTGATCGCGCAGATCGAGCTCGCGGCTTGCCGTGGTGCGGACATCCGTGAATCCCTCGCGTTGGAGCAGCCGATGCACCGCCGAACCAACCATGCCTTGGTGGCCGGCCAGGAAGATGCTGGTGTTTCTGGAGAGCGTCATGGGAAGCGGCTGGACCGGCACGGTGTCTTGGACCGGCGCCACGAACGGCTGCCATGACACGGTCTGTGGAGCCAGTGTATCGGCGCACCGACGAGTCGCTCACCACGGTTCTCTCCCCGACATCGGGGACGCGTTCCCGGCTTGGGCTTATGCTCGCGCCAATGATCGCGTCCACTCTGCTCGCCATCGAGGGAATTCTCGCAAGCCCAACGAAGCGGGCACCTCGCAATGTCGAGATCGCCCTGCGCCGCCTGCGAGCGGAAGCGAGCGCCATCCCGGACATGCCCACGGATGGTGCCGCGTCCAGCAGCGCGCGGTGGGCGATCAACACGAACGAACTGCGTCGCCGCATCCTCTCCGACGATCCCCGCGACTTCCTGCGCTGGGAGGTGATCCGGAGGACGATGTTCGTCGGATCGGAGCGGTACATCCGCACCGAACTCGACGAGCTGCGAAACGATCATGCGTGGCAGCAACGATGGAAACCCGCGCTGCGGGAGGACCGCATGGGATCTCCGCCCGGCTATCCCGGATATCGGCTCACAAGCGCGAACATGATCCACCACGCCTATCACGTCATGCGATTCGAGCGGGCCACCGGGTCGAGCATCGCGGACCTTGATTGCGTCTTCGAGTTCGGAGGCGGCTACGGCGGCATGTGCCGCCTGTTCCACCGGCTCGGGTTCCGTGGTCGCTACATCATCCTGGACCTGCCGATCTTCTCGGCCCTGCAGCGCTTCTATCTGGCGTGCCTTGGCCCCACGGATTCCAGCCAGCAAGCCGACGCACCGGACATGGATGTGCACTGCGTGCGTGAAGCCGGAGCCGTCGCCCCGTTGCTGCAGGGATCCTCGAGACTGTTCTTCGCGACCTGGTCGTTCAGCGAGGTTCCGAAGCACGTTCGAAACCTGAGTCACGACGCGATCGCCCGCTGCACGCACTTCATGCTGGCCTATCAGGATCGTTTCGAGGATCTCGTGAACGCCTCGATGCCGGCCGATCTGGCCGCCGTGGCGCCGTCATCGACGCACTGGCAGTGCGAGGCCATGCGGCACCTGCCGGGCAGCAACTACATGATCGGCTGCCCCGCGCCGCGATCGTGATGCCCCGACGCGGGGAGTGCCTCGCCGGTCCCGACGCATCCGGATCACCGGGCGAAGGGCCACTTCCAACGACGGAGCGCGCGGAGTTTCCGGATCGTTGAACTGATCGCGAACTTGCGGTGCCATCGGCGCGAGTCTGGCGCGAACTTGTCGCGGATGATCCAGTGCGCCAGGCGCCGCCAGCGATCCTTCTCGCTTGCGGGCGCGGGAAGAAGCTCGAATTCCTCCTCGAAGGCCCGCACGAGTTCGGTCAGGTCGCGCCGGTGTCCCTTCTTGCCGGTGATGCGTTCCATGTAGTCCGCCGGGCGCGCTGCCTCCACGAATCGGCGCGCCTGATACAGCCGCTGCGGAAGCACGTTGAACCGCCCCTTGAACACCAGCGTGGACAGCAGGACATGGTCGCATCCGGGGCAGTTCCGCATGAGCTGCTCCGGAAGAACCTCCCGCCGCATCACGCCCTGCAGACCACATACCTCGCCGCTCTCGATGGACCAGAGGTATCGCGACCAGCGACCGCCCCACAGTTCCCCGAGTCCCTTGATGGGCTCTAGTCCCACCACGCGGCCATCCGCATCGATCCATTCCCAGTAGGTGTACGACACCGGGCACTCGGGATGCGCGTCGAGAAAGTCCAGGTGCAGTCGCAGAAAGTCGGGCTTCACCCGGTCATGCGAGCCGATCCACGCGAAATACGGACTCTCGGTGGCGCTCCTCAGGAAATTCACGTTCGGGCTGCTGCCGATGTTGTGGGGCTGCCGCACGTAGACGAACCGGGCATCACCGTCGATCGCCCGCCTGCACGCCTCCTCGGTGGCGTCGGTCGAGGCGTTGTCCGAGATCACGCACAGGAAGTCGCGCTCGGTCTGCGCCTGCATCGATCGGATGCAGTCCACGACAAAGCGCTCCTCGTTGTAGACCGGGATTCCGACGACGATCCTGCTGTGCCGATGCAGCGGCATGCCCTGCACGGTAGCACACGATCAACGGTTGGGTCGGCTAGATTGGGCACGAACACATGGGCCTCGACGCTGCAGCATCGTCCTTCCGCACACCGGGTGCCCATGTCCTTCGGCCATTCGTCGCGAGGGATCGACGCGGCGACTTCTGCAAGGTGTTCGACATCGAGGTGTTCGCGCGACACGGACTGGAAACCCGCTTCGAGGAGACGTTCGTCACCACGAGCGCCCGCGACGTGATCCGTGGCATGCATCTGCAGTTGCCTCCCCATGATCACGTGAAGTGCGTGACCTGCCTCCGGGGTCGCATCCTTGATGTCATCGTGGATCTCCGGGAGGGATCCCCCATGGTGGGCCAGCACGAATCCATCGAACTTGCGGGCAGCGATCCGCGCACCGTGTACGTGCCTCCGGGTGTCGCGCATGGCTTCTGTGTGCTCGAGGGGCCGGCGATCGTGCACTACGCCACCTCGACACGCCATGCCCCAAGCCATGACACCGGCATCCGCTGGGACACGTTCGGCATGCGTTGGCCGGTCACCCAGCCGATCGTTTCCGAGCGTGACGCCGCGTTGCCCACGCTGGCCGAGTTCCGATCCCCGTTCCGGCTCGGGGGTCATCGCTGATGCCCCGGATCATGGTCACGGGTGCGAGCGGATTTCTCGGCGGTCACCTCGTGCAGGCGATGCTCGATGCCGGCTGGGACGTGGCGGTGCTCACGCGCAAGCCGGTCAAGGGCGTGCCGTCGACGCGCTCGCATCACGTCGACGGATCGATCGCGTCGATGGCGGCGGGCCTGACGGCGTTCCGACCCGACTGCGTCATCCACCTTGCCAGCCTGTTCGTCGCCTCGCATGTCGCGGATGATGTGGATCGCCTGATCGCCTCGAACATCACGCTTGGCGCGCACCTGCTCGAGGCCATAGCGCAGTCCGATGTGCGTCGCCTCGTCTGCGCTGGAACCGCATGGCAGCATCGCGACGATGCCGCCTATGCGCCGGTGAACCTCTATGCGGCCACCAAGCAGGCGTTCGAGGACCTGTGCCGCTACTACGTCGACGCCCACGGAGTCGCCGCGTGGCACCTGCGACTTGGCGACACGGTGGGCGCCGATGATCCGCGACCGAAACTCTTCGGCCTGCTGGACAAGGCGCGACGGGACGGCGCGACGCTAGACATGTCCCCTGGCGAACAGCGCCTCAACCTGCTCGACGCATCGGATGTCGCGGCAGGCTTCATGCATGCGGCACGGACCGCGATCGAAGGGGGATCCGGCGAGCGTCTGTTCGCGCTTCGCCATGGCGAGTCGTGGCGGCTTCGCGACATCGTGACCTGCTACCAGCGGCATGCCGGGGGTCAGCCCGCCGTACGGTTCGGCGCGAAGCCCTATCGCGACCGCGAGATCATGACGCCTCCCACCGTGCCCGCGACGCTGCCTGGCTGGCAGCCACGGGTGTCCGTGGAGTCGGCGATCCGCGCCGTGGCGACGGCGCACCTGGCGCAGGACGCCTAGCGACCCAGCAGCGAGCGGATGGAGTCGGCCGCGTGCGCGAGGGCAGCCTCGCCCAGTGCAGGCTGCACGCCGATCCAGAACGTGCGCTCCATGATCTGATCGGTCACTTCCAAGGATCCACTGACGCGGAAGTTGCGGCCCTTCATGGATGGCTGCCGGACCAGGTTGCCCGCGAAGAGCAGCCGCGTGCCGACCTTGGCTGCATCAAGGCCGCGCTGCATCTCGAGCCGCGAGATGCGCACCCCGTCGCGCAGGGTGATGGGAAAGCCGAACCAGGACGGATCGGCGCCGGGCGTGGCCTCGGGCAGGATCAGCTGGTCCTGACAATCGGCCAGACGCGCGTGAAGGAAGCCGAAATTGCGCCTGCGTCGCGCGATGAAATCGTCCGCCCGATCCAGCTGCGCGAGTCCGCATGCCGCCTGCATGTCGGTGATCTTCAGGTTGTAGCCGATGTGCGAATAGGTGTACTTGTGGTCATACCCATCCGGCAGGTCTCCAAGCTTCCAGTCGAACCGCTTGCCGCAGGTGTTGTCCTTGCCCGGATCGCACCAGCAGTCGCGACCCCAGTCGCGGAACGACTCGGCGATGCGCTTGAGACGAGGCTCCTCGGTGAAGACCGCGCCTCCCTCGCCCATGGTGATGTGGTGCGCCGGATAGAAGCTGAGCGTGGCGAGGTGACCGAAGGTCCCCACCTTTCGGCCGCGCCAGGTCGATCCCAGCGCGTCGCAGCAGTCCTCGATCAGCCAGAGATCGTGTCGCCGAACGATCTCCATGACGGCATCAAGGTCGAACGGGTTGCCCAGGGTGTGCGCGAGCATGATCGCGCGCGTGCGAGGCGTGATCGCCGCCTCGATGCGCGAAGGATCGATGTTGTAGGTGGGCAGCTGCACGTCGACGAACACCGGCACGGCGCCACACTGCAGGATGGGATTGACCGTGGTGGGAAAGCCGGCCGCAACCGCGATGACCTCGTCACCGGGCTGGATCGCCCGGTCGCCCAGCTTGGACGACGTGAGCGTCGAGAACGCGACCAGGTTCGCGGAGGAACCGGAGTTCACCGTGATGGCGCTTCGAACCCCGAGGAACCTGGCCAGACGGCGCTCGAACTCGGTGTTGTATCGACCCGTGGTAAGCCATCCGTCGAGGGCTGCATCGACCATGTTGCGCAGTTCCTCGGCGCCAAGCAGCTTGCCGGAAGGCGGAACCGGTGTCTCGCCCGGCAGGAACCCCCGATCGGCGAACTCGAGCGTCGCATACTGGTCGACCAGTTCCGCGATGCGGCGGCGGAGTTCATCCTTGCGCGCACCGATGCCGATGTCTGACGGACTCACGTGCACGACATGTACTCCTCGATCTGACCGACCGTGAACCGCCGCATGTTCGTGCTGCCCTGATGCGCACGCGCCCATGCCACCGTCCGGTCGATCGCCTGTTCGATGTGCCAACGCGGGCGCCACCCAAGTCGCTGCCTGGCCTTGGAGGAATCCAGCTTCAGCCAGGTCGCCTCATGCGGGCCGACGGCCCCATCCACCGCACGACATGCGGCACCGGATCCCCAGGCGGCCACCATGCGCTCGGCCAGACGCTGAACGGGCCAGGCATCCGTCTCGTCGGGTCCGAAGTTCCACGCCTCGCCGAACAGCGGGCCATCCACATGAAGCCGTTGCGCCAACTGCAGGTATCCGGCGAGCGGATCAAGCACATGCTGCCATGGTCTGATGGAACCCGGATTCCGAAGCATGGCGATGGAGCCGGATGCCACATCGCGAAGAATGTCGGGAACGAGCCGGTCCGCCGCCCAGTCGCCCCCCCCGATCACGTTGCCCGCGCGTGCGGAAGCGATGGCGACACCGTGTCGACCGTGTTCCTTCGGCGGGAAGAAGGCGTTGCGCATGGACGCCGTGGCCAGTTCGGCGCAGCCCTTGCTGCTGCTGTAGGGATCGAAACCACCCATCGGATCCTGTTCGCGATATCCCCACACCCACTCCCGGTTCTCGTAGCACTTGTCCGTCGTCACCACGACGATCGATCGCACGGTCCCCGCGATTCGAGCTGCCTGCAGCACGTGCAGGGTGCCCATCACGTTGGTCGCATAGGTGCCGACCGGATCGTCGTAGGAGGCGCGCACCAGCGACTGGGCCGCCAGATGCAGAATCACCTCCGGCTGGGCAGTGCGGATCGCTGCCGTCAAGGCGTCCAGATCGCGGATGTCTCCGTGCACGCTGCGCATGCCCGAAGCGACATCCGCCACATCGAACAGACTTGGCCTGGTCGGAGCCTCCAGCGAGAAACCCGTGACCTGTGCCCCCAGACGCTGCAACCACAGCGCAAGCCATCCGCCCTTGAAGCCGGTGTGGCCCGTCAGGAAGACGCGGCGACCCTTCCAGAAGGCGGGATCCATCACCACACCTTCCAGGGCGCCCGGCCGGCCTGCCAGAGTTCCTCGAGCATCTGTCGATCACGCACGGTGTCCATGGGCTGCCAGAAGCCGTCATGCTCATAGGCGCGAAGCTGGTCGGTTGCGGCAAGTCGCTCCAGGGGCTCGCGCTCCCAGATCGTGTCGTCGCTCGTGACCAGGTCGAGCACCTTGGGCGAGAGCACGAAGAAGCCGCCATTCACCAGCGCGCCCTCGCCGACCGGCTTTTCCCGAAATGCCGTGACCGCCGATGCGGCACCGATCTCCAGAGCTCCGAAACGCGCAGGTGCCCGCGTCGCGGTCAGCGTGGCGGTTCGACCATGCGATCGATGAAAGGCCACCAAGCGGCCGATGTCGACGTCGGCCACCCCATCGCCATAGGTGAAGCAGAACGCGTCCTCGCGCTCGATGTACGGCGCGACGCGACGCAACCTGCCGCCGGTCATGGTTCGCTCTCCGGTCTCCACCAGCGTCACCCGCCACGGCTCCGCGAAGCGCTGGTGCACTTCCATGCGGTTGTTCTCGAGATCGAACGTGACATCGGACGAGTGCAGGAAGTAGTTCGCGAAGTACTCTTTGATCATGTAGCCGCGATAGCCGCAGCAGATCACGAAGTCGTTGATGCCGTGCGCCGAGTAGATCTTCAGGATGTGCCACAGGATCGGACGGCCACCGATCTCGATCATGGGCTTGGGCCGAAGGTGGCTTTCCTCGGCGATGCGCGTTCCCATGCCGCCGGCAAGAATGACGGCCTTCATGGAACGAACGCCTTGTGCACGTGCGAAAACACCATGCCGGGAAGGTTATAGCGCGCCGCGTGACGTCGCTTGGAGTTGGGCTTCGTAGGCCTGCCGCACGGCATCGGCGACCCGCTGCCACGACTGCCGTTCCGCGAAGGCTCGGCCGGCCAGTCCCATGCGCCGCTGCGCATCCGGTTCAAGCATGGCGACGACCCGCTCTCCGATGCGCTCGCCGCTCGCCGCACAGGCCACCACGAACCCCTGCTCCCCGTCGCGAACGAGTTCGCGGACGCCCATCTGATCCGAGATCAGGACCGGCAGTCGCGCGGCCATCGCCTCGAGCACCACCATGCCGAAGGTCTCGAATTCCGACACCAGCGCGAATGCGTCCGCCGCACTGTAGAAGCGCTCGATTCCGGAGGACTGGAGCCCCGCAAATATCACCGCATCCTGCATGCCAGCCTGCGCCGCGATCCGGGCGAATGGTTCCTGCCGGCCACGACCGACGACCAGAAGGCGGATGTCCTGCGCCGGCTGAAGTCGCCGCGCATGGATGATGCCCTCGATCAGGCGGCCAAGTCCCTTGGTCTCGAAGTTCATTCCCACGAACAGCACCACGCGCGCGTGCATGGGAATGCCGAACCGCGATCGGACATCGGCACGCGCCACGGCGTCCGGCACGAATCGATCGGCATCGACGCCCGGCCCGTTCACGATCCACCTGCCCGGCAGCTCGCCGTATGTGTCGCCGAAGCGATCCTTCAGGAATGCGCTGACAGGCATGAAGATGGCCCGGCTTCCGTCTCGGATCATCCTGCGCTCGATCCGCATCATCATGTGGTCGAACAGTCCAGCGCGGCGCCGGAGCACCTTTCGCAGCCAGTGTCCATGGGGTGCGCCATGCGTGGTGAAGACCTCGGCTTTCGGCGTGGGCCAGTGGGAATGCACCAGATCGAATTTCCCGCGCGCGACCTGCCGCTGGGCCATTGTGGTGAAGAACCACGGCCGCATGAAGCGCGGAAACTTGATCCGGGGCACCTTGTGGAACCGGACC
>Ga0114972_10004512_pt1 | contig 10367 bp, 7 predicted proteins | sample M_140807_EF_Meta_FD_87354 | JGI IMG/M metagenome (GOLD analysis project Ga0114972, IMG submission 87354) | Freshwater microbial communities from Lake Montjoie, Canada to study carbon cycling - M_140807_EF_MetaG | ecosystem: Environmental > Aquatic > Freshwater > Lake | place: Lake Montjoie... | reverse complement strand
CGATCTACGAAATCCCCGGCGCGCGCGACGTCGCCATCGAGTTTCGCAGCTTCTCCAAAACCGCCGGCTTCACCGGCACCCGCTGCGCCTATACCGTCATTCCTAAGACCCTCGTCGCCTACGACCTCGCCGGCAAAACCCATTCCGTGCACGCGCTATGGAATCGCCGACATACCACGAAGTTCAACGGTGTCGCCTACCCGATCCAGAAAGCCGCCGCCGCGATCTACACGCCCGAAGGCAAAGCCCAGGTCAAAGCCATGACCGACTTCTGCCTCGCCAACGCCGCGCTCATCCGCACCGCCGTCAACCAACTCGGCCTCAGCTGCGTCGGGGGCGACAACGCGCCCTACATCTGGGTCAACACCGGCCGCGATTCCTGGGAGTTCTTCGATCTCTTGCTCAACAACGCCCAAGTCGTCTGCACGCCCGGCGCCGGCTTCGGCAAATGCGGCGAAGGTCACGTGCGCATCAGCGCCTTTAATTCGCGCGCCAACGTCGAGGCCGCGCTCCAACGCATCGCCACGGCGCTGAAAAAATAACCGCGTAGCAAACTCCGCTAAAAATAAAAAGCGGCGGTCTCACGCGAGATCGCCACACCCCATCGGGCCGCCCACGGCCCGATTTTTTTTGGCCCAAGCCGAGCGTTACAACTTCGCCGGCAACACCCCGACCACATCGTCGCTCAGCGCCGTCAGCGCCGCGCTCAAACGCGAAGCCAACTGGGAAAAATCTATACCATCCCACGTCGTCTCCGGCGCGACAAAACGCCGGCGCGCCACCACTTCGCCGAGCGCGCCGATACGCGTCACCTCGATCATCGCCACGAGCCGCACCACGCCGGCACCACCGCCGGCAGGCAACACTCCTTCGGCGCGGAGCAGGCGCACGCTCACATCAAAATCGCGCGGCTCTTCAAACGGAAACGGCTGCACAAACACCCGCCCCACCGTCGGTGAGGCCAACAACTGCACGCGCAAGGTGTGTAAAATTTCTTGCTCCAGCGGCTCCGCCCAGCGCGCCTCTGACGGAAACGACAATTCGTTTTCCCCCGTGCGTACGACGAGCGAGCCTTTCTTCAAATAGGGCGCGAGCTCGATGTTTCTCAAACCGATGCGCAATCCACCGTTGATGGGTTGCGCGCCCGCAGCGCCGGCTGAAGGCGCCGAGAGCACGTAATAACGCGTCGTATCCGCCGTCGGCGCGGGAATGACGTTGCAACCCGTGACGAGCAGCGCACAGGCGCCGAGCGTCAGTACCGCCCGCCATCCTAAATCCTGCGTTAAAAATTTCTGAGTGCTCATACGCGCGAGTGGGAAAGTTGAAGATCGAGGAGTGAATCGCTCAACGCGGCGCCTTCTTGCCGGTGAGCAGAGCGTTGGGGTTACGTTCCAGGAAATCGGCGAGGCGTTGCACCGCATCGGCGGCTTCGGAGAGTTTGCCAAAGGCCTCGCCGGCGCCTTCGCCCAAGCCTTGTTGCGCGTTGATGAAACTGCGCAGCGTGAGCGCGGTGGCGTTGAAATTCTGCAGCGTCTCCTGCGCCTTGCCGAGGGTGGCGTGGACATCTGCGCCCGTCGTGGAAACCTGGCCATCGAGCTTCGCCAAGGTCGTGCGCAGATCGACCAGCGTGGCATTGAGATTCACAAACGCTTCCTTCAGCTCGGGCGAACTCGCGAGCGTTTCGACCGCCGCGCCGGTGCGTTGCCACTGGGTGCTCACGCCTTTCAGATCGAGGCCGTCGACTTGGCGGCGGGTGGTGGCGAGTAACGTTTTCAGCTCCACGGAGAGTCCGTCGAAATCGATCTTTCGCACCTTGGAGAGAATCTCGCTCGCGCTGGCTTGAAACTCCGAAATCGCCGAAGGCACCGCCGGTACGACGACGTGCTTTAACTCCGTCGTGCGAGCATCCGCCGGGAATTCCTTGGGGTTCAAAAAATCCAGCTCGACGAACAACATGCCCGTCGCGAGCCCCAACACGCCGAGTTGGGCGCGCAGGCCGTGATCGATCAGCGTCTGCAATTCGCCGCGCTCCGCGACGTTGATCAACGCGCCCTGAGTATCCGTGAGGGTATTGCGGCTGAATTCGCAGGTCACGACGACGACCGAGTGGTTTTTGCGTTCGTCGTAACGCACCGTGAGATCGGCCACGCGACCGACGCGCACGCCGCGCAACTTCACCGGGGAACCCAGATCGAGCCCGTGAATCGATTCGTCAAAATACACCACAAACCGCTGCGGCTTGGAGAAAAAATTCACGCCGCCAAAGGCCAACAACACGACAATACCGAGCGCAAACGCGCCCAGCGCAAAGGCTCCAACGATAGCGGGACTGACCTTGGTTTTCACGTGATAATGAGAAGAAGCAAAATTCGGTTAAAAGGACAGCCGGAAGCAACGATGCCACAAAACGTCACCCGCCGAGAGCGCCAAGGAAGCGTTTAGGTGTCTCATAAAATCGGCACCTTGCCCGTACCGCGCGTGAGGAATTCCTTCACGCGGGGATCGGCGCTCGTCGTGGCGAGCGTCCGCGGCGCGCCTTCGGCGATGATGCCCTGCGCCTGCTTTTCGAGCATGATGACCCGGTCGGCGATATCGTAGATCGAAGCCAATTCGTGCGACACCACCACGATCGTCGTCCCAAACATCGCCCGGATTTCCACGATCAACTCATCGAGCTTGCGCGAAGTCACGGGGTCGAGCCCCGCTGAGGGTTCGTCGAAAAACAAAATCTCCGGATCGAGCGCCAGCGCCCGCGCCAAGCCTGCCCGCTTTTTCATGCCGCCCGAAATCTCCGCGGGATAATAATCCTCGTAACCGCTCAAACCCACTTGTCCGAGTTTGAGCGCGGATAGTTCCTCGATCTCGCGCCGCGTGAGCGACGTATATTCCTCAAGCGGCAACGCCACGTTCTGCCGCAACGTCAGCGAACTCCACAGGGCGCCGCCTTGAAAGAGCATGCCAAAATGCCGCAACTGCGCCCGGCGCGTTCCTGCATCGGCTTCCGAAAATGGCGCGCCGAGAAACCGCACGCTTCCGCCCGTCGGAGGGTTCAAACCCACGAGATGCCGCAGCAACGTGCTTTTCCCGCAACCCGATCCGCCCACGATGAAAAAAATCTCTCCGCGCGCGACGTTGAAAGTCACATCCCGCAAAATCGTCTGCTCGCCGTAGCCGCAGACCAGGCCACTCACTTCGATCGCCGGGCCGCCGCTGCGCGTGTGATTTGGGTTCAGCGCGCTCATAGCCCGAGAATGTTAAATGCCACCGCAAAAAACGCGTCGGAAACGATGATCAACAAAATCGCCGTCACCACCGCCGAAGTCGCCGCGCGCCCCACTCCGGCCGCGCTGCGGTCCGCCTGCAATCCGCGCAAACAACCCGCCAAGCCGATCAACAAGCCAAACGTCAGCGCCTTGAACAACCCGGTGTTCACATCCGAAAGATCAATGATGCTCTGCGTCTCGATCCAGTACGCCGCCGGCGGAATCTGGAGCACTACGAGCGCCACGATCATACCGCCCAAAATCCCGACGCAGTTGGCGTAAAGCGCCAGTAACGGCATCATCAAGCCGAGCGCCACGATGCGCGGCAGCACCAAAAAATCTACCGGCGAAATCCCGAGCGCCGCGAGCGCGTCGATTTCTTCGTTGGCCTTCATGTTGCCGAGCGTCGCCGCAAACGCCGCGCCGGTGCGTCCCGCCAATACGATCGCCGCCATCATCGGCCCCATCTCGCGCACGACCGACAGGCCCACCAGATCCGCTACATAAATATCCGCGCCAAACTGCCGCAGCTGCACCGCTGCTTGGTACGCCATGATCAGACCGACCAAAAAACTGATCAGGCTCACGATGGGCAACGCCATCGCGCCGCATTGCTGCATCTCGTCCACGCAGTCCCGCCAGCGAAATTTATGCGGCATCCGCACCAGCCGCCACGCGCTGATCACGCACTCGCCCACAAACGCGATAATCTCCCGCACTTTTTTCCACGCGTCCTGCGTCGCCAAGCCGACGCTCGTTAAAAAATTCTCCGAGCGGTCAAACGGCACGCTCGTCTCATGCGAAGCCACTAACTGTCCGAGCAAGGTCCGCACCTTCGCCGGCACCGCCTCGAAATCGCAATGCGCGCCGTGCATCCGACACCATTGTTGCACTTCAAAAAGAAACAACAGCAGCGACGAATCCCAGCGCTCCACCGCATCCATCACGACTGTGACGCGGGCTGGTTTCTCCCCGCCCACGTAGTCCGACCAGCGCGGGGGCGCGGCGGTGATACGCCAAACGCCAGCCAAGATCGCCGTACAACCCTCCGCACCCGGTTGCACGGTCACGCGGGCCTGCGGTTGATCGGCGTTATCAGACATGGGCTCGGTTGTAGCGGACTCGGCGCAAAACCAAACCCTAAAAAATTTCCGTGCCTCCGCCCCATTCGCGCCGCCACTCTTTCCGCTCATGCAGTTTCGCACCCTTCTCTTCGACCTCGACGGCACGCTCATCGACCACTTCGCCGCCATCCATCGCTGCTACGCGCACACCCTGCCGCAACTCGGCCAGCCCGCACCCACGCTCGCCCAGGTGCGCGACGCCGTCGGCGGCGGCCTCGAAAACGCCCTGCTCAAATTCATCCGCCCCGACCAAGTCCCCGCCGCCGTGAAAATTTATCGCGCCTACTGGGATCGTACGATGCTCGACGACGTCGTCGCCCTCCCCGGCGCTCTTGCGCTGCTGCGCGACTTGCACGCACGTGGCCTCACCGTCGCGATTTTCACCAACAAACACGCCCCGTCTTCCCGCCACATCGCCGATCACCTCGGCTTCACCCCTTTTCTCGCCGGCAATTTCGGCGCCCAAGACACCCCGTGGCTCAAGCCCGACCCGGCCTTCACCGCCCACGTCCTCACCACGCTTCACGCCGACGCCGCGACGACGCTACTGGTCGGCGATTCCCCGTTCGACGTCCAAGCCGCGCTCAATGCCAGCTTCCCTTGCTGGGCCGTCACCACCGGCACGCACCACGCCGCGGAGCTTCATGCCGCCGGCGCCACGCGCGTTTTTTCCAATCTCGCCGAAATCCAAGCCGCCCTCAGCGACTGAGCCCGCGCACGCGCACGACTTCCAGTTTCAAGGCCCGCAGCGACACCACGATGTCGCGCAAAAACGCCGTCAACGCCGCGATCAAGCACACGATACTCGCCAAAAAAATCACGACCATCTCGACGGCAAATTCACGCTCCAGCACCGCGTCCACGAAAATAATCATCACGAGCACGCACGCCAGCAGCATGCTCAAACCGGCAAACATCACCGCCCGTTGCACGAGCCGCGCCCGCCGCCACAAGATATCCAGCTGATGCTCCAAGTGCTCGCGTTCCTCGCTGTCTTGCGAAGCCGCCTGCCGCACTTGCCCCGCCAAAATCCGCGTGCGGTCCACCACGCGCGCCATCCGATTGGTCAACGTGATCATCAACCCACCCACGCCGCTGAGCAAAATCACCGGCGTGATCGCCAACTGGATCACCGGCAAAAACGAGCTGGGTACGATCGTATTCATCCGCCCAACCTGAGCCGCTCACCCGCCGCCCGCAATCCTCGGTTTGCCACGCCACGATTTCCCGCTTCACCTTCCCTCGCCCGTGCCACCGCCCGCCGCCCATTCTACGCTCACCGGCGTCCTCGAACGCATCATTTTCCACAACGAGGAAAATCATTACACGATCGCGGAATTTCGCCCCGACACCCGTCCCGCCGTCGTAAAAACTCCGGCTTCCTCCGAAGAGAAAATCGAAAAAGTCACCATCGTCGGCGCCCTGCCCAGCGTCGAATGCGGCGAGACGCTCCACCTCACCGGCGAGTGGACCCAACACTCTCAACACGGCGCCCAGTTCAAAATCGCCGCCTTCAAAAGCGAGCTCCCCGCCAGCGTCTACGGCATCCGCAAATACCTCGGCAGCGGCCTCGTCCCCGGCATCGGCAAAGCCTACGCCAATAAAATCGTCGACGCCCTCGGCACCGACACGTTCCGCGTCCTCTCCGAAGAATCCGGCAAACTCCGCGACGTCCCCGGCATCGGCCCGAAACGCGCCACCGCCATCAAAGCCGCTTGGGACGCCAAACGCACCGAGCGCGAACTCTACATTTTCCTCCAGACCTACGGCGTCACGCCCAGCCAATGCGTGAAACTCGTCGAGCGCTACGGCGCCCAAGCCAAACCCATTCTCCTCGAGCAACCCTACCGCGTCGCCCGCGAGATCGACGGCATCGGTTTCAAAACCGCCGACCGCATCGCCATCAACCTCGGCTTCGCCAACGACGCCCCGCCCCGCCTCGACGCCGGCCTCATTTACGCTCTCGAGACGCTCCAAGACGAGGGCCACACCGCCTACCGCGAAGCCGATCTCCAAGATTACGCCGCGACGATGCTGGAGACGAGCGGCGACCACATCACCGCCCGCATCGACGCCCTCGTCCAAACCAAAGCGCTTTCCCGTCATCAATCCGCCGGCGTGGAAAACCCGCTCCCGGGTTCCGCGTTGATTCAGCTCCCGCACCACGACCGCGCCGAACAAAAAATCGCCGAAGTCGTCGCCCGCCTCGCCCGCACCGGCAGCGGCCTGCCCGCGATCAAAGCCGACGCCGCCGTCACGTGGGCGGAAGCCAAAGCCGGCTTCGCCTTCCACGAGCTCCAACGCACCGCCGTCAAAAACGCCCTCACCCACAAGTTCACCATCCTCACCGGCGGACCAGGAACGGGTAAAGCCCAGCCGCTTCACGCCCAGGTGCTTACTCCCTCCGGATTTTGTCGCATCGGCCGACTCCGCCCCGGCGATGAGATCATCACCGCCGAGGGCAGCGTGACCCGCATCGGCAGCATTCATCCTCAGGGCAGAAAGAAGATCTTCCGCGTCCACTTCGCCGACGGACGCACGTGCGAGTGCTGCGACGACCACCTCTGGCGCGCCTGGACCCGCACCTCGGTTTGGAGTCCCACGAAGAAAAAGAAAATCCGCGCCCGTGGGTGGCGCACGGTTCCGCTCAGTTACCTACGCCACCGCCTCGACGAAGACCGCGTCGAAAGCAACCGCCTCGCCATCCCGCTACTCTCCCCAGCCCCGACGATTCCCGACGTCGATCTGCCCTGCGACCCCTACGTTCTCGGCGCGCTCATCGGTGACGGCACCCTCAGCAATGCCGTACTCTTCACTACCACCGACACAGCTCTCGTCACCAACCTCGCCACTCGCCTGCAACCTCTAGGCCTGCGCCTAAAGCAAGTCATCTCCGGGGGCGCGCCCACGATCAGCTGGCGGATCATCGGTCGCGGCCGAGGCTTCGCCAACCCGCTGCGCGACGCGATCAAAGCGCTCGGCCTCGCCGTCACATCCCCCTCAAAGTTCATCCCACCGGCCTTCCTCGCCGCCTCAGCCGCCCAACGCCTCGAACTCCTTCGTGGCCTCCTCGACACCGACGGCACCGTAGATCGCCTTGGCGTCATTTCCTTCACGACCTCCAGCTCTCGCTTGGCCGACGATTTCCAACAACTCGCTTGGTCGCTTGGCTGCATCGCCACGCGCGGCGCGATCAAGCATCCCACCTACACCCACCATGGCGAAAAGCGTGCCGGCCTACCCGCCCACACGGTTTTCCTCCAACATCCCGAGCCCGCCACCCTCTTCACCCTCGCTCGGAAAATCCGCCGCACCGTTCGCCCCAAAGCCCGCGCCCGCCTCAGCCATCGCCTCCGCCTCACCGCCATCGAGCCCGCCGGCACCGCCGAATGCGTCTGCATTTCCATCAATTCGCCGACCGGTCTTTACGTGACCGATAACTATCTGGTCACACACAATACCACGATCCTCCGCGCCCTCGTCGAAATTCTAAAAGCCAAAAAGGTCCGCGTCCACCTCGCCGCTCCCACCGGGCGCGCCGCGCAACGCCTCGCGCAGACCACCGGCGGCTTCGCGACCACGATCCACCGGCTCCTCAAATACGACCCCGCCGGCGGCGGCTTCGTGGCCAACGAATCCGCACCCCTCGCCACCGATTTCCTCATCGTCGACGAAGCCTCGATGCTCGACAACCGGCTCGCCTCCGCGCTCCTCCAGGCCGTCCCGTCGCGCGCGCATCTGCTTCTCGTCGGCGACACCGACCAGCTCCCGAGCGTCGGCGCTGGCAACGTCCTCAAAGATCTCATCGCCGTCGCCACCGCCGAGTCCTCGCCGCACGCACCGGCCGTCACGCGGCTCGCCGTCATCTACCGCCAACAAGGCCAGAGCCAGATCGTCACCACCGCCCACGCCATCAACGCCGGCGACCCGTCGCTACCACCCGCCGTCAACGAAGTCTCCGCCACCCAAGTCTGGGCCGATCTCACGTTCATCGTCGCCACCGATGCCGAGGATTGCGTCCGCAAAACCCTCGAGCTCGTCACCACGTTCATCCCGCAGAAATTAAAATGGCCGCACCCGATCCGCGACGTGCAGGTCCTCGCGCCGATGCACAAAGGCGTCGCCGGCGTCGGTAATTTCAACGTCCAACTCCAAGCCGCGCTGAACCCCGCCCCGCGCGGCGCCAAAGCCCTGCGCACCCCGAGCGGCGAATTCCGCGCCGGCGACAAACTCATCCAGCTGCGCAACAACTACGACAAAAACCTCTTCAACGGTGACATCGGCGTCATCACCGCGATCGACGCCGAGGGCGGCACGTTCACGGCGGATTTCGACGGCGACGTCCACACATTTGAGCGGGGCGAATTCAACGACCTCGCCCTCGCCTACACGGTGAGTATCCACAAATCCCAAGGCTCCGAATATCCCGTCGTGATCGTGCCGTTGCTGAAGGCGCATTTCATGATGCTGCAGCGCAATCTGATTTACACGGCGATCACGCGTGGCCGGAAAAAAGTCTTCATCATCGGCGAACCCGCCGCCTACGCCATGACCGTGCGCAACGCCGAATCCAAAACGCGCACGACTCACCTCCGCGAAAAAATCGCGACGGCCGCTCCGGCGGCCGAGCGTAAGACGGACTAAACGTCGGTGCGTTTAAAATTGCAGGCTCGTCGTAACGGCGAGTTTGCGCGGCGAGTATTGGTAGGCGAAGTAGCGGATCGTGCCGTTGGTGCTGCGGGGGAGCGCGACGACTTTTTGTTCGTCGAACACGTTGGAGACGTTGATCTGCACCGAGGCGCGCACGCGGCGGGTGAGTTTGAAGCCGTAAAGCGCGAAGACGTTGTGCGTGAGTTCGTCGGGATAATAAAAAATCTTCCGCTTACCGCCGGCGGCCGCATCGGTGTAGTTATAACCGCGCACGCCGAGGCGATAGACGGACGAGGCGCCGAAAACCAAGCCGCGCAACCGGCCTTCGCGGACTTGAAAACGGTTAATCAGGCTGAAGGCGTCCTCGGCGTAGCCAGTGGTGCTTTCGCCGGCTTCGCGCACGACGATCACGGGCGCGGGCGGCACGAAGCCGAGTTGATGTTGCGTGATCGCCAAGCCGGTGCGCGTGGTGCCGACGCCGGGGGTCAACATCCCGAGTGCTTGCGCGTTGGTGATCTGGCCGGAATCGGGATCGAGCGTGGCGAAATACGGACTCGTGCGGTCTTTCAACATCGCGAGCGAGAGCGCAACGGGCGTGGAACCGGCGGTGCCAGGCACGCTCGGCACGGTCAAAGCTGTGAGCGAGCCGTTGGCGCCTTTCACGGCGACGACTTGGGCGCCGTTCACGGTCAGGGTGTTGAACTCGTCGTTGTAGAACACGGGGAGTTTGACGCTGTCGCGCTCGGAGCCGTCAGCCTGCGTGTAGCTGAAGGTGGCTTGCCACCAGGTCATCGGCCGCATCGAGAGCGAGGCGGTGAGGCCGTCGGATTTTTTGCTATAGGTGTAGCCTTGGCCGCCGTGACGGCCGTTGAGGCCGTCGGGGTCGACGTCGTCGCGCAGCGCGCCGAGGACGCCGGCGAAGTTTTTCGCTTCACTCACGTAGTAGGCGACGTTGCCGGAGAGGCGGTTATTCCAGAGGGAGAACTTGAGACCGGCTTCGCGACTGACGCCTTTGCCGATGGGGAGAATTTGGTTGTAGATGTCGGTGTCGGTGCCAAAGGCGATTTTGGCGTTGGTCGCGTAGTTGGCGTAACCGCGGATGTCTTTAAGCGGGGTGTCGAAGACGAGGCCGAGCGTGGTGCTGTCGTAGCTGATCGGACCTTTGGAAACGGCGGTAGTGACTCGGATCGTGTCGGCGGTTTCAAAGCGGAAGCCGGCCATGGTGTCGATGCGGCCCTTCCACCAAGAACTGAAAACACTGAAGCCAGTGCTCTCTTCGTTGGTGTCGTCTTTGATGTAGTTGGACGTGATCTGGCCGGTCGCGGGATTG
>Ga0114972_10004511_pt1 | contig 10367 bp, 7 predicted proteins | sample M_140807_EF_Meta_FD_87354 | JGI IMG/M metagenome (GOLD analysis project Ga0114972, IMG submission 87354) | Freshwater microbial communities from Lake Montjoie, Canada to study carbon cycling - M_140807_EF_MetaG | ecosystem: Environmental > Aquatic > Freshwater > Lake | place: Lake Montjoie... | reverse complement strand
CCATGCCACGAGGGCGAGGGCCAGAGGCTCCACATCGTCCTGCGGAATGGATTTGGAAAGGCAGACCAGCAGCGAGCCGCCACCGATGGAGTGGAGGTCATGGACTTGCTTGGCACTTCCTTCCAGCCTTTTGGTTTCAATCGGCACGCAGAGATCAAGGCCAAGCTTTAGCAGCAGCTCAAAGAGGATGTCTTGCTCGGTGCGATCAGTCTTGAGGTGTTCGATGGAGGCTTCAAGGGTTTCGGCGATCTTGTCGCGGTCTGGATCCCATGCCAGGATGTTGCTGCTGGCGAGCTTGAAGACGCGAAAGCCAAGGTCTCCTGCAAAAAGTGGGTTCTCCTCCCGAATCTTTTTACCGGCCCGGCGCAGACGCTCTTTGGTAATGTCTGCAATCGTCGCGTAATCCTTACGATCCGTTGGTTCTGGTAGCTGGACTAAAATCGAACGCATTTGGCCGTCGCATTTGGCGTTAAAATCCCATACTCCATGCCCGAATGCTCCAGAACCACAGAAAAAATCCATTGCTACGTCATTAGTGGAGCAGAACACCTCAAGTATCCGACGCATCAGCTTGACAGGCTTTGGGGTATCGAAAGGAGCGTCGCCATTGAAGAGTTGTTTCACTTCCAAGGTGGCCTCTTTGTTATGGCCAGCGTACTCATGCTCCCACCATGTGTGAGGCGTTATCCCTCCCTCTACTTCAGCTAGAAACGATTTGAGCATCGGCCGTGCGTTCTGGTTAACACCCCACCAAATGCGATTGTCGGCCCTCCACGCTTCAAACTTCTCCTTATTGCATCGCCAATACCGGTTGGGTGGAGGGTCAAAACTTAGACCCGTTGGTCCTTCGATAGTAAACAGTCCGGCTGAATATGGTTTGCTTGCAGACAAATCCTGAGCGCGCCATTCGCCTCGAGCATCTCCATCAGGATTCTTGTAAGCCTCAAGCTGCTCTTCTGTTCTCGCCCACGAATTGACTTTCACAGCGCCAAGGTTCTTCGCATAGATCAAAATGAAATCGTGCATGTCTGACAACCATTGGGCCGTAACATTGGAGACATATCGTTTTTGCCAGACTATCGTCGCGAGGTGGTTTTCTTCGCCGAAGATATCATCACATACTTTCCTTAGATTTGCCTCTTCACCATCGTCGATGGAAATGCAGATCACCCCATCCTCGCGTAGTAGATTCCGCGCTAGTCTTAGCCGTGGATACATCATGTTGAGCCAATCGGTATGAAAGCGACCTGAGGCTTCTGTGTTGGAGGAGAGTTTCTTGCCTCCTTCACCAGTCTGGCCAGTCAGTTCCAGATAGTTCTTGATGTTGTCCTGGAAGTTGTCGGGATAGACAAAATCCTTGCCAGTGTTGTAGGGAGGATCGATGTAGATGAGCTTCACCTTGCCCGCATAGCTCTTTTGCAGGAGCTTGAGCACTTCTAGGTTGTCGCCCTCGATCATCAGATTTTGAGTGGTGTCCCAGCCCACGCTGTCCTCTGGACAAGGTCGCAGGGTGCCGGTGGAGGGGGTGAGGGCCAGCTGGCGGGCACGGCGTTTGCCATGCCAGTTGAGGCCGTACTTCTCATCGGCATCGCTCACGGTCTTATCGCCCACGAGCGCCTTGAGCACATCGATATTCACGGCCACACCATCCGCCCCCTCGGTGATCAGCTCGGGGAACAGCGCCTGTAAAGCAGCCAGGTTTTCCGCCACCAGGTCGGGGGAATGGGTTTCGAGGTCGGCGGCTGTCAGTTTCTGCATGGTGGCGTCGTGCTTCACAGGTTGGCGTGGGCGGCAGCGAGGGCTGCTTCCAGGCGCTTGAGTTCCAGGTTCAGCTCCACGCGCCGGGACATCTGCTTTTCCTTGGCGGCAGTGGCCCGCAAGCGGGCGATCTCCTTGTCCAGGCGTTCTGATTCTTGCAGAGCCTCGCGGCGCTGCTCAGCCTGCCCAGCGTTGGTGGGCACCGCAAAGACACCCGTGACATGAGCAGCCTGTAAGGCCAAGAGCGTATCGATCCAGCCCTGATACAACGCCTGCAGGTTGAGGCGTGGTTGTTGACCTAAGGCGAGCGCATCACAGAAGCCTGGCCAGCGTTGATTGTCCTGGTCGGCGACCCACTCAACGGTGATCACATCACCCTCCAGCACCGTCTTGCCTGCCTCAGCTTGAGACCAGCGTTTGGGGGCGGCAGATAGGCCAACAGTGGAACCCTGCTCGGCAATCAGCAGCACGGGATAGGGCACAGCGCGGTGGACCAGCTCGATCAGGCGGCTTGCCTTGGCGGTTGCCCGCAACGTGAGCTGCAGCACAGCAATCTCCAGGACCTCCCGCAACTCGTCGCGGTACTCCGCCACACCGATCGTGGACGGCTTGAGAGCAGCCACCCAGATGAGTTGCTCGATTCCCTCGTTGATTTGCCGCTTGTCGGCGGGCGTGGGCGCCCCATGCTCCAGCAGCAAGGTCTTGGGCACTCGCTTTTCGACCATGGCTGTCGCTGGTAGATCGAGGGCATCAAGGAGCAGGGATGCTTTCATGCTGGCTCCTCGGCCAGCACCACCAGGAAAGCCACCACTTCAAAATCATTGCTGCCTGCGAATTCACCGGCTAAGGCATGGGTGCCTCCAGGGCTGAACAGACTCGCCACGGCCCGCTCTTCGCTTTTGCCCACCACAGAGGCCACGGCAGCGGCCAGCAGCCGCTGGGCTTGGCGCATGTCTTCGCCGCCTTTTGTGGCGCGATCAAAGTGAGCACAGGCACCGGCATCGGGCAGATCACGCCCCAGGCAGACCCGCTTCAGGCGATCCAGAATCTGCTTGGCCTGGGTATAGGGAAGCAACACGGCCCCGTCTTCGCCCACATGGATCAAGACGTTCGGGGCCAGGGGATAGCCGCTTTCGCTGATCTGTTCAACCGCTACGGCTTCCGCCCTGAGACAGAAAATCATGCCCGCTGGAATATCGAGTTCGTTGCTGGTGGTTACGGCAAAGGTGCCCAGGGGCAGGGTCTCCAGTAAGCCGGGATTGGCCTTGGAGAATTGGGCCAGATCAATGCGGAAGTCCGTGAGGGTGAGGTCTGCAATCGAAACACCCGTGGAGAGATCCTCCAGATCGATCACGGCATCCTGGAGCTTGAGCAGCTGCTTGCGCCGGTACTCCAGGTCATTCATCGGATTGCCCGATTGCTGTTCAATCAGGTTCTCCTCACCAGTAGCCGAGATATCGAGCAGCACCATCCGGCCACTGACGCGCTGCTCTAAGTTGATGTACTCCTCCAGTTCCATGTTGGGCCAGAAATTAGCGAGCTGGATGCAGGTATTGGGGGATCCAAGCCTGTCGATGCGACCAAAACGTTGAATAATGCGGACTGGATTCCAATGGATGTCGTAGTTGATCAGCCAATCGCAGTCCTGTAGGTTTTGGCCCTCGGAGATGCAATCGGTGGCAATCAGCAGATCGAGCACCCCCTCATCCGCCATGTCTTCGGGGCGTTCCTTGGCGCGGGGTGCAAAGGAGGTGAGGATTGAGGTCAGATCTCGGCGTTGTTTCGGCAGGGTGGTGAGGTTGCTGCCAGAGCCGGTGACAAGCGCTGATTCCAGTTGCAACTCAGACTTGGCCCAGTCGTTAAGTTGGTCGTAGAGGTAGCGGGCTGTATCGGCAAAGGCCGTGAAGATGATCAGCTTGCGGTTGCCCGGGTTGATGGGTGACTGGATCTTCTGGCGGATCATCATCTTCAGCTCTTTTAGCTTCGCATCGCGGGATGGTTCCACGGCCCTTGCGGCGGCGAGAAGGTTAGCCAAACGGTTGCGGTCTTCCACCAGGTCTTGCTTCCAACGAATCAGATCAACGTCTTGGAGTAGTACCTTGATTTTTCGGCCCACCAACAAGCTCTCGAAGGCAGGATCGTCAAAATCCACATCGGCAATGTCGATTTCCTCTACTTCAAGGGTTTGCTCTTCAATCCGCTCCAAAGTGGCTTTAACATCCCTGAGTTGCCTCTCCACCGTCAGTGCGAAGGAGGCCACCGAGCTCTCCATCCGCTTGAGCACATTCACGCGGATCAGATGGATCAGGCTTTCCTCCCGATCCACCTGGCGGAACAAGCCCAGGCCTCCCTTTACCTCAACGCTGTATTTCTGATCGTAGGCAGCCTGCTTGTGGGGAAGCAAATAACGCAGTGGTGCATAAGATGCCAGGTTGAGTCGGCGGATTTCTAGATTGATATCGCCAATGGCAGGAAAGGTGCCACTCAGATCCACATCGGCCTTGATGTTGATGGGCTTCAGACGCTCAGGGAACTTACCAGTTTCGGCGACTCCGTAGTACTTTTCGACGTGCTTGCGTGAGCGAGCAATTGTCAGTGTGTCCAGTAACGTGAAATAGTCAAAGCCCAGCATCTCCATCAAGAGTTGTGGGGTGCGATTCATATCGTCTAAATCCAGCCATCGGTTGAATTGCTTTTGGGCTAGGCGGGTGGTCGCGTCGATGCTGCCAATCCCTTGCCCCAGCAGGGCCGCGTCGTTGGCTTCAGTGGCAAATGCTATTTGATTGCGCAGGTCTGCCATGCGGTTGTTGACCGGAGTTGCGGAGAGCATCAGCACTCGCGTTCTCACACCCTCTTGGATGATCTTGCGCATCAAGCGGTCGTACCGGGTTTCACCGCCCATCTTCGGTGTGCGCTTGTTGCGAAAGTTGTGGGACTCATCAATCACGACAAGGTCGTAGTTTCCCCAGTTGATATAGCCAAGATCAATGTCTCCTGACAGGCCTCCATCGCGGGAGAGATCGGTATGATTAAGTACGTCGTAGTTGAAGCGATCAGTGGCCAGGATGTTGCGGCGATCATTGGCTTTGTAGATCGTCCAGTTGTCACGTAAGCGCTTAGGGCACAGTACGAGAACGCGGTCATTGCGTAGCTCGTGATACTTGATGATGGCCAGGGCTTCAAATGTTTTTCCAAGCCCCACACTGTCGGCAATGATGCAGCCGCCAAACCGATTCAGCTTGTCGATGGCGCCAACAACACCATCCCGTTGGAACTTGTAGAGTTTTTTCCAGACGACAGTATCGCGAATACCTGTTGCAGCATTGACAATTTGATCCTCATCGAGTTGGTCTTCGCGACTGCTGAAGAGGCTGTGAAGAAAAAGGATGTAGACGAGATAGGGATCACGGTGACTCGCTATCTGCTGAAGAGAATCAAGCAGGGAGGTCTTAGCTTGCGGGTCTTCGGCAAGTCCGTTCCATTGAGATTGGAACCACTCGTTGATCAGCTTGGCCTCCTCAGGGCTTTCCGATGCCTGAATCAGGCTTAGTGGGTTGCCGGGTGTGACCCCCAGCCCATCGCTGCTGAAGGCGAGTGAGCCGAGCAAGGCCTGCACCGGCCGGTTAATCCCTTCTCGGATGACCATGGCACCTTGAGGCACGGCTGACCTGGCCCGCCGTAGCTCCACCTTGTTCGTCAGCCATTGGGCCAGTTGACCCGCCAGCCAGCGTGCCTGGAGTCGGTTGCGAGCGGGCCGATCAGCGTCGGACCCCTGTAACTGGAGATCTGATCCCTCCGGTGGTAGAACAAGCTGGCATCGCCCAATGTTCTGCAACCCAGAGACCAGTTCGGCGAAGGCAAACATGGACATAGCGGCACTCACCACACCCATGTCCTGACCCGGCTTAAGCAGGGGCCTCACGAGGTCGATGACCCGGTCGTTGCCGGTGTTGCGGACTAGCCTCATGGGGTACCCGGTCTTGAAGCTTTTAGCGTGTGGAGTAACAACTTACTATAGGCGAGATGTTAAAATTTAGAAATTGTTGCGACTTAGCGGTGGGCAAAAAATAAGTTAAAAAGTATCTTGGGGTGGTGGTCGTATTCGTGGAAGGGCTCAATTGGTTCTTTTTAGAAAAAAGAGTGAGTTAATCTCTACAGATTGTTGCCCCCGGCTACAGGTTTCGGCCAGGCCCTTGGGGTTTCTCTCAAGCAATCGTCAGTCAAAAATGGTCAAAACCCTTGCTGGAACTGCCTTGAAGTACTGAAGGAGAGCCGCCTGGCCGATGGGCGATCAAATGCCCAGCAAAAACAGATATGGCTGCCGTGCAGGCAGTTTCGGTCTGCGATGGCCATTGGGAGCGGTGTCCCATCAAAAGCCACCTTGCCCGCCCCATCGCCCACCACGAAGGTGCTGTGGTGGGGCTCCAGGGGCTGGGGCGCCTGCAGGGCCCTCAGCCCTGCCAGGGCCTCGGGGCGGCCATGGTGCGCTGCAGTCGTTCGTTGGCGTGGGCTGGTGCCTCGAGTGCGGCAGTAAAGCGCTCGAACGGTTCAGCTCCCACGCTGAGCCAGGTCTGCTCGATCAGCAGCTCTTGGGCGGCCAAACGAGCCGTCTGCAGCACGAAGTCGGTGCGGGTGATCCCCGAGGCGCTTTCAGCACGGTCGATCAGGGCTTGATCTTCGGGTGTCACCGGCAGGTTCCAGCGCAGACGGGCGGAGGCAGTCACGGCGCAGCTTGGTACAGAGGGCAATTCTGGCTGGACTGGTAGACGGGGCCTATCACTGCTTAACGGGATTGCCCTATAGAACTTGTTTATTAAATGTCTCCACGGCTTTGATGCATCGTTCTGCATCTTGTTCCATTATTTGGTTAAAATTTGTACGAGAACTAGTTTTTTCTATTGCTGATTTTACGTTTAAGCTTGGGTCGCGTCCATTTAATTTTCCCACAAAATAAGCTCCCATGATTTGGGCGCCTCGCTTCACATCTGGATCCTTGTTGGCAGCGTTGATTAATCCCGCAAGGACCACGCATCGTAGGTCGGCGTCGATATCGGCCGACTGCGCCAATGAAGGACCCGTTGACGACAACAGGGAGGCCGCGCCCCCAATCATGATTGCGAGTTTGATTGGGCGCATTGCAATTCAACCTAAGAGTTGCAGGTTTTTCCAGGAAAATTTAACATGAAATGGGCTGCTGAATGTTTCCCAATCGTTTTTAGACTCGCGTGACAGCGGAAGGACTTGGATGTCCTCCAGGTTGCCATTCTGCTACCAAGACCTTCGGGACGCCCCAGTCCCGACCCACACCCCCCATGCCCGGCCCCTTCCTCTCCTTCACCCCAGCCCTGGAGGCCCAACTGCGCGCCTGGCTGGATGAAGATCTCGGCCGTGGCGATCTCACCGCCCCGGCGTTGGCGGGCCGGCCAGCGCGGGCCCATTGGATTTGCAAAGCGGAGGGAGTGCTGTGCGGCGGGCCGTTGGCCCTGGCGCTGTTTCGTCTGCTGGATCCCCAGGTGGAGGGGCGTCTGTTGGTGGCGGATGGCGACCCCGTGGCGAAAGGTCAGCGGCTGCTGGAGCTCTCGGGCGATGCCTCCGCGTTGGTGGCCGCTGAGCGCACCGCCCTCAACCTGGTGATGCGCCTCTCCGGCATCGCCACCGCCACCGCCGCGTTGGTGGCCCAGCTGGCCGGCAGTGGCGTGCGCCTGGCCGACACCCGCAAGACCACCCCGGGACTGCGGGTGCTGGAGAAATACGCCGTGCGCTGTGGGGGCGGCATCAACCACCGCCTCGGCCTCGATGATGCCGCCATGCTCAAGGAAAACCACCTGGCCTGGAGCGGTGGCGTCGCTGCGGCGATTGCGGCGGTGCGTTCCCAGGCCCCCTGGCCCAGCCGCATCATCGTGGAGGCCGAAACCGCCGCCGAAGCTGAAGCCGCCGTAGGTGCCGGCGCCGATGCCGTGCTGCTGGATGAATTCCCGCCGGCGGAGCTGGCCGATCTGGTGCCGCGGCTGCGGGCCCTGGCGGCCGGCCGCTCCCTGGTGCTGGAAGCCTCCGGCATCCAGCCCGACCAGCTGCGCCTTTATGCGTCCAGCGGCGTCGATCTGATCTCCACCAGCGCCCCGGTGACGCGATCGTCCTGGCTGGATCTATCGATGCGCTTTGAGGCTGTGATGGCCTGAGGGGCGGGCCCCGCCAGGCCCCGCCTTGACATTGCTTCAAATCACTGTTGACCACCCGGCCCGGCGTCCATAGGGTTGTTCGCAGCTGATCCTGCCTGCCGTGGTTGTGCCGCGCTCCATTGCTGAGGCCATTCCCCCAGGAATTCGCCTCGGCCGGCGGCGTCCGGCCCGTTGGGCGCCCCTGCTTGGCGGCGTGCTCCTGGCCCTGCTGCCTTGGGCCGCCTCGGCTGAGACGGTGCTGGAGAAGGCGCTGCGCACCGGCGAGCTGGTGATGGTGGGTACCACCGACTCCCCGCCCCTGATGAGTCTCAATGCCAAGGGCGAGCCGATTGGTTACGCCATCGAGGTGGGCCGCCGCATTGATGCCGAGATCTCGGCCCAGCTCGGTGGCAAGGTGCAGATCCGTTTCGTGCCGGTGGCCAATTCGGCCGCCATGGTGCAGGCGGTCTCCAGTGGCGGCGCCGCCCTGGCCTGTGGTGTGCCGTTCAGCTGGGAGCGGGAGAGGATGGTGGATTTCTCCCTGCCCATCGGTCTCTCGGGCCTGCGTCTGCTCACCACCCGACCGGACCTTGATGGCCGACCGGATGGACTCAAGGGCCGCCCCATCGCCACCGTGAGCGGCTCGTTGGGGGCGACCGCGTTGCGCACCCTGCAGCCCGCCGCCCGGGAGGTTTCCTTCCCCACCCTCGATGGCGCCGTCACAGCCCTGCAGCAGGGCAAGGTGGATGGGGTGCTCGGCGATTCCAACCTGCTGGCCGGACTGCGCAAGGCCCGCGGCCTCAGCTCCGCCCGCCTGGTGCCGGAAGATCCCTTCACCACCTATGGCATCGGCTGCATCGCTCCCGAAAACAGCTCCGATCTGATCAACATCATCAACCTGGCCATCGCCAAGCAGCAGGCTGGATACCTGGAGGGTCGGCCCGATGCCGTCGCCAGCGTCGATCCCTGGATCGGCCCGACCGGGGTGCTGGGCATTCCCGCAGAGCGGATCCGCACCTTCTTCCAGAGCAACCTGCTGAGCCGCGAATCCCTGCTCCTGCTGGAGGCCGCCAAGGCCAAAGCCGCCCCCTGAATTCCGCCATCCCGCCTTTTCCCCGCTCCCGTCCTTCCCCGTTTCCGATGGCCCCCCTCCCCCGTTCCGGTCTGTTCGGTTTCCTGTTGCTGCTGGCCGCCCTGACTCCCGTCGCTGGCCTGGGGGCAGCCTCCTCGCCAGCGGTCTCCGACGCCAGCGGCGCGGCTGCGGCTGCCTCTGTGGATGTCCGCCTCAGCCGCATCACCGCCGCCCTGCGCCAGCGCCAGCTGGCCCCTGATGCCGACAGCGCCGACAAGGCCGATCACGCCGAACCGGGCGCCGCCGGTTCCGACACCAAGCTGGCCTGGGTGTTCGGCAATGGACCCTTCGGCGGCTTCCGCAATGGTGGTTGGGGCAACGGTGGCTTCCGCAATGGTGGTTGGGGCAACGGCGGCTGGCCCAACGTCGGCTGGCGCAATGGCTGGGGCAATGGCGGCGGCTGGCGCAATGGCGGCTGGTTCAACCGTTGGTGAGCCGGTGACCTCTGCCGCAGAGCCCAGCCCCTGGAGCGTGGGTGCCCCCTTTTCGGCGCGGCCGGCGGCCCAGGGCAGCCCCCACCCCGCCAACCCCGAGGGATACGGGCCCCTGGAGTTGCTGGTGATCCAGCCCACCCCCTACTGCAACCTCGACTGCGATTACTGCTACCTCTCCAGCCGCGCCGATCGCCATCGCCTCGCGATGGACACCCTCGACGCGGCCCTGGAGCGGGTGCTGGAGAGCCCGTACGTCCAGGGCGATTTCACCCTGCTGTGGCATGCGGGCGAACCCCTCACCCTGCCGATCGCCTTCTACGACGAGGCCAGCGCCCGCATCGCCCGGGCCCTGGAGCGCTGGTCGGGGCCGCCGCTGCGCATCCACCAGTCGGTGCAGACCAACGCCATGGTGATCAATGACGCCTGGTGCGACTGTTTTGAGCGCCATCAGATCCATGTCGGCGTCAGTCTGGATGGGCCGGCCTTCCTGCACGATCGGCACCGCCGCACCCGCACCGGCCTGGGCAGCCATGCCGCCACGATGCGGGGCCTGGCCGCCCTGCAGCGGCGCGGCATCCATTTCCAGGTGATCTGCGTCCTCACCGAGGAATCGCTGCACCACGCCGACGACCTGTTCGCCTTCTTCATCGATCACGGCATCCGCGATGTGGCCTTCAACATGGAGGAAACCGAGGGGGAAAACGCCGCCTCCACCCTCGGCCGGCCCCAATCCGAGGCCCTGTACACCGCCTTTCTGACGCGCTTCTGGCAGCTCTGGCAGGAACGGCCCCAGGACCTGCGCGTGCGGGAATTTGAGGGCCTCTGCCAGCTGGCCCAGAGCGATAGCCGCGTCGAGCGCACCGACATGAACAATCCCTTCGCCAT